>Ga0172379_10010864_pt1 | contig 10940 bp, 6 predicted proteins | sample GrowelOW334metaG_FD_119756 | JGI IMG/M metagenome (GOLD analysis project Ga0172379, IMG submission 119756) | Groundwater microbial communities from an aquifer near a municipal landfill in Southern Ontario, Canada - Groundwater well OW334 metaG | ecosystem: Environmental > Aquatic > Deep... | reverse complement strand
GCAGAGACGGGCGATGAAAGCGACGGACGGTCCGGTGTTGATTTTGGCGGGCGCCGGATCGGGAAAAACCAAGACGCTGACGCATCGGTTAGCATATTTGATGCGGGAAAAAAACGTTGCGCCCCATAACATTTTGGCGGTAACGTTTACCAATAAGGCTTCGCAGGAAATGAAAGAGAGGATTGTGCAGTTGCTTTCAAACATAAATACCCCTGTCAATCATTACACAACACTGCCTTTTATCGGCACGTTTCATAATATTTGCGCCAAGATTTTGCGAGCGGAGATTGAAATACTTGGTTATGGAAAGAATTTCAATATTTCCGATGATCAAGACCAATTGTCTTTGATGAAAAAGGTGATGAAGTCACTTAATATCAGTACCGAACAAATTCAACCGCGATCGATACTGAGTGCCATATCCAAAGCGAAAAACGAGCTGTTGGATGAAGAACAATACGCATTGCAGGCCGGAAGCTATTATGAGGAGACGGTGGCAAAAGCATATCGTGAGTATCAAAAAGAATTGCGTCAAGCCAATACACTCGACTTTGACGATTTGATTTTTTTGACCGTGAAATTGTTGCGCGATTTTGTGTTAGTACTTGAGAAATACCAACAAAAATTTCGCTATATTATGGTGGATGAATATCAAGATACGAACCATTCGCAGTATATGCTTATCACCTTGCTCGCGAAAAAACATCGCAATCTCTTTGTGATCGGAGATGATTATCAATCAATTTATGGTTGGCGACAGGCGGACATTCGCAATATTTTGGATTTTGAAAAAGATTATGCTGACGCGAAAATCATTACATTGGATCGTAATTATCGTTCAACACAGATTATTCTTGATGTGGCGGGAAGCGTGATTGCTCGCAATGAGAATCAACGACATAAGAAAATGTGGACGGAAATTACGGAAGGCGAAAAAGTCACGGTGTTTTCGGCGCGCGACGAGCGGGAGGAAGCGGAATATGTGGTACAAGAAGTGATTCACGGCGCAGAGGAAGGACGATTGATGTCTGATTTCGCGATTTTATATCGGACGAATGCGCAGTCGCGTATGATGGAAGAGGCTTTTTTACGAGCATCGCTTCCGTATCGAGTGGTGGGAGGTATTAAATTTTATCAGCGTAAGGAAATTAAGGATATTATTGCGTACTTGCGATTGACAAAAAACTCGTCCGATTCAATGGCGTTGGAAAGAATTATCAATGAACCAAAAAGAAGTATTGGCAAAGCGACGTTTGAGAAATGGGTGAAGTATGCGGAAATACAGAAGCTGAGACTACTTGAATCAGGAATGAATATTACGAGTGAGGAAAGTCAATTGCGAGAGGTGAAAGTACGATCAATCCGTGGTTTTTGCGAATTAATGCGCGGATTTCAATCGACCGTCGAGAGTTCAAAATCATTGTTTCATTTGATTGATCACATCCTCAAAAAAAGCGGTTATTTGAAAAGTCTTGATGATACAACAAGCGAGGGTGAAGCACGACAAGAAAATGTACGAGAGCTTTTGAGTGTTGCGAAAAAATATGATACGTATGATACCTCGGAAGCGTTGCAATTGTTTTTGGAAGAAGTGACACTAGCGTCCGATACCGATACGATTGATCAAAAACAGCCGGCGATACATTTGATGACGGTGCATAGTTCTAAGGGACTTGAATTCCCGGTTATTTTTGTTATCGGACTTGAAGAGGGAATTTTTCCTCATTCTCGGAGCGCTTTTTCAGTGCAGGAGCTCGAAGAAGAAAGACGTTTGATGTATGTGGCATTGACACGAGCCAAACAAAAAATTTATCTCGTCTTTGCGGATCAACGCACAATTTATGGTTCAACACAGATCAATCCGCCATCGCGTTTTATTGCCGAAATACCGGAGCATCTTGTAGATGAAAAACAGCTGAAACGTGCGGATAGAATGCTTGAAACATTTACCTTTGAACAAGACAAAAGAAAGTCGCGGACAAAACTTTTTACAAAGTCGGACGCATTTCGTCCCGGAGATTCTGTCAAGCATCCTGATTTTGGGCAGGGTTTGATAGTGACGCTTGCTGATAGTATCGCTACAATTGCTTTCAAAAAAAAAGGTTTGAAGAAGATTAACATAACACTCGCACCTTTGGAAAAACTATAAAAATTTATTTTTTGGCAGACTTTTTTCCGTGGAATTGTTTGTAGGTCTCGCGGAGACCTTTGTCGACGACGTGCGTGTAGATTTGCGTGGTGGTGATGGATGAGTGACCGAGCATTGCCTGGACACTTCTGATATCGGCGCCATTTGTAAGGAGATCGGTAGCAAAACTATGACGGAGTGTATGTGGATGAACATCTTTGACAATACCGGCCTTGAGCGCGTAGTGCTTGACGATACGTTGAATGGTACGGGGCGTGATACGAAGATCATCATCATTTGATTTTTTACCGAAACCTTTTGAGTAAGCTATAAAGAGAGCATTATCGACATCACTACGCTTACGCAGATAGAGAGAAAGAGCTTGCACGGCTTGATTGGAAAGGAAGATGAGACGAATCTTATCACCTTTACCCCTCACGCTAAATTCTTGTTTTTCAAGATTCACCTGATCTCGATTAAGATTGACAAGTTCAGAAACGCGAAGTCCGGAAGAAAAAAGTAATTCCAAAACAGCTCGGTCGCGTAGGGATTTAAGATCTTTGCCTGAAGCGGCTTCGAAAAGTCGTTCCATTTCATCAATGTCAAGGAATTCAACTTGCCGCATAGAAGTTTTTCCCACTTCGATTTTTTCCGATGAAATAACAGAAACATCTTGTTTGGCGAGAAATTTGAGGAAAGTGCGAAGGATGATGATGTGATGTGACTGAGAATTCTTTTTGAGGACGTCTTTATGGATAGAAGAAGGATGATTGAGAAAAAGTCGATATTGTCGAATCAAGTCAATGGTTATATGTTCCGGGTTTTTAATTTTTGACCACTTGAAAAACTGATCAAGACATTGACAGTAGTTTTCTATGGTTTGAGATGACCGATTGAGCTCAATTTCAAGATGTTCAAGAAATCGGCGCTTCCAGTTTTCAATGGCATGCATAAGAGTATTGTACCACATACTTATAGTAGCTTGTATAAGCCATAATATATATATTTTCATCTATTTTCACTTGACAGAGTCCTTAGGGTCTAGTACTATGGGAATACATAAAAATTAGGGTTTGTTCCAATGAGACACCGCTTACACACAGGGGGTGTGGGTGCTCTACGGTGCAAGCTTAACTGAAGGATTGATTATATTAGTACAAATCTTTTACGTGAAGCTTCAAATTTTCTGAAGCGTAGACGGCTAAGGTTTAGAGATTTTCAAACTCGTGTGTATCGGGCTCAGAAACATCTCACTCACTATCTCAAACAACACAAAACGCTGTATTTTCTTCATGTGTTCCGAAATTATTCAGCATTGTCAGTTGTTGTGGGGAGTGCTTTTTTGGTAACCGGAACCAATGTTCTTGCAGAAAATAAAACGAGTGGATTTTTAGCGGGATATTTTCAAAATGAATCCGGAGAAATAACGCCGATGAATCATAAGATTACGGCACAGATGAGTAAAAAAGACAGTTTGTCTTTTGTGCCTTTAGCTATCGCATCGACTAAAATTGATCCTGATCAGCAGGATGCTATTTTGTCGGTGGCTGATATGTCGATCGGATCGCAAGACAGTCGTATTGTAGCGATCTCTGTTGGTATGGCAAAGGATCCTGAAGAGGATGGAGGAGTGTCTATTTACACAGTCAAAGAAGGCGATACGGTCAGCGGGATCGCCGCAAAAAATGCTATCACTATCAATACTATATTATGGGCGAATGATTTGGAGAACGTTGATGCCATTAAACCGGGAGACCAGATATTTATTCTTCCGGTTGCCGGCGTGACACATATCGTGCAAGATGGAGAATCTATAGATGCTATCGCACAAAAATATCACGCGGACAAAGAGAGGATTATCGCTTTCAATGAATTGCCCGCTACCGGTGATGTGAAAACCAATCAAGAAATAGTTATTCCTGATGGGCAAAAAGATATTCCAAAACCAGCGCAAACGGACATTGCGGACACATTGCGCCGTCAGTACGCAACATCATCCGGCGAGGGCGTTGCGACCGATATTTCTTCCGGCTGGAAAAAACTTGAAGGCAAAGCAAGTACGGGGCACCGTTTTCCTTATGGATATTGTACATGGTATGTGGCACAAAAACGCTATGTGCCATGGAGCGGTAACGCAGGAACGTGGTTGTATAACGCGAAATCACAAGGATACAAAACTGGCAAGAACCCGTCCGTCGGCTCCATCGTTGTTACGACGGACAGTCCTTATTATGGACACGTGGCCTTGGTGGAAAAAGTAGGTGGCGGATCGATTACAGTGAGTGAAATGAATTATAACGGGTGGGGCAAGGTGAATCGACGCGTTATTTTGACGACCAGCCGTTCTATTAAAGGATATATTTACTAAAGAACTTGAAAAACATACCGCCACTCCTCTCGCGAGAGGAGTGGTTTTGTTACATACTCTGTTCTGTGGTATACTATTTTATGTAGGATTCTGAGTCATTAGCAGAGCGACTGTGCCGCAAAAAATGAAAATACAATTGAGTGATTTATTCCTTTTTTCTCAGCGTAAAAACGTTCTTTTTGCGTTTATTTTTATATTCATTTTTTCATTTAACTTTTCTATTCAGCAAGTACAAGCATTCGAACCATCAGTGTGGAGCTTTGTGAAAGATACCATTAACGGTGATAATGGAGCGCGGGATTCATGGGGTGTTGGTGTGGCAACCGTGGCTGGATCGGCTGCTGATACTTTACTAAAACCTGTCGCGATAGCAATCATCAGCGCGGAGGCATTTCTTGCCAACGGCGCGGCGGTCATATTCGTGTGGGTTCTCGATCCAAACTCCTTTTCTTTGCTGATGAACAACAGCGCGTTTTACGAAGTGTGGAAAATTGCGCGCGATACGATGAATATGCTGTTTATTCTCGTTTTGCTTTTTTCAGCTTTTGCGACCATTTATCAAATAGACAAATACAAATACAACAAAATTCTGTGGATGGTGATCATTATGGCACTGCTCGTCAATTTCAGTTGGCCGATTTCCCGCACTATCATCGACTTTTTCAACAGTATGATGTATTTCTTTGTACAGTCGGTTTTTCAGACCAATGGCGGTGCGGCAGCAAGTGGAATTTTAGGAGCTACTGATCTGAAAAATATTTTCTTGCCGGCAAATGCTGAAGATACGGCGAGCTGGCCGCAGATATTCATCGCAATTATTGTGATGTTTATCTTTATGATGACACTTCTTACGCTGGCGCTTATGATGCTGATCCGTCTGGTGGCGTTACCTGTGCTTATAATGTTTTCGCCGGTCGGGTTCGCCGGTTTGGCAGCACCTTTAACCCAAGATTACGCCAAACAATGGTGGGACAAACTTTTCAAATATGCTTCATTCGGACCGATCGCGGTGTTTATGATGTTGGTCGCCGTCAAAGTGCTTCAAAACGCGCAGGGTTTGAAAGCGAGTATTGACAAGACCGCGCTTCCTATGTCAGCGGATACAGGCAGTTTGGATTCCTCTATGCTTTCCGCACTCGTATATTATGCCATACCGATTATTTTGTTTTGGATCGCCATCACCTCCGCTGAAAATATGAGTAGTAAACTTTCTTCTTCCGCCACGAAAAAAGGGATGGAGTTGGGCAGATGGGCGCGTCGTCAACCATGGCGTGGCACGAAAGCGGTCGCCAACTGGACGGGCGTTCCTGGTGGTGTGAAACAAGCATGGAAAGATAGAAGAATGTTTTTTGGAAGCGATTCAAGGCGAGCCCGCGAATCGCGTGAAGCCCATTTGGCAGGGCTTATTGGTGGCGGAACTGCCGGCTTTAAAAATGCTACAACAGAAGCTTTCAATAAACGGGTAGCTGCCGAACAGGAAGCGCTTAAGAAATTCGGGAATGTTTCAAAAGCTCAGGAGTTGCTCAGGAATGGCTCTACAGAACAAAAGAAAGCAGCAGCTTTGTATCTTTCTGAGAAAGAGGCGCTTACAAGCTCAGGAGATTTTCAGAAGGCTCTGTCGGCTGTTGGTAAAGATTTTTCCGCAGCTCGCAACATTATCAGTAAGGCTCCAAAATCAGTTCTGGCAAATGCTACCGATTTAGGTAAATCACTAGAAATCCTCAATGTTAACGGACATCAAAAATTGTTTGGTGAAGTTATTGCAAAAGCTGAAAAGAAAGCTTTGGGTGATACTGGTAATGAATACGATACTATTGTCAATCAATTAAAAGTAATGAAAAAAGATGGAAATGGAAATGATGTAATTGATGATGATGCCACTAAAGAGTTGAAAAAAACGTATGATAAACGTATTGCAGAACAAGGCCAGGCTCATATTCGTGTTGAATCCCATGCTGATGCGCAATTAAGGGCAGGGGCGACTACAGTTGACAAGAACGCTGCTATTAAATCTGTATTTGATACAATGGGGGCTGATAATGTTGTGAAGCAAAAAGAAATCGGTTTGCAGAGTGCTGAATTCATTGCTTATATTAAATCTCGTGAATTGGAGTATAGGAAGCAACTTAAAGCCGCTGCCGCAAGAGATGGCGGTCGAGCCGATACTGTTCGGGTATGGCGAACCAATGGAGTTTAAGGTTATTGGTATAAACTTTCCCTTACTATAAAATTGTGTAAATTTATTATTCCCACCAGTATGACTGATGTTTCAACTCATTCCAAGGAATTACAATTTGATCCCTTGCTGGTAGATATTCATCCTAATGGATCTGTTTTAACGAACGATGAAAGTGTGGCGATGTGGATGAATCTTCGGGATGTTTCGGAAGAAACCTATCAATTGTTATATTCACCGGTGGTTGCCGATGCGATGCTGAAAATGCAAGAAACATTGCAATTATCCGATGATATTGTCATGCGTACAGCTTCTTTAGTAAGAATGTTGTATTTTAAAAAAACTACCCTTGAAGATTTTCCAAATCTATTGAAAAATGAAGTTGGTTTGCCACAGGAAAAAATAGCCGTGACGATGAACTTTATTAAGACAGAAATACTATCACTCAAGGCGCCAAAAAAAATAGAAGAAGAAACTAATGTTACATCGAAGGCTAAGACAATCCCGCTTCAACTCCTTCAAGCTCTGGAAAAATTCCCGCGTATCAATGATCAGCAGGTTACCGGCAACCGACTCAAAATCAGAAGTGAAAAAGAGGCGGTTCGCGGATCAGTGCGTAATTGGTTGCGATCGTATCGCGATAGCGTTGGCGCCAGGAAACACTCAGCCATAGAGCGCGGGCAATTTCTCTTTCAATCCGAAAACACGAAAAAACTTTCCTTTCAGGAACGTGAAAAAGTTTCCATCATATTGAAATCATTCGATGAAAATGAAACACTTGCTGTTAATACAGATAAACAAGAAATTGTTTTTCCTGTCATGGCATCACCACAACAGACTTCATCACAACCACAAGTGCCTATTTTATCACAGCCAAGCCAAAGTTTTCAAATCAAACAACAAATGAAAGCACCTCTAATGAAGACGCCGATATCATCAGTAGCAACACCTGTTCAATCAACACATTCCCAACCGGAAGCAATGAGGACATCGATCATTCCGGATTCGAAGATTGTGCAACAATTTTCTCATACCAATCCTTTTGTATCAAACACACCGATAGTTCCGGTAACCACTGGAAAAACATTTAATTTTTCGAAGGCTATGCCGATTACTTCGCCTACTACGCCGATCGGTTTTTCTCCGGCACATCCTTTTACACCCAATCCTTTTAATCAATCCGAACAAACTTCGGCAGTCTATACGATAAAGGATGCAAAGACACCTCTTGAGAGTGATTCGTTCCATTTTTCTTCCGGGCAGGTATTGCCTGCGGAAAAGCAGACGAATCAAAAAATGTCATCCGAAAAACCTCAATCGAATAGAGCACCTATTTCGCCTATCGTTCAACCGAAATCGATACCACGGGCATCTTCTTTTGGATTGGGTTACAACAACGGAACTCCTGTAACATCACGAAAAAAAGAAGTATGGGGTATTCCATCCGCGTTGCAAAACGTGGTCGATCTCCGGTCAAATGAGAATGAATAAATATATGGTATACTAAAAGAGAAGCATTGGTTTTGCAGATGATTTTATTCGTGATGGTAAACAGTTTTTATAGATAACACGTATGCTGTTTAATGTACCGCAATATATTGATGTTGAGGATAAAGTTGCCGGTCCTTTGACGGCGAAGCAATTGTTATGGATGATTGGCATGGTTGCTGTACTGATGATTCTTTGGAGTATTTATGATACGGTTGCCTTTTTTGTAGTTGCCGTTCCGATAGTTTGCATATTTACGGCGCTTGCTTTTTACAGACCGTATAATCAACCACTCATTACGTTTATCGGTAATGCCATCCTATTCATCGTTCGCCCGAAAATATACGTATGGAACCGTTCAATCAATATTGTTTCACAAAAAAAGATTGATGAGTCTGTATCGAAATCAATCAAAACTGAACCAAAAACTGTTACCGCGCAGGAAATAAGCCGACTGGCACATATAGTCGATCGTCAAAAATAATCAAACACCGTTTATGAAAGAGTCTAAAAAACAAAAAAAATCATCAAGCGCGAGCACGCAACAATACGTTGATGTTCGAGAGGTTCGTGATGGCGTCATCATACTTCGAAACGGCGCATTGAGATCGATTCTTTTAGTTTCATCGCTTAATTTTGATTTGAAATCAACCGAGGAACAAGATGCTATCATTGCACAGTATCAAAATTTTCTCAATTCTTTGGATTTTCCCGTACAGGTATTGATTCATTCGCGTCGATTCAATATAGAGCCCTATCTACAGCTTTTGAAAGAAAAGGAAGAAGATCAAACCAATGAACTTTTGCGACTTCAGATTTCCGAATATCAACATTTTATCAAAAACCTTACCGAAGTGTCCGATATTATGTCGAAATACTTTTATGTTATAGTGCCTTTCGCAGCTATTGAAGATGAACAAACCGGATTTTTTGAAAAAATCGGCAATATGATGAATCCAAAAGCTGCTATCAATGAAAAACGTGAATTGTTTGAGACATACAAAAACCAGTTATGGCAAAGAGTGGATCATGTAAGTATCGGGCTTTCGGGTACGGGCGTGAAAGTCGCCACACTCAATACCGAAGAGATTATCGAGCTTTTGTATAATACGTATAATCCGTCGCTTTTCTCAACGACATTAACAACCAATATCAAAGATATCGAGTTGAGTTCATTGGTATAAACACAGCATTATATTATGGCATTTTTTTCAAAAAAACAGGAAGCAAATGATGAATTTTTGGCAAGTGAAGAGTTGTATCAAAAAGGCATCGCCACGATACGTGATCTTATTGCACCGTCGGCCATCAAATTGAGCTCCAATTACATGCAAATCGGGGAGACTATGGCACGCACGCACTTCGTGGTGGCGTATCCTCGTTATCTCAACACAAATTGGTTTTCACCAATCGTTAATCTTGATTTTCCGCTTGATATCGCTATGATGATCCATCCGATCGATACGCGGGAAATTTTGAAAAATCTTCGTAAATCGGTAACGCAAGTGCAATCGCAGATTCATATCGAGGAAGAGGGCGGAAAAGTGAGAGATCCTATTCTTGAGACAGCACTTACCGACATCGAAGAGTTGCGGGATAAACTTCAGCAAGGCACGGAAAAGTTTTTTCGTTTCGGTTTGTACATTACATTGTATGCGCAATCGCTGGATGATCTGAATCGTATGAGTCAATCGGTGGAAGCGATTTTGGAATCGCAACTGGTCTATATCAAACCGGCAGTATTGCGTATGGAGCAAGGCTTTGCTTCAACGCGACCACTTGTTACCGATGTGTTGGATATTGCGAATAATCTCAATACCGCACCGCTTTCAACAACCTTTCCATTTGTTTCAGCCGACCTTTCTTCGAATGAGGGAATACTCTATGGCATTAATCGTCATAACAATAGTTTGATTCTTTTTGACAGGTTTAAATTGGAAAATGCCAATATGGTCGTGTTCGCAAAATCCGGTGCCGGAAAAAGTTATACCGTCAAACTTGAAGTTTTACGTTCGATGATGCTTGGTTCCAGTGTTATTATCATCGATCCCGAGAATGAATACCGACATCTTTGTGAAATGGTCGGAGGCTCTTTTATCGATATTAATCTCAGTACAAGTTTCCATCTCAATCCTTTCGATTTGCCACGTGTCGGCGAAGATGAAGATTTGACCGCTGTATTGCGCAATACCATCGCCGGCTTGATCGGATTAATCCATCTTATGCTAGGCAACCTGACACCGGAAGAGGATTCCATTTTGGATCGCGCGCTTCGCGAGACGTATGCTATCCGCGATATTACACCGACAGGTCGATTTACCGATATACCTTCCAATGCCTTTCCGACTATGATCGATCTTTATGAAGTGTTGAAAAATATGGAAGGCGCGGAATCCATAGCCGCGCGTCTTGAGAAATTCACAGAGGGTATTTTTTCCGGATTTCTTAGCAATCACACCAATATATCCTTGCGTGAGCAACTTGTCGTATTCAACATTCGCGATCTTGAAGAGGAATTACGACCTATCGCGATGTATATTATTTTGCAGTTTATTTGGAATGAGATGCGATCGGAACTCAAAAAACGTATCGTAGTGGTGGATGAAGCGTGGGTAATGATGCAACACGAGGACGCAGCCTCTTTTTTGTACGGAATTGCCAAACGATGTCGAAAATACTACACGGGACTTACGACCATCACGCAAGACATCGGCGATTTTATGCACTCTCGCTATGGAAAGCCTATTCTCACAAACTCTTCGCTCCAGCTTTTATTGCGT
>Ga0172379_10010863_pt1 | contig 10940 bp, 14 predicted proteins | sample GrowelOW334metaG_FD_119756 | JGI IMG/M metagenome (GOLD analysis project Ga0172379, IMG submission 119756) | Groundwater microbial communities from an aquifer near a municipal landfill in Southern Ontario, Canada - Groundwater well OW334 metaG | ecosystem: Environmental > Aquatic > Deep... | reverse complement strand
GCTCGTACAAAGAGGAATTCGTTCCGTATCAATTCATGGAAATAAATCACACGGACAACGACAACTCGCTCTCAAGACTTTTAAAGAAAGTCGTGTACAAGTAATGGTTGCAACAGACGTCGCTGCTCGCGGACTTGATATCTCAAATGTCAGTCACGTGATCAACTACGAATTACCTGCAACCCGCGACGATTACGTTCACCGAATCGGCCGAACCGGTCGTGGAGATCAAAAAGGAAAAGCGCTTACATTTATTGATTAATTAAAAAAATATTTGGACATCCGATGTCCAAAATATGAAAAGCTAAAAAACAGCCACGTCTTGAAAGAGACGTGGCTGTTTTTGATTTACGGTAAAAAATTATGGCAGGAAAATATTAACAAAAAGGATCATGATCATGGCGACAATAAGGACTTCGGAATAGACGACCAATATCTTCATTTGATGATATTTCATAATTGAATAACCGACGATGAAGACCCAGATATTCGGTGTGAATGTTCCAACAACATTATAATCATTGTTCCCTATCGTCGGTAAAATAATATTAACGATAATTGCCGGAACAAATCCCGCCACAATCGACCAAAACATAAACTGCATATTTTTCTTCAGAATTGGATCAGCGGTTTGTTTCATTCTTTTATAAACAAATGTCGGGCCGGCAACAAGAAGCCCTATAAAAACAATGTTGTATATATTAAGTAATGGACCTTTATACCAATCGATACTTTGAAATCCGAAGATGTTATTACCGAGCCAACCTGAAGTTCCTCCAATAATAAGATCAGTGGCAAAAAATACTTGTAAAAGCATTATGGACAGAACAACGAGTATTATTTTTATTTGACGAGCATTTGCCGGTGGAATGGGAAAAATATAGCAAAAGTAAAAAAAGGCGAAAGAGATAAGCAATCCGAGATAATACGTCAACCTCGGGGCATATTCCAAAAACAATTTTATATTATCACTTGAAAAAGTGCTCGTAGAATGTTGAAATAAAGAAACTGCCACGATCCACAAAAATATTAGAAAACTTCCCACTGCAAAAGCCTTTGAAAGTTCATCTTTTCCTCCAAGCAAAACCATCAGAGCTAAGTTCAAAACGACCATCGCCGTAAAAAGCCCGAGGAACATCGTAAAGTCAACAATAACAAAACCGAATAATAACGGATGCATATAAAGTATATTGTAACATGCGACAAAAAAGAAAACAGCCGCGTCCCCTTCGGAACGCGGCTGTTTTTTTGTTTAACTATTTCTTGAAACAAGTTCGGCACACGAGTGCGTCGAGTCGATCAGGATTTGGTTTGAATGGGAGTTGTGTGATTGGACCGCCACAACGTGAACATGTCCAACTACCTTCGAACATTGGTTTACGTTCTGGGCGAGCACCACCTTCATCACGCTTTGCTCGGTGACAGTCACGACATTGTAACTGACTCTCTCGAGCTGGATCCGGTTGGAATGGCAATTCACTTATTGCAGCTCCACACGAACCGCATTTCCAATTTCCCTTGAACATTTGGCGATTTCCGCCATCGTTTGATTGAAACATTATTTTTTTCTATTACTTTTATTACACTTGACCTTTCGGTCATTCGACCTCCGTGATTCTACACAACTTTTGTTTTTGTCCTCTAAGGATTTAAAACCCTCGTTACGTTAATACACTTGCCCGTAATTATACGACCCCCACCTTTTATGTCCAACGAAGGTTTTCCACAGGGTGGAAAGAGTTCATAAAGTCACTGCAAAAACTTTTCTATAAATCTAGCATATGCTGAATTTATAGAAAAATATTCGGACATCGAGTATCGGAATATTTAAACGCGGGAAGCGAAAATCAAAAACTCTCTGTTTCCGTCCCCTCCTTCGATCGGTGAGTCGATCGTTTTGACATGCTTGAAGCCGGCAGCTTTGACCAGCTCGACTATTTTTTCAAGTGCAAAGAGACGCAATTTTTCATCAACAACGATCCCCTTTTTGATATTCTCTTTTCCCACTTCGAATTGCGGTTTGACCAGAGCTACGAATGACCCGCTTTCTGATAGAAGTTGAAAAACGTGCGGTAAGACTTTTTCAAGAGAAATAAACGAAACATCAATAACTACGAATTCTATTTGTTCATCAAAATCTTTATCTGAAATATCGCGGATATTCATTCCCTCCATTGAAACCACACGTTCATCTTTTTGAATTTTTTCATGAAGCTGACCGTGCCCCACATCAAGTGCAAAAACCTTCTTCGCACCGCGTTCAAGCAATACCTCTGTGAAACCACCGGTTGAAGCCCCAATATCCAAACAAACTTTTCCCTTTACATCAATATTCCATTCATCAAACGCCGCAAGCAATTTCAAAGCACCGCGCGAAACCGACGGGATATCACTTCCCGTCAAAATCACCACATCCGTATCGGAAATTTTTTGTGCCGATTTTGTCACCACTTTTCCATTCACTGAAACCTTGCCTTCTTCAATAAGTTTTTGTGCCCGCGCTCGTGAAGGAATTTTTTCTTTTAATACTAAAAATGCATCAAGTCTCATCTTGTTATTATAACCCTGAAAAAGAGAAAAACGGAAGCTTGATTGGGACATCGGATGTCCTAACTTGCTTTTTTTCAAAAATAATGTATAGTTTTGGCACGTTTGGATTTATCTCAGTCGGGATAAAACAAAGGTCTTTGAAATAATAAATGAGGATATTCTGTTCCTCAAAAATATGTGAAATTACTCAAAAATTGCAATCACAAGGTTATGAGCGACTTCATTACCTCGTGCGGTTTTATACTTCAATCTTTCCAAAATGGTTCACACGAAATATGGACCGATGATAAAGGACGACATATCGAACTTTGTCATAGAAAGAAAAAAACAACCTACTCAAAAAGAGGTGTGATAATCATATTGAGAAAAGCGGGCAGTACTCGAGAAAAATTCATGCGATGGCGAACGTCCAGCAAAAAAACAGAAAGTTTAAACACCCCCGACCAATAAGGTCGCGGGTGTTTTGTTTTTGCCAAGAATTTTTTGTCGCACATTCTATTTCAAAAAAATATTTATGCACAGTTTTTTTGTTTTTTCTTTTTGTATGCGTGTTATCATATAAGAATATTATGGAAGGCAAACCACTACACGTTGTGTACTTTTCAATGGAGATGGCATTCAAGGACGAGTTTAAAAACTTCGCTGGAGGACTTGGTGTTCTTGCTGCAGATGCGATGTATTCGTTTGCCGATCTTGGTATTCAAGGTGCCGGTATTACACTTTGGTATCATCAAGACGATGATAAAGGAAAAGCACTCATGCCTCCTCCATCAATGCGAAAACGCGAAGAAACCGTTGAAATTCAAATTGAAGACAGAAAAGTAAAGATCATTATTTGGCAGATGGACATTACTGGAAAAAATGGACACACCGTTCCTGTTTTTTTCCTCAGTTCATATACACCGGAAAATTCCAAATGGGATCGTGATCTTTCAAAACATCTCTATGCTTCAGATCGCTATACACGATTGGGACAAGAAGCAATCCTTGGTATCGGCGGTTACCGTGCACTCAAAAAAATGGGTTATGGCCCGATCGACTTTTATCATATGAATGAAGGACATGTCGCACTTATTGGACTTGAAAGATTGCGTTCAAATGGTTTTAATGAGGACATTGTCCGTTCAAAATCAACCTTCACCACCCACACACCAATTCCTGCAGGACATGACTATTTTGATTACCACCTCGCGCAAGATACACTCGGAAATATTATTCCAGCAAATATCAAAAGTCTTGCAACACAAGACAGTCTTGGAATGACACAACTTGCAATGAACTTAAGTTGCAAAACAAACAGCGTTTCAAAACGTCACCAAGAAGTGACAAGTATGATGTTTCCGGGATATACAATAGAAAATGTCACCAACGGTATTTATCATCCGCGCTGGGTTGGAAATGCTCTCAAAGATGTTTACACACGTTTTCTTCCCGGTTGGGAACAGAATCCGCTCGCTTTTGAAAATGTAAAAAATATTCCAAACCAAGAATTGATCGACGCAGTTCATAAACAAAAGAAATCTCTGGTTGATTGGATCAATGCAAATCCCGCATGGTTCAACCTTCCAAACATTCTCAAAGAAGATCTTTTCGACGAACAAACACTCACCATCGGTTTTGCACGCCGTTTTGTTCCCTATAAACGTCCAGGTCTTATTTTCCACAATCTCGACAAACTCCGTGCCGTGGGATACAAAAAACTCCAGATCGTTTTTGCCGGCAAATGTCACTCGGACGATATGTTCTGCAACAGACTTCGCGACAACATCGCTCATTACAGTTCAGAACTTCGAGGACAGGTAAAGGTGGTCATGGTTCCCGATTACAATCTCGACATCGCAAAACATTTGGTAACTGGTTGCGACGTTTGGCTCAATAATCCTATTCCTCCGCGAGAAGCGAGTGGAACAAGCGGTATGAAAGCGGCGTTGAACGGTGGAATCAACCTTTCCATACTTGATGGTTGGTGGATTGAAGGGTTTGAACGCAATCCTATGGCAGGTTGGGGCTTCGGAGGAAGTACCCACGAATCAGATTTTGGAGATCGCGACAATCAAGACGCCACAGAATTGATGAACCACCTTCAAGATGTTATCAACTGTTATTATGACAAAAAAGAAGATTGGGTAGAGCGAATGAAAGCTGCAATTTCCCTCATTGCGTACTTCAATACTGACCGTATGGTTCAAGAATATAACGAGAAAATATGGCTCAACAAACCCAAATAATCAGACTCACTCAAAAAACTATGTTGTTTTGATAACCACATAAAAAACACCTTGTCAACATTTACAAGGTGTTTTTTATGTGAAAAGTCGTTGACTTTACTACCCCTATATGGTAGTCTACTAGACAAGTTGAACAAAGTTGGCATCAGTTAATTGATGCCTTTTATTTTGGCCAGCGGAAAAATGAAGGAGGGTATTTCTTCATTTTACACCCGCGATCGAAATATTCCGGCACGTTGCCCTTTCCGTTCAGCTGTAATATATGAATCAAATTATCGGGGGCGCCATGTTGGCAAGTCTCCTCACATCAAACGCATTATTTTCTGTACAACCGGTCGTTTCACCAAGTATAACAATAGAAGCGACACAGAACAGTTCCATATCCATTGCAGATACGGACAAAGATGAAGAAATTCTGTGGCTCGCAAGAGCTTTGTATTCCGAAACAAAGGACGAATACGAAATGCGCCTCGTTGCTTGGGTCGTCCGAAACCGTGTAGAAGGTAAATTTTTAGGCGACACAACATATAAAGCCGTTGTAACGCACAAAAATCAGTTCTCCGGTCTGAACAACAGCGACAAACAGTTTGCACACAATATCAGTCGAACATACGAACACACGCAAGCCGCATGGCAAAATGCTCTTGATATTGCCGAAGAGGTATACAACGCAGGTAATAAAAAACGTCTCATCGCAAAAAATGTGATCTATTTTTACTCACCGACCGTTGTTAGAAAACCATCTTGGGCATTAGACAAAAATCTCGCGCTCACGACTCATGGAAGTAATGGTCTTGCACGTTTTGCATTCTATTACGAACCAAAACTTTAAAAACAGCAAAAACAAACCCCCGCCTCAAAACGGGGGTTTGTTGATTTTTAAATAGATTAGATTGCTTTATCCTCTCGTTTTAATTTCAACTTCTCCTTTTAGCAAATCAAATTTCACAATAAAATTTTCGAAAAAACCATTTTGCCCGACGAGTCCATACGACATAACTCTGCCAGCAACATTCGGCATAAACCCAGCGTCAATTTTATATGTCCACCCACCAACTTCAATATCAACTTTATGAAGATAATAAAAAGATGCTTTCCCTCCAACTCCAAAAACTTCTTTCGGTTTTCCTTTTGTAATATCAAGTCCTAAAGCTTCACCTATTTCCGCATCAAAAATACACAAATCTGCTCCAGAATCAACAAGAACCTCATATCCAATACTGATATTTCCATTTTTTAGCTTTATTGGTATTACAGGTCTCTGTGTTGTTGTTCCATACTTCTTATAAGAAAATTTCATAGAGATCCTACGTAGGAAATTAAATTCTCTGGAATACGCGTAAGAATCGGTGATTTGTTACCTTTTTGGCTTGCTTGCAAAAGTGCCTCTTTAACAGTTTTACCTGCACCCAAAACAGTCTGTTCATCGGAAGCAAGAGCTACCCAAAGACCTTTATATTTTTTATAAATTTTTGTCCAATCTTTCATCATATATGACATAGAATAACAAATAACCTTTATTTTTACAAATCACCCGTCTGTTGATTTTTATTTCATCATCAAGTAGAATAGTGTTTGTGTCGCCGAAGTGGCGGAATTGGTAGACGCGCACGACTCAAAATCGTGTCTCGCAAGAGGTGAGGGTTCAATTCCCTCCTTCGGCACAATAAAAAAACAGGCTCCCTTCAGAGCTTGTTTTTTTATTGTGCCGAAGAGTAAGCCAACTGCTTGGCTTACGTGAGAAATTGAAAGGCACAGGCATGTCGAGCGCACGAGACAGCCGAGCCGGGGTCGCGAACACTTAGTAGATTTTGAGCCCGCAGGCGAAAAAATATACTTAGTGATTCGTGACAAATTCCCTCCTTCCCCAAACAGTAGGGTTTCCCTTCCTATTCCGTCGTCCTCGTCACCCCTTGACTTCCCAACCAATCCATTGTATAAATACCCCCAAGTCGTGAGGATAAAATAGTCGGCATGCCGACACCTCATTTATAGGTCTTTGTCAGAGTTTAATAAAATTATCTTATATGGTAACAACATTGTTTGTGTTAGCTGCGATAAGTTTTTGTTTTACCGTTTTTCTTCTTATGACACTTCTTATTATGGATGAAGAAATTAAAAAGAAAATAACGTGGGGACTGATTATAACTATTATTTTTCTGGGAGGAGCACTGCTTTTAAATAAATACAGTGACGTTCCACCGAACTATGAAAAAATAGTAACCGTCGATGGAAATTATGTTTCGGGCGACAGAATTGCTCGAGAAAATTGGAAATCGAAAAACTTTGGTGAACAAAAAGAAGGAATAAATCTTATGGTTACAACGGACATAAAACAAATGGCTTTGTTTTTTCCTACCGGAGCCGAAAATTTTTCTATTTGTGAAGGACAAGTCGATCTTGATGAAAATGTTATCGATGTACAGGACCCTTCATTCTTAGGTATAATCTTTGGTGCAAAACCAGGATGTTTTAAACCGGAAAACGGAAAAACATATATCTGGAACTTTCCAGCAGACCGCGGATCATTGATGGTCAACGCAATACGGATAAGAGTATGGCGTCCTGCAGAAATAATGGGTTTCTACAGAACGGCACAATAAAGAACAAAAAGACCTCTGATCATACAGAGATCTTTTTTTTGTGCCCGAGAGAAGACTTGTCCCGCGATTACTAAGTATATTTTTTCGCTAAACGCTCAAAATCTACTAAGTATCGCCGGACGCGGCTCGCAGCCCTACCTTCCGCTCCGCTACAGGTATGGAACCCCTGCTCCGCCGTTCAAGTCTTCTCTCGGGCAAAAAACAATAAACCTTCAAAGCTACTCGCTTTGAAGGTTTTTGTTTTAGTGCCCGAGAGAAGACTTGAACTTCCATGTCTTTCGACATACGCACCTGAAGCGTACGCGTCTACCAATTTCGCCACCCGGGCAATAGGTATATATTACATAAAAATAGGAAATACACAAAGGATGATCATATTACGCCCCAGCCACTTTGATCCCCAAAATATACACCCAGAGCGGAATAGAAAGAATCGAAAGAATTGTACTCAACACAACAGATCTCGCAATGAATGTTTTGTTCAGATCGTAGATATCCGCAAGCGCGAACGGCGTTATGGCAAGCGGCATCGCGGCTTCTAAGATCGAACTTGGATAAAGTTCAGGCGTAAACCCAAAAATTTTTAAAACAAAATAAAGACACGCCGGCAATAGCAACAACGTCGCAATGGTAAATAAGGCAACGGGAAACCATTCTTTTAACTTGCCGAATTTAGATTTTCCTATAAAAAGACCGATAACAATCAAAACCACTGGCGTTACTGAAGCGGCCAACATATCGAGAGCTTGTTGCAATATCGGATACACAACAACATGTAAACTTCCAACGATTATTCCAAAAACAACAGCTATCAAAAGCGGATTTTTTATGAGATTCTTCAATGCATTCTTAATAACCGCTTTTTTATTTTTCTCAATACCGTAATCCAAATATCCTATGCCAACCGTACTTAACCAGAATAAATAAATTGCAACAATTAAAACCACCGTTTGGTGAATCCCCTCTCCCAATACCTTATCAAGTATCGGAATACCGAGATAAGAAATATTCCCAAAAAATAAACAGATAAATAACGTTCGAAACATTTGTTTATTCAAGCGCAACATTTTTCCAACAACAACCGCCAACAAAAAACAACCGACAATATACACAGAGTTGATAAGGATCAACGAAGATTGTTCACTAAAAGAAAACGGCACTTTGACAAGTGCAGAAAAAATCAATGCGGGAAGTCCAATCTTTAAAGCGAATTCATTTAAAACTTTAAGCCATTCATCACCAACGTGTTGAAATCTTTGTACTAACACGCCGACAAGAATAATGAGAAACAACGGCGCGATAGTATTTATAACTGACAGTATTCCCATAAAAGTATTTAGTGTTTTTTATAATTAATTTCTTTCTTCTCTTTCTCTCAGTATATCAAGTGCTCGCTGTATTACCGCTTGTTTGAATTCTTTTTTTTCAATATGATCTCTGAACTCTTCCGGGTCGATCCATTTTATTCCATCGATATTCCCCGCAGGGTCTGACAAAAACTCTCCGAGTGGTCGTACGTTACACATATATTGTGTCCGATAATGAACTTCTCCATTCGGTGAAATAACTTCTTGATAACCGATTGGCGTAATATCCAGAATTTCACAATTCGTTTCCTCTTGAATCTCGCGAACCAACGTTGCTTCAGCCGACTCATTCGGTTCAAGTGTACCGCCCGGAATTCCCCAAATATCCCACTGCGGATGATGTACCAAAAGCATTTTTCTCTCAAAAAAACAAACCGCATGAGCTTTGATAATAGTCTCTTTCGGAACACCGTCAAAACGATTCACTTTTATAAAACAAACATCGCAACGTTCACCATTGTGACTAAGCGCATCTCTAAATAATTGCATACCCTAAAATGATACCACCAAACACCCCTCAAAACAAAACTCATGTTAGGACATCCGATGTCCTAACATGAGTTTTTGTCTTTGCTATTCACACTTTTTTTTGGTACAACAATAGAGTATGAAATCGCAGCAAAAAACAAAACAGAAACTCGTTGTCGTCCTCGGACCCACTTCTTCGGGCAAGAGCGACTTGGCGGTTCTTATTGCTAAAAAATTCAATGGCGAGGTTGTTTCAGCTGATTCGCGGCAAGTGTATCGCGGAATGGATATTGGCACAGGTAAAGTCACAAAAAAAGAAATGGCGAGAATTCCCCATCATCTACTTGATGTTGCAGATCCCAAAAGAAAATACAGTGTGGCTCATTTCAAACGCGATGCCACGAAAGCGATCGCAAACATTCACAAACGAGGAAAACTCCCCATCCTCTGCGGCGGTACCGGTTTTTATATCCAAGCGGTCGTCGACGGTTTAATATTGCCCGAAGTAAAACCGAATCCAAAACTCCGAAAAGAACTTGAAAAACTTTCCACGAAAGAACTTTTTGCACGCTTGAAAAAATTGAACAGTCGTCGCGCGAAAGAAATTGACAAAGAAAATCCGCACCGACTTATCCGTGCTATTGAGATCGCAACAACACTCGGGAAAGTTCCAAAATTAAAAACTGAAGCGGTGAGTAAATACGACACACTGCAAATCGGAATCGAAACTGATGACAGCGTTTTGCGCACCCGAATTCACAATCGCCTTTTAAAAAGAATGAAACGCGGAATGTTGGCGGAAGTAAAACGCCTGCACGACGAAGGTGTATCGTGGAAAAGACTCGAAGGACTCGGGCTTGAATACAAACACCTCGCGCTTTTTCTTCAAGGAAAATTGGAAAAAGAAAAAATGCTCGAACTTCTCGAACTCGCGATCTCACATTACGCCAAACGTCAAAAAACGTGGAATAAAAAAGACCCACGAACAAAATGGATCTCCTTTGAAGATACTGAAAAAACCTACGGAATTGTTAAAGATTTTTTGGGAACATAAATATCTCCCCACCCCACAAACCGGTCATGGAACGAAGCGTCATCTTAATAGAATCTTCGTCTTTGCCTGTTTCTTGAAAACTAAGATCACCGAAAAGTTTTACTGCAGGAAGATTGAATTTATTCACGTCAACCATCAAAGAAGTGAGTTTCAATTCGTTGAACGCATATGAGATAAGATATCTCATTGCTTCTGTTCCCACCCCGCGTCCGCGACAATCGTCTTCGCCGATAAGAATAAAAACCTCGGCCGTTTTCTTTACGCCATCAATATGAGAGATTCCCATAAAACCGATCGGTCTGTCACCTTCAAGTATGGTAAAGAATTTTTTTTCACCGAGTTCTCTTTTTTTGTCATAGGTATCAAACCACTGAATTTGTTGCTCCTCCGTCGTCATATGTGTCGGATTGTCGATGGCATATTGAACAGCCATAGGATTATTAAGCCAACGAACACGCAATGGGATATCTTCTTTTGTGTGTGCACGATAATGTATCATGACAAAAGTATATCAGAACCCTTTTATTAATTCAAAAACATATCAACTAATAAAGGTTCCTCGGCCTGAAAGCACGAGGTATTACGTTGGAACTCGCTAAAGGCTCGTGCTGTTCCAGCTTGAAAGCCGGGGTATTGAACTTCTATTATTTTCTTACAGAAACGGTCAACT
>Ga0172379_10010862_pt1 | contig 10941 bp, 8 predicted proteins | sample GrowelOW334metaG_FD_119756 | JGI IMG/M metagenome (GOLD analysis project Ga0172379, IMG submission 119756) | Groundwater microbial communities from an aquifer near a municipal landfill in Southern Ontario, Canada - Groundwater well OW334 metaG | ecosystem: Environmental > Aquatic > Deep... | reverse complement strand
CGCCGTGGAACTCGCGGCGGCGGGTAATGTAATAGATTTCGGTTTCCGCAAAAGCACGGATATCAGCGGCGAGATTAAGGCCATTATTGACAATATTTCCGGCAGCGGGCGCGCCCACCTCGACTTCAAACCTTTCGAACGGACTTTGAAAAAGGCGAAAACCGTTTTAGTCGTGGGAGACAACGCGGGCGAAACCGTCTTCGACCGGCTGCTGCTGGAAGAAATCGGCAGGCTTTATCCCGGCAAGAAAATATATTACGCGGTCCGCGGTTATCCGGCCTTAAACGACGCGCTCATGGAAGACGCGTTTGACGCGGGACTAGACAAAGTGGCAACCGTCATCACTTCCGGCTCCGACCTGCCCGGCACCCTGGTTGACCAGTGCACCGCCGAATTCAGAACCCTTTTCAAAAACGCCGATCTGGTTATAAGCAAGGGGCAGGGCAACTATGAAACCCTGACCGAAGAAACGCGCGAGATTTTCTACATTTTCATGGTCAAATGCGCGATGGTTTCGCAGGATTCAGGAAAACCGATGGGCTCTTATCTGCTTTACCACTCAAAAGCAAGGAAGAAAAAATGAAAAAATGCCTTATAGCCGTTCTGGCGGTTTTCGCGGCTCCGGTTTTCTGCGTGCAGACGGCGCCAGCCGCCTTTCCGTCCGTATTCTGCGAATCCGGCGCTTTTCTGGCGGTGCGCAACACCGAAGTCGGGGTAACGCTGGATTTCGCCGCGAACGATCCCGACAATCAAAACCTGATTGACAAAATACAGGCGCGTTTTTCCACGCTGGCGGACAAAGTGGAAAAAGCCGGCGGCCTTGACGCCGCATGCAAGGATTCGAAGTTTCCGAAAATCCTGTGCGCGCCCGGCGCGGAGCTGGACATTCAAGACACTGACGCGGGAGTAATAATAATGCTCAACGCGCAGGACAATATGGACAGCGACACTGTGAACGCCATCCACGAAGCCTTTCGCCCCGTTCAAAACGCGCTGGCTGTGTCGGGCGGGGACGCCGGAAACGCCTGCCGCAATTTCAACCGCCGGGCTGTTCCTTCCGCGGACAAAACAAAAACTACGGGCAGCGCAGCCGCGAAGAAAGAAAACCGTGAAACGATAAAGGAAAGCGATTCGCAGGAGCAGGATTTCATTGACGTTAACGACAAATGACACACGGTCCGGTTTTCACGCATCCGCCTTTTCTGGCGGATGTTTTTTGCCCCAAGCTTTATATTCCTCTTTGGAATACAAAGATTTATCTATAGAAAAATATTTCATTTTGGAATATTAGCGAAAATCTTGCCAAATCAAATTTAAGAAGCTATAATTTTTCCACGGGTTGATAGCGTTCTTCATAACCGCTTTCTCCGTAATGGCATATAGTAGCACTGGGGTTTGGTTCGGTTGCCGCAAAGAAGGGGATTCTTTGCGATACGCAAACCGGATTTAAAGCAAGGCTGGCGTTCGGGGGAATGCCGGCCTTGTTTTTTGCCTGAAAAACCCACCGCGAGCCGCTGTTTCACTTTACCAGCAAAAGATATAATACAGACATGGAAATGAAAGCCATTACAGACCGCCTTACCCGAGAAACCGCCGCCCTTGACTTCACCGGCACGAAAGCCGCTTTTGTGTACAATCCGCTGGAGTACGCCAGGAAACCGTATGATCTATACCTAGAGCGTTATGGCGCTGCGCCTAAAAAAGCCGTGTTTCTGGGAATGAATCCCGGCCCGTTCGGCATGGCGCAAACCGGCATTCCCTTCGGCGAAGTTTCGCTCGTGCGCGACTGGCTGGGCATTTGCGCGGACGTATCACGCCCGCCGCGGGAACACCCCAAGCGGCCCGTGTCGGGGTTTGACTGCCGCAAAAGCGAAGTCAGCGGACGCAGACTTTGGATGTGGGCGAAAAACCGCTTCGGTTCGCCCGAGATATTTTTCAGGGATGTTTTTGTGCTGAACTACTGCCCGCTTGTGTTCATGGAAGAAAGCGGCAGAAACCTTACGCCGGACAAACTGCCGGCGCCGGTCCGGGAAGAACTGACCCGGATTTGCGACCGCGCCCTGCGCGACAGCATCGCCTTTTTCAAGCCCCGTTTCTGCGTGGGCATCGGTGCCTACGCCAAAGAAAGATTCGACGAAATTCTGCACGGGACCGGCGCGCAGACCATGCTGCTTACCCACCCCAGCCCCGCCAATCCGAAAGCCAACGCTGGCTGGGAAAAATTCGCCGATGCTCTGGCGGATGAAATAGGCTTACGCTGACGCGGGCGGAGCGGGCGGAACGGCAAACACGGTCTGATACACTTCCACCGATTTATTTATGAAATCCTGCAGTTCGAAAGAGGAATACAGATTGCCGCTGCGGTAAATAAGGGCGGTGTGTTTGGAATATTCAATCGTCCAGCCGGATTCGTGACTGAAAAAATCTTCGGCTCCGGCCTTGAAAATTTCGCGCAGCAAAATGGTGTTTTCGGAAAAAAGATTGTACCCGGCGGAAAACTTGTCCCCCAGTTCCACCTTGCCCGCCGAAACAGGCAGGTGCGTTTCGACACCCTTGGGGAAAAGGAAAAACACGGGCAGCCTGCCGTCCGTGTTAAATTTCACCACGCTCTGGCTCACCCTGTCATGATGGTCGTGTATGCGGCAGGAGACGTCAAAATAACACGCATTGCCAAGCGGGCCGCCTTTGATAATGTTGCGCACCCGGTGTTTCGCGCAGTTTTTAACCAGCGGTTTGTCCGCCAGCGCTTTTTCCAGCTCAGCATCGTACTGTGTTAACGCAAGGCCGTTAACGGCGGCGAAGCGTTTAATCCGTTTCCTGCGAAGCGTTCTGCCCGCCGCGAAAAATGACACAAGCAACAGGCCCGCCGCGATAAGCAAAATCACGGTGGCCGCCGCGTAGGGATACTGGGTGAGAATGGAACCGTCAAACATTTAAACCTCGTGCTGTCTTTAATTATATAAAAAAGCCTGTTCTTTTGCGCGCGCACGCATAATGATACAATGAATTACTATGAAGACAAAACTGTTAAGAAAAGCCGTTGTCCTGCTGATTGCCCTTTTTCTCGTTTTCGTTGGCTTTAAGTATATTTCCTTTTACTATATGAAAAAAGGAATTTCTGCCACGGATAACGCGGAAAAAGTGAAGTACTTTTCAAAATCCGCCGCCATGCTAAACGACCAGTCCAGGCTTCTGCGCGCCATGACCTATATTGAAATGAAACGCTATGACGACGCGCTGGTGGATCTGCTCTACACAGTAAAACACCATTCAGAGTATCCCGTTACTTATCTCTATCTTGGAAACGTTTATTACGAACTCAACAAAGACGAGGAAGCGCTCAAGGCTTACGATTCCGCGCTGAAACTCATGCCGGACTACATAGCAAAGGAACTCGGGGCCAAAAGCGCGACAAAAACTCTGGCCGAAACTTATGGCATGACGTCTTCGCAGGTGGCGGACAACCTGACCGTAAAACTTTATCTGGACCGGGCGGCCAGCCTGGCAAAACTCAAGCGTTTCGCAGACTCGTTTACCGACGTGGAAAAAGCGCGCGAAGTTTCTCCGGCGGACCCGTATGTCTACCTCGCCCGCAGTAAAATTTACGAAATGATGAACGACAAGAAAAATTCCGTCAAGGATTATAACACCGCTTTCGCTCTCCGGCGGCAGGCCGAAGAACAAATGGAGAAAATGCAAAAGCAGATCGCGGAAAAAATCAAAGAAAATATGGAAAAAATTCCGGCCGCTCCGGCGAAATAAGAAACACACCAGCTTTGCCTTTACGGCGGCCCCAAAGGCCGCCGTTTTGTTTGCCAAAATAGGGCCTTGACTAATTTTAATTTCATGGTAAAATAGTAATAACGCATTACGAGGGGGGAGAAGAGGACATGCGCGGACATGGAGCAAAACGCAAGAACGTGCGGCACGCCAAGTGTTGCTGTAACGGCGTAGGGAAAAACGGGGACTGCCGCTACCCCATTATCGGCGAGCTGGAAGAATCTGCCGGCGAAGTCGTTTATAAAGACGCAGATGGTTTTTGGGGGAAAAGGGACTTGGCTTCCTGACGATGTAATCTTCATCGCGAAAAGCCTACTCGCCGTCAATCGGCGAGTCTTCTTATAAACTCCCGGCTTTATGCCGGGAGTTTATTTTTTAAAGCCATGCGCGCGCTATTGCCAAGCCAAACAAGGCCTCCGCCGCGAAGACCTACCTGCCGGTAACAAAATCAGAATAAATCCAGGTGCCGTCAGCAAGAAAGTACCAGCCTTTTTTATAACCCACAATATCGAGAAAAGCGTTCTTTTTGATCCTGCGCGGCAACTTGTCTTTTTCCCTGCCGGAAAAAACATCAATATTATCTTCAGCCCTGCCTCTTACGAAATAGGGTCCGGCGTCCGTGCTTTCCGTTTCGCCCGAAAAAACCACAGAGGAAATCTTGCCGGCGGAATCGGTTGCGCGGATTTCGGCTTTTTCTCCGTTTGCAAGAGAGAGGCGGAAGAAATAACGCGACTGAAAATCCCCGCAGTCCATAGCGCGTGGTAGTTCCGCAAGCGGTTTTCCGTCCCGGGAAACGCCGGTGACCAGATTATCATCCAAAGCGACGGCGATGATATCCGTCACCGTGCCAGAAACAGTTTTGACAAGCGGCAGGATAACGGGGGCGATATAATCGGAATCATAGACGGTGGAATGTGGGGCGAAATACTCTTTTTTCTCCACGCCGTCCTTGAGCTTTATGCCGCGCGCGGTAAAGCTGGAAAAGTCAGCCTCATAAACGCGTCCGGCTTTCAGAGTGGAAACCGGCAGTCCGCCCGCGTCATACAGGACGGTTCCGGCCTGGCGGGCGGAAACCGTGCTGTTTTTCCAGTCGTAAATCTTAAGCGTGCCCAAAAGATAACCGGCGGCTATTTTCCCGCCGTCCGGCGAGAATGAGCAGGAGAGCGCCCCCAGATTATACTGGCGTATAACGCGCACAGGAGAGAACGAGCCTGTTTCAAAAACAATCAGCACGCCGTCATCCCCGGCAGTAACCATAAAAGGGGAAGCCGAAGAAAAGGCTATGTCGTTTATAGCCTGTTCACAAGGCTGGTCAATTTTAAGTTTGCGCCAGGTTTTTGTCTCGTGAACGACCATGACGCCGATGGTGTCGCAGGAAATCAGGCGGCGCCCGTCCGGCGAGAAAGCCAGGGCGGTTATCTCATTGTAGTGCCCGGGCAGCGTTTGCAGGAGGTCGCCTGTCCGCGCGTTCCAAAGCCTTATTTTCCCGTCGTTCCCGGCTGACGCCAGCGATCCGTCCGGCGAAAAAGCCAGCGCGTTGAGGCCCGCGCCGCCGGCGTGCATTTCGCGCAGGAGGGAAAAATCTTTGGCGGCCCAGACGAAAATACCGCCGCCGCTGTCCGCCGCGGACAGCAATTCGCCGTCAGGAGAAAAAAGGACGGCTTTAAACGGCAGGACGCCCGCGGTCAGCGAAGCTACCTCTTTGCCGGAGGGGAAATCGCGCACATAAACAGTCCCGTTGTCAGCCGCCAGGGCAAGCTTAGAACCGTCCGGCGAAAACGCGGCGTTCTCTATCTTTGCGGCTTCCGGAACTGAGAAATCCAGTTTTAATTTAAACCTGCCGGTTTCCCACGCCGACACACGGTTTCCGGACGAAACCGCCAGCAGATATGCGCCGTCCGGAGAGAACCGCGCGGACACCACCCAGCCAGAAACAGGCTCCACCCGCGCCACAGCCGAAAAAACCGCCTGAGGCAGAAATAACAGCGCGGCTAAAATCCAACCGGTGCGAAGCAATTTCCCTTCCATAGAAAGTTTATTTTTTCCTGGTCAGAGACTCTGAGCTGTCTATCGGGCACTTTTTAAGGGAACGGTAAACTTCAGCCGCGGAATTGTATCTGTTATTCACGTCCGGCTCGAGGCATTTTTCCACTATATGGATTATCCGTTCCGGCAAATCGGGGGCAAACACGGTCAAGGGCTTATACCCTTTATTCTTCTTCTGTTCAAGCACGTTCGGGCCGGGATAGGGCAGTTTCCCGGTAAGCATTTCATACAAAGTCGCGCCGAAGGCGAAAATATCGGCCCGGTGGTCGTGCGCGCCGATATGCTGCTCCGGCGCCATATACGCCATGGTGCCGGACAATTCGGTCTTGGCGCGGCTTCCGCTTTGTATTATCCGGGCGATGCCGAAATCCATGACGCGCACGAACCCGTCTTTCGAAACCATTATATTAGACGGTTTGAGATCGCGGTGCAGCACCCCTTTCGTGTGCGCGTACCCTAACGCGGAAAGCACGTGCATGGAAATGCCAACGCTTTCGCGTACGGGAAGCCGTTTATACTTATACAGCAGATTCTCAAGGGTTTTGCCCTCGATAAGTTCAAAAACGAGATAAATGTCGTCCGGCTGCTCGATAATCGAATAGATATCTATGATGTTGGGGTGCTTGAGCTTGGCCGTAATGCGGGCTTCGGACATGAAGCGCTCGCGGTCCCGTTTATCCGTGGCTATTTCCCCGCGCATTTTCTTAAGCGCGAATTTCTTGCCCAGCATGACGTCCTCGCCTTCGTAAACGATAGACATGCCGCCCCGCCCGATTTCGGCGGTTATGCGGTACTTGTTGTCTATAAGCGGTTTGTTCTCGAATTCTTTCAGGAGGTGTTTCGTTTCGATGCGCTCCGACGCCTCAATAACCTCCGGCTCTTTCGGCTTTTCTTTCGGTTTCGGAGGCGGCGCGGGCTCCGCTTCGGTATCAGGTTTTTCCCAATACTGGGGAACGGGAACCGGTTTCGGCTTTTCAGGTGCGGAAGGCGCTTCTTCCTTGCGGTTCTGCTTTGGCGGCGCGGGCGCAACCCGCGCATCAAATTCCGCGCCTTGTCCGGTTTTAGACCTCTCCGCATCGCCGTTCCCGGGCTTTTCAGCGGCGGGAGCCGGTTTTTCCGGGCGGACAGGCTCGGCATACTGTTCCGGCGCAAGGGGTTTGCGCAACTCGCTCTGTAAATCCCCGGTTTTTTTCGGAACATTCTCATGACTGTCAGTTTCTTCAGCCTGCCGCTGCCAGAAAAGCTTTATTTCCGGCAGGGGGGCCGGCTCATCCGTAATCTTGTTTTCCTTTGCGGGAAGGGTGTCGGTGATATGTTTCGGTTTTAGGCGTTTATATATTTTTTTAACCGGACCTAAAACCAGGAAAACGGCGAAACCGGCGATTGCCAGTGCGTACAACGCGTAAAACCGAGACAGACCGCTAATGCCCGCCTCCGCCGTGCTGGCGAATTTCACGACGTCCGCCTGCACGGACGATTTGTCCTGAGAAAAAAACGAGTTTCCCGGCACATTTATTTCGACGGTCAGCACACGATTGTTTAAAAAGCCGACCGCGGCGTACTGCCCGTTTGAGGAAATGGCCACTTTCCGCGGCGCGGACGCTTTTGGAGCCAGGAACGACTCGACCCGCTTAAACGGCATATAACCGCCGGAGCCATTCGCTTTCTTATAAAACACAGATGTAAGCAAAACACCGTTCGCCGTGGCGGCTATAATCTGGCGGGCCGTCGGGTCCGCGCCGAAAACGGCGACGCGTTCGCCCGAGCCGACCGGAAGGCATTCGCTGTCGAGCTCCCCGGTCTCGGGATCGGCAAGGCAAACCTGCCCGTCCGAACCGAGCAGCAGCCTGTCGCTCAAAGGGGAAAAGGCAAGCGCATAGACCGGAAGGCCGGGGGGGTTCAGCCAGTTGATTTTCCCCGCATGAAAATCGAACACGGCCACATCCGAAGCCGCCAGCATGGCGGCGTATCTTCCGTCCTGGGAAAAAACAGCCGCATCCATGGGCACGGGGAACTTTATGCCGTCGTTAAGCAGTTTGCCGTCCATAAACCGCCACAGTTTAACCGAACCGGAGAAATCACAGGAAAGGAGTACGGAATCAAACGGCGACAGGTCCAGAAATTTAAAAGGACCGCTTTCCGCGCCTATGGTAAGCACTTTGGAAAATTTCGGCAGCTGGTATACCGCCACACCTCCGCCAGTCTGGGCGGAAGCCACATACTCGCCCCGTTCGCTTATTACAGAATAGTTCCCCGCTGACAGGGCATAGGTGTTTTCAACCGCGCCGGTTTCGGGATTAAGGGTGACAACCTTATTAGGAGACCCGGCATAAAGAGCCATTATCCGCAAATCGCTGTCGACATAGGCAAGCGCGGAAAGAACGGAGCGTTCCGTAAAATCAGGTATTTTCGGCTGGGCATGGGCGCACGTTCCGCAAACGAGCGAAAGAAACGCCGCAAGAAGAAAACGCAGGGAATTCAGATAACGCATATCACTATGTTTTCATTATCCAATATTTCCACCAGCCTTTCAATGGAACGCGCGCAAAGGAATATATTATGCACCGCTTTTGAGCATACGCTCAGCGGAGGAGCACTGGTCTTTGTCTCCGATAAGGATTACGATATCGCCTGGCAGAAGCTCTTCCTCAATCGCGGGATTGGCTATCGTTCTGCCGGAACGATAGATGGCAGCCACAGCCGCGCCGGTTTCGGCGTGGACATTGAAAGTGTAGACGCGCTTGCCGTCTTTAAGGGCATGCTCGGGCATGGCGCAAAGAAAAACGGAACTGTCGGGCCGCACGGCGACAGCCTGGTGCAGCGGTTCGCTTGTCGCCAGACCGATAATGTAATCAAGCATCCGCTCCATCTGCTCGCGGAAAAGGGCGACGTTCTTTTTGAAAGCGAATCCTATGGCCAGCGCGGGCAGCGATACGATCACCAAATCTTCCGGCGAGAATACCCAGGGCGCGACAAACAGCAGGAAACCAACACCGAGAAGGGTGATGATAAGGTAATTAATCAGACGGTAGGTCAGCTGGAGATTTATCCGCTGCAGTATTTTGCGGGGGGAAAACCAGGTGAGAAAAATAGTGAGGGACAGGAGCAGCATGTGGTCGCAATAACGCGCTATGGACATAAACAGCGGCACGCAGACGACACCCGTCACCGCCCACAGAAGAAGCGCCCCGAAAGGCAAGGTTTTCGCCAAAGCCGCCGCGCCGGCCCCGACGGCGGAAAACAATCCGGCAAGCAAAGTGGCGTAAATACCCAGGCGCAGCATATATTTGGAAAATACCGGCGTGTTGACGTCGTTTACAATGTTTTTCGATGATTTCCCGATAAAAGCGTGATACCTGTCAATAAAGGCGTGCGGATTGCCGGGCAAGCCGGACAACTTTTCCCCTATCAAGCCGGCGTTTTTCACCAGATAGGGAGAGATGAACGCGGTAAGCGCGGCGGCGGCGACGGCGAACGCGTAAAGCTTAGCGTCAACCAGCCCGAGCGCCGCCCCGGCGCTGGCTATAATAAATGAAAATTCGCCTATCTGAGCCACGCTTAACCCAACTTTAAGAGAAATGCCCGCGTCATAGCCGACCAGAAGGGAGGCCAGCGAGCCCCAAAAAGTCCGTCCCGCCACAGCCAGGGCGACAATCGCCAGCACTATGCCCCAGTTAGACCACAGTATGCGCGGATCAACAAGCATGCCGGCGGAAACGAAAAACAGCGCGGAGAACATGTCGCGCAGAGGTTTGATCCATTCCTCCACTTCCCTTATCTGCTCGGTAGCCGCTATTATGGCGCCGATAAGAAACGTGCCCAGCGCTATGGAAAAGCCGAATCGCGCGGCTATAAGCGCGCTCGCGAAACACAGCGCCAGAACTACTATGCCGGTCAGTTCCTTGCTTTTGAATTTCGCCACCGATTTAATCAGTTTGGGAACCAGCAGAAGACCGATAATAAGAAACAGCAGGATGAAAAACACTATTCTCACGAACGCTGTAGTGGCGTCCAAAGCCAAAAGGCCGGACTTCGCGCCCAAACCGGATATCACGGACAGCATCACCATCGCGGCGATATCTTCGCAAATCATTATGCCGAACACGGATTTAGCGAACGGCTCGCCAGTCAGCTTAAGGTCAAAGAAGTTTTTAATGATTATGGTGCTGCCGCTTATGGAAAGAATGCAGCCCAGGAAAATACTGCTTGAGGTTGACCACCCTATGGTTTTTCCAAGCGCAAAGCCGGTAAAAATCATTCCCGGCACGATTATGAGCGCGGACAAAGCCGCCGGCAAACCGGCCTTTCTCAAACGCGGCAGGCTGAATTCAAGACCCAGCGAGAACATCAGAAAAACCAGGCCCAGCTGGGAAATGGAGCGGATGGATTCGACATCGCTAACAAAAGCGAAAGGCGGAGTGTAGGGACCGACAATGAATCCCGCGAGCAAATAGCCTATCACCGGCGGCTGGCGGAATTTGTGGCACAAATACAGAACACCGGCGGCGACAGCCATTATAAGAGCCAAATCATGCAAGAGGAATCCGCTGTTCATAATCTCCGATCCGTCAGTTGTTTATTTGCAGTTTGGGCATAGGCGCGGCGGCGGGATCCTGGGGAGCGTCATCGTTTACAGAATCCGCGTTTCCGCTTTCTTCCACTTCCGCGGCTATTTTGTCATAGGCCTCGGCCGCCGCGGCCTGAACGTTTTTATCGGAATCTTCCACGGCCATTTCCAGCACGCGCAGCGACTGCGGCAGGCCCAGATCGCCCAAAGCGCGGGCGGAGGCTTCACGCATTTTCGGATTCAGGTTGGCCAGTCCGCGCACCAGTTCCTTGTAAGCCGGTTCGTATTTCAGTTTGCCCAAGGCGCCGGCGGCTTCAATCCGCACGTCTATGGACACGTCTTTCTTTAAAAGGGGAAGAATATATTCGCTGGCGCGGGTATCATGAATTTCGCCCAGCGCCCACGCCGCGTTGGCCCGCGTCTGGTAACGCGGATGTTTAAGGGCTTTGATCAGACGGGGCACGGGCGCGGTATCCCTGATCTGCCCCATCGCCTTTGCCGCTCCTTCCGAGCGTTTGTTTTTAGACAAAAGCGCTTCCGCCAGATTG
>Ga0172379_10010861_pt1 | contig 10941 bp, 9 predicted proteins | sample GrowelOW334metaG_FD_119756 | JGI IMG/M metagenome (GOLD analysis project Ga0172379, IMG submission 119756) | Groundwater microbial communities from an aquifer near a municipal landfill in Southern Ontario, Canada - Groundwater well OW334 metaG | ecosystem: Environmental > Aquatic > Deep... | reverse complement strand
CCGTTCAGTACCTGGCTCCCGGCATATACAAGATGACCATCGGAACCGGCGGCTACGGCGGCGCAGCCAACGGCGGACGGACCGGCGACGGCAATCCGAGCAGCCTGATCAACGTGACTACCGGGCAACTCATCGCCGGTTTCCCAGGAGCGGACACCTGGACACAATCCTCCGAGGCTTCAGGCAGCGGACGCGGCGGCGTGGCTGCGGCCGGCGGCAGCAGCGGCGGAAACGGCGGGGATAGCGGTTCCAGATCCGAGGAAGCGGCTCAAGCCGGCGGTGCATCGCAGACTCCCGGCTATGCCGGCGTACCCGGACAGGCTGGCGGCGAGACCGGCCGCAGCGTGCAGAAAGACGGCCAAGCTGTCGTTCAGGCCAATGCCGGCGGCGGCGGCGGGGCGAGTGTTGGAACCGGCGGCAGGGGCGAATCGGCAAGCAACAGCACGGTAGCCGAGGCAGGAGGTCGCGGCGGCAACGGACTTATCCGGCTGACGCTGTCCGAGGCGGCGCCGCAAGCAGTTGCGCCGGCGCCGATGCCGACGCCTATGATGCAGAAATACAGCCTGTCAACCGACACGCTGTTCGGTTTCGGCAAGTCCACGCTCCAGCCTGCGGGCGAAGCCAAGCTCGACGATCTCGCGATCAAGCTCAGGCAGGTCAATATCGACAGCATCACCGATACCGGCCATGCCGACCGCATCGGATCGCAAGGCATGAATCAGAAACTCTCCGTCGCCCGTGCCGAATCGGTGAAAGCCTATCTGGTAAGCAAGGGCGTGCAGTCCGACCGCATAGCAGTGGCGGGCAGGGGCGAAAGCCAGCCGCTTACCAACGCGGACGACTGCAAGGGCCCGGCGACGGCGAAAGTGATCGCTTGCCTGGCACCGGATCGCCGCGTCGATATCGAAGTGATGGGCACGAACAAAATGATGAGTATGAATTAGTCAGCGCCAATTTCGGCAGCGGCTGACGATGCCCCGCTTCGGCGGGGCATTTTTTTGCGTGCGAATCCCCGTTGCACTGGCAGCAACGGTAGGTCGGGATGCAGCCGGCCGACGGCTAATGTTCGCTACCGTACTGACTGCGTGCGGCGCTCCGGATAGGCTATCCAAATGCGGGTTCGAACGGTGTAGCTATTCCGGCGCCGCCAGCCCGCCCCATGATGGAGAGTGCGATGTCCCATTCAAGTTCCGAAGTAATCAAGCATAAGCTTCTCGCCGATTTCAATGCAGTCGTGGCCGAAGCCGACCAATTGCTGAAGCTTGTGGCCGACGAGGGCGGCGACAAAGCCGATGCTTTGCGCAGCAATGTGGAAAAAAATCTGACTGCCGCCAAGCAGCGCTTGCGCGACATGGAAGACGCGCTCATGGAAAGGACCAGGGCGACCGCGCGTGCGACCAACGAGTATGTGCACGAGAACCCGTGGCAGACCGTGGGCGTCGCCGCCGGTCTTGGCGCCATCTTCGGTGTCGTTATCGGCCTGCTGCTTTATCGCCGCTGAGGCGGGGGTCCATGCAGTGCGGCCGGTGCCTCGCGGCAACGCGCCTGGCGGCTCGCCACGGCGTCGATTGGCTGCGGCATCCGCTGACAAAATAGAACCCGCTTGTCTGGGTGGACCATGATCATCGGTCGTATCTCGAAGAATCTCGCCGCCGCAGGGCCGTTCCTGGTACTTGCCGCCGCTTTCCCCCTGGCCGCAGCGGCAGACACCGGCCCATTGGGCGATCTGCTGGTGGCGCCGGGGAGCGCCGGCCTGGGTGCGATGATCCGCAGCGAACGCTCTCCGTACAAGGGCGTCGGCGCAAGCCAGGATCTGGTGCCGCTCTATCTGTACGAAGGGAAGCGGCTTTTCTTGCACCCGACGCGCGCCGGCCTGAAGCTATACGACGAGCGCAGGCACCGCGTCGATCTGTTCCTCGATTTTCGCTTCGAAGGTTTCCCCTATGGCCGCATTCCGGCGTCGCTGGCGGGCATGCAGGTGCGCGAATCGACCACCGACCTCGGCGTTTCGTACGCCTACCGGGGCGCCTGGGGGCAGCTCAAGGCCGAGTTGGTGCACGACGCGCTGAACGTCAACAAGGGTGAGGAGTTGCGCTTCGGCTACAGCTACGACTGGAACAGCGGCCGCTGGCACTTGCGGCCGGCCATCACCCTGATGCAGCGCAGCGCCAGGCTCAACAACTACTACTACGGCGTGCGCGCCGACGAGGCGACGGCGGACCGGCCGCAATACATGCCTGGCGCCGGCACCGACGCCTGGCTCGGCATGTACGGGTATTACGACCTCAGCCGGGGCTGGCGGCTGCTCGGCGGCCTGGGCACGACTCTGCCCGACAGCCGCGTGCGCCAAAGCCCTATCGTCCGCAACGGCAACCGGCCGGCCTTGTTCCTCGGCGCGGCCTATGATTTCGGCAGCTATCACCGTGCATTCGAGGAAAAGGAGCCTCTGATCGTGAAGCTGCTCTACGGCAGATCCACCGACTGCAATCTGATCAACACGATGACGCTGCGCTGCACATCCATCGACACGGTGGACAAGACGCGCATCGCGGGGATCGAGCTGGGCAAACCCTTCATCACGCGCGCGCACGGCTGGCCGCTGGATTTCGTCGGCTACCTCAGCCTGCTGCAGCACGACGAACGCGGCCTGCAGGACAATTCCTGGCAGCTCAATGCCTACATGAAGGCCTACTACTATGGCTTTCCCTGGAGCGAGAGGGTGAGGACACGGCTCGGTTTCGGGGCCGGGGTCTCGTACGCCCAGCGCGTGCCTTACGTAGAGGCGCGCGACCTGGTCCGGCGCGAGGACAACACCTCCCGCTTGCTCATGTACCTGGACCCGACGATCGACGTCAGCGTCGGCGATCTGGTCGGTTCACGCGCGCTCAAAGAGACCTATTTCGGCTTTGGTGCCTCGCACCGATCGGGCGTCTTCGGCTCGTCGCGGCTGCTCGGGAACGTCAACGGCGGCTCCAACTACCTTTACACCTACGTCGAGTGGAGGATGCAGTAGTTGCGCAATCGGCGATCGGCGCGGCCGCCTTCCCGTCCGCGCGAAATTGAAATGCGGCAACAATCGACTCAGGCGCTGCCGGCGGGCGGGTTCGGAAACAGGTTTCCGGTCACTTCCACGCCGATTCCGCGGTAACCGATGAAGCGGGCGGAGCGGTCGAATATCGGTTCCCCGCTGGCGCGGAAATATTGATGGGAGCCATCGGGCTTCACCCGGCTGAAGGGGAAATCGAGGAACGGACGCCGCGCCTTGATGTTCGCTTCGAGTTCGGCGCGCTCCGACTCGTTCCAGCCCGAGCCCTGGAGCACCCTGGTTTCATCCAGCGACGTACCCATTTGTATTCCGAGCATGTCGAGAATCGGGCCGGATACCTTGGTGACGCGCTGGCTTTCGTCCGATTCCCAGTACCAGTCCGACGCCAGTTCCGTCAGCGCGCGAAAGCGCGCTTCGCTTTCGCGCAGTTCGGCGGTGCGCTCCTGTACCGTCTGCTCCAGCACCTTGTTGTAGTTGTCGAGCCTGCGGTGCAGCAGGCGCACTTCCAGCATGTTGTGAATGCGCGTCTTGACCTCGGTCAGGTCGAAGGGCTTGCTGACGAAGTCCTTGGCGCCGGCCTGCAGCGCGCGCAGCTTGTGGCCGGGTTCGGCAGTGACCACGAGCACCGGGATGTAGCTTTCCGTCTCGATCGCCTTCAGATTTTCCATGACCTGGAAACCATCCATGCCCGGCATTTTCAGGTCGAGCAGAATCAGGTCGTAGCGGTTCTCGCGATGCAGCGCGGCGACCGCATGCGGGTCCATGGTCGAGCTGACGCGGGTATAGCCGGCCTCGCGCAGGATTTCCTCGAGCAGGAGGACATTGGATTGCTGATCGTCGACGATCAGTATGCTTGCGTTCAGGATTTCGGCTGCGGTAATCATTGAATCGGTTCCTTTTGGACCTTCTGTCTGGCCTGTGTCGCGGAGAATTCCAGTGCAACGCCCAGGGTGTCCATGAACTCGTTGACCACGATGGGTTTGGTGAGATAGCGGAAAAATCCTGCATCCAGGCCTTTCCTGATGTCGCCGGGTATTGCGTTGGCGCTGATCGCCACGATCGGGATGTGCGCCGTTGCCGGGTCGGTGCGCAGGATCCGCATGGCTTCGATGCCGCTGATGCCGGGCAGGTTGATGTCCATCAGGATCACTTCCGGTATGAATTCGCGCGCCAGTTCGATGCCAAGCATGCCGTCGGCGGCGCTGAGCAGGCGCAGGTCGCGACGGCGCGCGATCAGTTCCTCGACCAGGCGCAGGTTGGCTGGATTGTCCTCGACATAAAGCAGGGTGCGTGGCGCCGTGCTCGACGCGACCGACGCTTGGTTGGACACGGCGGAATCCGTCCCTGCATCGATGAGTTGCGGCGCTGCGCACGGCGTCAGTTCGATCCAGAACACGGTGCCTGCGCCGACGGTGCTATCGACGCCGATGCTGCCGCCCATCAGCTCGACCAGCCGCTTCGCCACCACCAGGCCGATGCCTGTGCCTTCTTCGACACCGGTCTCCTTCCCGAGACGGTTGAACGGCTGGAACAATTGCGCCAGCTTCTCCTCAGGCAATCCCGCACCGGTGTCCGTGACGCTGATGCGTACCGACTCCGGCGAAGCCGCCGTGCAGTCCACCACGACCGTGCCCTCGGGCTTATTGTATTTCACCGCGTTGAAAAATAGATTGATCAGCACCTGCTTCAGCCGGGTTCTATCGGCCAGGACGAAGGAGTGGGTGTCGAAACGTGGAAAATGCATGCCGATGCCGCGCAGCCGCGCCTGCGGCTCTATCATGGTCTGGCATTCGAGCATGACCTCGCTTAACGAAACCGGCTCCCGCGACAGCGTGAGCCTGCCGGACTCGATCCGCGCGAGGTCGAGAATTTCGTTGATCAACTCCAGCAGGTACCATCCGGCCTTGAGAATCTGGTCCAGGCTGCGCTTCTGCGCGGGGGTCGGCGGCGGAGTACCCGACTCGATGACTTGCGCGAAGCCGAGCACGGCGTTGAGCGGGGTGCGCAGCTCATGGCTCATGCTCGACAGGAAATCCGATTTGGCGAGGTTGGCTTTTTCCGCCGCGGATTTGGCGCTTTCCAGTTCGGTATTCTTTTCCTGCAGCACCCGGTCCAGGCGTTTGGCTTCGGTGATGTCGCGCGCCGCGGCGAACACGCCTTTGAGCTTGCCGGCCGCGTCGTGGAAAGTGGTCGCATTGTAGGACACGAAGGTTTCCCTGCCGTCCCTGGCGCGCGCGGTGAGTTCGTAGTTGCTGACTTTCTTTTCGTCGAGCACCTGCCTGATGCCCGCCGCGGCGCGCTCCGGATCGGTGAAGTAATTCCTGAACGGCGTGCCGATCAGTTCGCCGCGCGTGCAGCCGGTGAGCGCTTCCATCTGATTGTTGACGTCGGTGATGATGCCGGAGGGGTCGGTGGTCATGATCGGATCGATGTTCGATTCGAACAGCGAGCGCGTGTACAGCTGGTGGTCGCGCAAGGCCTGCGCCGCCGCGTATTCCCCGGTGACGTCGCGGAACACCAGCACGGCACCGACCACCTTGGCGTCGCGGTCGCGAATCGGCGCGCAGCAGTCGGCGATGGCGCACTCGCTGCCGTCGCGCGCAATCAGGATGGTGTGGTTCGCAAGGCCCTGGATCGTGCCGCGCGCCAGGGTCTCCTTCACCGGGATAGCGGAGGGTTTGCGGGTTTCCTGGCTGATGATGTGAAAAATTTCGTCCACCGGGCGGCCGGCGGCCTCTGATCGCGTCCAGCCGGTGAGCCGTTCGGCAAGCGGATTCAGCAGCGTCACCCGCCCTTCGGCGTCGGTGGCGATCACGCCGTCGCCGATGGAATTAAGCGTGACCGCGAGCTTTTCCTCGCTGACCTGCAAGGTCGCGTTGGCTAGCTGCAGTTGTTGGTTGATTCTCTCCTGATCATCGAGCAGATGCCGCGTTTCGATGTGAACCAGATCCTTGAGCCGGTGCCGGGTTTCCCGATAGATCAGGTAGGCGAACGAAAGCGCGAACAGCAGCGTCAACAGGCTGGCCGCGATGATGAGGGCGAACAGGTGCCGCATGTTCGAATCGAACCTGGCTTCGTTCTGCACCAGCGCGCTCTCCTCGATCTGCAGGTAGCTTCTGATCTCGGCGCGAATCGAATTCATCAGCTGCTTGCCCTGGCCGCCGCGTACAAACGCGGCGACTGCAGAGACGTCGCGATTGCGGCGCAATTCGACGACACGCGACATTTCCGCCAATTCGGCATCCACCAGGGGAGCCGCTGCGTCCAGGTGTTCGCGCGCGGCATCGATCAGGCTCAGTCGACGCAATTCGTCCAGATGGCCGCGAACGCTGTCGCGCACCTGCGCATACGGTTCGAGGAAGCTTTCGTCGCCGGTCAGCGCGTAGCCGCGCTGACCGGTGTCCGCGTCCACCAGATCCGACAGCAGGGCGTTGGCGCGAATGATCAAATTGTAGGTATGCGAGCGCGCCTCGGCCGCGGTCTCGATCTGCCGGAAAGACCAGAGCGAGATCACCACCACCAGCACAACCAGCAGGGCCGCGGCAGCAAGCGAAACGACGATTCGATTGGCGACGTTCAAGGCAAACCCGCCACTTGCGTAGCGCAAGGGTTGCCGGCCTTGCGCATGCTGGCTGTGTTCATTTCGCGCCCCTCGCCGGGGCAATCATGCGGACTACCGTTTCCCCCCGCAGGTTTTGCGATGAGGAAGAAATTTCCTGCCGCTGCAGCGCGTCCGGCAGCAGGCGGGCAAATTCCTTCTTTACCACCGCGTAGCACTCGCACACCTGGGATTCCAGTCCGGCGCGATCGAGCACGGTAATGTGCCCGCGACGGTAGCGGATCACGCCGGCCTGCTGCAATTTTCCGGCGGCTTCGGTGACGCCCTCGCGGCGCACGCCGAGCATGCTCGCGACCAGCTCCTGCGTCATGATCAGCTCGTTCGTCGGCATGCGATCCAGCGTCAGCAACAGCCAGCGGCACAGTTGCTGCACCAGGGAATGGTGCCGGTTGCACGCCGCAGTCTGCGACATCTGCGTGATCAGCGCCTGGGTGTAACGCAGCAGCAGCAGCTGCATCGCTCCGGCGCGCTTGAATTCCTGCGCCATCAGCTGCGCTTTCAGCCGGTAGCCCTGCCCCCCGGTCTGCACGACGGCGCGGCTGGGCGTGGTATTGCCGCCCATGAACAGCGAAATGCCGAGCACGCCTTCGTTGCCCACGCCCGCGATTTCCGAGGATGAGCCGTTCTCCATGACGTAGTGCAGCGACACGATCGCCGTTGTCGGGAAATAGACGTGCTGCAGCAGGCCGCCGGACTCGTAGAGGACGTCGCCGAGGCGCAGTTCGACCGGCTCCAGATGCGGGGCCAGGCGTTCGAATTCGGCCGTGGGCAGGGCGGCGAGAAGGTGATTCTGATTGGGGCTTTGCGTGACGGGCATCGGAAACCTGCGGTATTCCATCCCGGATCTAAACTGCCGGCTCGTCGGCCGGGGGCGAGGGCAAGAACACTGTCCCATGACACTGTCCGATGCCGGCGAGCTTAGCACGAAGCCGCCGGGGACTATGTGCGCTAGCCAACATAAGTTTGATCTCGCGGAACAGCGGCCGCCTTTGCAGCCGGCATGTGTATGCCAGCGCACAGACCCGGAGTCCGGCCGCCGCGACAATCGCTGCAGGGTAGGCCTCATGCGCTCATATCGGAGCTTGTGCCGGGCGCCTGCCGGATTGGACAACTGCGGGAGACAGACATGAATCGTGATCGAATCGAAGGCAGCTGGAACCTGTGGGGCGGCAAAGCAGAGGAGCAGTGGAGCAAGCTCATCGGCGACGAATCCGGCCTCAACGCGGCCCGGCAAAGGCAACTCGCCGGCAGCATCCAGCTGCGGCGCGGCAATTCGAAAGAGGAGGCCGAACGCCAGATCAGGGATTTTCTGTACCGCAATCGCGACTGGAATCCTTCCCGACGCTGGTTCCGTCAGTAATTACTCAAAGGACTCTACCGTGAACATACGCAAAAGCATGCTCTCCGGGCTGCGCGCGCTGTTGGTGCCGCTGTTGGCGCTTGCACCGCTGGCCTTATCACCCACGATCGCGCGGGCGCAGCAGTCTGCGTACGTCGTTGCGGCCCCCAGGATCGACGGCTTCGATGTCGAGCCGGCGCGTCAATTGCGCGCTGGCAATAATCTGGTGTTTACGCTTTACGGCAGCGCTGGCGGAACGGCGACGGTCCGGATCGACCGCGTCGTCGACAGGTTTCCGCTGGAGGAGGTGGAAGCCGGCGTGTACGAGGGCACTTACACCATCAGCAGCCGGGACCGAATCGCAGCCGACGCCATGGTCACCGCGAATTTGCGTGTGGGCAACAAAATTGCAACCGAAATTCTGGACGAATCGCTGCTCGCCGGCGCGGCATCGCGCTCCCAGGTCAAACGCGCGGCAGACGCCGCCGCCCTGGCCGCGGCTCCCCGGATCGAGCGCTTCGAGGCCGACCCGGTCGCCGGCCTGAATTCAGGCACGGACCTGTTCTTTTCCCTGTCCGGAAGCCCGGGCGCAAAGGCCAGCGTCAGAATCAACGGGGTCAAGGGAAAACTGTCCTTGCAGGAAGTGGCCGCCGGCGTCTATGAGGGTACGTACACCATCAGGGACCGGGACCGCGTCTCGGCCAAATCGACGGCCACGGCCACGTTGCGCCTGGGAAATCGGGAGGTCAGCCTCGCCCTCGGGCAATCGCTGCTGGCGGCGCCGGGTCGCGCGCCCGCAGCGCGCAGGGTGGCCAGACACTGCGCCAATTGCGGTGTGGTCGAATCGATCAATGTGGTCGAGGTCAGGGGCGACGGCAGCTATCTCGGCAAGATCGCCGGCGGCGTGGTCGGCGCGATGATCGGCAGCCAGGTCGGGCAGGGCCGGGGCACGACCGCGGCCGAGATTGCCGGCGCCGTAGGCGGCGCCGTGGCCGGCAACGAGATCGAAAAGCGCGTCAAGAAGACCACGCACTACGACGTAATCGTTCGCCTCCAGGGCGGCGGCACGCAGACGATATCCTACGCGACCGAGCCGGCCCTCAGAGCGGGCGACAAGGTCAGGATCGAGAACGGAACGCTGGTGCCGAATCCGTGATCGCAACTGCGGCGAGAAAAAACTTCGCTGTCTATGTACGCTGGCGCACGGAACGCGGCGGCACACAAGCGGATGATGATTTGGGCGAGCTGCCCATCGCGATTTCGAGATGCGCGGCAGTATGTCCCCGATTTCAACGCGGTATTCAACGGAGAGTCTGATCATGAACATCAACAAAAGCATTTCCGCCGTTTTCCTTGCCGTCGCTCTTGCGACGACACTGGGCTGCGCCTCGACCTCGACCAAGGAAGGCACGGGAGAGTACGTCGACGACACCGTCATCACCACCAAGGTGAAGGCGGCGATATTCAACGAACCTTCGCTGAAATCGTCCGAAATCAACGTCGAGACTTTCAAGGGGGCGGTTCAGTTGAGCGGCTTCGTCAAATACCAGGCCGACATCAACAAGGCGATCGAAGTCGCGCGCAGCGTACACGGCGTGACGTCGGTCAAGAACGACATGCGGCTGAAGTAGCGGCGGTTCGGCATCGGCCGCGCCGATGCCGTCCCTGTGCGCTGGAGGCGGGCCCGAGCGACCGGTCCGGCAAAACGGGGCGAGTGCCCCGTTTTCTTTCCGTGGAATCCGCAACAACGGTGATTTTGTTACGGTCTGACCTGGAGGAGCGCGAGGGGAGACGCCCGGTGGGAAGTCACCTTGAGGGATGTTCCATCGTCTTGTTACAGACCCTTGGTCGGGGAGACCTGCCGTGAAAATGAAGCTCAGGACTCCCAAGGCGCCGATTTCTGCTGCGGATTCGCCGGGCAATTCACCCGAACCGGGCGCCGGCCAGATCAGTCAGAATATCGAAGCCATCATGTCGTTCTACTCGCGCGACGAACGGCAGATCAGCGCCTCGCAGCGGATTCTCGAAACCATCAGTGCTTCCGTGGGGCGCCCGCTCTATTTCGGCTCCCTCGTGCTTGTGGTCGCGCTTTGGGTGCTCGCCAACGCCATGGCGCATCGCCTGGGTTTCGCGGAAATCGATCCGCCGCCGTTTTTTTGGCTGCAGGGCCTGGTCAGCCTGGGCGCATTGTTGACGACGACGGTGCTTCTGATCAAACAGAATCGCCTGGCCGCGCTGGAGGAACGGCGGGCGCATCTCGAACTGCAGGTCAATTTGCTGACGGAACAGAAGACCACCAAACTGATCAAGCTGATGGAAGAGTTGCGCCGCGATTTGCCGATGGTCAAGAACCGCGTCGATGCGGAGGCGGCAGCCTTGCAGCAGCCGACCGACGCGGGGCAGGTGCTCGCCGAACTGGACGAGCGGCGCGAGGCGGCATCCCGCTGATGCTTGCGTGTATGGCCGGCAGCGCCGCTGCCGCATATCGTCCGCATTCGACCTCGCCGGGATGCTGGGATAGCGCAGTGTGAAGCGCGGCCACGGTTTGATTGCGCAGCGATAATCGGCGCAGAAGCGCTCAGGCGGCCTTGCCGGCGGCGGTCTGCGCGGATTGCAGCTTGCGCTCGAGCTGATGCAAGGCGGTGCGCAAGCCTTCCTCGATGACCGGGTGATAGAACGGCATCTCGAGCATCTGCGCGACGCTCATTTTGTTCTGCAGCGCCCAGGCAAGCAGGTGTGCAAGGTGCTCGGCGGCCGGTGCCAGCATTTCCGCACCGAGGAAGCGGCCGCTCGCATAATCCGCGTAGACATTCAGCAGACCCTTGTTCTTGAGCAGGATGCGCGCGCGCCCCTGGTCCTCGAAGCCTGCCTGCCCGGTAGCGAAGCTGCCGGGTTTCAGCGCATGGAATCCGCCGCCGACGATGCCGATCTGCGGAT
>Ga0172379_10010860_pt1 | contig 10944 bp, 12 predicted proteins | sample GrowelOW334metaG_FD_119756 | JGI IMG/M metagenome (GOLD analysis project Ga0172379, IMG submission 119756) | Groundwater microbial communities from an aquifer near a municipal landfill in Southern Ontario, Canada - Groundwater well OW334 metaG | ecosystem: Environmental > Aquatic > Deep... | reverse complement strand
TGGCCGTCTTTGCCAGGTGAATTTTACAAAAACAAAGGTTGGATCGGTTGGCCTGAGCTTGTAGGAAGGGAAAATCGACTTAAAAAAGAATATCTATCTTTTGAGAGTTTCCGGCAAGAAGTGAGTAATATATATTTCGGACAGGGAGATATACAAAAATGGTATATACAAGAGAGAAGAAAACACACTAATTGGCCGACTCACCCAGAAAGAAAATATAAGGATCAAGGTTGGACCACTTGGCCAGATCTGGTGGGAAAGAAAAACGGAAAATAAATCTAATTGTCTTTTGCGGCTTCCAAGGTGACCGAAACAGTTTTTTCGGCACCTTTGTGGAGAATTTTTAGAGTAATTGTCTGCCCGACTGTTTTCCCGCGGATAATTGAAGCGAGGCTGGTTTTATCATCTAATTTTGTTCCGTCAATTTCCAAAATAATGTCATTTTCCACAATCCCCGCCTTATCAGCTGGAGAACCGGGAATTACAGCCAGCTCATCGGCGTTAGCCCCCACTTTCACCAATACTCCATAATCTACACTTAAATTATTTTTCTCTTTTATGCTGGAAGTAATTGCCACATATCGCACTCCCAGATAAGGACGGACTATTTTCCCTGTTTGTTTTACTGAATCCACCGCGCTTTTTACGCTATTAATCGGCAAAGCAAAACCGATATTTTGCGAACCCTGCACGATAGCCACATTCACGCCGACTACTTTGCCGGATAAATTAATTAAGGGACCGCCGGAATTTCCGGGATTGATCGCCGCGTCGGTTTGAATCACTTGGTCCAAAAATTCCGAATTTCCCGAACCGTCTCCGGCGGTTATCGAACGAGCCAGTCCGGAAACAACCCCGACGGAAACCGTGTTGCGAAATTCTCCCAAGGCGTTTCCAATAGCGATCACGCTCTGCCCCACCTCTAGGCCATCGGAATTACCGAAAGATAAAAACGGAAAATCTTTTCCTTCAATTTTAATAAGGGCAATATCTAAAATTTGATCTCGCGCCACAACTTTTGCCGAATGTTTCTTTCCGTCGTTGGTAAACACCGTGTATTCGGCAGTTTTGTCTTCCACTACATGCTTATTGGTCACAATCAGTCCGTCCGCGGAAACAAAGAAACCCGAACCGCCGCCAATTTCTTTTTTCTCTGTGCCATTTTGCCGATATTGGGGAAAACTAAAATTAAAAAAATTGGGAAATAAATCACCAAAGGGATTATTTTCTTGGTTGGGGCTGTAATAGGTTTCATATTTAGGAACTTCTTTGGAAATAATTATCGAGACGACGGCTGGATTGCTCTTTTTAACAACATCCACTACCAAAGAATCCTGAGAAAAAATGGAATTTTTTTCTGTGCTATCTCCTCCAGAAAGTTCATTGTTGTTTTGTATACTTTTTAGATATTCGCTACCGAAATAGGAAAAAATAGTGCCCCGAAAATTCCAAACCAATATAGAAGCAAGCAAAATTATTACCAAGAAAGACAATAAGCTAGTAAAAAATACATAAGCAAAACCTTGGCTGGTAAAATATGTTTTAATTTTTTTAATTATTTTTTCTGTATCCATAATTTTATATTATATTTATCCTCTTTTTTTAAGCAAGTGATTTTTATAAATCTTTTCCTTATAGGGCTTCAACCGCGCCATCTTAATAAAAATACCTTTATTTTTCAAATCTTTTTTCAATTCTGGCACATAAGCCTTTTGATCATAACCTAAGGCAATAATATCCGGTTTTTCTTTCAAGATATGGGACAAATATTTGGATTTTCCGGCCAATATAATCCTATCCGCTAAACCGCTTTTTTGAATCAATTTTTTTCTCTGTTCCTCTTTTTTATCGGGATATTCCCCTTTGATTTTAAAAACATTCTTATCTCGCGCAATTGACACAATCAAAAAACATCGTTTGGCTAAAGTCCTCGCCTGCTTAAAAAAATTGACATGTCCCAGATGCAGACCGTCAAAAGTCCCAAAAACCATCACTCGAATAGGTTTTTCCACAACTCGTTTTGACATACCGTAAGCGAAGTATATACTAAAGATGTTCCTTTTAAAAACAAAAGAGATGAATTGGGGAAACTGGTTAGATTCCAGTACAGTGCCGCTACGGTAAGTCCTGAGCACCAATGGGTGGAAGGAACAAGTCCGAATACCAACCGTCTCGTAAATCCCGAGCAGGACAACCTTCTTTTTTGAAGGACTACAAATTCTGCCCGGCAGAATTTTTTTAGTTTATGGATAAAAAGAAAAAAATAGCCCTGTGCGCAGTAATAATATTCGTATTTTGGGGCGCATATTTTTATTTTTCATCAAAAAATACGCCGACGCCGGATTTAATTCAAAACAATCGCGCGGAATTACCCCTCTCCTTCACAACAACTGAAAGAACAACTGTCTACGATTTTATGGATAAGCTCCGCAAAGATGGAAGGATCGCTTTCACAGAAAAAGAGTATGCCGGAATGGGAAAATTCATTAAGGCGATAAACGGCATACAGAGTAATGGAGATCAAAATTGGATTTATTATGTGAACGATCAAAAGGCCGAAGTGGGAGTTTCTAATTATAAAATAAATCCGGGAGATGTCGTATCTTGGAAATATGAAAAAAGTTATTAGCTAAATATTGAAAATATGAAAAAAATTTTAGGGAGCATATTATTGGGAATAATAATTTTTACCGGAACGAATGCGCAAGCCGAAGAAATTGCAACGGTCGAGCTGAATATCCGAAGCGGAAATGCGATAATTTTTTCCGGAACTATCCCCCTTCAGCCGGCTGGTACGATCGATTTAAACGGTCACACAATCAATACTAATAGCGTATTGGCAGTTCTAAATGATGCCGATCTGGCAAGTGAAAATTTTGAAATTACCGATTTGCCATATTACGATTCATTCGGATCTTTTTATTTAAAATGCATTGAAAGTGCCGTTGGCAACGATTGTGATGATTGGCAATATGTAGTAAATGATACCTCCCCCACGTCCAGTATTGACCAGGAAATTGTTTCCGGCGGAGAAACTATTTATTTTTATTTTGGACCCACTTCAAAAATTTCCCTGAGTTCTTCGACAATCACCACAGCGGATATTTTAACTGTTTGGGCTTACAAATATGACTATGAAAATAATACTTGGGTTATAAGAGACGGGATCAATGCGGGACTTACTCAGCCGAATCCAGACGATCCGTTCAATCCATTGGAAATTCAAACACAGACAATAGATGCTGACGGCGAAGTGCAGTTTTCTTCCATTCCAGCCGGCGCTTACAGTGTCGGTATAAAAGAAGATTTTTATTTTCCTACTGAGAGTTTAACGGTAACGGAAACAATTTCTTCTTCTGGTGGAGGAGGAAGCAGTTCAAGCGGAAGCAAGCGAAGCAAAAATACAGGAAGCGTCCTTGGCGCCGAAACAAAGATGGGTTTCGATCTGGAAAAGGCTTTTGCTTTTCTTATTTCCCAACAAAAAGAAAACGGATCTTTCGGTGAAGATATTTATACGGACTGGGTTGCTTTGGCCTTAGCTTCCGGCAATCATCAAAAAGAAACAATAAAATTAATAAAATACTTGGGTGAAGATAAAATGGAAAATTCGCGTCTAACTGACTACGAAAGACGCTCAATGGCTTTAATGTCTTTGGGGATCAATCCTTACAATTGGAACGGTGAAAATTTAATTGCAAAAATAATTTCCAGTTTTGACGGAAAACAATTTGGCGACACAAACGAAGATAATGACGATATTTTTGCGTTAATTGTTCTACAAAATGCGGGCTACACTCTGAATGAAAAAATAATGAACGATGATATTATTTTTGTGTTGGGACGACAGAAAGAAAACGGTTCTTGGGATGAAAGTGTGGACATGACCGGAGCAGCCATGGAAACTCTATCGGTTTTCGACCAGAACGAACAAATAAAAAATGCTTTGGAGAAAGCTGAAAAATTTTTGAAGGAAAAACAAAAAGATAATGGCGGATGGAACGACAGTGCATCTTCTACGGCTTGGGCAATACAAGGAATCATGGCAATTACTGAAAAACCGGAAGATTGGAAAAAGAAAGACAATTCCCCGCTTGACTATTTGGCTATTTTACAAGACGCTGATGGTGGAATAAAAAATGAAAGAACAGAAAATAAAATATGGGAAACTGCTTATATTATTTCCTCTCTATCCGGAAAAACTTGGAATCAAACCATGCAAAAATTTAATAAACCAAAAATATCCCCTGTTTTAACTCAAACAACTAAAAAAGTTGCAGAAGAAAAAGCAAATCAAAAGAGCCAAAACAAAGAAACAAACACATTAAATACTACCACACCCTCCACCATTAAAAATACTACACCCCAAGAAACCGGCTGGTTTACAAAACTTTTAAAAAATATATTTAGTATTTTTTAAACTCAATTATTTTCCCCGCTTTTATTTCTATCCCATCTGCCTTGCGAAGCTTTTGCAGATTATTTTTCGGAACAATGTTGTAATGTTCTATTTTGTCCAATTTTTTATCCAACCACCAAAGATTTCCTTCGGCGGTTATCCAATTTTTCTTTAGTTTACTTAAATCGAAAAGCGCGGAGTACTGCCGTAAAGTTTTTTCTCCGTTATCCAAAAAATATTCATGAAAATAAGACAGGGCCAACTCGCGGATGTTTTTGTAAATGGGTTCACGATATCGCAAAACAGCATGGTTAGTCTTCGACAAAGCCCCCCAAAAACCATTAATTTTGAATGGAGAAATCACATGATCATAATCCCCTTTTGTGGCACCTAAATGCATCAAATAGGGCCTAAAACCGTACAAGGATAGCATATATGCTCCCAGAAGCACCCCTTCGAAACAATGGGCACTTCTTGCCCTTAAGGTAAAAAGGGGGCTTTTAAGGGTCTCTCCGCTTTTCTCAAAATTAAATTTAAGGTGATTCAAAAAATCCTGCGTCTTAGCCGGGGTATTTATTTTTTTAAATAATAATTTTTCTTTTTTACTAAAAGCAGACATTTATTGTGCATTCTGTCGATAAAAATGAGTAACCAAAATAATCACTAAAATAGCAGAAAAAGAAGTCAGAGCCAACATTGGAATGGAAATATATCCACCGAATTCTGAAACTAAATGCTGGAAACAAGACACTCCCGATGCATCGCACGGCAAGGATGAATTGCTGCCGAAATAATAATAAAAATTTTGATAAACAGATATAATAAAACCTATGACTGCGAGCGGTAGAGCATATTGGATGGCTTTCCTATCTTTGTTCCACATTGCTAAGCCGAAAACGAAAACCAGTGGGAACATAAAAATTCTCTGATACCAGCAGAGATAGCAAGGTAAAAAATCAATGATCTCCGAATACACCAGCGAAAAAAGAGAAGCAAAAAAAGAGACAACGAATAACAGAGTTAACGAGTGTTGGTCGATAAAATCCAAAAATCGATTTTTTTTAGAGTAAAAAAACAGCGTTAATAAAATCAAAACAGAAAAAATCTGAAGCAAAATAGCCCCGGATCCTAAAAACAAACTCAAATAATGCACAGTAACCGGATTCATGTTTGATAGATTATTGAGGCAAGGTGCAGGAAGTTTTTTCTGCCAACTGTTCTAAGGAAACTTCTCCGGTCAAACGAGACCCATCAGCAAATTCCCAAGTCGGATAACCCTCTACATTTTTATCCTTACAGATTGGCAGTTGTCCCTTTCCGTCAGCCGTGGAACATTCGACATAAGGCAATAATTTCTGGGAAGAGCCGAACATTTTTTTCTGCGCTTGGCAGTGCGTGCACCAAAAAGCTCCGTAAAAAACAGCTCCTTTATCAGTTAAGCAGGTTGCAAATTCGTCGTATTTGCCAGGTCCGGCCGGTGTTTTATCCAATTTCAACAATACTATTAAAACTACTCCTAAAACTAAAATAGCAATTATTGAAAAGAAAATGTTTTTGTTTTTCATAATTATAAATACTAACAGTTTAAAAAATCTTTGGCAAGAAAATAATAAATCCAACAATTACAGCAATTAGAACGGAGAGTAAAACCGCCGCGGCGGCGACATCTTTTGTATCCCGAGCATAAGGATGATATTCGGGAGAAGTTAAATCAATATCAATTTCAATAGCTGTATTAAAAGTTTCAGCGACAAAAACAAAACCGATAGCAAAAACCAAGGCAATCCATTCAAAAGAAGAAATTTTAAAATAAAATCCGAATAAAACAACCAACAAGGCGACTACAATGTGCACCCAAATATGCCTGGTCGTCTTGCCGACAACATACATTCCGCGAAAAGCGTTCAAAAATCTCTGGCCGTATCGAACTTTGCTCCAAGCGCTTTTTTCTTGTTCTAAATCCATACTTTCCACATCAAATTTATACCATAATTTTACTGATACTGCACATAAATTGGCTGGGGATTTAACCGCAAGAGTTCAGTAGGTGTAAAAAGTTCGGTTCCCGGCTCCAAAACATCGTTTTTATAGAATAGTTTGAAACCGGTAAACTGCACCGGTTCCGGATAAATGAAATTTTTATAAGTGCCGATTTTTTTAGCTTTTCCGCCCCAACCGTCCATATGCATTATAATCTGCACTTCCGGCAAGGTCTTAATCAGTTTGTAGTTCGTGACCATTTTTTGCGTATAGCGATGGATGACGAGAATCTTCGAAGTGAGATTATTTTCTTTTACCAAGTTCGCCAAATAATTCGAAGCAAAATTTATATCGGCTGCATCCAAGGTGCCGACTATTTTCCCGGGCCGGATAGTCCCCTTCATGGAAAATTCCGGATCGATGCCTAGATGCACATTCGGCATTTTAAGATATTTTTCCAATAATGGAATTTCTTTTTCCACTTTGGAAAAACCCACTTGAATATCAAGAAAAACGATAGCGTTTATTTTTTCCGCCATTGCTAAAACTTTATCAATTTCAGCAGAAGGCATGCGAGCCCGATACATGCCGTCATCCCCGGCACCACTCTGCGCGACCACAGCAATGTAATGCAAGGCAGGAACTACTGGGGTCAAGGGATCGGCCACTTCCCATTTTTTTACCTCAACATCCAATCGTGACAGCATTTCTTCTTCGGGATATTGTCCTAGAACCCCCATTTTTGTCGAATACAAATTTCCATAATAAGCGATAATGCGATTAAACGGCAAAAGAGCTCCGGCGTTCGGATACACAGTCTTTACCGGCCAAAGATGAGTTTTAACCGGCTGGGGAGAAACCGGCTCTTTCACATTTTTAGTAACGGTTTGGCCATTTTCCACTACTGTTTTTGGGACCGTATGATAAACAATCGGGTCCGGCGGGTTATTAGCTATCGCTTCCATTTTCTGATCGTAAGCTACGGTATCTAATGGCGGAATTACTATTTTTTTAATCAATTTCTTCACTTCCCCTAATTGTTCCCCTTGGCTATATTGCACTACGCCCGTAAAGAATTCCGGAAACATAAAAAACAAAAAAAACAGCAGCAACGCCGGCCCCACCAAAAACCAAAAATAAATATTTTTAAAAATATTTTTCACTTTAAATAGTCGCTTTAGTATAGCATAAAAAGCTTTATTTCATAAAAACTATTGGGAGACATAATTTTCTCCATTGACGACTTCAGACAAAGATACCCAAGACTTAACCAATAGGAATTCTATTTTCTTCCAGTCTGCTTCGGTTTTATTTTTTTCCGCTTCATCTTGCATTTCCATTGCTTGCGCTCGATAATCCGCATATTGGGCAAATTTCTCAAGATCGGAATTATATAGGCTGGCTATTGAATTGGCCAAGGCTTGTCTTCTGGAAATTTCATATCTATCCGGATATCTGTCAGCCAACCACCAATCTAATTCCAATTGAGCCACTTTTTTATAATCGAATTTGTCCAAAGAAATATCGTTTATATTTTTGTAAAATTTTGTCAATTTTTTAAGAATTAAGGGTTGGTTTTCCTTGCCTTGATTTTTACGAAAACTAATTGCGGCGAGCGCGGAAAAGTAAGATATTTTAAAAGTCCGCCAATAACCTGCTCCGAATTGCTCGCGAGTTATTTTAAATAGAAGTAAAAAAAGTTTTAAAAAACGATGCCCATAATAAGCCCGCCACATTTCTGTTTCTATTTGAGCGATTTTTTCCGGATTAAATTTTTTTATATCTTTTAGTTTCACTTTGGCTGCGATGTCTCGAGTTAGAAACCTGGTCGACCTAAGTCCTAATTGACGAGATTAACTAAATCTTAGAATCTTAAACGATGGGCCTTGTGCGTATCAGATAAACATTTTTGCACCAACAGAAATAATAAAAAAGATTAGGCCCAAAACAAAAAGTGTAAAACGCTTCTGTGATAGTTTTTCAATCTGATATTTTATTATTGCATTCTTTTCGTTTAAAGGACCAGAAAAAGCCTCATCTAACATGTTCTTTATCTTCATTACCTGATTTTCAACAAACAATTTTCTAGCATAATCGTTTTGAGTTTTATTTTCTTTTTCCCATATAGACTTCTCTTTTTCTAGAATATCTTTAATCGATTTTAAATCTTTCTGTAGGGCCAGCTTATTTTCCTCACTTCTTAAAGCACTCTTAGTCATTTGAAGTAATTGGGGGGCGTAATAATCATCCATCATTTTATCTAAATCTTTTTCAAGATCATCCTTCCATTTTTTGCTCTTACTGTCAAAAATGTCTTTTCTTAGGGCTTCCCTGTATTTTGCATATAATGTGAAAAGTAAGGACATAACCACGCAAATAACTGCAATAATTGCTGAGGTGTTGAAATAAATATTTTGCTTTAATTCTACTGAATAGAGCACCACAAACGCTGCAAGAAGGGCAATTGAAGCTGTAATTAAAACATTATCAATTTTTTCCATTTGCTCTTTCATATTCTAATTATACCACTCCGAATAAATTTGCTAAGTAACGCGTCTCGAGCCAACTCTTATTTGCTGGGAGACTTGGACTCGAACCAAGATAACATCCTCCAGAGGGATGTGTCCTACCATTAGACGATCTCCCAATGCCTTTAACTTAACACATTTTGTCTGGAATATGAAGGTTTTATTTGTTATAGTGCAATTATGGCAAACTTAAGAACCAGAAAAACTCATTTGAAATATATGAAGCTCATCGCTGGCGGTTTTTTAGAAAATGGGTGCGGTTTATGTCAAAGAATCAAAACAGTAAGAGAATTCAAATATTGGAGAATAATAACTAATTTATTTCCTTATGATCGCATAAGCCGAATCCATCACATGATTATTCCCAAAAGACATATTTCTGAAAAAGAAATAAGTGAAAAAGAAAAAAAGGAATATGAATTAATAAAAGAAAAATATATAGAAAAAAAATACGAATTTATTGTGGAAACCACTAAATCTACTAAATCAATCCCTGAACATTTTCATATTCATTTAATAATTGCCAAAAAAGAATCTAAAAAAAATTCTTCAAAAAAAACTTAGGCAAGTTTATTTTTTCCTACTGATGCAAGCTTTGAGAAAAGCCACAAAAAGCGGATGCGGGTGGAGCGGGCGGGATTTTAGTTCTGGATGAAATTGGGTTCCTAAAAAGAACGGGTGCTTGGTTTTCGGCAATTCGGCAATTTCCATCAAACGGCCGTCTGGCGACATGCCGGAAAATACTAAGCCGGCTTTTTCTATTCTTTCAATATATTCCGGATTAACCTCATAGCGATGACGATGCCGTTCGGAAATTTTTGAAACTTTGTAAGCATCTCCGGCAATCGTTCCCTTTTTTAAATTCGCCGGATAAGCGCCCAGACGCATAGTTGCGCCGTAATTTTTTTCTTTCAGATTCTTTTTTTGCTCCGGCATAATATCAATTATCGGATCGGATGTCTTTTGGTCGATTTCCGTCGTATGAGCATTTTTTATTTTTAAAACATTTCGAGCGTATTCCACGACCGCAATCTGCATTCCGTAGCACAAACCAAAATAGGGAATCTTGCGAGTACGGCAATATTCGGCCACTTTTATTTTTCCTTCAATCCCCCGGCTGCCGAAACCGCCCGGCACGATAATGCCGTCATAGGCATCAAGTTCGCACAAATTCTTCGCATCTTTTTCAAAGTATTCTGAGTTGAGCCAATGAATTTCCGGTTTGCGTCCAACCGCCGCCGCCGCGTGTTTGATCGCTTCCAAAACGGAAATGTAGGAGTCCTCCAAAACAAATTCCCCGGTACCAAAATATTTTCCAACTACTCCCACGCGAACCGGAACTTTTGAATTTCTGATTCTGGCTACTAATTTGCGCCATTCTTTTAAATCTTTAGTGCGCGGACGAAGATTTAATTTTTTCAGCAGACGATCAGTGAGACCATCATCCTCAAAATTAATCGCGACTTCATAAATGCTTTCGACATTTGGAGCGGAAATAACATCATCTTTAGCCGCCAAACCGCACACAAAAGCGATTTTTTCTTTTCTTTTTTCGTCTAATGGGATAGCTGCACGACCGAGAATCAGATCGGCTTGCAAGCCTGCAGCGTTCAAGGTACGAGCGGCATATTGCGTCGGCTTGGTTTTCAATTCGGTTCCACCAGCGCCCAAAGTCGGGATAAAACTAACCAATACCAACAAAACGCTTCCGGGATGTTTCACTTTCAAAATGCGAACCGCTTCCAAAAATAAAATGTTTTGATATTCGCCCGCCGTTCCGCCGATTTCAATCACCGCAATGTCCGCTTTATCTTTTGCTACCGCCGCATCAATTCGGCGAATCACTTCTAAAGGAATATCCGGCACTACTTCCACACAGCGTCCGCTGTATTCGAGATTTCGTTCTTTTTGAATAACTGACTGGTACACACTGCCAGTAGTCATATAATTTGTCTTGGTTAAATCACGGTCCAAAAATCTTTCGTAGTTACCCATATCTTGATCGCATTCCATGCCGTCATCTAAAACGAAAACCTCACC
>Ga0172379_10010859_pt1 | contig 10945 bp, 8 predicted proteins | sample GrowelOW334metaG_FD_119756 | JGI IMG/M metagenome (GOLD analysis project Ga0172379, IMG submission 119756) | Groundwater microbial communities from an aquifer near a municipal landfill in Southern Ontario, Canada - Groundwater well OW334 metaG | ecosystem: Environmental > Aquatic > Deep... | reverse complement strand
ATGTCTCCGGGAAATATTTTGTGCCTTACGTTTACCGATTCGGCGGCGGTAAATATGCGCAAACGCCTGGTGGGGATGATCGGGAATGCAGCGTACCGCGTGGCGATCCACACTTTTCACGGATTCGGCGTCGAGACGATCAATTCCTATCCCGAATATTTTTTCGGTGGAGCATCGCTTTTGCCCGCGGATGAACTCGCAACGATTTCGATCCTGGAAAAGATTTTTAGCTCATTGCCGTATAATAACCCACTCGCTTCGATATTTGACGGTTCATTTGTTTACATACGTGACACCAAAGGCGCGATATCACATTTAAAGAAGGGAGGTCTCTCTCCTGAAGAATTTCGCGAAGTGTTGAAGGAAAATGCTGAATTTTACAAAGTGATGAACGACGCACTCGATTTTGCTTTTGCTGAACGTCTCTCGAAAAAAAGTTTTCCCGCCGTCAGGGAACTCATACATACGCTTCGCGATTACAAACCGAACATCGTTGCGGAAGACATAAAATCGCTGCATTATCTCGCGCTCACCTCTCTCGAACGTGCTCTTGCCACCGCCGAGGAAATCGAGAAAACGACCCCTCTTTCGGAATGGAAAAAAGAATGGACGGAAAAAACCGATGAAGGAAAATACGCCTTCAAGGGAACATCCGCACTGCCGAAATTGTTTGCACTTGCCGATGTGTATGAAGCCTATCAAAGCGCGATGGAAAAAGAAGGGTATTTTGATTTCGAGGATATGATTTTGGACGTGATGACGGCTCTCAAAAATAATCCCGCTCTTCGGTATGAATTACAGGAACGCTATCAATACATTCTTGTCGATGAATTTCAAGACACGAACGATGCGCAGATGCGACTCATTCGCCTTCTTTCCGATGCTCCCGTACACGAAGGTCGTCCAAACGTGATGGTTGTGGGTGACGACGATCAGGCGATTTACAAATTTCAGGGTGCGGAAATTTCCAATATCCTCTCTTTTCGAGAAATGTATCGAGAACCGGTCGTTATTACTATGACCGAAAATTATCGCTCTACGCAGAAAGTGTTGGATTTGGCGCGTCACATTATTTTGAAGGGCGAGGAGCGATTGGAAAACAAAATCCCCGAAATGGTGAAAGAGTTGAAGGCGGGAAATAAAAACCTTGCGGATGGAAAAATCATTCGCAAAAATTTCTTGACGCACGTTCACGAATTGGAATTCGTGGCAAAGGAAATTCGCCGGCTTATCGATTCCGGTGTCAGCCCTTCGGATATTGCCATTATTACGCGCAAACATAAAATGCTTGAAGCTCTCGTTCCTGTTTTGTATCGCAAAAATATTCCTGTGTCGTACGAACGAAAACAGAACGTTTTTTTGGAACCGCATATTCGCGAACTCATTTTGCTCGCGCGATTTATCGTTTCGATTGGGCGTAAATACCACGATGAAGCCGATGAACTTCTCCCGGAAATCCTATCGTTCCCTTTTTGGGGAATTCCCAGAAAAACGATTTGGCAAATTTCGCGCGATGCCGAACGGGCGCGATTTGAACGCCAGAAATGGATCGATGTAATGCTTTTGCACGAAGATGTGAGGGTTCGAAACGTGGCGGAGTTTTTGACCGAACTTGCCGTGCGTTCGCAGAATGAGACCCTGGAAACGATTTTAGATGAACTTATGGGGAGCGATATTGTGTCGGTGGTATTTGATGAGGATGAAATTATTGGCAGTACTTCGCCGAATGGTTCGCTACCTAGCGATGAAGGCGGCTTCGTTTCGCCGTTCAAAGAATATTATTTTTCTCGTGAAAAGTTTGAGAAGAATAAAGCGGAATTTTTGATTTTCCTTTCTTCGCTTCGTGTTTTTGTCGGTGCGCTTCGTGAATATAAACAGGGTGCTTTGCTGCGCATTGATGACCTGGTGGAATTTGTCGATCTGCATGAAAAAAATAATATTCAGGTTGCTGACACGAGTCCGTTTGTATCGGGAAAAGAATCCGTAACACTTCTCTCTGCGCACAAAGCGAAAGGCCTGGAATTTGATACAGTGTTCACTCTTTCGTGCCAAAACGATGTTTGGGCCGGGCGCAACATGCATTCCAACTTGCCGTTTCCGAAAAATCTTGCTCTCTCTCCTGCGGGAGATACTCGTGATGACCAACTTCGTCTTTTTTACGTCGCACTTACTCGCGCAAAACGTCACCTCTACATTACTTCTTACGACACAAAAGAAGACGGCAACGAATCAATGCCGCTTGAATTTTTGGTAATGGAAGAAGGAGAAGATTTCGGGTTTTTTACTGAAGAGGAAATTTCCGAGGAAGATTCGGTTCATTCGGATGGGGCGATTTTGTTGGAGGAATGGCGTGCGCTTCTCGCTCCGCCTTATGTTGATGACGAAATGGCTATTCTTCGTTCAGTTCTTGAAGAATATCAAATGAGTGTGACGCACCTCAATAATTTTCTCGATGTTTCAAAAGGAGGACCGCAGGCGTTTCTTGAGCACAATCTTCTCCAATTCCCAAAATCAAAAAGCCCTTCCGGAGGATATGGAACAGCGATGCATGGCACAGTGGAAAAAATTTATACATATTTGAAACGGGATGGAAAAATTCCTGATGAAAAAGATATTTTCAAGTGGTTCGATGAAGAACTGGAACGTGAACGGCTTTCTCCTCGCGATTATAAACATTTTTTGAGACAGGGTAATGATGCGCTTGAAGCGTATCTCAAAGAAAAATTGCCTAGTTTTGAAATGACACATCGTATTGAAACCAATTTTAAAAATCAAGGTGTCCTAGTGGGCGATGCTCATATTACGGGAAAAATCGACAAGATGATACCAAAAGATGACGGCACGATGGAGGTTATTGATTTTAAGACGGGCAAAAGCGCAGAAAACTGGGACGGTAGAACGATGTACGAAAAAATAAAATTGTATCAATACCGACGTCAGCTCATTTTTTATAAACTGCTCGTGGAAAATTCTCGTGATTTCGCGAAATATAAAGTGATAAAAGGAGCGCTCGAATTTTTGGAACCCGACAAACAGGGAAGAATCCGCGAATTGGTCGCTGACATCACTAAGGAAGAAACCGAATTTACACGAAAACTCATCGAGGTCGTCTATAAAAAAATAAAAAATCTTGACTTTCCGGATATTTCAAAGTATTCGAAAGACCTTGCGGGGATCATGAACTTCGAGGCAGACCTGTTGAACTAATAGAAAAATATGAAAATAAGAAAATAGAAAAATTTATAACGCCGTCGGTAATCTTTCTATTTTTCTATTTTCTTATTTTTCTATTGTGCCGCCTTGCATTATTCTGATATTTATGTTTGTATAAAATCAGGTTCATTTCATCTCATTTCCCAAAAAAGGAGGAAATATGAACACGTGGAAAAAAATTGTTGCCACACTTTCTGACAAGAGTTTTCGTTCAAAATTGTACTGGGCACTCGGGGTCGTCGTCTTTTTTGTTTGGTATCTTTATCATTACCCAAGCCAAAGAGTACTATACCACAATGCTTTCTTAAACATGGGATTCGTTGTTCCGCTTCTTTCTTTCTGGGCGGGGGCTTTTGCTACCGGATACTTTCTTAACTATTTGCCCAGAACAAAGCGCGTGGTTTACATCACTTTGGGTGTTGTCTCTATCTTCGCTATGTATTTTGATGCAACTGCCGGCATATTCGCTTATTTGCTTTCAACTATTGTTTTGTGGTTGAGCGGATTGTATATTTTGGTCTCAACCGCGGAAAACAAGTTTGTTTCGTGGAGAGTAGCGTGGGACTCTGTTTACCCCTTGTTTAGATTGAATAAAAAAGCTAAAAAATAAGCTATTGTATGGTCCTTTCATGACGATCGGATACTTTACTTTACATTTATTTTAATATGTGATACTGTCAAAACGGAGGAAGTTTCGGCATCCATTATATGCATGGAGGTGCATAATGAAAAGATTTTTTGAAAAGGTAACTGACAGAAGGCAATATGAACGTCGGAGTAACTGGGATGATTTTTGTAAATATTTCGTACTCGGTTGCTTAATTGCTTTTTTGTCCGGTGGAATAATTTGTATTATTGGCACGGGCTCGTGGCTCGTGATAACTCCAATCGCTATTATTGTTTGTCTTTTACTGTCAATCAGATGGTAAAGGAAAAGCGGTTTGCCGAATTCGGTGAGCCGCTTGCTTTTTTATTCGATAAATTTCATAATGGTTGAAGAACTTCTCGACGCATAAGGATCTTTTATGATACGGTTTTTGACACTTTTTCTTTTTGCCGCTTTGTGGTTCGTCTTTTTTAGGGAGGTGGGCAGGAAATTTCGCAGTTTTATCATTTCACATTTGTCCGGAATTGATGATGAAGAAGCGGAAATTCACGGTCCTTCATTGTTCTTTTATCGGGTAAAACTTTTCTTTGTCGTACTCATCGTGGTTATTTTTCTTCTTGTTATTTTGGCGGGAATCTTTTATCTCAATTACAATTACAACTGGTTTTCGTGGTAACAAATAAAATGGCTCGCCGGATATCGGTGAGCCATTTTTTTTGTAAAAATTCAAAATTCGAAACACGAAATTCGAATTTATTTTTGACCGAGTAATGTTATAAAATCTTGAAGTTCTTTTCCTTGTATCGGTCTCCATGCTCTCGCGCGGAGAGATCCGAGGGTGATGTTCATAATGCGAACGCGTTTGATATCTTTTACGGTGTATCCGAGATTGGCGCACATGCGGCGTAATTGGTGTTTTTTGCCTTCGGTGAGAACAATACCGACCTTGCAGTGGCCGATCTCTTTCGCTTTCGCCGGTTTCGTTCGGTATCCTTCGATGTCGACGCCTCGTTCCATGTCTTTGAGGAATCTCGCCGTGATCGGTTTGTCTACCGTGACAATATATTCTTTTTCGTGAACTCTATTTGGTGACAACAATTTCTCTGTGATCCTGCCGTCGTTGGTGAGAATGATGAGTCCGTGTGAATCTTTGTCGAGTCGGCCGATCGGAAATACATCGCCTTTTATCTGTCCGCGAACAGCGTCTTCAATGCTTTCTTCGTCGTTCTGCGGGCTGTGAGTGATCATTCCGCGCGGTTTGTAATATGCAAAATACAGGTACTCCTTTTTGTCCAAACCTTTTACAACGACGGTATCTTTTTCGTTCACGCTGTCGCCCAGTTTTGCAAGCCGACCGTTTATTGTCACTTTTCTCTCTTCGATAAGAACATCCGCTCCGCGACGGGTGGAGTCACCTCGGAGAGCCAGGAATTTATTTATGCGAATGGGGTACTCGGTGTTTGTTGTCATAGTGTTGACAACTATAGACTATTCATGCTATTATGTCAAGTAGTAATAAGATGGAAATTTCATAAAATCCTAAATTCTGAAAGGAGAAGTGTAATGAAGAAGTTGTTTGAAAAAGCGGGGACATTCGTTGTTGACCGGTTCTCCGGGAGGAATGCTCACTCGTTCACCGTTCATGATAAAATACTTACTCGGCCGAATATGGTGACGATGGCTGGTATCGTGCTGACGACTGTTTATCTTGCTCAATATTATTATGTTTTTTGGTTAGCGCTTATTCCTGTTTTGTATCCTCTTGTCGTAGTGACAGACGGGCTTGACGGGTATCTCGCGGATAAATTGGACGAGAACAGCAAGTGGGGAAAGATCATTGACCCCATTCGCGACCGATATTTTACTGCCGTCGCGCTGGGAAATTTTTGGGTTGTCTTAGGTCATTCTGTTTTGGCGCCAATCGTGGTTTTGATCGAGGCGGAATTGTTTCTTGCTGTCGAATACCATATCACCTACCGGATAACCGGTGTCGTACCAAATGCTCACTGGGTCGGAAAGGCTCGATCTGCGGTGCAGTGGGTACTTGGGTATGTCATTGTTGTTCAACAATATTGGTTGGGAGAGGATTATATATCACCATATTTGTTGATAAAAATAATGGCGATCACCAGCGTTGTTGCATTTTTGCACTATACGTTGTTTCGTTTTCCCAAGCTCAAATTCAGTAAACAATAAAAAAATGGGGCGTTCAAGTTGGACTGCCCCTCATTTTTTTACCAAAAATGTAGTATAATAGACATCACATGAAGATTAAAACAAATTTACATTTCCATACCAAAGACGATCCCTTCGACCCGGTTTCCTATACGACAAAAGAGGGGATAGACCGCGCGGTTTCGCTTGGGTTCGGCGCGCTTGCGATAACATGCCACCAGAAGTTCGCGTGGACTCCGGAGTATTTTGAGTATGCGAAAAGCAAAGGGCTGCTGTTGATTCCGGGTATTGAAATATATATTGGAGAAACAAGGGCCGATTCCCGTCCGCACGTTCTCATTTTAAACGCAACGAAAGGTGCGGAAAATGTTCGGACTTTTGACGAGCTGGATGCATACAAAAAAGCGCATTCCGAAGCGTTCATTATTGCCCCGCACCCATATTTTTACGGCAATTTTTGTCTGAAAAATTTGCTTGAGAAGTACATCCATCTTTTTGATGCAATCGAGCAGTCATGGTTTTATTCGAAGCGGTTCAACAGAAATCACAAAGGCAGGGCTGTGGCGGAAAAACACAAACTTCCTTTTGTCTCGACTTCTGATGCTCATTTTTTTGATTTTCTCGACACAAATTATTGTACCATTGATGCCGAGAGTGCAACGAAAGAAGCGATTTTCGCGGCTATTCGAGAAGGGCAATTTGAAAACACGACTTCGACGCGCCGATTTTGGCGAGACATGGTTTGGAAACAAGGAAAATTCTTCCTCCGGTCATTCTTTTGGAGGAAAAATTTGCATAATCAATAAAAGTGTGTTAAAATAGCTGTACTTTTTGATTTTGTCAAATCTTAAATCTTAAATCTTAAATCTTTCACCGTGTCCGGATTTATTTTAATCGCTACGAATATTCTTCTTTTTGTCACCTTATACGCGCAGGTGCTTTTATTGTTTACTTTTTTTGAAAAGAAAAGTGTGTTTTCTAATACCGGTGGTGGTGGAGGCGAACCTCTAAAAAAACATCCGATCGTCACGATTATTGTTCCGGTTTGGAACGAAGAAAAAACGCTTGGCGGTACGATTAATTCGCTTCTCGCTCTCGACTATCCGAAAGACAAGCTCGACATTTTGATCGTTGATGACGGCAGTACCGACAACACAAGGCAGGTTGCAAATGCATTCAAATCCAATTCCTCAGTACGTGTTTTTTCAAAGACGAACGGCGGAAAACACACAGCGGTCAATTTGGGAATTTCCAAGGCGAAGGGCGAATTCATCGGGTGTCTTGATGCGGATTCTTTTGTGGATAAAGATGCGCTGACTCGGATCGTTCGCTGTTTTGAAGATGAGCAGGTTATGGCAGTGACTCCGGCAATCAAAGTGCACACCCCCGAGAACATTCTTCAGCAAATGCAGAGCGTGGAATACAACATGGGTATTTTCCTGCGCAAAGTATATGGTTCCATGAACGCGATCCATGTTGCGCCGGGGCCGTTTTCTATTTTTCGCAAAGAGGTTTTTGATAAGCTCGGCGGATACGTAAAAGCGCATAATACCGAAGACATGGAATTCGCTATGCGCATGCATAAAAATCATTACCCGATTGCCAATGTCTACGATTCCTATGTGTATACCGTGACGCCAAAAACAGTTAAGGCTTTGTATAAACAGCGCTTGCGGTGGGTGTATGGATTCCTTGAGAACGCTATCGATTACCGCAGCATGATATTCAACAAAAAACACGGAAATCTCGGCATGTTTACACTGCCTGCCGCGGTCATCTCTATTTTTGCCGCCCTCTTTTTTACCGGTCTTGCCATCTCTCGGATCATCACGGGAATAATGAAACGAATTGTGGAAATTCAGGCGGTGGGAATTCCGATGCATTTCGAATGGCCGCACTTCGATTGGTTTTTTGTGAATACCAGCGAGACGGCCGTCGTTGTGTATGCGCTCTCTCTTTCGACGGTCTTCGTAATCCTCGTCGGCAAGAAACTCTCCGAAGGGAACATGAAGCCGCATATGAGCATGGTATACTTTTTCCTGTTTTACGGTATCATCGCACCGGCATGGCTTTTTAAAGCGGTTTATAATGTAGCGTTAAATAAAAAAACTACGTGGAGATAATAAGCGAATAGAAAAATAGGAAAATAAGAAAATAGAAAGATTAAAAACGCCGGCGGAATTTTCCTATTTTCTTATTTTTCTATTTTTAAATAATAAAATTATGCACACAGCAGATTGGAAAAAATATTTTTATGTACTTCTCGTAACCGCCGCGATATTTGTGACGGCATTTTTCGTTTCCGATACTCTCGGCAACAAAAAAATCGAAGATATTCAGACGGCGCAGAATCGCGTTTCGATCGATATCCTTTCTTCGGAGACGCAGTTCGCTCTTCTTTCGGAATCGTCTTGCGAAACAGTCGGAGATACTTCGCTTTCGAAAGATCTTGATTCACTCGGAACGAAACTTTCCTATGCCGAAACGAATCTGACGAACAAAGAGGAGGTGCTCTGGCTCAAAAAAAATTACTCCTTGCTTGAGATTAAAGACTATGTCCTCATGAAAAAACTCGCCGAACGCTGCAAAGTGAAACCGGTGTATGTTCTCTACTTCTATTCCAATAAGACTGGGGCATGTCCTGATTGCCAGAAACAGGGAGCCGTCTTGACCGAACTTCGCAAAAAATATCCGGGACTTCGCGTGTATTCATTTGATTATGATCTGGACCTTGCAGCGCTCAAAACACTCGTTTCTCTCTATAAAGTCGAACCGACTTTCCCCGCGCTCGTTATTCATAAAAATGTCGAATACGGCTGGAAAAGCGTCGAAAATATGGAGACCGATATGCCCGAGCTCGTAACGCTGACAGGGACAACGACCGAGGCGACAACCACCGTTGAGGGAAAAAAATAACTCATAAAATCCGTCCCGATACTCTTGGGGCGGATTTATTTTTGAAACAAAGGAACTATTTGGTATACTTATTGGTACATGGAAAATATCGACCAAAAACGACGTGTTTTGAAACGGCTTCGCGAATGGCGGGATGCGGAAGCGAAACGCGCTGGCGTGGAGTTTTTTCGCGTGCTTTCGAATGATGCGGTGAACGGGGTTGCGGAAATGTTGCCGACGACAAAAGAGGCGCTTCTTGAAGTAAAGGGAATCGCAGAGAAAAAATATCAGACGTATGGACGGGATATTTTGGCGATCGTTGCGGAGGAAACGACGAGCGGACTTTTTTCGTCGCCCGTCGCCGGTTCGGGGTTGCACCCCGAACCGGAACGTTTGGATGGCAACGCAGATACCGAAACTTCCGGACCGGGGTACAACCCCGCTCCGGCGGACGATGAGGAAAAGGTGTTTACCGTTTCCGATTATCTGGAGATCTTGAATACAGGGCTTCGCCAATTCGAGGCGAAAGTCATCGGCGAGATCACTTCGCTCGACATTCGCGGGAACTATATTTTTTTCAGCATTAAAGACAAAAAAGAAAACGCGATGATGTCGTGCTTCATGTGGGGCTCGGCGTATAAGATGAGCGGAATTCTGCTCGAAGAAGGAATGGAAGTTTCCGTGCATGGGTTTCCCGAAATGTACAAACCGAGTGGTCGGATGACATTTAAAGCCGATACGGTGGAATTGGTCGGCGAAGGCGCGCTCAAAAAGGCATACGATGAACTCAAAAAGAAATTGAACACGGAAGGGCTGTTTGCGGAAGAACGCAAAAAACCGATCCCCGAATACCCGCAGAATATCGGGCTTATCACATCGGCGACCGGCGCGGTTATTCACGACTTTTTGAACAACATCGGAAAGTTCGGTTTCAAAATTTCATTCAAAGATTCGCGCGTCGAGGGTGCATTGGCGGTTAAAGAGCTCGTTTCTTCAGTAAAATATTTCAAAAAGAAAAAAGGTATCGATGTGTTGGTGATCATTCGCGGCGGCGGTTCGCTTGAGTCGCTTCAGGCATTCAATAACGAAGCGCTGGTCCGGGAAGTGGCAGATTGTCCTTTTCCCGTATTGGTCGGCATCGGTCATGACAAAGACGTTCCTCTTTTATCGCTGGTGGCCGATCGTGCAGGTTCGACACCGACGGCCGTGGCAAAACTACTTAATTCGACCTGGGAAGCAGCTCTCTCGAAAGTGCGCTTTGCCGAGCAAAAAATATTCAACCGATTTTCGGAAGGACTGTATGATAAAAAAGATATGCTTCGTGAATATTCTAAAAATATCGAAGAAAAATTTCACTCGATATTTGAAAGATTCCGTCGAGCGGAAGAGAAGCTCCATAGAAATTTTGTTTCGATCGGCGGGGCGGTTACGCGAGCAAAAGAAAGAACAGTGTCCACGGGAAGGCTTCTTTCGGATAAATTGGATATTCATGTAAGAAGATCAAATGAAAGACTGGATAATGCGTGGAAGTTACTTCCGGGAAAACTGAACGAACATATTCGTCAAACAAAAGAACGCCTGATATATTCCGAAAAAATGATCTCAGTAAACAATCCCATGCGCCAGCTAAAACTCGGCTATTCGCTCGCGATATCAAAAGGAAAGGTAATAAGAAAGGTGGAAGATGTCACACGTGGCGACGAAATAGATATCCGCGTTGAAAATGGAACAATTAAAACAAAAGTTGAATAATATACATAATTATTATGGCGGAAAAATTCGAACCAAATAATTTAGAACGACCTAAAAAAGAGATCGATTTAATTCTTAAAGAAGCCGAAGGGTTCCGGAATCTTCATGACGCCAAAAAATTACTGAACACTTTTGAATCACAATGGAAAACCAGCCCGAATTCGCCGAGGCTCCCGAAATTCGCCATACTTAACGCGTTGGTTGGAAATTCGGAAATAGCACTGGCTGATCTCGAAGCATCAGAGAAGCTTCTTGTCAAAAAGGTTCCAAACGAAAATTCGGCCGCGACGCGCACAAATAAGT
>Ga0172379_10010858_pt1 | contig 10946 bp, 8 predicted proteins | sample GrowelOW334metaG_FD_119756 | JGI IMG/M metagenome (GOLD analysis project Ga0172379, IMG submission 119756) | Groundwater microbial communities from an aquifer near a municipal landfill in Southern Ontario, Canada - Groundwater well OW334 metaG | ecosystem: Environmental > Aquatic > Deep... | reverse complement strand
CGCCTATATATAGATAAGACCATTCAAAATACCACGTAACGGTGAACCAGGATACAAACCTAAAATAGTTACCGCTAATATATTAATAATTAGTATCGCCAGAGCCACTATTACGAATCCGACAATAGCGCGCGTTAAAGTCACTTTTGCCGCCGTCAATTCCTGCTCCGGTTGCTCATTAAACCAATACATGGCCATGCGTATACCGGCCCAAATTATCATCAGTAACAGCACTAAAGCCGCTCCCTCTAACAAAAAATTAAAAATTCTCACCGGTACCGCCAATAAATCAATCAGCTTACAAGGCCCTCCCGCATCACTAGCGCTCCCAGTACAAACAACAAACGGTGCTTGCATATATGCCGTCATGGGATATAAAACACCCCAGGCAACAATCAATCCAAATATTTTCTTAAAATAATTTCTCATCTTATACCTATTCTATTACACACCGCAGCGGTCCTAACCGCTCTCCCCCTAGAATATGCCAGTGTAAATGCTTCACTTCTTGCCCCGCATTACTGCCAACATTTGTCACCACTCGATAGCCGCCTTCCGTCAAACCAAGTTTGTCCGCTACCACTGTAATATCCTTCAGCAATTGCGCCGCCAGTTCTAAATTCTGCTCCACTGCCTCAGTCAAGGAACTAACATGCGTTTTCGTAATACCTACCACATGCACTGAAGCCTTCGGTGAAATATCATGGAAAAATATTGTCTCGTCTGTTTCGTAAACTACTTCGGCATCAGTGCTGCCATCAGCAATCATGCAAAAAATACACTCTTCTATCTGCCCATCACTCCCCCCCGCATTTTCCTGCTTCATGCTAATAGTATAAATTCAGTTAGCGATAAAACAAAGCTTTCTTGTAAATCACTGTTCTCATTCTGACCTGAAGCACCCAAATCTATAATTCCTGGTGCCCCTGATCTTCACCTGTTATGAGCACATACCATCACCCTGCATTGTTGATCACTCAATTATTTGTTCGCACTGGCCTACTAACCATGCAAAAAACAGAACGCAACCTCAATCAATAATATTCAATCGTCGCTTCAGCTCACCAACTAGGTCTTTTTGGGCTACCACTTCTTGCATTCCGCTATCCAAGTTGCGCAGAATGACGGTCTGGTCCAAAACCTCTTTCTGTCCAACCACTACCACCCATTGCACATGTAAACGATCAGCTAGTTTCAATTGCGGCTGCATTCCATCACGATCTATACTCTCGGCAAACCTAATTTGAGCTTCCTGTAATCCTCGCATCACTTTTAATGCCGTCAATTTAGCAGATTCACTCAACTGGGCAATAAATACTTGCGGTCTATCCGTTAAGGTTAATTCAATATTCTCAGCCTTTATTTGATCAATGATTCTTTCAATACCGTGCGCTGCCCCGACCGCTGACACTCGTTTTCCTCCCAACTGTTTGACTAATCCATCGTATCTGCCGCCGCCACCCAAGCTGCTCTGTTGCCCTTCTTCGCCTTCCTCATTAATTGTTTTCTTGGGTACAATTTCCCAAACTGTATGAGTATAATAGTCCAATCCTCTCACTAAGGATGACGTGACCTCATAAGGTATCTCCAGCCCATCCAGCAAATGAGTAACCGAGTTGAAATGAGTCCGAGCTTCTTCTGATAAGTGATCAATAATATTAGGTGCCGTATTAGCTAACTGCTGACACTTTTCCTGTTTACAATCCAATATCCGTAGCGGATTTGTATTCAATCGTTGCTTACAGTTTTGACACAGTTTTGACCGGTTTCGTCGAAAATGTTCTTTCAGCAGTTTTAGATACACCTTCCGATCATTTGGTTCACCCAAGCTATTCACATGAAAAACATACTCCTCCAGCCCCAGTTGCTGCAGAAAAGCATGCTCGATATACATTAATTCTACTTCGCTGATCGGTGAGTTAACGCCAAAAATCTCTAAACCAAATTGATGATGTTGGCGCCACCTTCCTTTTTGTGGTCGATCGTAGCGGAAAAACGGACCAATATAAAAAAGCTTCACTGGCTTCGGCCAGCTTCTCATTCCTCGTTCAATATATGCCCGCACGACTGGTGCCGTACCTTCTGGCCGTAAACTGTATTGTGCTCCCTTACCGCGCGATTTAATTTCAAACAATTCCTTGTCTACTAAATCGGTTTCTTCTCCCACCGCTCTTGTAAACAACCTCGTTTCCTCCATAATCGGCGTATCCAATCGTTGAAAATCCCATCCGCGTGCCACTAATTTCGCCGCCTCCACCACATATTCCCAATACTTCTGCTCAGACGGCATAATATCCTGCGTACCACGCGGCGCCTGAATTGGTAGGGTCTGCTCGACTTTATTCGTCTCGCTCGCTTTCGGTGCTTGTTTCTTTTTCGTTTTTTCAGCCATAAAAGTTAGTGCTCATAAAATTAAACTCTACTTCGCCTCTTGTCAAGTATCTCTGCTACAACGAAACAAAACCCGGCCTCATAAAATTGATCACCCCTAGTCTATCTATCGGGAAAGCACGTAGCCATGCCCGACCAACAATTTCTTCTTCCCCCAAAATACCCCACGACCTAGAGTCGGAACTAGCCGGCCGATTGTCACCAAGCACGAAATATTCTTTTTCCCCCAGCTCCACCATGATTTGTCCTCCCGTCCTCATATCTCCTGGGAGGTACTGCGCCTCATCCAAGACCATGCCCGCCGGAAAATCATCATTGATTATTTCTACCTGTCCATTATTGATTCTTACCGACTCACCCGGTAAGCCAATAATTCTTTTTATAAAAAACTGCGATCGGTTTTGGGGAAACCGAAAAACAATCACCTCGCCACGCTGAGCATCACGCAGAAAATAAGACAATTCATCCACTACCAGGTATTCACCATCATAAAAATTTGGCTCCATACTTGCTCCCCTGACAAAAAATGGCTGCACTAAAAAATATCTGATGGGCACAATAATAACCATCGCCAGCAAAAATACCTTTATTAACTCCCAAAAAAACCGCCCGACGACCCGAAATACTTGCGGTTTCTCTCCGCTATTTGTCGAATTGTCTGTTACTTCCTGAGTCATTAATATCCTACCAAATACTATTTAGTCTATTCCGCAGCTATATTATTACAAAAAAACTATACGTTAACCACCTGTAAACATTCAGTATATCCCATTCATCACCTCATGTATACTTTAACCCCCCAAAAATGGTAGGGTGAATGCATATTTAATCTAACCTTGCTCAATCCTTCCCTTTAACCTAGCATAGCTGCAAGTATAATTTCGTAAAAGAACCCCACGCTTCAACTTTATTCACATGATTAGACAACCGTCACCAAACCCCCATAAGAAAGCCTTTGGGATCATTCGACGTCGATATGGACTAGATCGGTCCCAACCCAATCAATCAGTTCCAGCCAGACATCCCGATCTCGTCCACCAGAGTACTTCCGCCCTGCGCTCCAACCGTCGACAGAATCACATCCAACGCAGTCCCAGAAAACACGCTTGGCTCAAGCGATCAGCTATCCTGCTTACGATATTGATTATCATTGGAGTCGGTATCTTTGGTTACAAGATCATCGCAGCCGGTGACAAAATAACCGTGACTGACCGTTCGATCCTCGGACAACTAAAAGACTTATTACTCAAACAAGGATCCATGCTGAATGGTGAGAGTGAAGGACGAATCAATATTATGTTAATCGCCGTAGGCGGTGATGGTCATCAAGGGGAAGCGCTGGCGGACACCATTATGATAGCAAGCCTAGATCCATATAATAACCGCGCTGCTTTAATGTCCATCCCCCGCGATCTTTACGTACAAGTACCGGGACGCGATTACTACAGTAAGATCAACGCTGTTCACGCCTATGGCGAATCACAAAAAGTGGACGATGGTCCCATTCTATTGAGCGAACTAGTGGAAAGTATTACCGGCCAGCCTATTCACTATTACGCCCGTGTAGATTTTACAGCGTTCAAAAGCATTGTTGATGCTATTGGGGGTATAAATATTACCATCGATAATTCATTCTTCGACTACTGGCATAAAATATCCTTTCCAGCTGGCACGGAAAAAATGAACGGCGAGCGTGCCCTGGCTTATGTTCGGGCCCGTTATATTGAAGGCCCCGAAGGGGGTGACTTCAAACGTGCCGCCAGGCAACAACAAGTTCTACTAGCTGCTCGCGAGAAAGTTTTTTCGGTTCAGACAGCCCTTGATTTCACTAAACTCAACGCTATCCTCAATTCTGTTTCTAATAACATCAGAACCAACATGCAACTCTGGGAGATGAAGCGCCTCTATGAGATTATCCGCGCCGTCGAACCCTCCCAAGTTCACTCGGTTGTTTTAACCTCCGGAACCAAAGGAATACTAGTCGGAGGAACAGAAATACTCGGTGGCGTACCAGCCTCAATTCTTCGCACTCGCACTGGCGATTACTCTGAACTGCAAGCTATAGCCTCGAGTATCCTAGATCAAACAGCGGAACCCATAAAAGAGACAACTACTCCCGTAGCTTCACCCAGTGCTTCCCCTAACCCAAGCATCAGTCCTTCCCCTAGCCCATCACCCGTCGCCACATCCATCTCCTTGCCCACTATTGAGGTGCGCAACGGCACAACCATTACTGGATTAGCGAAACGAACTAGCGATAAACTTACCGCAGAAGATTACCAGGTCACCGCTATCGGTAACGCAACCATCAAAACCGCTCCGGACACCATTGTTTACTATGCCTCACCAGACCAATCCGACGCAGCGGCCAAAGTCGCAGCTATAATCAACGCTAAGACAAGCAGCCCCCTGCCAGACACGGAAAAGACTACAGCAGCAAACTTATTAATTGTTCTTGGTCTCGACGCCGAATAAGAATTGGTCGATCAGTAATATTGCCCGCTCGGTCATAACTCCCAACAGGACTTTTTCTTCCGGGCGAAATCGCGCTAACACAAAATCTCTGGCCGTCATTTCAGCCGTTGGCCGTCCAATACCTAAACGAAGCCGAACGATTTCCCTGTCTCCCAATTCTTGCAGTACAGACCTCACCCCATTATGGCCTTTCGCACTCCCGCCGATCGCCAACTTACACTCGCCTAGGGGTAACTCCATGTCGTCATGGATCAATAGTAAACCATGCGCCTCAGATAATGCCCGTCCCATCTCCTTTACCAGATCAGCTCCGGAAGTATTCATCAGTCCTAACGGATGTATCAGCCTCACCATGCCTAACTCATCTGTTGTCGCCTGTTCCTCCCATACCCGCAGCATCAATTCACCCAAATTATGTCTAGTGCCATTAAACTCTTTTCCAATATTGCCTAATCCACAAAGTATCGTCATACACTTATAATAGAGAATGTCGGTTCTTTGCGACACTAGTATTTACTTATTGTTTATCCGGACAATCCCACTGACGAGCAACACCCAGAACTATAGGAGGGGTTGTTCTGAAGCGTTACTACGCCAAGCGGGATTATCAGGACAAAAGTTTTTGATGGCAATGAACATCAAATCATAACAAATAGCTATTTCCCGTCAAGAAATAATTGCCCAGATAAGAGGCAGACCAATAATAATTATCCAGTTTAAGAGAAACCAATAAGTGGCTTATCATGGTCTATACCATCCCCTATTCTTCAAACATAAATAACAGCTAAGAAAAAGGGGTTCGCTAATAATGCTCTTTAAATGCTTTGTATAACCAAAATGGTTTTTAAGCAGGTAAAGAACTTCTCAGCGAACCCCAACTCTAGGTGTAGCACCTAGGGTACTTTCAAAAAAAGAACGACCATCAACCAGTATATATAAAACTATTCATTCTACAAGAAAAAAGCCGCGAGGGTTCTGGAAAAAGAGCTTCTACATATCATATAATGTAAAGAAAGCTAATCAATCCAGTCCAGAACCCAAGCGGCCAGAAAAGAAACCTCTTCTCTTCCTGCTTTTTCCCCTTACCACCACAAGCTCCTTCTCAGTACCCTAAGATGCTACACATGGGTGAAGATTTATCCGCCCATTGCATAGCCTCCTCCAAAGAAAGTGGGAAGTGAAGAAAAGAAACACAAAATCCATTTACAAAGAACCAAAATCCATTCGTCGCCATTATAACAAAAAACTAATCAATGTCAAATCAATGTATTACGCCACCACATTGCGGACATACTAGGGCGATTCACCAAAAACTCAACTTCCATTAGCCCTCCAATGACTTGCCCAATAATACATTTCAGCAGGAGCCTAGACCCACATGCCCTTACAGCTAAATCCCCAATTTTACTTTCACTACTCCTTCACCTCTGTACAAAAGGCTGCCCCCTCCCAAGCCAAATCGAATAAGGCATGCATCATATCAGCCATCGGTTTGCTTTCCACAATCACACCCATTAATTTTCCCGTAAACGTTCCAATAGCAATCCTATCGCCATATACCGTCATACCACTGGACCCAGGAAATCTTTCTGGGGGAACGTATATTGTTTCCGTTAGCCTTTTTTCATTATATGTTCTTGATAAAAATAGATCCCTAATCTTGTCTGACTGAGTTGTAAAAATTGTCTTTGCCATGATTCCTTTAGACACACGTTGTGGCACGAACGTATCCAGATCCTGTGGAAAAACAGCATTCAGATGATCCGCAGGCGTAAAATTATAAATCATCTCCCCTGGCTTCGAGTACATAATTATTTCTTGCCGCATGGCATGCAGGCCTTCCCGGCCACTGAAAAATCTGACCGAAGGCCGTCCCCCTGCCGCCTTCATCAATATCTGCAATTCCGGCAAAATAAGTTCTAAATCGTGCTGCTTCTCATCAATGACCTCCCTCTCCTTTTCTAATAATCGCATTAATTGCCGCGGAGCTTCCGCTGAGTATAAAGTTTTTTTGCCGTCCTTATAATGAGTCACCAAGCCAGCCTTTTGCAGGGACTCTAACACCACATAAGTGGTCGCTCTAACTACGCGGGATTTCCTAGCAATCGCCTGAACCGGCGCCGGACCCAGTTGCAAACACGTCAAATAAACCGCTGCTTCTTTTTCTTTTAATCCCAGACTATTGAGTTCTTTTTCAAATACCATAGAATAACAAACTAATCTACACTTATCCTACACTAACGTCAATGAATATGGTGCCTGACAATCCTCTGTTAGATATCCAAAAGCTGCAGCATCAGCTTAGTAATTTTAATCACCAAGTTGACCACCTGGCCAAGGCACACCCCCAAGATATTCTTCTCAGCCTTTCCTCAGAAAATTTGCCTCTTTTCTTAGCCACTTTTCCTGCTCCTTATAAAATAGTCGTGATTGATCAATCAATACACCATGCCCAATCATTTACTGCTTATCTCAACCACTTACGGCGCCTGTTAAATATCAAAGAGGATTGGCATTTTCTGTCCGGTGCATTAACTGAACAAGAGATTACTGGCGACATCTGTTCCGCCTTAAGCATAGGTGTTCACCATCTGCTGAGCAGTACCCCGAATCACAACTTTGTTGTTCCTCATTCTTTAATTAACATTTCACTTCCCCATCCAGACGAATACCACACAAGCCAACTGGTCTGGCACCGTAATGCCAGGACCTCCCTCGCCGTGCTAATAAAAGATTTAACAAATCTCGGTTACCGTCGTCACCGCACCTCAATCGAACCCGGCACCTTCCTTATCCGCGGTGAACAGTTGGTCATTAAACACCCCCTGCATCAGGGACACTACACGGTAACCTTATATGGCCCCAACTTAGAAAAAATTGAGTACGATTCCGGTTCCCGCCGGCAAACCCTCGATAAATTAATCATCCCTCCTGTATCGTTTCAGTCACCATCTGCTAGTTTGAACAAAATAATTGATTCTTATACCATCATTCGTCCCTCATTTGTTCAACTATTTGGTTCAAGCAATATCGTCTATGACGCCCTGCATCCCGCTATCCCTTTCCCTGCTATCGCAATACCTCTCGCCCTCCAACCGCCGAACGCTAATCAGCCACGTCCCATTTCCCATGCCGACGGTCTAGCGTTGCTCACTCAATTACAAGAGAATAAACCAGCAGTTCACAGCGACCACGGCATCGGAATCTTTGAGGGCATGAAAAAACGCACTATCAATAATTACACTAAGGATTATTTGATTCTGCGCTACGCAGCGGGTGATACGCTCTCGGTTCCAGTCGAGTATGCTTATAAAGTCTCCCCCTATCTGGGTGATACCGCACCCATTATCCATCGCTTGGGCAGTCAACTTTGGCAAAAAAGTCGCCGCCACGCCCAGCGCGATGCCGCCGCCTTCGCCCGTGAACTGTTAAAAAACGAAGCCCTACGCCAGCAGACTACTCGGCCTTATTACCATCTCGACCTATCTCTCGATAACTGGCTAAACAAATCATTCCCTTACGAACTGACGCCCGACCAGGCATCAGCCTGGCAGGATATCCGCCACGATTTGACTCAAGCAACGCCCATGGACCGCTTAGTGATCGGCGATGTCGGTTTTGGTAAAACCGAACTAGCCATTCGAGCTGCCTGCCATACCATGAACAATAAACAGCAAGTTGCCATTCTGGCTCCGACCACTATCCTCGTCCAGCAACATTATGATTTATTTGCCAGCCGCCTGCCTCATTTAATTCAACAACTGGCAACTCTTTCGCGTTTCTCCACCGCTGCCGACCGCCAAGCCGTCAGAGAGAAAATCGCGACGGGGCAAGTCAGCATCGTTATTGGCACTCACGCTCTCCTGTCTAAAAGTACCCTCTGGCACAATCTAGGACTGGTTGTCATCGATGAAGAACAGCGTTTTGGCGTTGCCCACAAGGAACATTTTAAAAAACTTCGCTCACGTCTCGACATTCTTTCCCTCACCGCCACTCCGATTCCCCGCACTCTTTCCATGGCTTTGTCTCATCTTAAGCAACTGTCAGTCATTAGCACCGCTCCACCGGGCCGTAAAAGTGTTTTCACTTGGGTGGGACGAGATAGTGATATTGTCATCAAGCAAGCCCTTGATCGTGAACTCAAACGCCACGGACAGATTTATGTTATTGCTCCCAAAGTCCGCCAGCTTTCGGCCTTGGCTCACCGCATTGCCAGCCTTGCACCAACTGCCCATCTAGCTCTGCTGCATGGCCAGATGTCCAGTCAGCAAATCGCTTCAACCATGCAGCAGTTTGATCACAGGCAAATCGACATTCTTATTAGCTCTACTATCATTGCCAACGGACTAGACTTGCCGTGCGCCAATACTATTATCGTTACACACGCCACTCACTTTGGTCTATCTGATTTGTATCAGCTCCGCGGCCGCATTGGTCGCCGGAAGCAGCAAGGCTATGCCCTATTTCTCTACAATCAAACTGAACTTACCTCCATCCAACGCCAGCGCCTAACCGCTTTAACCGAAGCCTCTCGCCTGGGATCAGGCTGGTCTTTAGCCAGACGCGATCTGGAAATCAGAGGAGCAGGTAATTTGCTTGGTGAGCAACAGTCTGGCTCAGTCAACGCTGTTGGCGTCCAACTGTATTTGGATATGGTGCATGACGCCATTGACCAAACCACCGGCAGTCCAGCCATGCGGCATGACATCAATATTAATCTGCCCATCTCCGCTCACATCCCCACCTCTTACCTGCCAGAATTATCCCAACGCACCAGCTACTACCAAAAACTCTCTCGCTCACGTACCTTAGATATCCTGTCAGCCACCATAGCCGAAATTACCAACCAATTCGGCCCTCCTCCTCTCCCCCTAACTAATCTTTATCACTTGCTGCAAATCCAACATCTAGCTGCTCTACAACAGGTACTTTTAATCGACACCCGCACGATAGCTCCTTCGCACGAGCCACCTTTCTACCGGATTATTTTATCCTTTCACCACCTGCCCCTCGAAGACAACCTGACTGCTCGCTTACCGGAAGACTGGTCAATTAATAACAATCAGCTAGTTCTAACCACTGCCGTTATCACCTCCCACACTCTGCAAGAAATTATCATTATGTTAAATATTCTGGGAAGTGCTTGATGCTAGTTATTTCTTTATAGCTATGGCACGAAGGTGATTTAGCTTTTTGAAGATAAGTTCTCGCTTAAGTCGCTAACGGTATAATGTTTTTGCACCCAGCAGCACACGGACATAAAATATACTTGTGTCTAATATTTTCGCCATTGCGCTGGACGATCCCCGCTACCCCATTCTCCTTAAAGAAATATCCGATCCTCCCAACCCATTATACATTCGTGGCAACGCTAACCTGCTCAATTCCTCTCCTTTGTTAGCCGTGGTCGGCAGCCGCAAATCCTCTGCCTACGGCAAACAAGCTATCGATCGTTTGCTTACTCCATTAGTTAAAAACGGTGTTCCTCTTGTCTCTGGATTAGCCTATGGTGTCGACTCCATTGCCCATAATTTATGCTTGTCTTACCACACTCCCACTATTGCGGTACTAGGATCCGGCATTGACGACGCCTCGATTTACCCGCGGCTGCACGTCAAACTAGCCAACGCTATTATTAAGGATGGTGGCGTCATTATCTCGGAATACCCAACCGGCACTGCCCCGCTGCAGTTTCATTTCCCCGCTCGCAACCGCATCATTGCCGGCTTGACTATGGCGTCCTTAATCGTCCAAGCCGCCGCTCGCTCGGGCTCGCTTATCACCGCCCGTCTCGCTCTGGAGTATGGCCGAGACGTGGCAGCCATTCCGGGCGCGATTACTGACGCATTATCGGCCGGCACAAACCTACTTATTCAACAAGGCGCCACCCCCTTGTTAACCCCAGAAGATGCTTTTGCATTGCTTAATATTGATCCTATCGTCACAGCTTCAAGCCACATCACCGCCATTCTCACCGACCAGCAAAAAATGGTCTTAGGTGCAATGTCCTCGACCCCTCTTCACGTAGATCAGTTAGTGTCTATCACCAGCCTGCCCTCGCCCATTCTGTCCGTCACCTT
>Ga0172379_10010857_pt1 | contig 10946 bp, 11 predicted proteins | sample GrowelOW334metaG_FD_119756 | JGI IMG/M metagenome (GOLD analysis project Ga0172379, IMG submission 119756) | Groundwater microbial communities from an aquifer near a municipal landfill in Southern Ontario, Canada - Groundwater well OW334 metaG | ecosystem: Environmental > Aquatic > Deep... | reverse complement strand
CTGACCGAAACCAAGTAACGGTTGAGGTTTGCGGGGCCGGTCGTCCTCCTGACCGGTCCCGTGACACCGGGGCCATCCCATTCCGTTGGCGAAGGGATGGCACCGCGTCCTCCCTTTTGACTGCATGGTGAGCCCGTTGCCCGATCCCATCGCGCCTTTTACCGGCTTCGGCCTTGGCCTGCGTCCGCAGCATTACGACGACTTCTTGACGCGGCCCGTGCCGCTCGATTTCGTCGAGGTTATTTCAGAAAATTTCATGATCGACGGCGGTCGCCCGCTGGTGATGCTGGAGCGCGTTCGCGAACGCTGCCCGGTTGCGTTGCACGGTGTTTCCATGTCGATCGGATCAGCCGACGGCCTTGACGAAGAGCATCTTCGCCGACTGTGTTCGCTGGCGGACCGGATCGATCCGCTATGGGTTTCGGATCATCTGTGCTGGACCGGTTTCGGCGGGTTCAATTCGCACGATCTGCTGCCCCTGCCCTATACCGACGAGGCGATGGACGTGGTTTGCGCCAATATCCACCACGCGCAGGAGGCACTTGGCCGCGCGCTCGTGATCGAAAATCCGTCGAGCTATCTCACGTTTCCGGAATCGAACCGGACCGAATGGGAATTCATCGCCGAAATGGCGGCGCGTACCGGCTGTTATCTGCTGCTCGATGTGAACAACATTTTCGTCAGCGCCACCAATCACGGTTTCGACCCGATCGCCTATCTCGATGGCATCCCCGGTGATCGTATCCGCCAGATGCATTTGGCCGGGCATAGCCACGGCAAGACGCTGCTGATCGACACGCATGACGCCCCCGTTCCTGACCCGGTATGGTCGCTTTACGCCGAAGCGTGCGCGCGCTTTGGTCCTACCGCGACGATGATCGAACGCGACGACCACATTCCACCGCTCGATGATTTGCTGGTCGAACTGGCGATCGCGCGGGAGATTGCCGGCGTGCGCCACGCGGTGGCGGCATGAGTCTGGCGCTCCTGCAACGCGATTTTTGCGGCTGGCTGGCGGACGCGCCAAACCAGATTACGCACCATGTCGCGGAGACCGCCGAAGAGGGCCTTGCGGTCTATCACCATGCCTATCGCGCTCAATTGATTGATTGCCTGCGCGATACCCATGAAAAATGCGCCGCCTGGCTGGGCGAAGAGGCGTTCGAAGCGGCGGCGCTGCACCATATTGCGCTGCATCCACCGAAAAGCTGGACGCTTGGCCGGTATGGCCACAATTTCGCGGCGTCGCTTTCCGCCCTATATCCCGACGATCGCGAAGTGGCCGAGCTGGCATGGCTTGATTCAGCGCTCCGCCAGGCGTTCGACGGCGCCAACGCGTCCCCGGTCGATCTCGCCACGCTGGCTGACATTGACTGGGATGCTGCGGTGCTGCGCTTCGTGCCGACACTGACCATCGGCAAGGCACTCACCAATAGCGGGGCGATCTGGTCGGCGATTGCTGAGGGTAACACCCCGCCCCCGGCCCAGATTTTACCCCAGGTCGGCGCTTTGCTGGTTTGGCGGCACGAACTGTCCCCGCATTTCCGCAGCATCGAAGAGCGCGAACGTGCGATCCTTTCGCTGGCCTTAGCGGGCTTGCCCTTTTCGGCCTTGTGCACGCAATTGGTGGACGAACTTGGCGAGGAAGACGGCGCCGCGACCGCGGCAGATTTGCTTCGTACCTGGCTTTCCGATGGCCTGATTTCACATATCGCCTGAACGGAGCCAGCCGCGCTATTTCCACTCGAGCAGTGGTGCGGTCTCCAGCGTCAACAAACGTTCCACATAGCGCTCAAGATAGGCTTCGCGCGCCGTGGCATCGATCCGCCCCGGGCCATAAACCGCGAAGGGGGCGATCACGCTGAACCCGGTAAAGCCGAAAATACCCCGATGAATCGGGAAAAGCACGTCCTCGATCGGCGCATATACCCCGCTGTCCGAATAGACGTCTTCCAACCCGCCGAGCGACACCGCACACATCGCGCGCTTGCCCGCAAAAAATCCACCCTCGAACCAGCGCCCGCCACCATAGGCCCGGCCAACCGCAAACACGCGATCGACCCAGCCCTTCAGGATCGCGGGCAGGCCAAGCCACCAGATTGGAAATTGGAATACCAGCACGTCGCACCAGGCGAGTTTGTCCATTTCGGCCTGAAGCGCGGGAACGAACCCATTGTTGGCGCTGGCATAAGCCTCCTCGGCTTGCTGGCCCAACCGGTCCGGGTTGGCGACGGTGACGAAGTTGCGGCGATCCGACACCGGGTCAAACCCCATCGCGTAGAGATCCGAGACCTGGACCTCATGCCCCGCAGCAAGGAGCGCCGCGACACCCGCGCGCAGCAGCGCTCCGTTGAAGCTGCTGGGTTCTGCGTGCGCAAATACAATCAGAACCCGCATCGATACTCCCCTGCCCGTCGCCGCGCCCAGCAATCAGGCGATACCGGCCAGCGCCAATACCGCGTCCATACCCCGCCCGACAAATGCCGGGCCCGGTTCGATCGGCTCGCGCGGCACGCCGAGTCGATTCACCCACGCGGTACGATAGCCGAACCACGCCGCGCCCGCTGCATCCCAACCGCCAAAAGCGGCGAAGCCGATGCGCGCCTTGGGCAGCGCGAACGCATCGAGCGCCATGCCATAGGCCGCACGCGCGGGCTTGAATTGGCGAACCCGATCGGTGCTGAGCACATGTTCAAACATCTCGGTAATGCCACTGCGCGCCATATTGGCCCGAAGCGTTGCCTCGCTAAGGTTCGACAGGAAGGCCAACCGAACACCGGCGGCGCGCAGCTTCATCAACGCCGGGCGCACATCCGGCCATGCCTCAAGCTCGCTATACGCCCCGACCAACATATTCCGGTCGCGCTCGGTCAGCGCGATTTGCAATGCTTCTGCGGTATAGCGCAGCGCGGAATCGGCCAAGGCGTCGAACCCGTCATACTGCCCGGCGGCGGTGTAGAGCCAGGCATAACCGAACAGCTTGGCATTCCATTGCTGCGCCAGCGCTTCGCCCCGCTCAGGAAACAACCGTTTGGCCAGCGCACCGACCGGACGCGGGTCGAAGATTGGAAAACCATCGAACCCGATCGCATCGACGGCGGTTGCGGGGGCAGCACGCCCGGCGGTGGGCAACAACGCCGCGCCCAGGGCAAGCGCTCCCATCGCATCACGGCGGGAAAGCGTCATCGGAACATCGGACATAATGGTCTTCCTATTGGTCACAAAGATCTGGTTTCCCCGCCGTCCATCCGCAGGCTTGCCCCCGTCATCCAATGCGCGGACGGCGACAGCGCGAAAGCGATGAGCGCAGCGATGTCTTCGGGTCGACCGAAGCGCGAAATTCCCGCCTCACTGGCATAGGTCGACATTGCATCTTCAAGCGGTATTTTGCGGGTCGCCGCGAAATGTTCGATCATCTTCAGGCGTCGCCCAGTCAGCACTGCGCCTGGAAGAATCGTATTGACCTGGACATTGTCGGTAAGCCCACGATCGGCAAAAGCCTTGGACAGGCCCGAAATCGCCGCGTTGATCGCCGAAACCCCGGCCAGCATTGCCTTGGGCGCTTCGGCGGTTGCGCCCGACATGAAAATCAGCGAGCCCGCCGACGCCATTAGATGCGGCCACCCCGCAATGGCAAGGCGACGCGCACCGTGAAATTTGAGCGCGAGCCCGTCCTCCCATTGCGCATCCGTCATTTCCAGCACGTCAGCCTGCGGCACTGCGCCAGCGATGTTGACGATCGCGTCGATCCGCTCGCTCGCCGCCAGCGTCTGCGAAATCACCTTCACCGCCGCATCCCGATCGCGCATGTCCTGCGCAATCGGCAGCGCCGTCGCCCCGATGGCGCGGATCTGGGTTGCCGTCTCTTCAAGATCGGCTTCGGTGCGAGCGACCGGGACGACCAGATCAAAATCGCTTGCAAGACGAATGGCGGTGGCCCGACCGATGCCTCGGCTGGCACCGGTGACGATGACAGTACGAGACGAAGCCATTACCGCATCGCCCGATCGATCAGCAGCGTATCGGTAAACTGACGAAACGCCGCGAGCTTGCCGTCGGTGACCGTCCAGACATGTGCGAAGGCGATATCGAGCGCCTTGCCCGTAACGCTGTGAACCCCGCTATACCGTCCGATCGAGATGACAACGTCGCCGGCATCATGAAACGTCGCGGGCGTCACCAACAGGTCCTGCCAGTCAGCCAGCATCGGCCCGAGGATACCCTCGGCAACCGCGGCGGGGCCACGACCGGCCGCACGGTAGGGCCAACCTTCCATCCCGACCCAGTTGATATCATCGGCCATAAGGCCCAGCGCTGCGGCAGCATCACCACCAGCCAGCGCGGTGTAGAAGGCTGCGACCGTGTCGCGGTTGTTACGCATCATGCTGTTGATCCAAAACAGAATCGTCCGCCGCCGGATGCACATTCGAACACCGGCTGGCGAACGGAAAGAAGGGTGTGTTGCCGGTGGGTTCCAAGGGGGGATGGAACCGCACCGGCAACGTATTTACCGGACGGGAAGGGTTTTATTGTCCGGCAAAAGCGATCTTGATTTCGCTGGCAACCAGCGGGACGTTTTCTTCAAGCGCGAAGTGGCCGCCGTCGAGCCAGACGAGCTTCGCCTTCGGCAGATCCTTCTTGAACGCCTCGGCACCCGCCGGGATGAAGAACGGATCGTTCTTGCCCCAGACGATCAGCGTCTTCGGCTGATATTTGCGGAACGCGGCGTGCCAGCTCTCATAGAGGCCAACGTTGGTCTTGTAATCGGCCAGCAGATCGATCTGATACGCATCGGTGCCGGGACGGTCGAGCGATGCCTGGTCATGCACCCAATTGTCCGGGCTGATCGCCTCCGGGTTCTTCGCGCCGAAGCTGTACTGGAACTGCGTCGTCTCGGGCTTCAGGAAGGTCCGCGCCGCCGCTTCGGTCGTCGCGTCGCGCTTTTCCCAAAGCGGCAGGAACACCTGCTTGGGCATATCGCCAACGCCTTCGAGATAGGCGTTCGTGTTCTGAACGACGAGGCCCTTCACCCGCTCCGGGTGCGCAGCGAAGATCCGGAAGCCGATCGGGCCACCATAATCCTGCATGTAGAGCACATAGGAATTCAGGTGCAGTTGATCGAGCAGCCCGGAGACATGCGCGGTCAGGTTATCGAAGGTGTAGGAGAACTTCGTGTTCGACGGCGCGTCCGACTGGCCGAAACCGACATAGTCCGGCGCGATTACGTGGAAGCGATCGGCCAATGCCGGAATCAGTTCGCGATACATATGCGACGAGGTCGGGAAGCCGTGCAGCAGCACGATCGTTGGCGCGTCGGCGCGCCCTGCTTCACGGTAGAAGATCTTCAGGCCGTCAACCGTCGCGGTGCGATACTGCGTCTGCGTCGAAGCTGCTGCAGGAGCGGCCTCTGCCGGAAGCGGGGTAGCAGCCAAAACACCGGCTGCCGAGGTTGCCAGCAATGCGCCGGCGGCGGAACCAAGAGGATTTGTCATCGCGTGTCCTTATGTAACCTTTTAAACGGTTTTTATAGGTGACATTCTAAAACACACCTGTCAAGAACGATTTTATAGGTTACAGTTTGATGGCGTCACCGGCTTGCGGTCGACGCAGAATGGGATTGCAATGCGCCAAGAGCCGTTTTCAGGGGAGTTTCGCGAGGGAATGCCGTTCCTTGGCGGCAGTTTGTGGATCGATTTCGTCAACACCACGCCCATCATCAAAGGCGAGCTGCTCGATCTGATCGGAACCGAGTCGGCGCTGTCGCATTGGGCCGCGCAGGCCAATATCGGCACGCCCGATACCGAAAACCGTGACGATCCAGCCGCGCTTCACGCATTGCGCGCGCAATTGGCGGACGCGTTCGACCGACTCGCCGCCTCCGAGCCGCTTCCGGCGGACCTGATTGCCACCATCAACGGCTTGATCGAGCGATCATCGGTGCGGCGGCGCATCGGGGCCGGTGCGGCGGTCGAAGAGCATGTCGAATATGGCGGCCCACCCGTGGCAAGCGCGGTGGCCTGGGACTTTGCCCATTTTCTCGACGCGTTCGAGCATCAGCGAATGCGCCACTGCGACAACCCGGCCTGCACCATGCAGTTTTACGACGTCGGCAAGAATAATCGCCGACGCTGGTGCACGATGTCCCTGTGCGGCAACCGCGACAAAGTTGCGCAATATCGCGAGCGCAAGGCCATCGCCCGGCAGCACTGAACCGGCGCTAGACCGCCAGACGCTGTTTCAGGCGCGGTACTGCATAATCAAGAAAAGCGCGCAGTTTCAAAGGCACCAGCCGTGCGCTCGCATGGACGAGGCTGATCGGTGTCGGCTCGGGCTCGAACCCGCGCAGTACCGTTACCAGATACCCCTGCCGCTGTGCCTCGACCACTTGATAACAGAGCACCCGGATCAACCCGGCTCCCGCGATTGCAGCCTCGATCGCCGCTTCGGACGTCGTCACCGCCAATCGTCCGTGGATCGGGAATCGTCGAATTGTCTTGCCGATCTGAAACGGCCACGCTTCGGGCACGGACAGTCGGGTGCCCGACAAACACTCATGGTCCGCCAAATCCTCCGGGTGCTGCGGTGTTCCCCGATCCGCAAGATAGGCTGGGCTGGCGCAGATGACCGGGCGAATGTCACCGATCCGGGTCGCCACCATGCTGCTGTCGGGAAGCCGACTGATCCGCACCGCAAGATCGATCTGGTCGTCGCCAAGATGCAGGATCTCATCGGTCAACCGCAAGCTGATGCCCACGTCGGAATAAGCGCGCAGAAACGCGACCACGATGGGCGTCAGGTGCATCCGGCCAAAGGCAATCGGCGCGGTGATGGTCAGGTCACCGCGCGGTGCGCGATACTCCCCCGACGCCGCCCGTTCCGCCTCCGCCAATGCGTCGAGCAGCCGCCGACATTCGGGGTAATAGGATTGCCCGCTTTCGGTCAGCGAGACTCCACCCACCGAACGATTGAGCAAGCGCACGCCAAGCATAGTCTCCAGATCGGACACTTTACGGCTGATCGTTGCCAGCGGCATACGCGTGCGCCGCGCGGCGGCAGAAAAGCCGCCCGCCTCCACCGCAGCGACGAACGCGGTCATCGACTCGAACCGATCCATTGTACTTCCCATATTATGGGAGGATGCTTCCCGCGTACACCGGATATTTTGCGCGATCGGAAGGGGCTATAGCAGGCTCCATCGGCGGCAGGCGACCCTCACGGTCATAAACCGCCCCCACCTCTATCCTGTGAGAGCGATAATGAAGAAAATTGCCCTGGCCGCAATCGCGACCGCCCTCCTGACCACCGCCAGCTTTGCAAAAACACCGGTCCACGTTCCTGCAACGGCGGTGACGGCGGCGCCCGTCGTCACCTACCACGTCGCCAAGGTTCGTGGGCTCGACATTTTCTATCGTGAAGCCGGTCCCGTCACCGCGCCGACGGTATTGCTGCTGCACGGCTTCCCAAGCTCATCGCACATGTTCCGCGATTTGATCCCGCTGCTGGCCAAGAAATATCATGTGATCGCACCCGATTACCCGGGCTTCGGCCATTCAAGTGCGCCCGCGCCCGAAGCATTTTCCTATGACTTTCCAACGCTCGCCAATGTGATCGATGAATTCACCGGAACGATCGGGTTGAACCGCTATGTCCTGTACATGCAGGATTACGGCGGCCCGGTCGGCATTCGCCTCGCGATGATGCATCCCGAGCGCGTGCGGGGTCTGGTCGTCCAGAATGCCGTCGCCAATGTCGAGGGGTGGAACCCACAGATTGTCGGCGGCTTCGCCCCGGCCTGGAAAAATCGCACGGCTGAGAGCGAAAAGGTCTTCCGCGGCGCGTTCACCGCTGAGGCAACCAAGTTTCAATATGTCGAAGGCGTTTCGCGCACCGACCGGATCAACCCGGACGCGTGGGTGTTCGATCAGTCCTTGATCGACCGGCCCGGCAATGACCGGATCCAGGTCGAATTGCTCTACCAATATCAGCACAATGTCGAACTCTACCCGCAATGGCAGGCGTTTCTGAAGGCAAAGCAAATACCGACGCTGGTTGTGTGGGGTGACAACGACCCGATTTTCACCACCAAGGGACGTGACCTGTTCAAAACACTCGTGCCGTCGACCGAGGTTCATTCCTACCCCGCCGGACATTTTGCTCTGGAAAGCCACGCGCCCGAAATTGCGACGGCAATGCTGACATTCCTGGGTCGCTTGCCATCACGGCCTGCGCGCTAGGGCCGCCTTTGCGGTCGCGCTGCACATCGCCAAGGCGAAAATTGGCATGAATCGTCATGGCCGCTGGATGGACAATGTTTCCATCCGGCGGCTTTCGCGGTGTTTCCAATAGGTAACGGTCTCACGATCGCCTTGCCCCCGGATAGGGCTTATGCGCTGATCACACACGGTAGAATGGCACCGTAAACCAATCTGGGCATAGCTTCGCTCAACCGCCAAACTGTCTAACGGGTCGGGGTACCTCATTAGGGCCGAGGTTGCTGATGAAATCAACGATGTCGGCGCAATAGGCGGCTTCGGTCATGGCAGAGGGGATGTATGGGTTACGGTGCATCTTAACATCGGGTGTCGCTGCGATTGCCCGCACCCAGCCTTCTTCATCGTTTTCGGACAAGAGCACTGTAGTGGCACTGGCCACTTCGCGATGGGCTGGAATGTCTGTCGCGATGGCCGGTACACCCAACGCGTTCGCCTCAAGCAGGGGCAACCCGAAACCCTCCGCAAGGGAGGGGCACAATACGCCGGCAGCACCCAGCATCAACGAAGCCAGCGCCGGGCTCGACAAGCCGATTACGTGGTGAACTCGCCCGGCCAGCTCAGAATCGAATGCCAGCGGGGCCAGAATGGAGTCGGCATCTTTCCCAGGAGAGCCAACGATGACGAGATGCGGCGCTGCAGGCCCCATAGTTGCCATCAGATGTTGCCAGACGCGCAGCAGCAGTGCGTAATTTTTGCGGGGCTCGACTGTAGAAACCGCCAGGAAATAGCGTGTGCCGGACAACTCTGCGACGGCGGATTCGACATCAACAAATGCCGCTGACAATGGCAGGGATCGCACCAACCCCAGTGGGCAGGGTCGACCGAATTGCTGCATCACCGCAGTTACACTATCGCGCGTGTAGGCGGAATTGAAGATCACGCAATCCGCATGTTCCGCTGCGGTCCGGATCATTTGCCGGTGATACATGGGTGCTTTTTCCCCGACCAGGTGCGGATAGTCGATGGGAATGGCATCGTGCACCATCATGGCACAGGTAATGTCAGGGCGCTTCGCGAGCCAGTTGAAGAAATTTGGCATTGCCAGCCCCAACTGTCCAATGTTGAGATAGATCGCGTTGCTCGGGACTGCTCGACTTGCGATGCGATGGGGAAACAAACGCGTCGCCGACACCATGTCAAGCATACGCCCAACCTTGCTCCGGAACGAAAGAGGCAATACCGGATGCACCGGTCGCGTGGTTTTTTGATTCTGTCGATGCCCGATATGATCCAACAAATGCTGCAATTGGAGGTCAGCCATGAGGTCGACATCCTCCGCCCACAATTCTTGGATATATGCCAGTAATTTCCTGACCTTTTCCGCCGAAAAAGCATACACGCCAACAGGTGTCGGTAATATTCCAATATTTTTACTCGACAAATCATCAAAAAGATATCGAGCAAACGCCAGGTCAATTCTATCTATACCTCGCGGCGTTAAAAATGCTGGACCGATAAATAAGCGCACTACATCGTAAGCAATAATGGGGCGCATAAAAAACCTTATTAATAGCCACTATTATATCATATAATATCGTAATAAGTGTTATATATGAATTTTTTCTATCGTGGAAATCTATATTAATTATATATGCGATAGAATCATTTACAAAAAATAACGCCATCACACAACAAATTTGCGCGAGTCCGAAGCCGACGCGGCATCCTCTCGCTCTGCCCTCGCATCATTAGCTTTCGGCGATTCTCACGCGAAGCCGGCCTATCACGCGACGAAAAAAGCATAATTGCCATGACGCATCGCCAGAACATATAGCCTGTACTGCAACAGCGAAATCGGGCAAAGCCACGCGCCAGCCCTGAAATTCATACGCAGAGGATTTGCAGTTGAAGACTTACCGACGCGTTGGATCAGGTCAGGAAATTCTCCACTCCGATCTTGAGGCAACACTGGCGCAATTACCTCCGATTCAGCTCGAGGCGAACCGGAAGGCCGAGGGGTATAATCAAACACAGGATGAACCCCAACGCGTTGAGTCGGTCGATGAGCCTGAACAACCGGTCCACCACGTACGGGTGAACAATAGCTTCCTTGCGACCCAAGAGCGCAATATCTTGCGGGCGCTTGCCGCACGTACACCGTCTATCGTAACTCCTGACCAGTTGACCGCACTGGGACTTCTCGGCGCCCTTCTGGTATTAATCGGATTCGCCGCGAGCCGCGCCTCCCCTTGGTTCGTTTTTCTTGCTATCCTTGGACTCTTCCTTAATTGGCTCGGTGACTCACTCGACGGTACGCTCGCCCGTTACCGCAAGATCGAGCGACCCGACTTCGGCTATTTTCTCGATCACTCCTGTGACCTTGTTTCACAGACCCTTATTTTTGTTGGACTTGGGCTTTCTCCGTATTTTACCCTATTTTCTTCGCTGCTCGCGCTTTCAATGTATCTATTGATGACCAGCTTTACCTATCTGAAGGTATTGATCCTAAAAACCCATCACCTGTCCTATTACGGAATGGGCGCGACCGAGTTACGCTTGTTGCTGACCGCCTGGGCGCTGTTCGGCCTATGGAGCGGCCCGGGGTTAGTCGACGCCCGGTTCGCTGGCTTGCGCGTTATCGACATGACAATTTTTGTCTTGTGGTCATTGGTATTTCTGGCCTTCGTATGGAAGGTTTGGTCGGATACCAAGCGGTTTCGAGAAATCCTCGAT
>Ga0172379_10010856_pt1 | contig 10948 bp, 14 predicted proteins | sample GrowelOW334metaG_FD_119756 | JGI IMG/M metagenome (GOLD analysis project Ga0172379, IMG submission 119756) | Groundwater microbial communities from an aquifer near a municipal landfill in Southern Ontario, Canada - Groundwater well OW334 metaG | ecosystem: Environmental > Aquatic > Deep... | reverse complement strand
TTGTGTCTTAACCCATTTACCCATATTGAAGATCGAGAGGATCTTGATGAATATCTTGACTTCTTAATTGATTTCTTTTTGTTAATGGGACTGCCTCGTGAAAAAACAGAATCGGAAAAACTAGAAAAACTCATTAAAGCCCACTTGGAAAATGCTATCAAAGCGTGTTATCTTGAACATGGAACCGAGAGTAATATTGACAAAGTTTTAGAATTTCTTGGTAAAGCAAACGTAGAACACGATGCTCGTGTTGTTGATTTTATTCAAACGATGACACCGTACCGTTCTAATGGTCAGTATGGAGCTTTCTTTAATGGCAAGAGCAATGTTAATTTTCATTCAAGAATTGTTTGTATGGAAAATGATACTTTGGAAAATATCCCCGACTTACGTGATCCAGCATTGATGCTTTTAACGTTCCATATCTCCAAAGAGATTTATATGTCTTCCAAAACTCATCCTGGACAAAAGCATATTGTAGTTATCGATGAAGCACATAAATTTTTGGGTAAATCACCACACATTGACCTCTTTATTGAGCAGGCATATCGAAGGTTTCGTAAACATGGTGCGGCGATGATCCTTGGAACACAAGGGTTTGAGGACTTTTATGGTGGGGAAACAATTTCTAAAGCAGGGCGGGTTATTGTCCAAAACTCGTATTGGAAATTTATGATGATGCAAACGTCAACATCACGGCAGGCAATTAAAAATTCCAATTATTTCAATCTATCACAATATGAAGAAGCAATGATGGATAGTGTTTCTCCTGTAAAAGGAGAGTATGGGGAGACGATGCTTATTAGTGAGAATGTCGTTGCTAAGGCAAGAATTTTACTTGATTCATTTCATAAAACTCTTCTATTTACGGATTCTGAATTACGTGAGCGCATAGATCATCTTGTCAAAGTAGAGGGAAAAAGTTATCTCGAAGCGATTGAAATTGTCAATGGTGGTTCAAAATGATACACTACCTTGGGACTGTAATAAAAGCTTTCAGTGCAGTGCGTGTAAAGCGACGATTTGGAAAGAATTTCTAGGAAAAAAGATTACAAAAACGCAGGCGATTAATTTGCTTAATGGCAAAACGATTTCTCTTACAGGGCTTGTTGGAAAATCAAATAAACCGTTTGATGCAAAAGGGGTTTTGAAAGATGGGAAGATTGATTTTATTTTTGAGAAGAAAAAATAGGGGGTGAGTTACGCCTCTATTGTTACTTCTTTCGAGTGTAGTTCCATGAGATAAAAAATATGGGATAGAAAAAACAATACTTGAGAATACTCAAATGTTGGTCGTGTCGCAATACTTTGTAATATATTCTTGTTATTGAAAATAAGCTTCTGATACTCTTTCATATAAATACGTGGTGTTAAAAAGATCAACTTTACTTCTTTTTCTGCATAATAAAAATCTTCTATGATAGCCTGTGATAATATATATGTCAAAAAAATATTCGCTGATTTTTCTTGATAACTTGCTTTTTTAGGATCAGTTATTTCAATCACATTTTCTCGTAAAATAGCAAGCGTCATAGCTGCACAAACCTTATGTCTATCAATAACAGCTTCTCCATTTTTGATCATATAATTTTTAAGATTATCTCTTATTATCTTGTATGAACTTATTACTTTTGGAAGTCTATTACGATGATATTTGATATTCACCATATTATTGGTCAATCTTGTTGAAATATCATTAATTTGTTTTTTGATTGCTATTTCATTTTGGAGAGTTATTGGCATTAAAACCCGTAAAGCATTAGATTTTCTATATCATATTGATCACAAAGATTCATGACAGTTGATTCACGAAAATCTACTGTAGCAATATCAATATCGCAATTCGTAAATTTGCTCATTTCTACATACTCAGCATCTGAGATAGGAGTATTGTATTTTTCGTCTGATAAGTCATCAATATTTGGATTCATTTTTTAAGCTTTCTTTTTTAGATTTTAAATAGCAGATATGAAAATGTTCGATATTGTAATTGAAATGTTCTTAATTTAAGTAATACTTACAATAAATTCTGTCAACACCTAATTCCTACTAAAATTGAAGCAATGCTTCCAATTGCCCATATTCATTTCCTTGCCATGGACAATAGTAAATGTTTCAAACATTTCAGTTTCAAGATTTGCAACAACTTGTGCCATAACAGTAGCATCACTTAATGTACGTAAATGAGCTAAAACGCCTTCACTTGTACCATTAGTAAAAATTTTGTCTGCTTTTTTATTTTTAGCAGACCGCTCTTTAGACTTGTCAAATAATTCTTGGAAACGTTCTTTTGAGATCATTGGTAGCTCTTTTTTATTGAAATATAGCATCTTAGGGGTTAAGAACCCCTATAGAGTGAACTTCTGATTAAAAAGAAGTGTCTTTTTGTAACAAAACTTGATAAACATTTTCTTTGTACGTTATTTAAGAAAATTATAATACTAAATCTTAATTAATTATTAACTTGTTTACATTGAATTAATGCAGTTTCTCTGTTGGTTAATATTCAACTACATCGGCGATATAATTATGATCCGATAGCTTTTCATTTTTTCCAAAAATTAAAAAACATGGGAGAAGAGTTAAATGGCGAAAGTTGTAATGCTTAGTTCAAATAAATGTGCTGTAAATGATGCAAATAAAGCATTATTGGAAGGAGGATATAATGAAAATAAAGATGTCTTTGTAAAGCTCAGCTTCTTGAAAGTTCTCAATATAAATAGGAGTGTTTGCGTGGAAGAGCGATTATACCGTATTAAACTGTGGAAGGGTAGTACGGTAGGGCTAATCAGAATATGAATACGAGATCTAATTATACCGTATTAAACTGTGGAAGGGTAGTACGGTCAACTGCGTATTCAAGAAAGGCAATCGCCTATTATACCGTATTAAACTGTGGAAGGGTAGTACGGTCCAACGTGGATACGTCAAGATAACCAATCTATTATACCGTATTAAACTGTGGAAGGGTAGTACGGTTGGATTGACGAACATGGTGTTACTGCGTCAATTATACCGTATTAAACTGTGGAAGGGTAGTACGGTAGCCAAATTTAGCCTACAAACTGCCTAAGATGGGTAGTTTCAAGACATTTTCACCGTTTAAAAAACTTTTTCGTACCGACCCGACACAAACCTCGATGGCTTGGGACATTGTGAAGGTTTTGCAAATATTATAAAATAGTCGGTATTTCAACAAAGAGATTATCTAGTGTCATTGTTTTGGAGATTTTGGCACGGTTATACTCGGCATTTGTTTTAGCACCGTATGTCGTCAGTAAAACGAGTTTAATATCGTAACGCTTCCCTTTCAAACCTTTTTCTCTGAACGTGTTTACTTTATTCGTTAAATTATCCGCATATCCTATGGGGAGTTCATAAAGACCGCTATAGTATTTGCACTCGACGATATCGTACGTATTATTTTCTCGCTCTACTAGCATATCAATCTCAGCTCCAGTTTCGCCACTTCCTTTTGGTGCAATATATTTCCAATAGTAAACTTTTGCACCAACACCCAATATCCCTCGAGAGGTAAGATATTGATCTAAATGTAGATGGGCAATGTTTTCAAACGCATGTCCCGCCCAAATGTTCCAATTTTGTGAGCTGTAGATATCCCCCCAATGGTTTCCTGAGAGACGCATCATGTCATTTCGACTGAGTTTGGCGAGCCATTGATTATAGAAATGGCAATACGGGTCACTCAGACGATAGAGCGGATAGCGCTCCGTAGTCCCAAGCTTATGCGATACCATGATAAAATTCGAGGCTTCAAGGTCATTTAATGCAGCGATGAGTCGGGTATTTGTATTCGTAACCCCTTTACCGATCCTCTCGGCGATTTCTTTTCGGTTAAATCCATGAGAAGCACCTTTTGAGCTGAGTGCCGAAATCACTTCACTATGAAGACCTCCCTCTCCAAAAAGGGATTGTAATATCTCATGATATTCTCCAGACATACCTCCATCAATCGTAAAGAAGATTCGATGTATGTTTTGCGAGACTGATTCATCGGATCGGAAATAGGTTAAATATTTGGCGACACCACCTGTGCACATATAAATATCACAGATACTTTTTCGATCTAACTCAAAACCAATTCCAGTAAGATACCGTTGTGTTTCGAGAAGCGTAAATGGTCGCATCATAATTTTTTCAGTGATTCTAGCGTGCAATGGGCCTTTGTTGCCAATAAACTGGGTTAGCATCCATGTAGCAGATGACCCAGCCACGATGCAGATCGCATTATTCATACGATCAAAGAAGTCGTTAAAAAAATGGGCAAAAGAGGCCATAAACTCACTATTAACATCGTTTTCAGCTGCCCATGGCAACTCATCAATAAAGAGTACAATCTTGCTGTCAGGATAATGTTTTGAAGCAGCAATAAACGCACGGCGCAACTCGATAAACACATCTGTCCATGATAATGGCATTATGGACGGAATATGCCCTAGCCACTCTTCAAGTGCAAAAGTAAAGTTCTTAATTTGATCAATAGTTTTTGTTTTTGTGGTTCCTGTGAATTGCATTGCCAAACAAGATGAAGCGTTCTTTTTTAAAAATTCCCGAACAAAAAAGGTTTTTCCGATACGACGGCGACCATAGATGGCAACCAAAGCCGCACGACCAAGCTCACACTGCTTCTTGAGTTTATTCGATTCGATACGTCGCTCAATTGTCATTTTATTTCCTAAATATTTTAGTTATATAGATATATAAAGTCTATTATTACCAAGTATATATCAAAAGTCAAGCAATTGTGAAGATATAAAATCTATTTATTGTATTTATATCTCAATTAAATAGCTATTTTTGATTTATATTATTTCTTATGAAATCATTATTTTAATCCATATTTTCATCAAATTCTTTTCATTTTTTTCAAAAATGGCGTGAAAGCGGAGGAACAGAAAGTATTTCAAAAGCTTTCGGAAAGTCAGAAGGAAAGGGAAAGATTAATCAGATAAATATCCCTGACAGGGATGGGAGGGTAAAATTAATTTAATCTAAAATGTGTTTTAAATACAAAATAAAAAGCTTCGGAAGAAAAAATAACCCCATTATTGCATTGAAAAGCATTCATGGCTTTCAATAGTTTTTTGGAAAATCCATCTTCAAATGATTTTTGAGTTTCAATTTCTACAATAGCCAAGCAGGCTTTTACTACAGATTTATAATATCTAAAATTATTTGAACTGGCTTCTACCAAAGAAGTACCAATAAACACTACATCCCGTAATAATTCTTCTTTTTCCATATCGACACCGTATTTTGTACGATATTTTAAAAGTTTAAAAACAGCTATTTTATTTGCTTGCTGGAACTTAAGAATAAAAGTATCTTTTTCATTTTCTCTAATTTCCATAAACTGACTAAGGTGTTTGATGGCCGATGTAAAATCTAATGCGACTTCTTGATTATCTGATGATGCCAAATTACATTGCCTTGTATTTTTGAATAATCGACTCATCTGATTGATTCAAACTGTTATTAGCTAAACGCTTTTTATAACTATTGACAGTTTCAGTATTGCCGTTACATGTATTGTAACTGATGTCAAACTCAATACCTTCAGCGGCTGCAAGTTCTGAACCGTCTTTTGCTGCAAGTGAAATCATTTCAAGTATATTTTCTTCAGATAAAATATCTAAAATTGTGTATGTTTTTTCCATGGTTTGTAAACCCTTGCATTTATTTATGCGTTTGATTATAGAAATATAGCATTTAAGGGTTTAAGAGCCCCTAAAGCACGAGCTTCTGATTAAAAATAAGTGTCTTTTTGTAACAAAAAACAAACTTTTAGCTCCTATTTACCAAAATTTCCAACAATTTCTAAAATTCTTTTCATTTTTTCCAAAAAAAACGTTCGAGCCGGCTATACCTTATGTGATTTGACTTTTAATTGGTCGCATTAGGGGAAGTAGGGTGTTTATACGATGGTTGCCTCCAGACGTATATTCCCCCTACTTCTCGTGGTGCAATCGTGAGATAGTACCCGTACAATCAAAAACAGGAGAAGTTATATGGCAAAGGTAGTAATGCTCAGCTCAAATAAGTGTGTTGTTCTTGAGGCAAGAAATATTGGTTTCTTACGCGCAGTAAAAGACATTGCTTCGAGTGAATTGGAAGGGCTTGAAGCTCTAGCAGAAGAAGCTGTGATAGATGCAAATAAAGCTTTACCTGAGGGATTTGAAGCGACTAGCGTGGATGTTCAAGTTTTCAATGAAAGCAAAGACGTGTTTGTAAAAGTTTTTGCTCAAAAATCGGAGTAATTTCTACAGAGGGCTCTTTGTGAGCTCTCGATATAAATTATTTTAAGATAGGGGTTTAAAAGTGGAAGAAAAAGAGTGTGAAGTGAAAATTATTGAACAAAAGGATACTCCGATGGAAGTTCAGTCTTTTGGATGGGGTAAAAAAGAATGGGCAACAATCGTAATATTGATTCTTCTTTCAAATGCGGCAACATTGTTTGTAACAAGTAAATATCTGATACCAAAAATAAAGGTTGTTGATATTGTCAAGCTACTTGATGAAGGTCGTCGTAGTGATCTTCAAGGTGTACTTGATGGAAAGATGACGCAAGATGACTTCATTGCAAAACAAAAAATTATCAACAGCAAAGTTGAGAATGCTATCAATAGTCAAACAGGAACAGTATTAATCAAACAATGCGTAATGGGGACAAAAAATGAAGATATCACTTCTCTCGTTAAAACCGCTGCTGAAAAATAAACTTCTTTGGGGTGGTTTGGTATGGGTTGCAGTGTTTCCTTTCGTATATGAGGTATTACCAACACGCATAGACATGACTATGGATAAATCCTTGCCCTTTACAGTGTGGATTACGGAGAAACAGTTTAATCCAACTGTGCATCATTACGTAATGTTTAAACCTACGGTACAAAATGAGTACACAGCAAAAGTGGGATATTTTTTCAAAGAAATATCCTGCCAAGGTGGGCAAGAATTGATTATTACTGAAAATAAAGAGTATTTTTGTGATGGGCGTTTTATCGGGATGGCAAGATCAACGGATCAATACGGGAAACCCGTGGAGAATTTCGTTTTTAATGGGGTTGTTCCAAAGGATAGCCTGTTTATGACGGGAACCCATCCACGTAGTTATGACAGCAAATATTATGGCTTTGTGAAAATAAACCAAATTGAGAGAGGGGCTACACCAATATGGTAAAAAAGTTACTCCTTATCGTCGCACCCATTATCTTGTTTGGTGCAACCTATAAGCTCGTAGAGCCGGACATATTAAGTGAAGTAGAAAGTCGTAAGGATAGAGTAGTAAGCGAAGTCTCAAAGCAGTCAAAGCGCGAGATGGAAGAGTTTAAAAAGCTCAAGGGAGAAACGCTTACGAAGGCGACTAAAACGTATGCTTATTATGTTGATCCCACTTATACACTTGCCCAAGACATCCCTAGAGTTGATAGAGATGGTCATACCATTGGAGTTCTGTATCCAAAGGGGTATACGTTCAATCCTCTTAACTATATTCAAATATCCCCTCCCCCAATTGTTGTGTTCAATGCGTGCGACAAAAAAGAAGTAAGCCTCGTTAAGCAATTGACCGCTAACCGTCCTGATGCCATGTATGCCAGCTCAGGATGCGAGATTGAGGATTTTCCAAAAGATATTGGTCATCAAATGTATTTAGTCACAAAAGAGATGAAAGAGAAATTCAATCTTAAGTCAACAGTAAGTGTAATCACAGTTGATTTGCAAGCAAAAAGGATTAAAGTTGAAGTGTACAAAGCCTCTCGTTAGTAGTATTTTATTGGCATTGCTTTTTCCTACTATTGGATTTGGTGGTGCAATAGGTGAGATACCGTGTAGAGTGGCCACACGTGGAGTTGGATCATCGGTTCAAGTCGTTGCAGCATCTGTGGCTACGGTACATAATGTTTTCCCAATAAGATTTGCAGGAGTGGATATGAATCCTACTAGCAATGAAGACAGCTCAATTAATGGGTCTAAAGAGCCAATCTGTAAATGTATAGACCCTTTTCCTAGGGTTGGAATAACATTATCGCTGTGGGAACCTATACTGGTAATTGAACCAACTTCAATACCGTATTGCACACCTACCGCTGGCATGTCACTACCCATTGATATTGGAATGGGTGCGGGAAGCTTCGGACAAAATAGCTCAAAAATTACACGATTAACAAATACCTATCAAGGGCATGTTATTAAATACCCGATATTTAAAATGTTGGGTCTTTTCCTAGATTTTGTATGTTTACAATCTGATGGTGGGTTAGATTATCTATATATATCTGAACTTGATCCACTTTGGCAAAACGATATTTGGGCGGCAATTATCGGACCCGAAGCATTTTTAGTAGCCAACCCGATTGCAGAGATGGCGTGTATGGTTGATTCGGTTTCATCAGCAATTGGTCATCCACTTGATCCGCTATGGTGGTGCTTAGGGTCTTGGAATGGGACTTTCCCTATGACGCAAGCAAATAAAGGGACGACGGCAATGCAAGCCCAAGCCGCTATCACCTCTCGAATGCTCATGAAATTACATCGGCAGCTACAACTTTTTGGTGGCATCGGAAATCAAGGATTATGCGGTCTCTATCCAATGCCAATTATGCAAAAAACTCAATATGGTATTTTTCCAGTATACCCTTTCGTTTGGCCCAATCGTATACCAATAGGAAGAACGGGAACAATCTGGGAAACTTTACAAGAAAATCCAGCCAATCAGCACGTAGGAGCTTGGGTAATTTACCGAAAGCGCGATTGCTGCGCATTTTAAAGAAGATTGCAATGAATAAAAACAACACAAAAATACCAATATTTAGAGGCAACTCAATGCGATATTTAACCCTCCTCCCTTTCCTTTTCATGGCAACATCTTCTTTGTCAGCCTACGATCTAAACGAACAAGTCGCAAAGATGCAACAGCGAGCCTCAACCCAAAGCGTAAATGGCAATATAAGCATTTCAAGCGATATGGCAGAAAAAGCCAAACAACTTGGATATACCTTTGACAAGAAGAAACCGGAAATTGAGCGATGGAAGGACTCTATGAGTTATGAAAATGGCAAAATCGCCTTCAATCAAATCAAAAAGCCTTCCGAGAAAGCTAAACCGACGAAAGGGGTACTCGCAGAGGATGAACGTATCTACATCTTCATAAGTTCATCTATCCCAAAAGAGACTCTTATTGAGTATGCAAAAGTCATTGATGCGTCTGGTCTTGGTAATCAGATGATTATGGTTATGCGCGGATGTATTGGGGGGTGTGAAAAGATCAAACCAACCATCAGATATATCACAGATATTATCACCGATGGTGGCGACGATAAAAAAGGACTCAAAGCCCAGATATGGATTGATCCTCTTTTATTTCGCAAATATGGCATCAATAAAGCTCCTGTATTTGTCTACGCAAAAAACGTTACCACTGAAAAGATTGAACTCTCAGAGGGTCTTGACTCTAATCTAAAAACACAGCCCATCGTCTACATGAGTGAGGGTGATTGGGATATTGCGTCTCACTTGAAAGTTCTTTATCAAAAGTCAAAAAGCCCTTCACTCCAAAAACTTTTAGTGCAAGTGCAAAAAAACAGCTTCTTCAACAACACCAAATAAGGAAAACCCATGATCAAAAGACTTCTCTTTTTATTGCTTGTTATTTTCTCTAGTCAGCTTTTAGCTGCTGATGTAATTTACGCTTGGGGATATGGTGATATTCTCGAAAAAACGCTCGTTGCCGTAAACTTTACGTTTGCACACAGCGATTATGCGGGGATTTTTAAATTTGCGTTGCTTTTATCGTTGAGTATGGCATTGATTACGTCCGCTCAGTTGGGGATGAAGGGGGATATGCTCAGTCTTCCAAAACTTTTCTTTATTTCGTTTGGGGTATCAGCCGTCTTTATTACCTATAAGATCGACGTTGTGGTGCATGATGTCAGTACCAACCAAAACTATGTGGTTAACCAAGTTCCTTGGGCAGTAGCTAAACCGATGGTGTTTTTTTCGGGAATAGAAAAGCATATCGGGGAGATAATGGAAACTTCATTTGCAGTGCCGGGCGATATTTCCTATTCAACGGGTGGATTCCTAAGCCCGTTTGGAATTATGGATGCCGCTGGAGGAGCTAAGATTACTGATCCAAACTTGTTTCAAAGTGTAGATAACTTCATCATTGATTGTGTTGTCCCTGATATTCAGATTGGTTATCTTGACGTGTCTACCTTGGCGCATTCGTCGGATTTATGGGGTGAATTTTCGCATAGCAATCCAGCGAGAGTTACGTATTACTATAAGTCAGGGCGAACACCCGTTGCAGGAATAGAGACCTGTACTGACGCTTACAACTTAATCAATACGGATATAACGACCTACACCAATGGTGCAGGTATGGATAGTTTAGCTGCTATGCTTGGTGGATACACGGGTACGCAAGTAGCGTCAATCCTTGGAACTTCTTCGAGTTATTTCATGAACTATTCAAGTTCGGCACAGAGCTATTTGAAGCAGTCAATCATTCTTAACCAATTTAACTCAACATATCAAAACTATTCAGCAATGAATGGAATGGGTGGATCTTCTACAGCGTATGGAGTTGGTAAAGCGGATCAAACGGCACAGGCAAATATGATTATATCAGGTATTCTTGGAACTAAATACGTTCCCATTCTTAGAGGAATTTTGACGGTCATAGTTATGGCACTGACACCAATTCTTGCGTTAATGCTGTTGACACCAATGTTTTGGAAAATACTGTCTGGATACCTTGTTACATTGGTTTGGCTTTCGTTATGGCATGTTGGTGAAGTGATATTAAATTTTATCATCTTAGTAAAAGCTAGTCACTATATGGTATCAGTCGTCGATGCGAACGGTATGTACTCGATGGTCTCAAAACCAGTTGTGGATGGATCGTTTATGTCCTATGTTCAAATGGCTA
>Ga0172379_10010855_pt1 | contig 10949 bp, 7 predicted proteins | sample GrowelOW334metaG_FD_119756 | JGI IMG/M metagenome (GOLD analysis project Ga0172379, IMG submission 119756) | Groundwater microbial communities from an aquifer near a municipal landfill in Southern Ontario, Canada - Groundwater well OW334 metaG | ecosystem: Environmental > Aquatic > Deep... | reverse complement strand
TGAGAAAAGTATTTTTGATTTTTGCGATGCTTTTTACTGTTTTAGGTGTAGTTTTAGCAATTTTTCCCCTAGGAACTATTCCACTACTCCCTGTCGTATTGGCTTTGGTCTTTGGATTTCTGGCTTTTAGGAAATCAAATATTAAACAGAAACAGATTCCTAAAATTTTACTTCTTATTGCTGCACTCACTTTACTTGTCGTTCTCGGGAAAGAGATATTTGTAAAGAATGAAGTAGCGAAAGACTTAAAATTTGAGCAAATTAAAACAGAATCTAACGAAGAAGATTTAAATGATTTAGAAGGGCTTCAATAAAAAATGGCTTCCGAGTAAGGAAGCCATTTTTTTATTCTTGTTGAAATAAATTTCTAAGATTATCGTTTGAGTTTTTCCTCAATTTCCCTTACACTTGAACGGAAATTCTTATCACAGTCCATCAAGTCATTTACAATCTTACAGGCATGAAGTACGGTAGCATGGTCACGTTGTCCAATAGTACTTCCAATCGAAGCCAAGGAGCTCTTGGTCAATTGTTTTGATAAATACATAGCTATTTGCCTTGCCTGTACAACTTCGCGTTTACGACTCTTGGTCGAAATTGCATCCACGGTTAATGAAAAATACTCACAAACAACATCCCGTATTTTTTCAACAGTATTGACTTTTCGGGTTATGTTTACAATACGACTGATAATTCTTTCTGCCAATGTTACATCAATTTGTATATTGGCCAATGTAGAATGGGCCAGAAGCGAAACCAGGACCCCTTCTAAGTCACGTACATTGTCAACAACATGTTCAGCTACAAAATCGACTACATCTTCCGAAATTTCAAGCCCATCGCGATAAATTTTACTTTCAAGTATTGATTTCCGTAAATCAAAATCTGGTTTTTCAATTTCCGCAGATAACCCCCATTTAAATCTCGTCAGTAAGCGTTGCTCCAAACCAACCATGACTATTGGTGAACGATCTGAAGTAAGCACCAGTTGTTTTCCTGTTTGATGTAGGTGATTGAAGATGTGGAAAAAAGTATTTTGTGTACCCGTTTTACCTGCAAATTCCTGAATATCATCAACAATAAGCACGTCAATAGTTTGGTAAAAGTTTAAAAAATCGTTTACCGTATTATTTCGAACCGCATCGGTGTATTGAATCTGAAATGTATTCGCAGAAAGATACAACACTCTTTTTTCAGGATGCAATTGTTTCGTCATTACACCTATTGCATTCGCCAGATGGGTTTTCCCGACTCCTGATTGACCATATACAAACAGAGGGTTAAATATCGTTTTCCCGGGTTCATTAGCAATACTTATTCCAGCAGTACGAGCCAGTTTATTACTGTTTCCTTCAATCAGATTATTAAAGTTGTATGCAGGATTCAATTGCGGATCAATTTCGGGTAATTGAGGCTTGTGATATGGATTTACAAACGCAGATGAGTGTACTGACGTTTTTGGTTTCGGTTGCTCCCCTGCACTTGGGATTTGAGTTTCTTTTCCGGATGATTTATCTATCAGAACACGATATTCCAATCGTGTGCCAACACCAACTTCGCGGTACAGAGTCATCCGTAATAAATCAATATATTTTTCCTCAATATATTCAACAAAAAACTGACTGGGTACCTGCAGTACAAATACACTGTTTTCGTATTTGAGCGCAACAATTTGTAGAAACCATGTATTAAAAGATGCTTCGCTTATATTGTCTTTTACAACACTTAAACAGCGGTTCCATAATTGTTCGTGATTATTCAGCATCTTGGTTTTAGTTCAAAAAAATTAATTACTTCGAGTGTTACAGTTTAGAAAACAATAGTTGGCTATTTTGAGGTTTACAAAATTCCAAAATATTTACGACAAAAAAAAATCGACTTTTTTTTATATTTGTAGCGGATGTAGCATTTCATTTATTATCAGAACTTTAAAATAATACATTGATTTTAAAAGCATTAATTGAAATATGTTTGTAACATTACTGATATTAAAGCCATTAACAATTTGATAGTAAATTCATCTTTTTTACCGGAAAAAAAACCGAAACTCTTGTTAATAAAAGGTTTCGGCTGTGAATAATCTTAAATTATTTATTTTTTGGGAATAGAACTATTTAGAATGAAACTAAATAATAGTCCTATTCTTTTTTACTTCCAAACAGTGAAAAGTGTACATATCTTTTGGGATTTTTTTGTAGATCAATCATCAATTTATCTGCACTTGAAGCTGTATTTGACAAATTGATATACAGATCTTTATTGTTTATAAGCATGCCTATTGTACCATCTGAACTATTTATCTTATCCGAGATTAAATTAAGGTTAGCAATGGTATGATTGATACTCGAAAACGTTGCCTCAAAGTCAACTTTTTTTAAGTTACCGCTTATTTGTTTAAAATCAGAAGTTATTACATTTACATCTGAAAGAATATGAGGAACATCATTGTTCATCATTTTCTTCAATTGAGCTGAACTTACCGCTAGATCCGAAGTTGTATGTTCAATAGAAGACAGGCTTTTATTTAAATCTTTATTTTCAACCAAAACCCGCACGGATCTTATTAAAGAATCGGCCTGCTCGGATATACTCTGAATTTTGGGCATTAAATCGCCTGCGAGTTGTCCCATCAAGCCAATACTCACCTGCGACTCAATTGTGTCGCCAGGTTCATACATGCTTTGAGATGCATTCGTCGGAGCATATACAAGCTGAATAGCCTTGCCACCCATCAATCCATCATCGTATAACTCCACAAGAGTTCCCTTGGGTAATTTGATATCTTTGGAAACTGAAATTTTAATTACAAAAGATTTTTGTTTGGAAAAATCATATTTTACTTCTTCAACCTGCCCAACTTTATATCCTTTTACATATACAGGTGAAGATGGAACCAAACCTCCTATATTTTCGTAAACTGCGTAATAATTACCAACCGAAGAAAATATGTCAATTCCTTTCAAAAAATTTAACCCAAAATACAATACAAAGATGGCAGCAACGGCCATTATACCTACTTTAACTTCACGTGTAAAATATTTTTTTTTCATATTCTTTTTTATTTAATGATAATCATAGCACAATTAATTATGATATTATTGTGCCCTCTGAAAGGGAATACCAATCAGAAATAAACAATTTTAGCCGGGAAAATAAGCTGCTGTTATTTGTTTAATTTTAAAACTTCTCTTGGAGACATTTTTTTTCCATCTATAAAAGCGATAATAAAAGCGTCCGGAAACTTTGAAAGAATTGCTGACCTTATTTTCTCAATTTTAGTGTATTCTGTTTCTGAACCGTAAGTATATTTGTTTAAGCCACCTTCAACAAAATATTCAGCATTTTGAAGTCCTTTTAAATCAACATCATCAGGTTTCATGATTTTTTTTGTAGCAAAGAGCTGCACTTTATATATTGGAGTTTGTGCTGAATTATTCCCGGAAGCATTTTCTTTTCTACTTATTACGGGAGTAGTTTCGGTATCCTTAATTGGCTGATCAACCTTCGCTACTGTGTCTTTCGGTGGATTAACTTCTTTGTTACTGGTTTCTTCCTTTTTTGCAAAGGGTTCATTTTTTGGAACATATATAGTTTGACCTCCTGATTTTTTATCATGATCCCGTTTGTAATAAACAAACGCATTGTAAACAGCCCTGGCTATCTCGGTTTGTCCCAAATTTGAAGATAAATACCTCTCTTCAGCCGGATTGGAAATGAAGCCCATTTCTACTAAAACACTCGGACAGGCAGATCGATGAAGAACCCAGAATCCGGCCTGACGGACACCCCTGTCTGATCGATTGCAATAACTAACAAACTGTTTTTGAATTATTGAAGCCAATTCAACGCTTTTATCAATATATTTATCCTGCATAAATTCAAACATAATATATGATTCAACGGAGGTTGGATCAAAACCTTTGTATTTCGTCTTATAGTCTTTTTCAAGAAGTATTACAGAGTTTTCACGCATAGCTACATCCAGATTCGCTTTGGATTTTGCTAAACCAAGGGTGAACGATTCTGATCCAAATGCAGATGAACTTTCAGATGAATTTGTGTGAATACAAATAAATAAATCGGCATGATTATCATTTACAACATCTGCGCGTTCCTGCAAAGTTAAGTATCTATCGTCTTTTCGTGTATAAATTACTTTTACATCCTTGAAATTTTTTTCGATAATTGAACCTAAATCTAGTACAACAGCCAGATTTAGATTTTTTTCTTGGGTAAAAGATCCCAAAGCACCGGGGTCATGACCACCATGCCCTGCATCAAGTACAACAGTAAATGTCGGGTTTGCTGCAAATAAAGGAAAACATAGAAAGAGTCCAAACAGAATAGCACTCCACTTATGTAAAATAAAATACTTTTTAATTAATTTCATATTCTTTCAATAAATTGAAAAGGTATTTGTTATGTGTATTTCTTGTGCAAAAGTAATCTTTTTATCCTGTTTATGATGCGGGTAGAAGCAGTAAATTTTCAAATTATTCATAAAAAAAAGTTATTTGTTAATGAGACTCCTGATTTTTGACTAAATTTGCATCCAAATAAAGAAATCAAGAACTTAACCGGATGCAAATCTGTAACCAACTACATTTCAGCAAAACACGACAGTATTTGCTATCCTTTTTGTGCTTAGCTTTTTCCCTTGCGGGTTATAGCCAGGAAAATGTCACGCCCAAAAAGACTGATAACGAAGCAATAGTTACAGATAGCCTTAATAAAGCTTTATTGGATACAACCAAAATTCCGGCCCTATCCAAACAAAAATCAAATCAAATTGATGCAGAAATAGACTATTCTGCACAGGATTCTGCCGTTTTTTATGCTAATGGGGTAGGTTATTTGCATGGGCAAAGTGATATCACTTATAAAAATATAAATCTTAAAGCCGATTATGTCCGCGTAAAAATGGACAGTAGTCTGGTCTATGCTCGTGGTACCATCGACAGCCTTGGTGCAAAAGTAGGAGAACCTGTGTTTAAAGAAGGTGAAACTGAATATACATCAAAAGAACTTAACTATAATCTGAAAACTAAAAAGGGATATATACGACAAGCAGTTACAAAGCAGGGTGAAGGCTATATAATCAGTGACCGGACAAAGAAAACATCGGCCGATATTCTGTGTATACAAGGTGGAAAGTACACGACCTGTGATAATCATGAACATCCGGATTTTTACCTAAGTCTATCGAAAGGGAAAGTAAAACCCGGTGGATATATTGTTTCGGGACCTGCTCATCTGGTTGTGGAAGACGTTCCTTTACCGATATTTATACCTTTCGGTTTCTTTCCGTTTACGGATAAGTATTCTTCCGGATTCTTGATGCCAACCTATCAGGATGAGTTAGCCCGTGGTTTCGGGTTGGTTAATGGTGGTTGGTATTTTGCAATAAACGATTACATGGATTTAGAAGTCAGAGGTGATCTTTGGACTAAAGGTACCTGGGCAATATCCGGTAGCTCGACTTATGTAAAACGGTACAAATTTCGGGGAAATTTTAGTATTAATTACCGTGAAGATGTTACCGGTGAAAAAGATATGTCTGATTATTTGAAAAATAAAAATTTAAGTATTCGCTGGTCTCATTCGCAGGATCAAAAAGCAAATCAGTATTTTACGTTTTCGTCCAGTGTGAATTTTTCTACCAGTGGATATGACAAAAGTAACATAAACACGTACTCAAATCAGGCTTTGAGTACTCAAAATACAAAAGGATCCAGTGTATCCTTTTCAAAACGCTTTCCGGATAATCCGTTTAGTTTTTCGGGAAGTATGATGATTAACCAGAGTGCAAAGGACTCAATGATTAATTTGACTCTGCCAAATGTGAGTATATCGATGAGCCGTATCTATCCGTTTAAACGTAAAAATGCGATTGGTAAAGAACGGTGGTACGAAAAGATTTCCATGTCGTATTCTGGATCACTTACCAATTCTATTACAACAAAAGAGTACAAATTGTTAGGTTCTTCGTTTACCCGTGACTGGAAAAATGGTATGAGACACAGCATTCCTATAGGTGCTACATTCAATATTTTGAAATATATTAACGTTTCTCCATCTTTAAATTATTCAGAAAATTGGTCTACAAAAAAATATGATGAAAGATGGGATAATGTCAACCAAAAAGTTGTAATAGATACTACATACGGATTTCACAGATCATATGATTTTAATATGGGTGTATCGGCGTCTACCAAATTGTATGGATTTTACATTCCTGTCCGATCCATTTTCGGTGACAAAGTTGACCGGATTCGTCATGTCATGACACCATCGATTGGTTTTAGTTACAGACCTGATTTTGGTGATCCATTTTGGGGCTTTTACGGTACCTATGAAAAAACTACGGCTGCAGATCCGACAAATCCAACTACCGTTCAATATTACCATTACGAGGGTAGTGCTCCCGGAGTAGGGAAATCAGGAAATATAAATTTTTCTTTGGGCAATAATGTCGAGATGAAAGTTCGTAATGATAAAGATACTACAGGAACAATACCATTCAAAAAAGTCAGTTTGATTGATAATTTGTCGATAAGTGGAGGATACAATCTTGCTGTCGATTCGATGCAGTGGTCAAACTTTAGTGCGAATTTACGATTAAAACTTGGAAAGAGTTATAGTTTGAGCCTGAGTGGAGGTTTTGATCCTTATATGTATGTTTTAAATGGTAACAACCTTGTTCGTGTGAATCAACTGCGATGGAATCATGGTTTATTTCCCCGATTTTTGGGAACGAGTACATCGTATAGTTATACTCTGAATAATGATACATTTAAAAAGAAATCTAAAGACAAGAAAAAAGACAGTTCATCTGGATCCGATAATGAGAACAATACGCAAGGAGCCGGTTCGAATCCCAATTTAACAGATAAAAATAATCCCGAAAAAGATAAAAACAACGTGGAAAAGGGGGAAGATGGATATGAAAAGTTGAAAATACCCTGGAGCATAAGTATAAATTATTCCATCCGATATGGAGAAACAAATGAAATTGATTATGAAAAACTGGTGCATAAGATGGCTTTCACTCATAATTTAAATCTTTCAGGAAATCTTGCTTTAACAAGTAAATGGAATATTTCCAGCAGTACGTCCTATGATTTTAAAGCTAAACAATTCACTTATACAAACATAAATATAACACGTAATTTACATTGCTGGACAATGACAGGCAGTATCGTTCCGTTTGGACCCTATAAAACATATAGTTTTCACATTGGTGTAAATGCAAGTATGCTTCAAGACCTTAAATATGATAAACAAAGCGGTTATGAACCGAACAATATTACATGGTATTGAGTTATTATAAAAACCAATAAATTACCGATTATATTCAATAAAGAGAAACAATTTTTAAAAACAAATAAATAAGAAAATGAAAATTACAACAGACAAAGCAGTGTCAGCCGAATACGAGTTATACGTTGATGGTGAAGTAGAAGGCGAATTGGAATTAATGGAAAAAGCTACTGCGGAGCAACCAATTAATTTTATTTTCGGCGTTAACATGATGCTCCCAAAATTTGAAGAAAATTTATTTGGTATGCAGGCCGGCGATAAATTTGATTTTACGATTAACAAAGAAGATGCTTATGGAGAATACGATGACGAAAGTGTATTGGATTTAGAAAGAGCGATTTTTGAAGTTGATGGTAAACTTGATGAAGAAATGATTTTTGAGGGAAATGTGGTTCCATTAATGGACAACGAAGGAAACAGAGTAAATGCACAAATAGTTACAGTAACGGACACTCATGTTACTGTGGACCTGAATCATCCACTATCAGGTGAAAACCTTCATTTCAAAGGTACAGTACTTGAAGTACGTGAACCTACAGAAAAAGAATTAGCTGCTATTTCAGGTGGCGGAGGTTGCGGAAGCGGATGCGGATGCGGCTCAGGAGAAAGCAGTTGTGGTGACGGAGGATGTGGCTGCGGCGAAAGTGAAGTAGAGGAGAGCTGTGGTTGTGGAAGTGGTTGCGGTTGTAACTAATTCTTTGTAGATAAGCTATTTCCCTAAATGAATTAAAATGGATATTAAATAGTTGAGCACTGTTTAATATCCATTTTTGTAAAAAAAGGATGTCAACGGATAGAATAAAATAATTGTATCTTTTCCTTTTTGTATGAATAATTCATATTTTCAACTAACTTTGTGCATTAAACATCAAATTATGAATCCCGTTTTGTGATCTAAAAACGGATAATTCTTAATTCATAACCATACCCTATTCAATTTATGTCGAATACAATTGGAAAATTATTTACTTTTACTTCGTTTGGTGAATCACACGGACGAGGCATTGGCGGAATTGTAGATGGCTGTCCTGCCGGAATTGAAATTGACGAGATTTATATTCAAAACGAATTAAACAGACGTCGTCCGGGACAATCGGATATTTCAACTCCCCGAAAAGAGGGTGATAAAGTAGACCTTCTTTCCGGAATTTTTGAAGGAAAAACAACCGGAACACCCATAGCTTTTGTTATCTGGAATGAAAACCAGCATAGTGGTGATTATGATCATTTGAAAGAAGTTTACCGACCTTCGCATGCCGATTTTACGTATCAACAAAAATATGGAATCCGTGATCACCGGGGAGGCGGACGCAGTTCGGCAAGGGAAACGGCTTCGCGTGTTGTTGCCGGAGCTATTGCCAAGTTGGCACTGAAAAAGTTGGGTGTTGAAATTACGGCATTCACTTCTCAGGTCGGAGCTATTGCCATGCCACAAGGCTATGAAACAGCTGATCTTTCATTGATTGAATCAAATATAGTCAGATGTCCCGACACAGAGACGGCTGAAAAGATGATTGAATATATTAAACAACTAAAAGAAGAAGGTGATTCAATTGGTGGAATCATTTCATGTGTTGTAAAAGGTGTTCCAATTGGTTGGGGCGAACCGATTTTCGATAAATTGCAATCACGTTTGGCACAAGCGATGTTAAGCATCAATGCTACTCATGGTTTTGATTATGGCCGGGGATTTGGAGGTGTAAGTCTGAAAGGTTCCGAAATGAATGACTCATTTATAAAAATCGGAGATAAGGTTACAACCAAATCGAATAATTCCGGAGGTGTTCAGGGCGGCATCAGTAACGGTCAGGATATTTATTTCCGCGTACTATTCAAACCGGTGGCAACCATTGCCAAAAAACAAGAAACACTGGATATTCATCAAAATAAGATTGAACTGGAAGCCCGTGGTCGGCATGATCCATGTGTTTTACCACGTGCAGTGCCCATTGTTGAAGCAATGGCGGCATTGACACTTATTGATTTGTATCTAACAAAAACCCCTAACCCCTAAAGGGGAACTTAATTACCAATTTCTGCTATAAACTGACTTTAAATTTGAAATAATTAAACTTAGCTAACCTAATTCCCTCCACGATAGCTATCGGGATAGGGGTTAGGGGTCATATCATGGAAGAAATCACAACACAACATTGGGCCATAATTATCAATCCAAAATCGGGGAAAAAGAAATTTCGTCAACAAAATATTTACCTTTTTCAGATTTTGAAAGAGGCAGGCATTTCTTACGAATATAAAATGACCAAGTTTGCCGGTCATGCAATAAAAATTGCCCGATATTTTGCCGAAAAACATTTTCAAAACTTTATGGTTTTGGGAGGTGACGGCACGATGAGTGAGGTCATCAACGGACTATTGAGTGCAAAAATCGGAAACACAGCTCAACTTAAAATTGCATTAATTCCCCGGGGAACCGGTAATGACTGGGGACGATTTTGGGGATTAACCCGTGATTATAAACATTCAATTGATGTATTTCTGAAAGGAAAACTTCAAACAATCGATATTGGTAAGATTGATTACGATATGGAAGGTGAAAAGGAATCACATTATTTTATCAATTCTGTAGGCCTTGGTTTGGATGCAGCCGTGGTTAATCTGACTCATCGTTTGAAGGAAATTTTTGGAAGTCACTCATTTATGTATACCATCTCATTACTTGGAGCCGTTTTTAGCTATAAACCTCATCAGGTGAAAATACATTATGATGATAAAATCATTGATGAAGGTATGTTTACAATGAATGCAGCGAATGGTTGCTATAGTGGTGGCGGCATGAAACAAAATCCCAACGCGCTTCCATACGACGGATTATTGGATGTAATGATGGCAAAAACACCTACATTCTTCGATATTTTGAATGCGTTACGAAGACTTTTTAATGGAAAATTATTGGAACATCCGGTTATACTATCGTTTCAAGCCCGGAATTTCGATATTATTTGCGATGATAATGCTTTAATCGAAGCGGATGGAATTATAGTAAACGGGTTGTCGCCCTACAAAATCAGTGTAATTCCGAATGCAATACAAATGATAGTGCCTTAAACCAAAACAACCCCTAACCCCTAAAGGGGAATAAAGATAGTTTTGTCTCCTAAAACTAAGTATTTCAACTGATATTATAAAATTGGAAAATTATACCCCTTTAGGGGTTAGGGGTTCTTACAAACTTTTCAGCTTCTTCCAATACATCCAGCTTTCCAACATCCATCATTCGGAAATTATCGGGCACAAATCCCGATATAACCTCATTTTTCATGTTGGATAGATAGAAATCCATAATGGGGAATTTTGCGTCCCGATTCTTCATTAAATCAAACACGTTAGGAGAAAGTACCTGTATCCCAGCAAATGCCAGTTTGTTATAGAAATCGATTCTTTTAAGATCCTGCGGTTTTGTTACGCCCGTTTTCTCGTTTATCCAACCATTCAATCTTAAATCATCATTGAACAGAAGATAGCGAAAGGTATCGCGCTTACTCACTACCAAAGTCGCCAGACTGTTTGTGCGCAAATGTTGATGGTACAATGCTTTTAAGTCGACATTCGAAAGAATATCCACGTTGTGAACCAAAAAAGGTTTCCCATCATCGAAAAACCATGCG
>Ga0172379_10010854_pt1 | contig 10949 bp, 11 predicted proteins | sample GrowelOW334metaG_FD_119756 | JGI IMG/M metagenome (GOLD analysis project Ga0172379, IMG submission 119756) | Groundwater microbial communities from an aquifer near a municipal landfill in Southern Ontario, Canada - Groundwater well OW334 metaG | ecosystem: Environmental > Aquatic > Deep... | reverse complement strand
TAAAGGCTTATGTTGCCTAGCGGCAGGCGTGTTTGGCAAAGTTCGAATTTAGCAGAACCACCTACTGTTGAGAAACAGAAGCCTTTAACGTCATGGAGGTCTGGGCGGGGATCGAACCCACGAATAAGGGTTTTGCAGACCCTTGCCTTACCACTTGGCTACCAGACCGCGGTCGCTTCAGGCGACCACTATTATATTAGAAAACCTCAACTGTTGTCCACTGGACGCCAAAATTTTTGGCATCGGCGGTTTCTTCCATCCAAATATCAACACGCTTATCATAACGAGCGTTCATACGATCTTCAACAATAAACACCTCGTCGCCATAAAGTTCCGGAAAACGCACTCGGGTACCTTTGGGTAAAAAGTTTGCGGCAACCACACCACGACGCACGGTTGTGCCTGAAGCCGTAATAAACGGTGTTGAGTCAGTTTGACCAACTTCGCTCGAATAAGCGGTGATGGGGACAAACTTATAAACTCTAACCGGTTCACTGTCTTCGGCGATTGGCAATTGGCCAGGTGAACGAAAGACATTGGCGGCAGCTTCGCTAGTTAAGGATAGTTCCTGACCTTTGAGATTGGTCGGAATAAGAAAAGCTAACGAAAAAGCTTCAGCTGTACGAGGTGTGGTAACAAAGCTACCAAAAACGACCATTAAAACGCCCATGACAACACCAACGGACTTATGAAGGTTTGAATTTTTAGTAAGATTTTTTTGCATAATAAAAACTCCCCTGTTCAGGAAGCGGTAAAAGTATACCACAAAACAGCCTTTTGGTCAATAGAAAACCCCAAAAAATGGCCAAAACCAGCCTAATTTTCAATAGACGAATTTTCCAAAAACCTGTATTATATGTCTCGTCTATGACTTCTCAATATTTACACCGTCCCTCGTCTTTAAAACGTAACAAACTGGTTTTCCACCTCAAAAAACTGATGACCAAGGCTGGTTTAAAAAACTTAGTTCTTCTGGGTTTGGCTTTGGTCTTGGCTGGCTCAATTTTTGTCATTGGAACTTTTGCTTTCATGAGTCACAACTTGCCTGACCCAAACTCCCTTTCAGACAGGTCAGTAAGTCAAAGCACAAAAATTTTTGATCGCACCGGCGAACATTTACTTTATGAAATTCATGGCGATGAAAATCGCACCTTGGTAAAATTGGCCGAATCTTTTTGTGGCGACGGCGCTGGGATTATCGAACTCGACCCAAATGGAATTCCCCTAATTGTTTCGCAAGCCGCCGTGGCGGCTGAAGACCATGATTTTTGTTATCATCACGGTTTTAGTATAAAAGGCATTTTGCGAGCCGTTTGGAACAACCTTACTGGTGGCACAGGTGGTGGCTCGACAATTACTCAACAATTAGTGAAAAACGTCATCTTAACCAACGAGCATAAAATCAGCCGAAAAATAAAAGAACTAATTCTCTCAATCGAAATTGAGGGAAAATATTCCAAAGACGAAATTCTTCAAATGTACTTGAACGAAAACGGTTATGGCTCAACTAATTATGGTGTCGAATCAGCCTCGCAACATTATTTTGAAAAAACCGTTAACACTGTAACTCTTTCTGAAGCCGCGGTTTTGGCCGCCTTGCCCCAACGACCAACAACCCTACTCAACAATCCTGATTTGCTGCTCGCCAGACGCGATTGGATTTTGGACAACATGTTGGAGTTAGGATTTATTACTGAGGAACAAAACACTTCGGCCAAAGCCGAAACAATCAGTATCAAAAACGATATTGAAGACACTGGAATTGTGGCACCGCACTTTGTTTTTTATGTCAAACAACTTTTAGAAGAACAATTAAAAATCGACCCGCAATTAATTGAAGAAGGTGGCTTAAAAGTTATAACCACCCTTGATTTTGATAAACAAAAAATTGCCGAGGAGGAAGTTTTAAACGGGGTCAACGATCGTGGTAAAAAATACGGTTTTAACAACGCGGCTTTAATGGCCGAAGACCCAAAAAATGGACAAATTTTAGTCATGGTCGGTTCAAAAGATTTTTTTGACGATGAAATTGACGGCCAAGTAAATATTACCACCAGTTTGCGTCAACCCGGATCAAGTTTTAAACCAATTGTTTATACCGCCGGCTTTACCAAAGGTTACACTCCAAACACAATTCTTTGGGATGTTAAAACCGATTTCCCTTCAGTTTCAGGAAATTATTCACCAAATGATTACGACCTTGGCGAACGCGGTCCACTAACTGTCCGCCAAGCCTTGCAGGGCTCGTTAAACATTCCGGCCGTAAAAATGCTTTACCTTGTTGGTGTAGAAGACGCCTTAAAGTTTGCAGAAAATCTTGGGTACACAACTTTTGCCGATCGGTCACGTTTTGGTTTATCAATCGTGTTGGGTGGAGCCGAAGTAAAACTTTTAGAACACGTTGGTGCTTATGCGATTTTGGCCAACGAAGGAGTTAGGCACGACTCAGTGGCAATTTTAAAAGTTGAGGAACCTGGCGGCAATATTCTTTTTGAATGGAAAGAAAGCGAGGGCAAAAAAGTCATCGAACCTAATTTTACTCGCACAATTTCTAATGTACTCTCAGACAATGCGGCCAGAGCTTATGTTTTTGGTGAAAACAATTATTTAAACCTTAGTAACCGACCCGTTGCCGCCAAAACCGGCACCACCAATGACTACAACGACGCTTGGACCATGGGTTACACTCCGTCTTTGGCGGCCGGCGTCTGGGTAGGTAACACCGACGGTACCGACATGACTCGCGGCGCCGATGGCTCAATTATCGCCGCGCCGATTTGGAATGCTTTTATGAAACGCTCGCTTGAAGGAACCCCGGCCGAACAATTCACAGCTCCAGAAATTCCGGTTACCGGCAAGGCGGTTCTTGACGGACAGATGCCCAGCACAACAGCAATCATCGATTCTGTTTCCGGAAAACTAGCCACCGAATATACCCCAACAATTTATCGTCAAACCAAAACCTTTGCTGAATACCACGACATTTTATTTTATGTAAACAAAGACGATCCAAAAGGTGCTGTACCAACCAATCCGACCGATGATCCAATGTTTACCCCTTGGGAAACCGCTGTTCAAAATTGGTTAATAAAAAAAGAAGTTGAAACTGGAATAAAAATTGAACAAGGCGCCGCCCCAACCGAATATGACGACGTTCATATTCCCGCCAACTTTCCTTCGGTAACAATTGAGTCTCCGTCGGCCAATAGCACCTTTAATTCTCGTGAAATAAATATTGCTGTTAACGCCAATGCAGCTCGCGGAATTACCCGAGTGGAATTTTATATTGATGGTTATTTTTTAGGTGATGATAATTCCGCTTCATACGAAATAAACACGATTATTCCAAACACAATTGATCGCGGTTATCACACCATAAAAGTTATGGCCTATGACGATGTTGGTAACACCGGCTCTGATTCAATCGGCATAACCATAAACACCGAAGCCGCCTCGTCAGATTTTAGTATTGTTGATCCGGTTAACGGCCAGACGATTGAAAAAACCCAAGATATTTACACTGTGGCTCTGTCAATTCAAAATCCTTCAAATTTTAATCTCATAAATGTTTACGCCAAAGAAATTTCCGGTTCTAATAGCGGCCGAGTACTTATCGGCTCGGTAACCAGCCCCGCCTCGCCGTTCGTAACCATTCCTTGGACCATGCCTGCGTCTGGGTCGTGGGTTATAACCGCCACCGCCGAAGGTGTTGGGGAAACACTTCAAACTCTGGGGATAATGGTTTACATATTAGACAATCGCAGTTCGTCGTCCACAACCATTGACCCAACAAATCCGCCGGAAAATAATTTGAATCCGTTTGAATAAAAAAATAAAATTGTCGGGGCACAAAAGTTTGTGCCCCAGCAGTTTTTTATTCCTCAATTTTTGCCAATGGAAACAAATTTGGTTGATGTAAATCTGGTTCTGATCCGGAGACTGGATAATAAGCCAGTGTTTGATTACCAGCCACCAGAAAGGCATTTAACGCCGTCAGTTGAGACGGAAACAGCTCGAGGGGAATTACCGCCTCATTAATCGTTTGGCCGCTGTCAGACACCTTGTGGTTAACGACAAACGGAATATCAGAGAAGTCGGCGACAACCTGACGAGGTTGATCAAAACCCAAAACCAAATATTGACCAGTGGCACTAATTTTAATTTCTAAATATTGGCCGCCTTCTTCAACAAAAAAAAGACAAACCCGATCAAAGTCATCAATGTTTATCAACCTTGAGCCAGTCGTTGATTCTGATAAACGTGCGCCTGGTAATTTTGGCAAAATGGTTCTAATCAAAATTCCGGTTTCGGTTTTTTGAATTTCAACCAGGGCCGACAACCTTGAGTCCGGACAACGTTCACCGTTCCAAAGCCGGCCGATTGATAAACGTAAAACATTTGGGCTTTTAGGAATAATCATCATATTCCCTACTGCCTTATAGGCATAACAATGTAAAGATGTTCGGCTTCGTGGCCAACCGGACTAACCACACACGGATTAGCCCCATCAATCATTTTAAAAACCACTTCTTCGGTGCTCATTGATTGCAGGCCGTCGAGTAAATATCTAAAATTAATAGTTACGGAATTTTCTATACCAGTAACCGCGGCCTTTGTGCTAGCGGTGTTTTCACCACGAGTCGCATCAGCGGCCGCGGCTTTTACAAAACCTGATGGATCAAACGACAAGGTGACATCAAATAAACCAGAACGAGAAAAAAGACTGGCGGTTTTTACCACGTTCATTAAATCGTCGCGATCGATTTTACTTTCAGTTTGAAAACTTTTAGGAATAATTTGTTGATAATCAGGAAAACTGCCTTCAATGGTTCTGGAAATCAGCTCCACCGAACCATAATTGAAAACAACCTGATTTTCAGAAAGACTGATTTGAACATCAGACGGCGAATCCACAGAATCTTTAAAGATTGAAAGAACTCGATTAACCTCAACCATGGTTCTGGCCGGAATAATTACCGAAACTTCGTTTTGATAATCCGAAGCTGCCTTAATTTTTCTCTCAGCTAAACGATATGAATCGGTAGCCACCATGGTTATTTCACCATTATTAAAACGAATAAGAGTGCCTGATAATTCTGGTCGAGCTTCATTATTGGCCACAGCAAAAACCACCTGTGACATAGCTTCACGAAAACTGTTAACCGGAACAGTAAAAGTCTTGTCGGCTGTAACCGAAGGAACTAAAGGAAAATCAGAAGAGGATAGCCCGTTCATTTTAGTTTTATAATCTCCAGCTTCAACATGAAGAGTTTGGTCTTCTGACCACAAATCAACTTTTTCTTCTTTTAAAAGAGAAATGTAATCGTGAAAAAGTTTTGAAGGAACCGTAATATCACCGTCTTCGTCAACCTTACCTCTGATTAAACAACTTATGGCAATTTCAAGATTGGTTGAGGTTAAACGAATGTTACCGTTTTTAGCCACGATTAAAACATTATTCAAAATAGGTAACTGAATGTTTTTAGTTGATAAGTGACTAGTAATAGCCAAACCGGTTTGGAGATTGCTTTTGGTGCACGACACTTTCATAGATTACTATTATTAACCTATTTATAAATTTATATTAATTGGTAGTGGTAGTAGTAGGGGCTGTGGATGAAGTGGAGAAGTCGGTTTTTATTCTAAAATTAGAGAAGTTTCGTTGTGATTAAAAGTGAGCGAACAGAGGTGTTGGTTTGGGAGGCTGGGTGGATAAAATAACCAGAGAAGTTTTGTGGTTTTTTTATCCGAGTTTTCCACACCAGATCAACACCTAGTTATCAACCGAAATTTTGGGTTTTTCCACAGTTAGATTTAGGTATAGAGGTGTTGTTTAATAGCCTCAACGTCTTGCTGAAGTTTTTCGTCACAGGTCATGAGGTTAGAAATTTTGTCATAAGCGTGCATGGCCGTGGTGTGATCGCGACCGCCAAGTTCAATACCGATTGAAGGAAAACTTGATTTCATTTCTTCGCGCATGATGTACATAATAATTTGTCTGGGAAAAGCTAAGCGCTTTTCGCGACTCTTACCAAGCAAATCTTCAATCTGAAGTTCAAAATAACCGGCCACGGTTTGGATAAGGTGGCGTGGGGTAATGTTCTTTTTATTTTTTGTTGGTTGAAAACTGGCGAGGATTGGTTTAACGGTTTCCACGGTTGGCACCATGTTTTTAAATTGGTGCATGGCAATAATTTTGTTCAAGGCGCCTTCAAGTTCACGAACGTTGCTTTGAACAACCGTGGCAATGTGATGAAGAATCTCTTGTTCCAAAAGATAACTCTTTTCACGGCATTTGGCTTGTAAAATAGCAATTCTGGTTTCAAAATCCGGATTTCCGATGTCAGCCATCATGCCCCATTCGAACCGTGACGACAATCTTTGTTCAAGGTCAGGAATGGCTTTGGGTGGCCGGTCAGAAGTTAAAACTATTTGTTTATTGTTTTGATGCAGGGTGTTAAAGGTGTGAAAAAATTCTTCTTGAGTTTCTTCTTTGCCGGTAATGAATTGAATATCGTCAATTAATAAAACATCAACATTACGATACAGGTCTTTGAATTCACGGGTTCGGTTAGTGCGAATGGCGTGAATAAAATCATTGGTAAATTTTTCGCTGGTTACGTAGAGAATTTTGGATTTGGGATTTTGTCTGGAAATTTCATTGCCAACAGCTTGGAGCAGGTGGGTTTTACCAAGACCGACGCCGCCATAAATAAACAGTGGGTTATAAACGTTACCAGGTTGGCCAGAAACGGCTTGGGCGGCGGCGTGAGCCAGTTCGTTTTGTTTACCTACAATAAAATTAGAAAAAGCGTATTTTTGGTTTAAGGAAACATCAGCTTGCTCCGGATGGGGTTGGTTATAGGTTGGTTGGGATTGATAGTAAGAAGTTGCTTGGGCAAAAGTTGGTTTTTCCACAGGTTCCTCGATTTCTACCGGTTCAATGGAAACGGGTATTCCCGCCTTGGTTTCGACTTTATAAATAATGTTTTTGATTCTGGTGTTATTAGCAAAATTTTGGATAAGGTTATGGATTTCTTTGTGGTATTTTTTTTCCAGCCAAGTTTTGGTAAAAGTATTAGGTACACCAATAACCACTTCGTTTTCGCTAAAATTAGCCACAAACGTTTGTTTAAACCAAGTAGTAAAATTGGCTTTACTAAGCTTGAGTTCGAGTTCGCCAAGCACAGCTTGCCAAAGTTCATTGGTGTTCATAGGAGCATGGGGCCTAGGACAGGCAAAATTGTGAAAAAGAGGAAACTTTTACTTTGTTTTTTGATTTCTCTGTGGAGTAGTTTACCACTTGTCCACAGGGTAGCAAGTCCGGAAAATAAGGGCTAGGCAGTTAGGGGTTGATAAGCTGTGGAAAGTATGGTAATAATGTTCGTGACTTAAAGAATTAGAAAATTATGCCAAAACGTACATATCAACCAAAAAAGGCTCGCCGAGCTAAAGTTCACGGTTTTCTTGGCCGTATGGCCACTTCAGCCGGTCGAAAAGTCCTAAAACGCCGCATGGCCCGCGGCCGCAAGCGCATTTCTGTCCAGCGGACAAAAAAGTAATTTTTGCTTTTAGTAAAAAACCACCGGTTATCGGTGGTTTTTTTGTTTTTTTAGGGATTAGGGTTTAGGGAATCGATAGGGATGGTAGCTCTTGTTCTTAGAATGTTCACGGGTTCAGTTGTTCAAATTGTTCATTTTGGGTTGGATCGTTTTAAAAATCAACAACGAACAGCTTGAACGATTGAACGTTTTGAACCAATGGTCAAAAAATATAAGAATAATTACAGTCCTTCCCTAGCCCCTAAACCCTAATCCCTACAACACCAACCTTACTGTTTTCCTTAGGTTTTTGACAAAAAACACCCCAAGCCGGTTGACAAAACCGGTTTTTTGTGGTATATTTATTCGTCAGAAGTGAGTAAAAACCAACAGGAAGGATGCGATGGAAAAAGCAAAATTCGTTTTCGTGCTGTGCGCGTGTCTGGCTTGTGTGGTCGTCGGTTACCTCGTCGGCTTCCCGGCCGGCAAGGAGTCGATGTCCGAAACGTCAATCCAACTGATGTACGCCCAGCAATCGATTGCAGCGGGCGTGCAGGAGACCGAGCTGCTCAAGCGGTCTCTGGCGGACACCGAAGCGAGAGCTGAGGCCTCGCGCGAGGCGGTTTCGGCACTCTTCGTCAGGCTCCAATTCGCCAAGCCCGCCGACATCGAACGGGTGTTCGGGGACCAGGTAAGGGTTCACCCGTACGAGATCAACGTGACGTGGGGTGACTACACGGCCCACTTCACCAGGGGGTGGAGCGGAGGCTGGGGTCATGAGTGGACCCTTCAAGCCGATGAGGCCGAATAGATTTTTCTTAGCGCCTTTGCGCGACAGCGACCACTTGGTCTCCGTTGCCAAGGGCGCTGTTGTTTTTTTGTTGGTTTTTAGGGATTAGGGTGTAGGGGCTAGGGGTGGTAGCTCTTGTTCTTTGAAAGTTCGTTGGTTCAAGTGTTCAAATTGTTCGCTTTTGGATTGGATAGGTTTTTTATAAACGACAATGAACAAATTGAACATTTTGAACAAAAACCAAAAAAATATAAGAATAATTACAGTCCTTCCCTAGCCCCTAAACCCTAATCCCTACACATGTTATAATAAAGCAAACATATGTTACCCCAAGAAAACCGACTGCGAAAAAAAATCGAGGTGGAAAAGGTTTTTAAAACCGGGCGGAGTGTTTTTGATTCGGTTTGTGGGTTTAAGGTTTTAAGAAATGGTTTAGAAGTTTCGCGGTTTGCGATTATGGTGGGGACAAAGATTTCCAAATCAGCGGTTGTTCGTAATCGAATTCGCCGGCAGATTCGGGAAATTGTGCGTTTGAATTTGCCAAGGATCGAGAAGGGTTTGGATTTTTCGTTTATTGTTCGGCCAGAGGCCAAAAACGCCAAGTACGAGGATTTTGAAAAGGCGATTGTCGGTGGATTACGGAAGGCGAGACTGATAATCTCAGAATAACGTCGATCGCCGGTATTCTGAGACCAAAACCGGAAACAGAATTTCGTAGAATAACGTCGATCGCCGTTATTCTACGAAAACTTTTTATGAGATTATTAGATTCCCCTAAATTTTTCCTAGCCTCTTTAATTGAGTTTTACCAAAGAACTCTCTCTTTTGATCACGGTCCTTTGAAATTTCTCCATCCATATGGTTACTGTAAGTTTCATCCGACCTGTTCGGAGTACGGTCGGCAGGCGATTTTGAAATTCGGAGTGTTTAAAGGCGGAGCTTTGGCTCTTTGGCGAGTTTTTAGGTGTACGCCGTGGTCAAAGGGCGGGGTTGAGGAAGTGCCGGGGACAAAAAAGGTTAAAATCGGCTTTCCTGAAGACGAGTCAAAGGTAGGAAATGATCTTTCGGATCAAGATTTTGTAAAAATTATTAATCTTTGTCGTAACCAAATTGCTCTTCCAATTAAAAAAGCAAAAAAACCATTTATCATCTGCCCTGTCGGATTAGTTGGTTCAGGAAAAACCACAGTCATTAAACAGTTGGCCGAGTATTTTGGTTTGGTTCGGATTTCGACTGATGAAATCAGAAAAATTTTGCAGGCTGAGGGTTTTAACTTAACCAGAACATCCGAGCTGGGATTTGTTTTGGCTAAAGAGCTGGCAGAAAAAGACTTTGGTTTGGCAATTGATGCCGATTGTGCCGGAGTAAATGTAATCGAGACTATCAAAGGTCTCGCGACCAAAAATGGAAGTAAAGTTTTTATAATTCACATCAACACGCCAGAAGAATTTATCTTAGAAAATCTAAAAAAGTTTCGACTGGAGGCCAATAATTTTATCGACACTTATCATCGTCGAAAACAGCTTCATCAAAATCTAGATTTTTCATTTGATTATGTTTTCGATTTGTCTAAAGGTGATTTGTCGAAACAGGTTGGGGAGTGTGAGATGATTATTAAGGAGAAGATTTGAAAGTGATTTTAAGAAATTAAAAAATCTGCCAACAAGATGGCAGATTTTTTCGTTTTTCTAAAAACCACAATTTGGTTCACTGGGATTCCCTACTTCGTCGATGGTAACAGCACAATCATAAATTCCGCCATCTGCGCATTGCCCTTTGTAATCAGTTTGGCTATTGATTAAAACACAGCTCCCGGTTCCGCAATCGGTTTTATTATTACACACCTGTCCAGCGCGGCCGCTCGGTGTATAACAAAAATGTCCACCACGACCATTCCTAGATATTTCTCGGCCGGGTTTACACAAACCATAGTTTTCAAAATATCCAGCTTGGTAAGAAAGAATAAAAATTGAAGTAAGCAGAATTATTGCGATTCCGGTTAATGTTATGGTGATAGTTTTTGTGTTTTTCATAACAACATAATTATTTTATTTTTTATTTCTTTTAAACTTATTTTTTTAGATTTAAATCTTCCGTCTTTGAAAAAACCAGTAATAATATCGGTTGTTTCCTCGTCGTTTATTAATTCGAGATATTTTTTCGCCCAATTATTTAGAAATTTTATCATATCGTCACCTATGTCGTGGGCTTCAACGAGAACTCTGTAATTACCACCTTGATCTAGGTTTTTGTTTTGTGTTTCATTAAAAAACTTTGGTCTCTGGAGTTTGTCAATTTGGTGAAAAACAAGATAAATTTTATTATCTTCTATAATTAATAATGGGCTTTCTATATGTTGAAACAAATTACGAATGTCGACATCTAATTTAAACCAGTCCTCTTTCCATATTTCTTCTGAAAAGTTTTTTCCGAGAGCTTTGTCTATTTCTTTTAACCAATAATGAATACTGTGTACAGTATTTAAAAACGCTTCTATCAAACCAATAAGTATTTGATGTGGTTTATAATTATAAATTTTTTTTAAATTTTTTTTGTTGTTAAACAATTTTTTTTTGTGTTTTTTTTTTTCTTTAGAAAAAAATTTTTGCTTTACAAAT
>Ga0172379_10010853_pt1 | contig 10950 bp, 7 predicted proteins | sample GrowelOW334metaG_FD_119756 | JGI IMG/M metagenome (GOLD analysis project Ga0172379, IMG submission 119756) | Groundwater microbial communities from an aquifer near a municipal landfill in Southern Ontario, Canada - Groundwater well OW334 metaG | ecosystem: Environmental > Aquatic > Deep... | reverse complement strand
CAGGTGAAAGCACTACTCCGTCGAAATCTGACAGGAAAAGCAGGTTGCTACCTCCTCCGATGATCATTTTAGTCTCCTCCTGAAGATGCGGATATTTGACCATGGCCTCTTCCAAATCCTTCATCTCACTGACTGTTAACCAGTAATTTGCACTGACATCTATGCCAAAGCTATTGTTGTGCCGGAGAGAGAAGTTGGGAACGAGTTTGAACATGGGGAAGGAAGGAAAAAGGATAAAGGATAAAGGATAAAGGATAAAGGGTAAAGGATAAAGTGAAATGGATAAAGGATAAAGTGAAATGGATAAAGGTTCAATTATCTGCGAGGAGGATATCGAAATCAAGTGGTTCGGGGGGAGGAAGCATCTCTTTCAGCGCACCGTTTTCGCAAATCATGCGCCTGGCCGGGAATTGCCTGATCATCTCGTAATCGTGGGTAGCCATCACGACCGTCACCCCATCTTTGTTGATTTCGTGCAACAGCACCATCAATTTCTGAGAAGTTTCGGGGTCCAGATTCCCGGTAGGTTCGTCGGCAAGGACAATTTGCGGATTGTTGAGCATGGCACGCGCAATCCCGATCCTTTGCTGTTCGCCGCCCGACAAGCGGTGAGGCATTTTCGGTCCGGCATCGGGCATCTCTACCAAATTCAACACCTCATCAATCCGCTCCTGAATGGCCCGTTCCATCCGCCATCCGGTAGCACGCAGGACAAAATCAAAATTCTTCTGGACTGAACGGTCTCCAAGCAACTGAAAGTCCTGAAAAATAATTCCCAACCGACGTCGCAGAAAAGGAATTTCTTTCATTTTCATGTGATTCAGATCATAGCCCAGGATGGTTCCCTCGCCGTTCACCAAAGGAATTTCGTGGTAAAATGTTTTCAATAAGCTGGTTTTCCCGCTTCCTACCTTTCCAATGATGTAAAGAAATTCTCCCTTGTTAAGCGTCAGGTTGACCTCCTTCAGCACCAAAGTCTCTTGTTGATAGATGTCTGCATTGATGAGTTTGATAATTTCTTCTGCCATGATTGAAGTATAGATAAAATCCTAAATTTGTAAAAGCCCCGGGATACAAATTTAACTTTTTTTGACGATCTGTCGAAATCTAAAGTTGTATCTTTCGGAGTTTTGTAAACTTGTCGATTTAGCCATATGAGACAAAAAAAGCGTTCCATAATATTCAGAACAAAGCGATTCCTCTTTGTTCTGATCCCTTTCATTTTCTCAGGTTTAATGCTCTTTTCCCAGAACAGCAAGAGCAATTCTGAGGCAGCTACCCAGCTCTACAGCGAAGGTATCTCCCTGTTTGATGCCGGCAACTGGGGATCGGCACTTCACAAATTCGAAGAACTTCAGGCCAAAAACAGCGGATTACTCAGCGATGCCGCGGCTTATTACATCGCGGCATCCCGGCTTGAACTTGGAAATTCAAACGGAGAGGCCGAACTGAAAAAATTTATAGAAGATCAGCCCGAATCGCCCTTGAAGAATTCGGCGCTCTTCCGGTTGGCCAATATCTCCTTCAACCACAAGAAATACAAGGAGGCGCTACAGCTATACCAGCAACTGGAAACAGCATCTTTAACCGCCGCCGAACAGGAAAAGTATCTATATTACTCAGGAGTATCCCTGCTGGAAACCGGTGAAAGTGCCAAAGCCAAATCCAATTTTGACCAAATAAGGAGTAAAAAAAGCACACTTGGCGATGGGGCAAAATATTACTGGGCACACATCAGTTACCTGGAAGGCCATTACGATGAGGCCCTTACTGAATTCAGCAAACTGAAAAACAATCCCGCCTACTTTAAGCTCATCCCTTATTATCAGGTTCAGATAAACTTCGCCAAAGGTTCTTACCAGGAAGTTTTGGATCAGGGAGCTCCACTTTTGGCTAAGGCTCCGGAAGACCGAAAATTTGAACTGGCACGCATCATGGCCATCTCCTGTTACCAATTGGAGCAATACCAGCAAGCGACCGATCTGATTGACAAATATTTCAAAGGCAAGGAAATCAACAGGGCCGACTGCTACGTAGCCGGATTTTGTTACGAAAAAATCGACCGGGCCGATCTGGCCATTCAATGGTATGAAAAATCTGTCCAGTTAAAGGATGCCATCTCGCAGGGTACTTACTACCAGTTGGGTTCCTTGTACATGAAAAAGGGGGAAAAGCAAAAGGGATTGCAGGCGTTCCAGCATGCCTCTGAGATGAAGTTTAATCCTAAGATCAGACAGGACGCGTTGTTCCAGTACGCAAAGGCTGCCTATGAACTCGATTATTCGCCGTTCAACGAGTCCATCAAGGCGTTGGACAAATACATTGCCGAGTATCCCGAAGCCAGGGAGAACGACCTGGCCTACAACTACCTCGTCAATGTTTTCATGACCACTCACAACTACAAGGATGCGCTCGTATCGATGGAACGAATCAAAGTGAAGAGTCCTTCAGTCAAAAAAGCATACCAGCGGGTCACACTTTACCGTGGTATGGAATTGTTCCGCGACCTCAACTTCGCAGGTGCGCTGAAACTTCTGGATAAATCACTCGAAAACGGATCCTCCAATGCCTCCTTTAAAGCCCAGGCGCAATACTGGCGGGCCGAAACGCTCTACCGACTTGGTAAAGGCGATGAGGCTTTCATCGAATACAAAAAATTTCAGGCCTTACCGGGAAGCCAACAATTGAAAGAGTATGCTCTATCTTTTTACAACATTGGATATCAGTATTTTAACAAACAGGAGCTTGTTCAGGCTGCAACTAATTTCAGAAGGTTTACAGAACTTGCTACTGCGGAAAATGAGAAATTATTGGGCGATGTCTACAACCGGCTGGGTGATTGCCAATATGCCAACCGCAATTTCGAAGAGGCCATCAATGACTATCAAAAAGCCAGAAACCTGAATGTGGCAGATGGCGATTATTCCCTCTTTCAAATGGCCTTTACCCATGGGTTGATACAGGATCAGCAGACGAAACTGGAAGAACTGGCAGAGCTCACTTCAAAGTACCCTGAATCACCTTATTGCGATGATGCACTCTTTGAAACTGGTAAAGCCAGGGAGAAATTGTCTGACTTTGATAATGCCAAAGCCAGCTACATGAGCCTGATGGCCAAATATCCGAACAGTCCACTGATACCCAAGGTACTGGCACAGCTCGGTCTGATCGCTTACAACCAAAATCAATACGATGCCTCCATAGCCTATTACAAGGAGCTGATCGAACGGTTTCCGGATACGCCTGAGGCAAGAGGTGCTCTTACCGGCATCAAAAACAACTACATGGAGAACAACCAGGTGGAGGACTATATCTCTTACACCAAAAAATTGGGTAAAGGGGCCACTCCTTCCCAAAACGAACAGGACTCTCTTACCTATTTTGCTGCCGAAAAGCTCTACATGGCGCATGACCCAAATGCCAGCGCCCAGCTCACAAAATACCTCAACAACTTCCCGCAAGGAAACTTTACAGTGAACGCCCGTTTTTACAGGGCGGAATGTGCTTACAGTGCCGGTGAGGGCGCAGTCGCACTACAGGATTACGATGCTGTATTGGCTGAGCCATCCAATCCTTTTACCGGAAACGCACTGGCAAAGGCGGCAGGATTGGCCTTCGATGCCAAAGAGTTTGGAAAAGCGCTAGGCTATTTTCAGCGGATGGAAACCATGGCCGGTACGCCCGCTGATGTGTTGGACGGAAGCGTAGGTGTCCTAAGATGCCAGTATGAGCTGGGTCAGTGGGAAGAGGTGGCCAGGATTGGCTGGAAGTTGAGAAGCAACGGGAAACTCCCTCCCGAGCTCGACAGGGAGATCTCCTTCAAGTCGGCAAAAGCCTATGAGGCGTTGAAAGATCAGGGTAAAGCATTGCCTTTGTGGAGAAAACTCTCTGCCGATCCCAAATCAATTGAGGGGGCCGAAGCCAAATACAATGTCTGCAAGTATTATGCAGACAACAACAGGCTCAAGGATGCTGAAAACGAAGTGATGGATTTCATTGCGAAAAATAGTCCGCAAAAATTTTGGCTTGGCAAAAGTTTCATACTGCTGGCGCACATTTACGAGCGGATGAACGACCTGTTTCAGGCAACCAATACCCTCAAAAGTGTGATTGATAATTACGACATCAAGGAGGATGGCATCGTGGAAGAGGCCTCGGCATATTTGAAGGTTTTGGAACAGAAGAAATGAGGGAAATAGATTGAAATAGTATAAGCACGTTACTTAGAAGCTGTTTGAATTTCTTACACAGAGTATTTATGACTCCTTGATAAAACTGAAAATGGCTTTGAAATTGCCGCTTTATGTAAAATTTACTGGAGAAAAAATGAGTTACACAGAGAGAAAATCGCAAGCGATTTTCCAACTCTGTGATGCTCCGGGGTTTCTCTTAAGAAAATTCAAAATGGCTAAAATTTCTAACTGCGCTGTATTTTCGATAAATAGTCAGATATTCTCTGTGTAATAATTTTAAACAGTCTCTTCTATGATTCAAAGATATTCTCTAAAACGGTTTCTACTGGTCGCTCTCCTTTCAGGGTATGTGCTTGCAGGCAATGCACAAAAAGATACCTCCAGGCTCAATCAGCAGGTGGAGGTTGTCAAAGCCTACAAACCCACTGTTTCCAATGCCCAGAAGATAAATCTGCTTCCGGATATCAACGATACCACTAAATTCAGGCCCGATCTGAACTACCAGACCATTGGTCATCCCATTATCTCGGGTTTTCGCTCAACGGATGTTCGAGCATACGACCAGTACCAAAGGGAGATCACCTTTCCCGGCTACGGAAAAATCAGCGGAGGCATTGGCTCCTACCAGACACCGTTCCTGGATTTTTACCTGAGTAATCCCAATTCGTTAAACGGATCGCTCGGTGCACAATTTAACCATCTCTCTTCTAATGGCTCTCTGCAACTCAAGGGAGGAAGCAGAGTTGACGCCCCTTTCAGTTATAACAAGGCACTCCTGTTTGGAAGCTATGTTCTCAATGGAGTTACCATTTCGTCTGAACTCTCTTACCAGCGCGACATGAACCGCTTTTACGGGTATCCCGAAGCCATTCCGGCCAATATCCTAACTGACGATTTTACGAAATATTTCGGTCAGTACCAATTGAATCAACATGGCTATTTTAGCCTGGCGGTAAAAAGCAATGCCGCTTCAAAGGCTTTGCTAAAATTCAATTCCGGAGTTAAACTTGGTTACTTCAGTACTTCAAGCGGTCAAATTGAAAAAGAGATAAGTGTAAGAGGCAATTTTGATTACAATTTTGGCACTTTTACCGGCAAACTTAAAGCGGCATTTGAACACTTCAACACTGATAAAGTCACAACAATACCCGATCTGGAGCCAACCTTTTCCCGTACCAGCTCCTGGCTGCAACTCGCTCCTTCGATCAACTATCAAACCGAATACTTAACCCTGGAAGGTGGACTGAACCTCTATGCCGTGACTGAAGATCCGAACGGAACAAGGCTGAAACTTTATCCGAAAGCGCAGTTTTCTTACCACTCGTCCGGTAACAAACTGATTTTCCATGTAGGAATTGATGGCTATTTGCAAAACAACAACTACTCTAAAATCGCGGAGGAAAACCGCTGGATTAACCCCACTTTAGAGGTGGGCCCCTCCAATCACATGAACGTTCTCTCAGCAGGAATAAAGGGAAAAATTACGACTCAGCTGGCATACGATCTTGGTCTGAAATACAGCAAGACAGTAGATCAGTATTTTTATGCAACCATGGTTGAAAACAGATCCGGTAATGCATCTCCTGCGTTGAAAGATTTGACCTACAACAACGCTTTCGAAGTTGTTTATGACAATCTGAGTACAGTCGATTTTTCCGGAAATTTAGCCTATACTTCATCCAATCTTTTCATGATGCTCTCGGGTCATTTTTACAATTATCAGACCAATAACCTGGAAAAGGCTCCATATCTGCCCGATTTCACCCTCGATGCAACAGCCAATTACAAAGTTACTGACAAGATCCTCGCAACGACAGATTTTTTCTTAACCGGGCCTAGAAATATCATGCTTAAATTTCACCATCCAATCTGGTCTTCTGCCATGCCGCCTCCCCCGATTTATCTGCAGACAGATGCAATGGCAGAAATAAATATAGGAGCCAAATATTTATTTACCAAGAAGTTAGAGTTTTTTGGCAAAATTGAAAATTTGCTCAACAGAAAAGGTGAACCCTGGTATGGCTATACCATCCAGGGCATGCGTTTTAAAGTGGGTGCAGGCTTCTCTTTCTGAAAATTTTCTTGTCCGTTTGGTGAAATTTAGCTACCTTTGCCTACTTTAAAACAATAGAAAAAAACATCTGACAGAGGATGGATTTCGAACCTCGCGGCGCGGATCAGAGGTCCGGGATATGATCCATCAGAAATTGATTCCATCAACAAACCATTTTGAACATGAGCGAAACGAAAAAGATAAAATCAGCCGCTGAAGTATCATACGGCGCAGACAGCATTCAGGTACTTGAAGGATTGGAAGCGGTACGGAAACGACCTGCGATGTACATTGGTGACGTCAACATCCGCGGATTGCATCACCTTGTTTACGAAGTAATCGACAACTCCATCGACGAGGCTTTGGCTGGTTATTGCAGCAACATTGATGTGGTAATCTCCGAAGACGGATCTGTCACCGTTGTGGATGATGGCCGTGGTATCCCGACCGAATTGCATCTTGGTGAGAACAAATCGGCATTGGAAGTAGTTCTGACCGTATTGCATGCCGGAGGGAAGTTCAACAAAGAGAGCTACAAAGTATCCGGAGGTCTGCATGGTGTAGGTGTTTCATGCGTGAATGCGCTCTCCAATCATCTCCGGGCAGAAATTCACCGGGATGGCAATATCTGGGAACAGATGTATTCAAAGGGCGCTCCGCTCGGTGATGTCAAGATTATCGGGCCAACGAACCATACCGGTACAACCATTACTTTCATTCCTGATGACACCATCTTTACCACTACTGAATTCAAATTCGATATCCTCTCGGCCCGTTTACGGGAATTGGCCTTCCTGAACAAAAAAATCAGGCTTTCACTCACTGATGAAAGAATCAAAGAAGCTGATGGCGCCTTCAAACAGGAGGTTTTCTATTCAGAAGCCGGCTTGTCAGAATTCGTTGATTACCTGGATGGTACCCGTGAAAGAATCATCGAGGAAACCATTCATATCTCTACCGAGAAAAATGATGTTCCTGTCGAGATAGCCATGTGTTACAACAACTCTTTCACAGAAAACGTACACTCTTACGTCAACAATATCAACACCATTGAGGGTGGAACACACCTGACAGGTTTCAGAAGGGGTCTTACCAGAACGCTGAAAAGTTACGCCGAAAATAGCGGTATGTTCCAGAAGCTAAAATTCGAAATTGCCGGTGATGACTTCCGCGAAGGATTGACCGCAGTAATTTCCTGCAAAGTGCAGGAGCCTCAGTTTGAGGGTCAGACCAAGACCAAGTTGGGTAACTCGGAGATTAGTGCTTCTGTCGACCAGGCAGTAAGCGAAATGCTCAGCAACTACCTGGAGGAGCATCCACGCGAAGCGAGAATCATTGTCAACAAAGTCATTTTAGCTGCTACTGCCAGGCATGCTGCCCGCAAAGCGAGGGAACTGGTTCAACGCAAAAACGTACTTACCGGAAGCGGACTGCCGGGAAAACTGGCCGACTGTTCAGAAAAAGATCCGGAGCGCTGCGAACTGTTCCTCGTGGAGGGAGATTCCGCTGGTGGTACAGCCAAACAAGGCCGCGACAGAAGCTTTCAGGCTATTCTTCCCTTGCGGGGAAAGATCCTCAATGTGGAAAAAGCGATGCCCCACCGGGTTTTCGACAGCGAAGAGATCCGCAACATCTATACTGCACTGGGTGTGTCTATTGGCACGGATGAGGATCCAAAAGAGCTCAATATTTCAAAATTAAGATACAACAAGATCATCATCATGACGGATGCCGACGTCGACGGATCGCACATTGCCACCTTGATCATGACCTTCTTCTTCCGCTACATGCACGATCTGATCATGAACGGGCATATCTACATCGCTACTCCTCCGCTTTACCTTGTCAAAAAAGGGAAACAGGAGCAATATTGCTGGACCGAAGCACAACGGCTGAGAATCATTGATGAGTGGGCCAGCGGCAACGAAAAAAGCGTGCATGTGCAACGCTACAAAGGTTTGGGAGAGATGAACGCCGAACAGCTCTGGGACACGACGATGAATCCGGAAAGACGTACATTGCGCCAGGTGGAGATCGAAAATGCCGCCGAATCAGACCACGTATTTTCGATGCTGATGGGCGACGAAGTACCTCCGCGCAGAAAGTTTATCGAAGACAACGCTACTTACGCGAACATTGATGTCTAGGTAATTTGTAATTCCATGAATTTGTGTGTTTTCTCCTCCTCCAGCAACGCTATTCCTGAAGTCTATTTCGAAGAGGCCCGGGAATTGGGTCAGCTCATTGGTGAATCGGGCTGGAACCTGATTTATGGAGGGGCAAATGTTGGTTTGATGCATGCATGCGCCGAATCAGCCAGGGAGTATGGATCAAAGACAGTTGGAATTATACCTGAACTGATCCATGCCCACCGGCTCTCCAATCCAAACGACCACGAACAGATCATCACGCCCAACATGAGGGAACGCAAATACCTGATGCGCAAACGCTCCGACGCTTTCGTTGCGCTACCGGGCGGTTTTGGCACCCTGGAAGAGATCCTGGAAGTGATCACCCTAAAACAGTTAAACTACCACAACAAAGCCGTTGTTTTCATCAACACCAATGGCTATTACGACTCCCTTATCGAGCAATTTGAAAAATCCTACCGGGAAACATTTGCCAAAGAGAGTTACCGCTCGATGTATTTTGTTGCATCTAATTCAGAAGAGGCTATTCAATACCTCCATCAATACCAGCCTGCCGAACCTTTGGCAAAATGGTTCAATGTTCCGGACAAAGGGAACGAAATCAAAAACTGACAATTTGTCCTCCTGACGCCAACTTCTGATCCCTGATTTGTGTGATTCCACGAAACGGAGAAACGGAGAAACGGAGAAACGGTGAAACGGAGAAACGGAGAAACGGAGAAACGGTGAAACGGTGAAACGAAGACTGGGAGACTGAGGGACTGAGAGATAGCAAACCTTTATATTATCTCTTTCAATCTGTGAAAATTTGTGCAATTTGTAGTAAGGAAGGGGTTAATTCTTTTAATCTGTGCTCCCCTCCGTGGTTTCTAGTTAAAGTTTGTTAATCAGGATTACTTTTGGATACTTTTCTCGTCTAATAAGATATAGTTACCTATAGAATGGTACAAAATTTGAAATACGTATCTTGTAAATTTTAAAAGTAATTATTTATGAACACAATTAAAAAGAGTGCATCCTACATCGCATTTGCATTTATTGGAGCCGTTATCGCCCTCACTTTGTATTCACATTTTAATTCAAAAGACAGCCAGACTGTTGTGATGGAGCAAAAGCCCATTCAGCTTACCAGCTATTCACAACCAGTCTCCCTTCCCCAGGCCCAGTTGCCTGACCTTACGCTGGCCGCTGAAAAGAGTGTTTCGGCAGTGGTGCATATCACTACAAAGACAAAATCCAATGCCTATCATTTTGATGGTGGAAATGATATTTTCGAATATTTCTTCGGACCGCGCGGTTATAACAGACAGGAACCTCAATACAGCGAGGCAGCCGGTTCAGGTGTAATTATCAGTGAGGACGGCTTCATTGTAACCAACAACCACGTGGTGGATGGAGCTCAGGATATCAGTGTGATTCTCAATGACAACCGTAAATTTTCAGCCAAGGTAATCGGCCACGATCCAAATACAGACATCGCACTGGTTAAAATTGATGCCAAAAATCTAACAGTCCTGCCATGGGGAGATTCAGAGATGCTCAAATTGGGTGAATGGGTATTGGCAGTTGGAAACCCGTTTAATTTGACCTCCACTGTGACAGCCGGAATCGTAAGCGCCAAATCGAGAAGCATAAAAATTATGAGTGGTCAAATGCCAATAGAGTCCTTCATCCAGACAGATGCTGCTGTGAACCCTGGAAACAGTGGTGGCGCATTGGTCAACAGTCGGGGCGAACTGGTAGGTATCAACACGGCCATCGCTTCCCGTACGGGTTCTTATTCAGGCTACTCTTTTGCCATCCCTGCCTCCATCGTCCATAAAGTAGTGGAAGATTTGAGAAAATACGGGGAAGTTCAAAGAGCATTGCTCGGTGTCTCTATCGCAGATATTGATGATAAATTGGCTAAAGAGAAGAGGCTGGACAGGACTGAAGGAGCTTACGTCGCAGAAGTTACCCAGGAAGGCGGAGCCAAAGCAGCCGGCATCAAAGAGGGAGATGTTATTGTTGCCATCAACGCGACAAAAGTCAATTCGCGGGCACAACTTCAGGAGCAGGTAGGCAAACACCGTCCTGGAGATCAGGTAGTTGTTACGGTCAGAAGAAATGGCGCAGAGAAGGTGTTCAATGTCACCTTAAAAAATACCAAAGGCAATACCTCTATCGTGAAAGAGAGTCTCTCTTTGCTGGGGGCCGAATTTGGCGAGATTTCCCAAAAAGACAGAGATCGGCTGAATATTGACCAGGGCGTCCAAATTTTGAAGATCACCAGCGGTAAATTAAAAAATGTTGGGGTAAGGGCCGGATTTATCATCACCGACGTAAACAAAATCAGTGTCGGAAGTGTTGAAGATATTAAGCGGATCGTCTCGCAGGGCAGCGATAAAAAACCAGTTCTGATCGAAGGTGTTTACCCCGATGGAAAATGGACTTATTATGTTTTTGATTTAAACGAATAATTCGTATATTTAAACGAAAGATTTAATATTGTTGAAAACAACTTTATTAGTATCTTTGCAGACTTTTAATTGCAGAGCATGAGACAACTAAAAAT
>Ga0172379_10010852_pt1 | contig 10950 bp, 11 predicted proteins | sample GrowelOW334metaG_FD_119756 | JGI IMG/M metagenome (GOLD analysis project Ga0172379, IMG submission 119756) | Groundwater microbial communities from an aquifer near a municipal landfill in Southern Ontario, Canada - Groundwater well OW334 metaG | ecosystem: Environmental > Aquatic > Deep... | reverse complement strand
CAGCAAATACGACGCACCCGGATCAATAATAAAACGGTTATCCATCGCCGTTCGCCCCAGCAACATGCGAAAGCGCATATTGTCGCGGTTAGTCAGCGTCATCTCCGCCCTGATAACCGATTGACCCACAATAAGCTGGGTTTCTATGACGTAACGTCGCTGCCTGTGGCCCCCTGAATCCGAAACCCATCGACGATCTTTTACCGGCGCATGACATTCAATCAATATATCAGTGCGTTTTTGCAGCGGATGCATTGCAAACATTATCCAGCGCTGCCCTCCTTTTCGGTAGGGTTCGATGGCGAAAGCGTGTAAAGCTGACGAGCGCGCTCCGGTGTCGATTTTAGCCTTAATCCGGGCAATATTAAGCTCCGGCAAGGCAACCCATTCCCGCCAGCCCAGCATCGGTTTATCTATCATGTGTGTAACGCCTTAATCTAATCAATTAAATCCTAAGCTATACTTGGCTAGTCCAAGTCTGACCAATTTATCGGTTGTCTGTAAAATGGATTCATTATGCTTGAATATACTGACTATATGAAAAGATTTATCGCATTATTCGCCAAACAAATCCAAGGATAAGCCATGTCCGAATCACTAAGTTACGCTTCCGAAAAATCAGGCCTGCCGCCCGGTTCGCTGGTGCATGTTGGCGAAGTGCATGAACACGAAAACCGAATCACCGTCATTGATTACAATAAATCAACCGTAGAAAAGCGCACTATCGAAACCATTGAAGAGCTGCTGCCGTACCAAAACACCGACACCATCACCTGGGTTATTATTGAAGGGTTAAAAGACGTTTCGATTATTGATGCGATTGGCCAACATTTCGGCATTCATGGGCTGGTGCTTGAAGACATTCTAAATACCCATCAACGCCCTAAATTCGAGGAATTCGATGATTATTTATATATTGTTATCAAGGCAATTTCCCTTGAAAACGGAGAGCTGGATATTCAATATGAACAAATCAGTTTATTGCTGTTAAACAATTTCGTTTTTACCTTCAAGGAAAAATCCGATGACATATTCGCCCCTATCTTTAACCGGCTGAACAACAGCAGGAGTCACATCAGGGATCTTGGAGCGGATTATCTTGCTTACGTCATCCTGGACACCGTTGTTGACGAGTATTTTGCCCTGCAGGATACTTTCGATGAACTGATTGAAACGATTGAGGATAAACTGCTGACCACCCCATCGGCGCAAACCCTGACAACCATCCAGAAAATCAAACGTGAACTCATCTTTTTACGCAGAACCGTGTCACCCTTGCGGGAACTGCTGGCCGCCATCCAGCGCAGCGATTCGCCTTTGATTCAGGAACGGACGAAACGCTATTTCGGCGACATTTATGACCATGCCATACGCATCATTGAATCCATGGAGTCATACCGGGACTTGATAGCCGGCATGCTGGAAATTTACTTATCCAGCGTCAGCAATAAAATGAATGAAACCATGAAAGTCCTCACCGTATTTGCATCCATTTTCATTCCATTAACCTTTATAGCAGGAGTCTACGGCATGAATTTCGAGTACATGCCGGAACTGAAATGGAAATGGGGCTACCCGGCATTGTGGGCTGTGTTCATCGGCGTATCTGTATTTTTGCTCAAGTTTTTCAAGAAAAAGAACTGGTTTTAATGTGCTTGGTTGCAACGGCTTGTATTCGATCTTACAGGCAAAGACTCATCGAGACATATTTGTCCATTAATCCTGACCCCGAAATATGAATAAACAAACCGAAACCGTCCTGAACTACCATAACCGCACCAAGCATAGCCTGGAACGATACGCCAAAGGCCCGGAATCCATCGATTGGGAAGACCAGCCCGATCAATTCCGGCGTTTTTCCGGCTGCGAGATTATCACGCTGCCCAAACCGGGCGCAGAACTCGAACCGCTGTTTGCCGATCTGGACACTCCGGAAACAATACCGGCCAAACCTTTAAACCTGCCTAATGTGGGTTTATTGCTGGAATTGGCCTTCGGCCTGTCGGCATGGAAACAATACGGCCCAAGCCGCTGGGCATTGCGCTGTAATCCCTCCAGCGGCAACTTGCACCCGACCGAAGCCTACCTGATTAGCACCGGCGATAGTCTGATCAAACCAGGCGTTTACCACTATGTCAGCCACGATCACAGCCTTGAACAGCGTTGTCGGTTTGAAGGCATATTGCCCGATTCCGGCATACTGATTGGCTTGTCTTCCATCCACTGGCGGGAAGCCTGGAAATACGGCGAAAGAGCTTACCGCTATTGCCAGCATGACATAGGCCATGCCTTGGGAGCGTTGCAATACGCAGCGGCGACGCTGGGCTGGTCGGTTGAATTGCTGGCCGAATGGTCGGATGACGACATCGCCAAGCTATTGGGGCTTGACCGGGATGATTTTAAAAAACAGGAGCATGAATCCCCCGATATTATTTGCCGGATTAATACCCATTCTGGCGGCCAGCCGTTAGACATCAAGGCCCTGCTGGAAACCGCGCAATCAGGGGATTGGTTCGGCAAAGCCGATAGCCTTCGCGCCTATCATATGTATCAATGGCCGATCATTGATGAAGTTTCTATTGCCGCAAGCAAACCGCGAATCGAAGAACCTGAACGGCTAGCAATCCAGCAGCCAGTTATAAAATCATCCTGCACAAAAACCGCAACCCAAATCATCCGTCAACGCCGTAGCGCACAGCAGTTTGACGGCAAAATGTCCCCGTTGCCGCAGACTGATTTTTACCGGATGCTGGCCGCCGTTTTGCCGACCACGGCCGCATTCGAACTATGGCGCTGGCCGCCGAAAGTCCACCTGTTTATTTTTGTGCATCGCGTTGAAGGCTTAGTCCCCGGCATCTATGCGCTGCCGAGAAATCAAGATGCCCTGGAAAAATTGCAAGCCGCAACCCTGGCTGATTTTGACTGGCAGAAAATATCCGAAACTTTACCGCTTTATCACTTGTATTCAGGAGATTGCAGGCAGATCGCCAAAACGCTTTCCTGCCACCAACCCATCGCCAGCGACAGCGCCTTCAGCCTGGGAATGGTTGCGGAATTTGGCGAAACCATCGAAGCCGCACCGTGGCTTTATCGCCGCTTGTTCTGGGAATGCGGCTTGATAGGCCAGACTCTGTATCTGGAAGCCGAAGCGGCGGGCGTTCGCGGCACCGGCATCGGCTGTTACTTTGACGACAGCGTGCATGAGCTTTTAGGCATCAAGGATGATAAATTCCAAAGCCTTTATCATTTTACGGTGGGTAAACCACTGGAAGATAAACGACTGGAAACGTTACCGGCTTATGGGCATTTAGACGACGTAGTGCAAGATTGAACAGACATCATAGAGCGACGTTTTTGTTTGTACGTCATGCCCAATTAGTTTAAAGTCAATTCAATATAAATAATAAATTAGATAGACTTATGAAAAATATACGGCAAATCAGATTTTTTGTAAGACAATCGGTGGCGTACATATTACGTTATGCATGACATGGAACAGTCATTTTACGAAGGCTTGTACGAAAGTGCAGAATTTACAAAAGCCCTTGGACGGATGGTGCTTTCATCAGCTAAATTTGAATATAGCTTGAAGGAATACATGGACTCACAGGGAAAAATCACTGTAAGTGAAAAACCACCTCTTGGCCGCCTTTTGAAATTGTTGGTTAAAAATCACACGATAGATCAGACATCATCTGAGCAGTTCTGGTTTTTAGTACATCAACGTAATTGCTTCGTGCATAAGCTATACGGAAATCTCGCTGAATATCCAAAAAATGAATTTGAACTTAACCGCTTCATCAATCGGGTAAATAGTGTAAGTGATGAAATGGAGTTTTTCAGTGCAATTCTTATTGAGAATACGAAAAAGGCCAATGCATAACGAATAAGGTTAGATTTGCGCGGGTTCCCAATTTCCAGATTGGGAACCCAAAAGGCGAAGCGCTAGCTTCGCGAGACGGGAAGCTAGCGCTTGGAGCTTGGGAACCAACGAACAATATTTATACGGTGACTGATATGACTGAATTATTATCCGAGCGGATTACGATGGACGCAAACATTTGTCATGGCAAGCCTACTATCCGGGGCTTGCGTTATCCGGTTGAAAATATCCTGGAATGGCTGAGTTCCGGCATGAGCGTCGATGAGATTCTCGCAGATTACGAGGACTTGGAAAGAGAAGACATTATGGCTGCATTGGAGTTTGCCTCTCGTCTTGCCAAAATTAAACGAATTGAAATGCTGGCGGCATGAAATTTCTTGTCGATGCGCAACTGCCGCGACATCTTGCGGCAAGTCTGAAGTGGTCGGGACACGACGTTTTGCATACCTTGGATTTGCCGTCTGGAAACCGTACACCGGATTGGCGGATCAACGAGATTTCTATGCAGGAACAACGCATTGTTGTTACTAAGGATGCAGACTTCGTTAACTCGTTTTTGCTTACGGGAGTGCCTTATAAGTTGCTATTGGTGTCGACGGGAAATGTGAGTAACCGGGAGCTTGAAGGCATATTCGCAAAAAATTTATCCGCGATTGTTGGAGCGCTGGAAATCTATGAGTTTGTGGAAATTACCCGTACATCATTAATTGAGCATAGATAGCTAAACTCGCTAAGGCGCGACTACATGTCGAAAATAACTATTTATTTGTACACGTTCTTTTTACATGTTTATCGTATCGACATATTGCCATGTAGGCCGGAATAAACCGGTTCTAGCGGTAGCGAGAACTGGCGTTTCCGGCAAACACCACCCGGATTCGCCGGAAACGCCACCTCGCGCTACGCGCTTGGATGGCCTTATTCCGGCCTACTCCTAATTTAACGTCTTCGCCGCTGCACTGTCTGCGGATCGGCAGTGATCTGGCGATAAATCTCCACCCTGTCCCCGTCATTTACGGGAGTATCCAGCGCGGCGATTTTGCCGAATATGCCCACTTTCTGGCTGGTCAGGTTTATCTCGGGATAAAGCTTTAACACGCCGGACAGGTTGATGGTTTCCTCTATGGTGCTGTTATCCGGCACTTCCAGGCGCATCCATAGTTGCCTGTCTGATTCTGCGTAACAAACTCCGACGTTCATGATTCCTCCTCAGCAATAACTGGGGTTAATACGGTTACCGGTACTTTTTTCTCGGCGAATTTCTGGTCTATCAGGCGTTTACCGACAATCAAAAAAGCCAGCATGATGAAGCCGCCGGGCGGCAGCGCCATTAATAAAAAGCCTTTGTAGTCGGGAATGACGGTGACTTCCAGAAACCTGAACGATTCGCCCAGCAGCAATGACGCATTTGCGAACAGCGTGCCCGAGGCGCTGATTTCTCTTGCCGCGCCGAGAGCGACCAGGACGAGGGTAAAACCCAAACCCATCATCAAGCCGTCCCACAACGCATGTCTTACCGGCTGCTTGGAGGCAAAGGCTTCGGCGCGGCCTAACAAGGCGCAATTGGTGACGATCAACGCAATGAACAAGCCCAGCACTTTATAGAGTTCGTGCGCCCAAGCATTCATTAAAATATCGACCAGCGTCACCAGCGCGGCGATCAGCAGCACGAAAATCGGGATACGGATTTCGCCGGGGATCAAATGCCGCGCCGCTGAAATGAGGCCGTTGGACGCTATGATGACCACCAGCGTGGCGAGGCCCATGCCCAAGCCGTTGGTGGCTGTTCCGGTCACCGCCAGTAAGGGGCAAAGCGCCAGGTTTTGCCCGAATACGATGTTGTTGTTCCAGATGCCGTCGGCGGCGATTTTACGATAGGTCTCCGATAAAAACATGGGCGTACTCCTCAAGGATTAATCAGTTGTTCTTGATGCGCTTTGAATAACTGCAAGCCGCGGTAAATCGCCTGCACCGATTTGCGCGGGGTGATGGTCGCACCGGCAAACTGGTCGAATTCGCCGCCGTCTTTTTTAACCGCCCATTTTGCAGGCGCCAGGTTGTCCAGGGAGCGGCCGACGAAGTTCAATATCCAGGCCGACTTGGCGACCTCGATTTTATCGCCCAGGCCGGGGGTTTCCTTGTGGCTGAGCACGCGCACGCCCAGAATATTGCCGCCGCGGTCTATGCCCATGATCATATTGATGGCGCCGGAATATCCGTCTGGCGCAGTAAACTTGAAACATACAGCGCTGACCTGGCCGGACTTTTTGGCGATATAAACGGTGGTTTCGTTTGCACCAATATTGTATTCGGCGGACGGGATGTTCAGCATGTCTTGCAGCATGTCGTTATCGTAAAGAGCGGGAGGCACGACTTCTTCAAGGGATTTTTTTAAATCCTCATCGAGACGCCGCTGGATCGTGCCTTCGGTGCTGCAATTGGTGACACCCAGCAGCACACTGGCAATCAAAGCGAATCCCGCCAGGACGCCGGTCTGGAATTCCAGCTGGGGCCTGAGCTGGGCCAAGTTCGACGGCTCCAGCCAGTTCTTCAGGAATTCCCGGTAAACGGCGATTTTTGCTTTCAGGAGTTCGATGGTTGCTGGGTCAAGTTTCATGACGTACGCTCTGGTTCAGGATTTCGGTATTTCAAGCGGCTTGCCTTTGCGGTCGCGTCCGTAGATCCGGGGTTTAATGTAATGGTCGATCAGCGGTGTCGCCGAGTTCATCAACAGCACCGCGAAGCCTGCGCCCTCGGGATACGCGCCCCAGGTGCGGATAACGAAAATCAGCAACCCGCAACCCGCACCGAACACCAGCTGCCCTGCAGGCGTATTCGGCGAGGTGACATAGTCGGTGGCGATGAAAAATGCCACGCACATCAGCGCGCCTGAATTCAAATGCAGCAGCGGACCGGCATAATGCTCGCTGTCCATGCCATGAAAAACTCCGGCCAACAGTGCAACCGTCAGCAATAAGGACACGGGAATATGCCATTGAATGACGTTTTGGCGGATTAGCCACACGCCGCCCAAGCCCAGCAACAGCGTCGATGTTTCGCCCAAACTGCCGCGCGTCCCTCCGATAAAGTTACGAAAACCGGAGTAGTCCTTGAGGATGTCGGTCAATAAACGGTTCTGGGAAAACTCGGTTTTGATAAAGCCCAGCGTGGTCGCGCCGGTGCTTGCGTCGATATTTTTCAGCTCTGAAAAAGTGATGTGCCAGCTTTCGATCAACCCCGGCGAATGCGAAAAAAACAACGGCGACACATTCGCCCATGTCGTCATTTCGATGGGAAAGGAAATCAGCAGCGCGACCCGGGCCAACATGGCCGGATTGAACAGGTTTTGCCCCAGGCCGCCGTAAACCTGTTTGCCTAAAATAATCGCCAGTCCCGAACCCACCACGCCTATCCACCACGGCGCCCAAGGCGGCAGCGTCATCGCCAGCAGCCAGCCGGTCAGTACCGCGGAGCCGTCCATAATGACGGGTTTTGCCACCCTGCCCTTGAGGCGCACGCAGAAAGCTTCAAAAACGACCGCCGACAACACGGTGATAACAAACAGATTCAACGCGGGCCAGCCGAAACACAAGAGGCCGAATACTGTCGCAGGCGATATTGCCAGCATGACTTGCCACATGATGCGGCTGACGCTGGTGTTGGCGCCTACATGAGCGCCGCTGCTGGGTTTCATATGCGCAATCATGCCAATGCCTCCTGCTCGGCTTTCAGCCGTTCCCGCTCCGCCTTGGCGGCCAACCGGGCTTCCTCTTCTTCACGCTGTTGCTGGGCGATGCGCTCCATGCGGGCATTACGCGCATCGATCAGGCGTTTGGTTTGTTCGGATTTATGCTGCGCCTGCTGCCTGGCGATAACTTCGCCCGAGGCGTATTTAAAATACTGCACCAGCGGAATATTGGACGGGCAGATATAAGAGCAGCAACCGCAACTGATGCAGTCTTTCAGGCCTAAATCGACCGCCGCATCCAGTTGGTTAATACGGATGTTGTTGGCCATATCCAAAGGCCTAAGTCCCGCCGGGCAAACGCTGACACAGCTGGCGCAACGGATACAGGGTTGTTCGTCGGTATTTTTGAGTTCGCTTTGGGTCAATGCCAGAATGCCGCTGGTGGCCTTAACCGTAGGTAAAGCAGTATGCGGCAAGGAGTCGCCCATCATCGGGCCGCCCATAACGATGCGCGCGGTTTCATCCAAACTCACTTCGCAAAAGTCGAACAGTTCGGAGATTAAGGTGCCGAACGGAACCTCGACATTCATCGGGCGTTTGACCGCGCCGCCTGCTACCGTGACCACGCGACTGAGCAAGGGGTGCCCGTGACGAATCGCTTTATGGACTGCATGCGCGGTGCCGACATTGTGGATGGTCACGCCGATTTCCGACGAGCGGCAGCCGACCGGGACTTCCTTGCCGGTTACATAACGGATCAACTGCCGGTCCCAGCCCATCGGGTAGCGGGTGGGGATTTGTATGACCTTAATCGAGGCATACGGCTCTGCGGCGGCGCGCATGGCAAGATAAGCCTCCGGCTTGTTGTCTTCAATCGCCACCACGGCATGCTCCGTCTCCATCCCATACAGCATCAAGCGCACGCCGTCGATGATCTCCCCGGCGCGCTCCTGCATCAGCCGGTCGTCGCAGCATAAATAAGGTTCGCATTCCGAACCGTTGATAATCAGCGTATCGACATGGTTTTCACGCCCCATATTCAGCTTGACCGCAGTCGGAAAGGTTGCGCCGCCCAAGCCGACAATACCCGCCGCACCGACGCGCAAACTGATTTCTTCGGGATTCAGCTGAAACGGATCGGCGGCAACCTGTGTTTCCAGCCATTCGTCCTTGCCGTCGGTTTCCAGCACGATAGTGCGGATGGGCAAAGCGGACGGGTGCGGAGCCGGATAATCGTTAACATCAAGGATGACGCCCGAACTGGGCGCATGGACGGGCGCGGAAATCAGGCCCTGACTGTAGGCCAATAACTGCCCTTTCAGCACTTTTTCGCCGACCATAATCAGCGGCTCTGCGGGCTTTCCGACGTGCTGTTGCAGCGGGATATATAGCTTTTTCGGCAGCGGAAAGTTGTAGGCTATGGGCAATGCGGCAGTCGCGGCTTTATGCTCATCTGCATGTACGCCGCCGCGAATCAGCGGTTTCGGGAAAAAACTTAGCATACGGCGTTACTCGCTTCACTCTCTTTAAACAGGGCGACGGGTTTGGCCCAGCGCCAGTTGCGCAAGGTAACTTCCACGGGGTGCATTTGCAGGCATTCGGTCGGGCATACATCCACGCATTTCTTGCAGGCTATGCAGGCATCGGCAACGACCGCGTGAATTTGCTTGGGCGCGCCGACAATGGCGTCGGTAGGGCAGACTTTAAAACAGCGGGTGCAACCGGTGCAGGTGTCTTCGCTGACTCTGGCAACCAGCAACTCGGGTTCTTTTACATCGCTTAAATCCAGATCCAAGCCCAATAAAGCGGCGATTTGTTCAGCCAAGGCGCTGCCGCCGGGAGGACATATCGTAGCGGGCGCATTGCCCTCGGCCAATGCTTCGGCGGCCGGCCTGCAACCGGGAAAACCGCATTGGCCGCATTGCGAACCGGGCAGCAGGGATTCGAGTTCATCGACAATCGGGCTGCTTTCAACTTTTAAATACTTGGCGGCGATACCCAGCAACAAGCCAAGAAACAGCCCCAACAAGGTTAAACTTACAATGGCGGATAAAACATACATAGTTTCTTTCCTGTAACTATTTGCTGTAAAGCCCTGCAAATCCCATAAATGCCAGCGATAAAATCCCGGCGGTAATAAACGCAATCGGCGTGCCGGCAAATAATGCAGGGACTGCCATTAACGCCAGGCGCTCCCGCAAGCCTGCAAAAAGCACCATTACCAGCGTAAAGCCGACCGCGGAGCCGAAACCGAAAATCATGCTCTGCATGAAGCCGTATTGCTCCTGCACATTCAGTAATGCAACGCCCAACACCGCGCAATTGGTGGTAATCAGCGGCAGAAAAATACCCAGTATCTGATACAACACCGGGCTGGTTTTATGCACCACCATTTCGGTGAATTGCACCACGGCGGCGATCACCAGGATAAAGGCGAGTATGCGCAAGAACTGGATATTAAAAGGCGCCAAGATAAAGTGTTCCAGCATCCAGCTGGTCATAGCGGCCAGGGTCAGCACGAAGGTTGTCGCCAGCCCCATGCTCAATGCCGAATCCAGCTTTTTCGAAACCCCCATAAACGGACACAGCCCGAGAAATTTCACCAGAACCACGTTGTTGACCAGAGCCGTGCCTAATAAAAGTAAAAGATATTCACTCACTGTTTTTTCCAAACTGTTTTCAGGGCTGTTCTGTTTACTAAGATCACAGCATCAATTATGCCAATTCGACAAATGTGCGGACGCAGCAAGTTTGTCGGCCAAGCGCTGCGCAAAAACATCCCAAATCGGTGCGTGAAAACTGTTGCAAGTAATACATACCGACATCGATAAAAATGCGTGTGTAGCAAACCTTACAAAATCTTATCTGCCATGAACCCGCCTGCTTCATGGCTTTGTTTTATGAACAATGGCAATAGCATGAGTGATGCAAGTCATCGGCATTGATGTTGGCGTCATATTTGCTAGATCAATTTTAAAGCCCTCTTACACCCGACCATCACTTATGAAAAAAACTTCATTGCGCTTTTTACAGACGCATACCAACATGACGAACGTCATCGGCGAACTTGCACCTGGTTTATTTGGAGAAACCCTTATAGATAATGGCGACAGGATGCTTTACAGCCTGTTTGTTGAAGCGGTTGAACAGGCGCCGGTAGCCATTTCCATTACCGATAAAAAAGCCAAAATTCTTTATGTTAATGAAGAATTTTCCAGGGTCACGGGTTACCAGCCCGCAGATATTCTGGGAGAAAACGAATCCTTATTGTCGGACAAACGCACGCCCAGGGATGTGTATTACGATTTATGGCATACCATCAGCGCCAAGAAAATATGGCGCGGAATCTTATGTAACCGACATAAATCCGGCGACCGTT
>Ga0172379_10010851_pt1 | contig 10951 bp, 14 predicted proteins | sample GrowelOW334metaG_FD_119756 | JGI IMG/M metagenome (GOLD analysis project Ga0172379, IMG submission 119756) | Groundwater microbial communities from an aquifer near a municipal landfill in Southern Ontario, Canada - Groundwater well OW334 metaG | ecosystem: Environmental > Aquatic > Deep... | reverse complement strand
TCTTTCAATCATAATTATTTATTTTTGAATTACGGATTTCGAATTACGAATTAAATTTAATCCGTAATGCGTAATTCGTAATCTGATAATTTACAAATTTATTATTTGATTATATATTTCTTTTGTCACTTCCTCAACTGATTTGTTTCCATCAATATTAATCCACTTTCCCCAAACTTGTTTTTCAACCAACATTTGGTACTGTTTGGCGGTTTTTCGGATGAAATCAAAATCCTTTTCCCGAAAATTTTTTTCTTTGTCTTCGCCGTGTTTTCGACTGATGGCAATATCCGGATCGACATTGAGGTAAAAAATAGCGTCAGGAACTTCGATTTCAAAATTTTTTGCGTAATCGAGAGCCATTTTCATATCAATTCCTTCAAGAGTTTGATAACAAAGGGTTGTCGAAAAATACCGATCGGCGATCAAAATCTCATCTTTTCTTTTTTCCGCGATCATTTTTTTGTCCATAACAAACTGCATCGTGTAGAGAAGAAATTGTTGTTGAGCTGTCAGACCTTTATTCTCGTACAAAAAATCCCTGATAATTTTTCCAACGTTTCTTTCATAATCGGGGTATTTGATTAACCTCGTAGGGAACAAAGATTTTTGTTCCTTACACATTTTGATTAGATTTTTTCCCTGGGTCTCGCAACCGGCTCCATCAATACCTTCGATGACAATGAACATAATGCTATAATAATATAGCAAAAGCTCCCATAGTTCAACGGATCGAACAAGCCCGTCCTAAGGGTTAGATGGTGGTCCAATTCCGCCTGGGAGCACAGAATTAAAATTAAAAATTAAGAGTTATGAGTTAAAAATGAGCAATTCCACAAAACTTTCTAGGAAGCATTTAATTCGTCATCACTTTCGTAGAATTGCTTCAAGTGAATACTTTAGGATCCTAGTTCTTCGTACGATCGGGAACTTTTTGTTATTTTCTTCCTTATTTCTAATTGTCAAAACATTTTGGCAGCCGGTTAAAGAGGAATTGATATATTTTGTTAATGTTCAGATACAGAAGAAGTTTATAGTTGGTGAAATTCGAAATTCGAAATTCGAAATTCGAAATGAAGAAAATTCAAAAGGGCTTTTAGCTAAAGCATTTAATATTAAACAAGTTGAAATTTTGACACCGGCAGATCCTAACTTCAGTATTGTGATTCCGAAAATCGGCGCTAATGCTAAAATCATTTCTAATGTTGACGCCTCAAATGAAAAAATATATTTAGATGCTTTAAACTTGGGAGTAGCTCATACTTTGGGAACGGCTTTTCCAGGAGAAGGCGGACATATTTTTCTCTTTGCCCATTCAACTGACTATTTTTGGAATGTTAGCACTTATAACGCGATCTTTTATCTTTTGTACAAACTGGAAAAAAACGATGAAGTTAACCTATTCTACAAAGGCCAACGATTTGTTTATCGTGTAATCGGACAAGAAATAGTCGATCCTTCCCAAGTCCAGTATCTGACGAGAAAAACCAATCGGGAATTTTTGACTTTACAAACTTGCTGGCCCCCAGGGACTACATTGAAGAGACTATTGATCTTCGCAGTGAGAGTAGCTGAATAAAAATTGACCTAATTAACCTAATTTCTAATTGATCTAATTAAGCACCAAATAACAAGTATCAATTGGTATTTATAGTCTGGGATTTTTTTAGATCAATTAGGTCAATTAGAATAATTAGAAATTTATCTTATTCCTACCAAATACAAATCCGGCAACTCATTCACCTGTGAATTAAGGTTGATCAAGACAACGATCTTACCATCATTGGTTGTATTAAAGAAAGAGCTTTCAAAAGGTCCAGAATATATTGTTTGCTTGTTGGTATTATCATAATCGATAATCGAGATCTTTTTTTCTTCTTCAACAACAAAATGACGGGAATCAGAATACCACTTTAAGTTAGGGATTAGGGACTGGGGATTAGGGACTAGGATTGGAAAGTTTTTATCTTCTTTTCTATCATAAACGTAGAACTTACCTGCTGTCAGAGATCTCTCTTCAGGGGTTTGATTGGTAGATATTAACGGTGGACTTATCATCAAAGGCAAATTGACATTATCGTTTGCTTTATAAAGTACTTTTGTTTCATTAGGTGAAAAAGAAATTATTTCAAAAGAGCTTGATGCGATCTTATCAAACTCTTTAGGGAAGGTTTCTAAAATTTTACTGAAATTTTTATTTTTTTCTGTTTGCCAGGCATCTATCAGAGCTTCCTTTGACGTAGTTACATCGAGTGGGTTAAGGTTAACTTCATTAAGAGATAGTAAATAACTACTATTATCCAATTCAAAAATTGCCTGTTTTTGATCTGGGGAGAATATTATATTAACGTTCTTGATATCGGTAATATCTGGAAGTAAGGATAGATCAACGATCTTATTTAAGGGTGGAAAAAATGGTAAGGTTTTTTTACCGGCGTCAAAAAGATAAGCGGTCCCACTGGCCACTACGACGATCTTATCTCCATCATCGGTTGGGAATGCCTTCATAATCCCTAGATTTGTTAATGGAGAAAGGGAAGGGTTGATCGGAAAAAGAACAGGATCAATATTGATTACCAACTCTCCTTTAAGGTTGATTTTCTTGCTCCAACTGGTGTATCCTTCTTTTTTTATTTCTACTGAGTAATTATCGGGCGGTAGGGTCAAATTAGTATCGGTCACCCCTTTTAATTCACCGTTGATATAAATCTTTGCGGCTTTGGGGTTTGAGGTCGCCGCAATTATACCGGTTGGACTAACTAACCTTTTTTCAATATCAAGGCGATATCCACGGGCATAGGCGATCACGGCAACAAGAACGCCGATGAAAACGAGAAAAAATAGTAAGCGAAAAAATATTTTCATAAAATAATTAACAGTTTTACCGTATAACAATATGTCAGTACTGTATTATACTATATATACTTATGTTCTTCCGGAAAAAGATTGGGATTGATCTAGGAACGGCAAATACCTTGGTTTATGTGGCCGGTGAGGGAATTGTTTTAAACGAACCAACCGTGGTTGCCTATTCTATTGAGGATAAAAAAATTTTAGCAGTTGGTGAGGATGCCAGAGAAATGATCGGACGGACTCCCGGCTCGATCATAGCCTCACGACCAATGAAAGAAGGCGTCATTGCCGATTATACGACCACCTCGGCGATGATCACTTATTTTTTAAAAAAAGGTTTAAGGGGCGGGGTTTACTGGCCGGAAGTGATGATCTCCATCCCGGGTGGTTCTTCGCAGGTCGAAAAACGGGCTGTGGTTGCCGCCTGTAAACAGGCAGGGGCATCCGACGTCTATTTGATTGAAGAACCACTGGCGGCGGCAATTGGGGCCAAACTACCTATTTCTCAAGCCTCTGGACAGATGATCGTCAATATTGGCGGGGGAACGACTGAAATTGCGGTGATCTCTCTTGGTCAATTGGTGGTTTACAAGACGGTTCGGGTGGCCGGAACCAAACTAGATGAGGCGGTCATGACGGAACTCAGAAAAAAGCACAATATGATCATCGGGGAAAGAACGGCCGAAGATATTAAAATTAAGATTGGAAATGCATTGATCGACGAGAATAAAGAGATAGTTGAACGGAAGATGGAGGTAAAGGGGCGTGATTTTCAGAGCGGTTTACCAAAGATCTATGAAATTGGGGAAAAAGACGTTAATCTTGCTTTGATCAAACCATTAAAGGCGATTCTTGATGGAATCAAAGAGGTTTTGTCACAAACCCCTCCAGAACTGGCGGCAGACATCGTCGATAAAGGAATTGTTTTGTCTGGTGGAACTTCATTACTGACAAACATTGATCGTTATGTGACATATTACACCGGCGTGTCTTCGTTTGTCGTCGACGAGCCGTTATTTTGTGTCATAAGAGGAGTCGGGATGGCAATTGAAAATTTGGATAGTTTTAAAGAAGCAATACGTTGATTGTAGGGGTCGACCCCCGTGTCGACCTATAACATATTACAATTTTTAATTTTAAATTTTAAATTTTTAATCAATTTTTAAATCTTAATTTTTAAATAGGTTTATAGTAATATTTATTATTAACTTTATGTTTTGGCTTATAAATATAAATTTAGTTTGGTAGAATAGTAAAAAAGTATCTTAAATTATTTGAACAAAAGTGACTTAGAAATTAGAAATTAGAAATTAGAAATTATCTTATAGAAATTACCCAATAATGAAAGAAAATAAAATATTAGGAATCAATTTAACTAAACAATCTAAATCAGATGTCCTAGAGAAAATTTTATTATACATAGACAAACCAACCGGATTTTTTCACATAGTCTCTCTTAACCCAGAGAACCTTGTCATCACCACTGAGGATGAAACATTCAAAAGGGTTGTTGAGACAGCCCAAATCAAAATAATTGATGGCATAGGGGTTGTCCTGGCGGGCCGATGGCTTGGTGTTGAGACGGGTGAGAGGGTGACCGGGGTAGGGTTGATGGAGGAGTTACTAAAGAGAGCGTCAGACAGACGCTTAAGAGTGCTTATGATTGGAGGAAAAGAAAATCTAGCAGAAGGACTAGCTAAGTGCTATTCTGAGAAATTTCCTGAGGCTAAATTTATTGGCCTCAAGGGCATCGACGATATAAAAAACCCTAAGAAAGTAGAAGAAGACAAGATTTTTTCGATAGTGGCCACTTATAAGCCCCAGTTGGTCTTTGTTGCTTTTGGGTCTCCGGACCAGGAGCTATGGATAGAGCGTCATAAAAAGGAATTTGCTAAATGCGTGGTAATGGGGGTCGGAGGAGCTTTTGACTATCTTAATGGTAATATTACCCGTCCGCCGGTATTTATCCAAAAGCTAGGGTTAGAATGGGCGTTTAGACTAGTCAGACAGCCCTGGAGATGGAGAAGGCAGCTGAGGTTGATAAGGTTTTTGTTGCTGTTAATCAAGAACAAAATTAATGTTTAAATATTATTTTAACGCTCCTTTTGTTATTGGTTCCCCATAAACAACTTTAATCTCCGAAGTTCCACTTGATTGTAAGTTTGAAGGTGGAAGACCGCTAGTAAGAGGTTTACCTTCATAATTTTCTGCCACAACATTTACCAATTTAGCCTTGGGAAATATTACCCCGTATACAATGTCTACTAAGCCAACTTTCATATTAATCATTGTATACAGATTTAATTTTATGTCAAACGTAAATAAATGATTCAGTTGTTCACTAATAAAGAATTATTTAGCCTGTGCCGCTGAAGACTGTCTGGTAGCTCGTTGAGCCTCTAATCTTTTTTCTCTCTCCGCTAAAGGATTAGCTTTAATATGAAGAACAGCGCCTAAAAAAGCGGCAACTTTTTCAGCTACCTCATTTCCTTTCCCAAAATACCTTTTGGCTCCCTCAGTTTGCATGGAGCTACTATAACCTCCATATGACATATGTCATTATGTTATCAAACAAATCGTACCTTGTCAAATCGGGCTGAAAGTGAGAGAATTGAAGCTGAATAATAATATGTCAATCAAACAGTCGATCTTGAAGGTTATCAAATACTTTGCCGTTTTTGCTTATCAACCTACGTCGAATGAGATTTATTCGTTTCTTGAGTACAAAATTAGCCGTTCCAGCTTCGAAAAAGAATTAAAGAAATTACCAAAATATACTCCACCCCAGTATAGTATAAAAAGAATTAAGAATTCGAAAAAAAAGTTAGAAAATTGGCGATTTAGAGCGTACATAAAGCTTATTTCCTTATTCCCACAAATCAAACTGGTTGGCTTATCTGGTTCTATCTCAATGATGAATGCTAGGGAAGAAGATGATATTGATCTGTTTATAATTACGGCAAAAAATAGATTATTTACAGGCAGGTTGGTTGCTTTGGCTTTAGCTCAATTACTTCGATTAAGACGCAACAGAAACTCGAAAACGCAATTTTTATCACAGCGGGGACCCCTACACCCCGAAAGTGAAAAAATTGCATTTTCCTCGTCTCACAAGGATAAAGTTTGTCTCAACCTATTTTTTGATGAACGTGATTTAAAAGTCCCTAAATTTAAGCAAACAGAGTTCGTTGGCCACGAAGTACTGCAGATGAAACCGATCATCGTCAAGGGTGATGTTTATAGGAAGTTTTTGGAGGGTAATAAGTGGGTGTTTAGACTGTTTCCGAACGCCAAAAATAATTCAGAATTCAGAATTCAGAATTCAGAATCAATTCATAATTTTAAATTCATAATTCTAAATTTCGGTCGGAAAATAGAATTAATTTTAAAAAAAATCCAATTAAACTCAATAAATAAACACCGTACAACGGAGATTATCACCTCCTCCCAGCTCTGGTTTCATCCGGATGATTTTGAAAGAAAGCTCAAATTGAAATAGTCATGACTTCTGGTATCATTTACAGACGTATGAGAAACAAAAGGACGCGAATTATTTCATATCTTTCCGTTATGGCTTTTATCCTAACAGCTTGTTTAAAACCTTTAGAGCCGCAGGAAGGGATGGTAGTACATTTTGAAGGTAATATAAATCAAGCAGATATTAGCGGACAAATTATTTCATGTCATGTAGATACGCAATTTAAATTAGATCGCGCAGTATATTTACCTCCTCCTGATGAAGGAAAATTTTGGTTGATACATAAAGGAAGCATACTAAACTTTGGAGATTGTAAAAAAGTAAGATTCCGTAATTATGTAGGTAATTTTAATTTAGTTTTAGATGCGTATGAGGTGAAAAATCTTAAGTTAGGTAAATCTAGTAAAGAAAAATAAAAAAACTCTACACCTCTTTCATATAACAAGTTCCTAGTCCGGCAGTTTCAAGTTGGTCCAATATAGCATCGGCTCTTTTTTGATCAATTTTAAGGGCCTCTACTAACTGTTTTGAAGACATTTCGTCAAACTTATCCATCATTTCAAGAGCCTTGCTAAATAGGGGATCACGTTCCGTTTTGGCGTCTTTTGCTGCCTCGACTCTTTGAGTTGTCACAGTTGCAACTTTGACTCCTTCAATCGACTTTAATCGGCTATCAATCTCATCCAATTTTTTTAAAATTACTTTTACTGAATCTTCCATAGGTAGAATTATATCATAAATGTTTTACTAGATATATTAAAATCAAAACTCAAATTATTATTTATTTTGTGGTTTTTTGGTTAATTATTTTTACTTGCGGTTCTGGAAGCCAATTTCGAATACTTTTAGGGTCAAAATATTTTTTCTCGTTAGTCATAAGTGAAAGAGGTACAAAAATGGCGATCCTGATTTTTGGATCAAGGAAAATCATACCGCCCCCACCCATAGAAAGCGTTGATAATCCATCAACAGTATGATATTGAATTGGGGCTCCAACATCAGTTCTTCCCTTAAAATCTCTCCACGTACTTATACCAACATATTTAAGTCCAAAGCCAGCATGTAGAATTCTGATATCTGCAAAATCCTCATTTATTCCTGGTGATACATTTAGTCGCGACTGATCTCTAAACCTGGAAAAATATCTATCAACATCTTTTTGAGTCGGTCGCTGGTCTAAAACATATTTCAATTCTTTTCGTTTTAATCTAGTTAAAATTCGTTTATCTATCCAGTTGGTCAAACCTAACTGATGAAATCGTCTCACAGTTGAGGTAATTTCTTTTTCGGGGACGAGATCTTCGGTCATTTGATTTATTAGTTTAGTAAAAGAATCAATATTTAATCGAACTTTATCAAGACCGTATTTTTCAATTGACTCTCGAGCCAGTTTAGATTTACCGGTTACAATTAAATGATTGATAATTGCAGCGGCATATATTGATGGTTGATCTTTAATCGCCAATAAACCGGCTATTTCATCAGACCCAGCATTGTTTACTAAATCTAAATCATGTTTTGTGTGCAGATAGGTCCAATGAATTGGCTTTGGGATCCGACCTTGTCTAAGTTGTGTTTCAAGCTTTTCAGGATCCAACATATAACGTGGTCTGTCTAAAAAAGGTAATGTATGGGAACGACGAAAACTACGCAAAGTAACAATAGTGGATTCTATATTAGTCATTTTTTAATTTAGCCTCTGAATAAAATAATTAAAGACCAATCGGATTATTTATAATAAAGCTAAAACTTTATTCCAAAACATTTTAACGCCGTCAGGTGAAAGTTCGTTTTGGTTTTGATGAGCATTTGCAGGTGGCTGTATATATCTCGTCATTTTTGAAAATATCCCCGTTTCCAGGCACCAATAAATAAATTCCGCGGCTTTAAGTGGATCTTGAGGGATCCTGATTCCACGCCATGAAGAGGCTTTTACCAAAATTTCAGGGCTGACTTTCATCCGCATCAACAAATCATGGTCCTGATTATTCGGAATTAACTTGTGACGTTTAAGAAAATCTAGATTATCAAATTCTTGTCTGCCGACCGGCTCAGTGAATAAAAGCAGGGAAGCGCTTTCCGCTTTGCTATCGAGTAATGCTTTAAACGATTGTTCACTTGGCTTGGTGATCTCGATGGAAATAACATTTTTTTGATAAACATCTTCATAAATATTTATCACTTTTCGGTCTTCTTGGGCACCATAAATCCTGATATATTCATGTACCGCGACCTCACTAATAAATTTTTTTGTATAGGGGGCGTCTTTACAAATAATATGAAAAATAAAACGCGATGATCTTTTGTTGAGTTCTTTTGTCAGGGTAACAAAATAATCAGTCCCGACAGCCGCTCCGGAAATTGGAATTATGACTTTGATCGGGGTGGTAGAATCCTTATCAACTTGGGCCAACTTTTCTTCGTATTGTTCTTCGGTTAGTGGGATGCTTAAAACAGGACTAATCGGATAAGGATTAACAACCACAGGTATATCTGAATGGATTTTTTTGCCATATTCCAAAAGTTTCCTCTGAGTTCTTTCACTAGGTGCAAAAATTAGATCAGCTCCGGGAATGAACCAGATATGATGAGGAGAATCATCGGTTACTTGGACAACTAATACAACTTTAATCCTGGTATCTTTTTCCAATCGGGTTTTTATTTCGGAAAGCTGATGCGCCAAACCAAAATGAGTGGCAACGATGAGAACCTTTGATGGTGCGGTATAACTTTCGCTAATAATTGTCTTCATCTGCTCGTACAATAATTCTGTATGAGAGCGCAAGAGATATCTGTATATAAAAGTGGTTATATTCTCGACCCGACCCTTTTCCGCCCAGACGGTCAGACGGCGGATGAGGGGATTAAGGCTCATAAAACGGTGCAGGTATGTGATTGTGGTATCTTGAGAACCTAAAAGCAAGGGAGTGTTGGTCCCTTTTGGAAGTCCCTGATACAAAGCATCAGTGACCCGGAGATGTCCGAGACCTGCCGGTGCATACGCAAAACAAATAAGCAATGATTTATCTTCTAAGGGTGAAATTGGTTTATCCATTGCTATTTATTATAGAGGAAAGAAAATGACTTTATCAAATTATCAGTTAACTAGTTAACTGATACAGCTTGTAATATATTTTAAATTGTTTTCAGAAAGATGCGGTCCGAGGGGAAGATAGATGATCTTATGTTTTTTGCTCCAAACAGAATCGTTAAGCTCAAAGTTTAATAGCAAACCCCGACCCCGAATTTGTTTGAGAACTTTGCCTGCAATATTAATTGGTAAAACTAATGGATAGGCCATCATTTCCCCTTTATCAAAATCGAGATAAGGGATAGTCGCATAAATATTTTTTTCATAAAACTCAACCTGCCTTCTTTTTATTCGTCTTATCTTTTCAAAGTCTATAAACTGTTGTAAAAAATTAAAAACAAAAAATCCCCGAGCCGGTAAAATACTGTCACCGATCAGATCGTAACCGATCTTCATAAACAAATTAGCTTTTAAAGAAAGCCAATTGGATACATTAGACCTATTTGCCCAATGAGATAAACTCCAAAATATTTGCATCAGCGCCCATAAAAAGATTACTTTTGTTGCGTATCTCAACGATTGAAAAGGCGAGGGTTCGGTAAAATTTATATCATCTTTCTGAGCGTAAACAACACTTCCTTGCAGGGGAACGACCTTACGAAGAGAATCGATAATAAAATGGTTTGGTTTTATAAAACGGATTTTGTTTAGGTCAACTATTTTATGGACAGAATCTTCAATGAGGATAGTTTCAGGTTTTAATAATTTAACCCAATAATTTTGTCTAAAAAGTTGATTGCTTATGCCAACTGGGTGCAGTATAACAAGAACTTCCGGACTGTATTTATGGATAATCCTTATTAATTGTTTTGGGCTTGTAGTTAATCTGCTATTAACAGGGTAATAGGTGATCTTGTAACCATGATTTCTGATATTATCTTCGACATCTCCACAGAAAAACACCGGAACTAAAACCGTTGACCCTTTTTTTATTTTCTTTTTGATCAAAATATCCCACAAGGCATCTTCCCATGAAAGATAAAATAGTCGCTTTATATTTTTTGGGATCTTATTTCTTTCGAATTTTAAATAATCCGCGAGATAAATTGGTTTAGGTGAAATCATATTTATAAAAAATACTAAATACTTAATACTAGATACTGAATACTAACGAAGTGGCGGGGAGTGATCGAAGATAAAAATTATTTTCATAATAGTATAAAAGTATACCAGATTATTCTTTCAGTATTCTTTCAGAAATAAAACGTATTTTTAGATCGGAAGGAGGATAAAATAATATGTGTGGACACTGTTGTGGAGGTGGTTGCGGATGTGGACATGATCATGAAGGTCATGAAGGCCACGAGCACAGTATGGAAGACAAAATGAAACATTTCGAAGAGCATCTAAAAGAGATGAGCAAAGAGGAGCTTTCCATGAAACAGGAAAAACTCGAAAAAAAACTAGCTCTTGTTACCAAACTGATTAAAGAGAAAAAGTAGGGTTGTTTTTTAGGCGTTTTGTTTGGCCTGTTTTTGTGTAGGGGTATAACATCCTAGAAATATCGACGCGAGAATTGCAAGTTGTCT
>Ga0172379_10010850_pt1 | contig 10953 bp, 8 predicted proteins | sample GrowelOW334metaG_FD_119756 | JGI IMG/M metagenome (GOLD analysis project Ga0172379, IMG submission 119756) | Groundwater microbial communities from an aquifer near a municipal landfill in Southern Ontario, Canada - Groundwater well OW334 metaG | ecosystem: Environmental > Aquatic > Deep... | reverse complement strand
CCCTTGCGGCATATCAGAAGGCTATTCCTGAATATTTGCACTACTACAATACCGAAAGGCCGCATATGGGTTTGCAAATGCAAACGCCCCTAGAAGTGATGCAAAGCTATTGACTAGAAAACAGAAGAAGGCAGCATCACAAAACCCTGTGCGAAAAACCTTTCCACTGCTGTTTGGAGCTCCTTATGGAACGAAGTGCGAACTGGAAATGACTTTTAGCACTTCCGCTCTAATTCCTCTCCGCATTAATTCTTCCGAATTCGCTTTTATTGATTCTGGCTGATCAAATAATACTCCTGCGTTTAATCTGTAAATTCCTTCTCTTTCGGTCAAGGTTATTATATGAATTTTCTGTGACGGATCACCAATGCGTGCAATTTTAGTTATATCTCTTTTAAAATCCGCTTCTGTACCTTTAAAAGTTCCAGTGAATGTAATCAAAGATGGAGTAACCACCTCGTTCTTTATTTGCATACTGTAGGGGGTCGTAGCAGCCATCCTGCAATTAAAATCAATAAAATAGAAATCCTCATTATTGTCTACCAATACATCTATTGCTCCAACTCCATACCATCCCATTTTTTGCATTTTTGGAAGTATTTTTTCCAATATTGTTTTATGAATTTTTCGAATTACTGATTTGTTTTCATCTTTTTTACAGAAACTACCTCCTAAATAATCACCATTTTCTCCTGTTATTTGTTCACTTAATCCGATTATCTCCATTGGTGAATTTGGATCATGTGGAATAGCAAAATCCACCGCAATATCTTTTGCCTGCTTTATATATTTCTGAACAATTATATTTCCTTCTATAGTCCTGAAATCGAATTTGGCTTTCTCTATATCTTCTGTTTTTTTGCAAATTCTAACTCCGTCACCAGCTGAGGATGATGACACTTTAATTACGCAAGGCAATGGGCATTTTTCGGTTTCCATATTAGAAAATTCGGCCCCATTAGCATAAGACCCATATTGTGGAATTATGTTTGCTTCTGGCGCTAAATCAGGAATGTTCTTTTTATCATTCAAATAAATCGTTAGGTTCGGGTCAATTTGATAAAGATTGGTTAGTTCTTTATCAATGTAGGGCTGAGCCATTACTAACTCGCCAGGGCTTATTTGTAATTTTAGTGCATTTTTAATTCTTTTATTTCTCTCATTTGCATCCAAATCTATTCCAATTTCTTTCGGCAAAATTACCATTCTGTCTTCGCTTGTGACTGGTTGACCAATTTCATCTCTAAGTAACCTCAATATATCTTCTCTTATTGTGCTGCCTAAACATACAACCTTGACGCCACTTCCGGCGCATACGGTTGGCCTCATGGCCACTAATTCTTCGACCGATGGTGGGCATTGATTATAGAATTTGGAATCCTGCCCTGAAGGATAGCCGTAATAATAGACTGTTTTGTCTGGGAAATATTTCGACAATGATGTTTGAGTATCTGACATTTGGCTGTTTTTAACAGTTCGAGCGTCGTAGAATACAACCTTTTTAGCTAAATGTCAATACAATGATTACTGCTGACTTAAGCCGAAAATGAGCCTTTGGATTCATTGGAGCGGGTAACGGGAGTCGAACCCGTGTCTCCACCTTGGCAAGGTGGCATAATAGCCGTTATACGATACCCGCATGGTCGTGCCGCGCGCGGCAGTGGCTTATCTGAAAGCCAAAGTGTATGGGGCGCGCGGGTTTTTAAAAAGCTTGGGAATATTAACCGAGTCTTATTTTAGGGTCAATGTTTATCCGATTTTGCGTACTGAACTCGTTCCTTTCACAGGCGTGCCAGGCAATTTATCGTCGTGTGATGATTTTTTTGCAGCCGGTGCCGATTCTCCTCCAAGTGTTGCCTTGTGAGAAAGGTTAAGTCTTCCCATATCATCTATTTCAACAAGTTTTACCTTTAGCGTATCGCCAAGTTTCACAACATCTTCAACTCTGTTCACGCGTTGTGCTGCGAGCTGTGAAATGTGACATAGGCCTTCTTTGCCCGGAGTTATCTCCACGAATGCTCCGAAGTCCATAAGTCTTGTGACTCTGCCATCAAACACGTCTCCAACTTTTGGGATATAAGTAAGTTTCTTGACCCATTCAACCGCCTTCTCTCCTTTTTCTTGATCCGGTGCAGTAATCTGAACAAGTCCGTCATCGGTAATATCAATTTGAACATCACATTCTTTTGTAATCTTCTGGATAGTTTCGCCACCTTTTCCAATTACGACTTTGATTAATCCTGTGTCGATTTTTAGACTCATAATCAAAGGCGCGTACTTTGAAAGTTCTTTTCTGGCTTTCGGAACTACCGCAAGCATTTTTTCCATGATGAATTCGCGAGCCTCCTTAGCGCGAGTCAAAGCGTTTTTCATCAATTCGAGCGAAAGTCCTTTAATTTTTATATCCATTTGAAGAGCTGTGATTCCCTCAGTTGTTCCTGTCGATTTAAAATCCATATCTCCGGCAAAATCTTCCATTCCTTGAATGTCTGTAAGGATTTTGTAATCACCTGTATCGTGGTCGGAAACCAACCCCATTGCCACACCGGCTACCGGTCTTTTAATCGGTACACCTGCGCACATCAACGAAAGCGTCGAACCGCAAACGGAAGCCATTGAACTTGACCCATTACATCTTGGGATTTCGGAAACCACCATGACTGTGTATGGGAATTCTTCTTCCGTTGGAAGGACTGGAATTAAGGCGCGCTCGGCAAGATCTCCGTGGCCGATTTCGCGTCTTCCCGGGCCTCTTAACATTTTAATATCCCCCGTGGCATATGGAGGAAAATGATAGTGGTGCATATATCTTTTTACTTCGTCGCGATCCATCAAGTCCAAAATCTGAGCGTCGCCGGGCGCGCCCAATGTCGTTATCGAAAGCGCCATTGTCTCGCCTCTTTGGAATATGCATGAACCGTGAACTCTCGGAAGAACATCCGGAACAACAGTTATCGGACGAACCTCGTCAAGTTTTCTTCCATCGATTCTTTGTTCTTTTTCCAAGATGTTTTTTCTCATTCTTTTCTCCATTTTTTCCGTGAACAAGTCCATCAATTCTCTTTCTGTGAATACTTTGTCCTCCAATTCTTTTGCGTATTTTTCAACTAATTTATCTTGAACAGCGTGTATTTTTTCTTTTATCTCCATCTTTGTTTTTCCTTTGATGGAATCCAACATATCGTCGGTCACGAAATCAGTGACCGCTTTTTGAACCTCTTTGCTCGCTTCGGCCAATGTCAGTTCCATTTTCTCAACTTTGAATTGCTTTACAAAATCCAATTGGAACTGGCAAATCTTTTTAATCTCTTTGTGCGCCATGTCGAAAGCCTGAAGAATAATATCCTCCGGAACTTCTTTTGCGGCAGCTTCAACCATTGTTATCGCGTCAATTGTTCCTGCTACGATAAGGTTTAATTTCCCTTCCTCGCATTCTTTGTATGTAGGATTAATGACTAATTTATCGTTTACATAGCCCATTCTGACAGCTCCGACAGGCCCTTCAAAAGGCGCGCCTGTTAACATCAAAGCCACGGAGGCCGCATTTATCGCGGTGGTTCCCGGGTCAACTTCCATGTCCACTGACAAAGAAGTACAGATTAACTGCACTTCGTTTCTTGTTTTCTTTGGAAAAAGAGGCCTCATAGGCCTGTCTATCAATCTTGAAATCAAGACTGAATTTTCGGAAGGCCGGCCTTCTCGCTTAACAAATCGGCTCCCTTTGATTTTTCCGGCCGCATACATATTTTCTTCATAGTCTACTACAAGCGGAAAAAAGTCCGATTCTTTTCCTTTTTCGCTAATAGTGGCGTTTGCCATAATGACAGTGTCGCCAAGCGAAGCCACGACATATCCCGTGGCGTAAGTCTGTATTGGTGATCTTGAGAGCTTGAACTGGCGCCCCGCAAGATCCATGATTTTGTCTTCCATGTTTAATTGGGTTAGGAAGTATTGAATCCTCAAAAGCTTATATTTGCTTTTTGGAGATTCGTAGCATCACGCTTTTGGCGTGATGTGCCCAAATGGAAGAAAAGCGACCCTAGAGTGACAAGTTTCAGAGGACTACCGAGGTTGCGGTAATTCCCTGGAACTTGCTACCTAAGACCTTAATTTCTTGATCTGGGTCTTTTAATGATTTTAAAGAACGAAAAAGCCCGCCGAAGGCGGGCACGGATTACTTTCTCAATTTCATCTTCTTGACGATATCTTCGTAGGCATCCGCTTGGTGCATCTTCAGATAATTCAGATGCTTCCTGCGTTTCCCTACCAACCCCAGAAGTCCTCTTCTTGAGTGATCATCTTTAGGATGTTTCTCCAAGTGATCGGTAAGTTCATTTATTCTTTCCGTCAGAATGGCCACTTGAACCTTTGACGAACCGGTATCCTTGTCGTGGATTCCAAATTTATCCATTACCTTTTTTTTCTTTTCTCTGTCCATTTTTTTGCTTTATATATGTTGTAGAAACCGTTTGCCAGAAAAGTTTACTGTAAAATCGGTTATTTGGCAAGGGTTTTAGCACGGTTAACTTTTTAAACTCCCTCCGGCAGCCATTTTTTCCGCCTACGGATCGGTTTTCTCGCTACTTTGCAATAGGGAAAACCTCTCTGTTGACTAAAAACTCACGGTCATTACAATTCAAGTAAATGAATTATAGAAAAATCATTGTAGAAGCGTGGGAATATACGCAGGCCAATAAGAGGCTTGTTCATTGGCTTGGGGTTGTACCGGCTTTTTTTACCACAACCTTTTCCATCGGCTACCTAATGTATCAGTATTTTGCTTTTAAAAAATCTTATCTTTTTGATAATGCGGATGAATCTTTTCTTCATACCGTTGTCATCGCCATTTTTGATTTTATCAAAAATCATTTTTCATGGACATTGCCTTTGGTTATCATCGCTATTATTTTTGGTATTTTTTATTTGCTATTGCCAACTTTGGCTGAAGCTTCGGCGGTTCAAATTATCGCAAGAGAAAGAAACGGCCAGCGCGTGAGCGTTAGCAGAGGTGTTCGTCACGGAATTATGTCTTTTTTGCCTCTTTTTGAATATCATTTAATGGTAAAAACCTTTACCGTCTTCTCCATTTTAATAGAAATGGCATTTGTTCTGAGAAATTTAGGGGTTGGTATTTTTGAGATAATGCTGCCGCTTTTCATGGTTGTGCTTTTTGTCAGTTTTATCCTGTTGCTACTTTTTACCTACACCGATTTCTATATAATCATTGATGGAAATAAAATTATTGATTCCATTAAAAAGAGTTCGCGTCTTGTAATTACAAACTGGCGTGACACTTTTTTGATTACATTTTTGATGATTATTATTGGCATAAGGATCATCATTCAGGCGATTATCGTATTTATGGTTCCGATTTTTGTTGTCGCGGTGACGAGTTACCTCACTACAATTTTGATGCCTTCCACCGGTATCGTACTTGGAGGTGCTTTAGGGCTTATAGCCCTTCTCGTAGCTTCTTATCTAAACGGCGTTGTAAACATCTTCACTTACTCCGTTTGGACATATACTTACCTTGACCTCACCTCGGAAAAAGAGCTTTCCGCACGTGATAAAGTGAATGCTCGCGATAAAGTTGAGGTAGAGGAATTTGCCAGCGAAGAGGAGGAAAAACTTGGATTTTTGCGGGCGCCTCACAAAAATATTAAGGATTAGAGGGATTTTGATTTGGCCGGAGCGGCAGGAGTCCTTTTTTGTGAAGAGTAAAATTTTCCAAAAGTAAAATTTTCCGATTTTTTTACTTTTTTACCGATTTGAAAATTTGGGTACCCGCACCCCCGCACCCCCGCGGCTAATTGCTATCCCGTTTTTCCGCCGAAAGGGTCAAGTCTTGCCTAACGTGGCCGTTCCCTCGCCCACCGCCCCGTCTATTTTGTTTGACATCTTTTGAGTTATGTGTCATAATACTGACAGGTGAGCTGAAAATAAAAATGAAAAATGAAAAAACTAAAGGGCATTTCACAAAATAAGAAGATTGCTATTTCCGCCATATCAATATTCCTTGTTTCTCTTTCGATGATGATGTTCTTTTTAGGGAAAGGTAGTTTCCTTCAAAGTGGCGAAGCAAATGTTCTGCATTCAACCGGAGGGTCAACCTCAGCACATGGCGCGGCTGCCGGAGGCAATGAAGCCGTCGCGATTGAAGATTCTTATCGAAAAGATCTAAAGAATATCGAAGATCCGATATTCGTTTTAACTCCTGCCGGCAAGTTCACTTTCACAAGTGACTCTTTCTGCAAACTTGTAAACAAAAAGTGTGACACATTAACCGGAAAACTTTTCTATAACCTTATAAACAGCAAGGATCTTCCTGCTCTTATATCTTCCGTTTCTGATGTATTGGCAAAAAAAGAACGCGTTGATTCAATGGGTCCATACAGAATGATTTCCGGCGATCACGAATTGATAGTTATGTTTAATGTCGTTCCCGTGCTCGGAGAAAATAAAGAGGTTAAAAGTTTGGCCTTCAGCATTAAAGATTTAACAGCTCAAGTACAAAATTTGGATAGTTATAAAAGTCTTAAAGCGGACGATGCCGTGAAAACCACTCCGGCCGCCGATGATTGGCTTAAAGCTCTTTATCCAAAAATTCAGGAAATGAAAGATTCCAAGATGGCCAAGGCTTGACCCTTAGGGTCCTCGTGGCGATTTCTCGCTTGATGCGCCTTTGCCACCCTTAGGGTGGTTGTTGCGAGGGTGGTTATTGCGAAAAGCCGCCGGTTAAAGTAGAATCGGCTTGTTTTAACCAACGATTTTTTATGGAAACCAAAGGATATAAAGCTCACGAAGTTGATCAAAAATGGCAGAAGAAATGGGAAAAAACCGGATTACATTCCGTTGATTTAAAAAACACAAAAAAGAAATATTATAATTTGGTGATGTTTCCCTACCCCTCCGGCGATAAACTCCATGTTGGCCATTGGTATAATTTTGGAGCCGCCGATAGTTTCGGAAGATTTATGCGCATGAAAGGCTTTAACGTTTTGGAGCCGATGGGGTTCGACAGCTTTGGCCTGCCGGCCGAAAACTACGCCATCAAGACAAAAATCCATCCAAAAAAAAGTACGGAAAATAATATTGAAGTGATGATTCGCCAGTTAAAAGCGATGGGCACGATTTATGATTGGGATAAAATGGTCGTTACTTCCCGTCCCGAATATTACAAATGGACTCAGTGGATATTCTTGCAGCTTTATAAAAAAGGTTTGGCCTACAAGAGAAAAGCTCCTGTTAATTGGTGCCCGAGCTGCCAAACCGTTCTTGCAAACGAGCAGGTTCAAGATGGCACTTGCGACAGATGTGGCACGGAGGTTACAAAGAAAAATTTGAACCAGTGGTTTTTAAAAATTCGCGATTACGCCGAAAAGTTATTGGATTACAAAGGTTTGGATTGGCCGAAAAAGACAATGCTCATGCAACAAAATTGGATTGGAAAAAGTATCGGCTGCGATGTTTCATGGAAAGTAAAAGGTATGGATTTGGTTCTCGATACTTTCACGACTACGGTTGATACGATTTATGGAGTAACTTTTGCCGTCATCTCTCCGGAGCATCCGGATTTGGATAAATTGATGAAACCCTATTTCAAAAAAGATGTGGAAAAATATGTTGAGGCCGCAAAGAAAAAAACAGATATTGAAAGACTTGCCGAGGATAAAGAAAAAACCGGAGTGAATACCGGAAGCTTTTTGGTTAATCCGTTTAATGGCCAAGAGGTGCCGCTTTGGACCGCTGATTATGTTTTAATGACTTATGGAACCGGTGTTGTGATGGGCGTTCCGGCACATGATCAAAGAGATATGGATTTCGCAAAAAAATATAAATTCGATATTGTTCAAAGTGTTCAATTTAATAATGGCGAAACTTTTGTTTATGATGATGTGGATAAATATAACGTGAAGGGAAAAATTATTGATTCCGGCGAATTTACCGGTTTGTCGATTTTGGATGGCCGCAAAAAAATGATTGCGTGGATGGAGAAAAATAAATGCGGAAAGGCAAAAATTCAATACAAGCTTCGAGACTGGCTGATTTCCAGGCAGAGATACTGGGGGGCGCCGATCCCGATAGTTTATTGTGAAAAATGCGGAGAAGTTGCGGCGCCTGAAAAAGACCTGCCAATAGAGCTTCCCGATGATGTTGATTTCAAACCGACAGGCGAATCCCCTCTCGCAAAGCATGACAAATTTAGAAATACAAAATGTCCAAAGTGCGGCGGAAAAGCTACTCGCGAAGTTGATACCATGGACACTTTTATGTGCTCAAGTTGGTACTATCTCCGCTATCCGTGCAATACTCTCAAAACCGCGGCGTTTGATAAAAGAGTTGATGATACTTGGCTTCCTGTGGACATGTACATCGGTGGGCCGGAGCACGCGTGCATGCACTTGCTATACGCGAGGTTTATAAATATGGCTTTGAATGATTTGGGATATATTGGCTTTAAAGAGCCGTTTAAGCGCCTCGTTCATCAGGGAATGATTACGAAAGATGGTGCGAAAATGAGCAAATCAAAAGGAAATACCGTGAGCCCCGACGAGTTTGTTGAAAAATATGGAAGTGATGTTTTCCGCATGTATTTAATGTTTATGGGACCGTTCACCGAGGGCGGCGATTGGAATGATAAAGGAATTACCGGAGTCGCAAGGTTTGTGGACAGATTTTGGAATTTGATAAATAGTAATGTTCCTGCAAAAGATAGTGCGGCGCTGAAAAAGGCTTTGCACAAATTGATAAAAAAAGTTGGCGAGGATATCGAAGTTTTCCATTTTAATACGGCCGTTGCGGCATTGATGGAATTTGTGAATTTTTGCATGAAGAATGGGATAGATAAGGAATCGAAAATGTGCGCTTCGCGGCTGATTGCGCCGCTCGCACCCCATTTCGCAGAAGAATGCTATGATGTCCTTGGCGGAAAATACAGCGTGTTGGATAGCGGCTGGCCTGTATACGATGCGGCGCTAACTGTGGACGACGTTGTAAAAATCGGAGTTCAGGTAAACGGAAAAATTCGTGGCGAAGTCCAGATCGCAAAAGCTGCGCCGCAAACCGAGGCCATTGCCGCCGCCAAAGAAAATTCCAACGTCGCAAAGTTCTTGTCCGAAGGCAAAATCGTCAAAGAAATTTATGTACCGGGCAGAATTATCGGGTTTGTGGTGAAATGAGGTTTAATGTTGATATTCATTAATTCAAACATATGAAAAAGTTCTTACCCCTGGTATTTTTATTCCTGTTTCTTTTTGGTTGTACTTCCGAGCCTGTAAAAAGAGATACAGCCCCTACTAACGATACAACAAAGACCGTTGTGCCGGATTTAGGCTTCAGCGTGCCCGAGGAATGGGGAAAACTTGTTTTAAACAATCCATATAAAAGTGCAGGTTCATTGTATTTGGATTTTCCAATAAACAATGTTAATCAATTATCTTTTGAAAATAACGTAGATGCTTTTTATCAGGACGGAGTAGACAAGCTTTACTGGGTAAAAATTATTGATTCCGGTGGTTGCGAAATTTACGATAAATATAATTTGGAGCCGGGGCATTTTGACGAATGTGCTTATGACGAAAAAGATCGATCAAAAGACTTGGTTGTAAAAGTTTATGAAGATGGATTTTTTGATATTAAGAATCAGAAAACAACAGTTTTTAATAGCCCAGTAATTAGTTATCAGCTATCTCCCTCTTTATTTCTGGATAAGGATGGTTTTTATGATTTATTTAGTCCGAGTGGCAAATATATGTTGAAGGATGCTTATTATTATGAGGGATGTGGCGTTGCTCTCATTTCAGTTACAGATTTGAAGGTTTTAAATGATGAAATTAGTTGCGAGCCATTGTTAACTTTTTCTATCGATGAAGATGTTGTAGCTATTCAATCTGTTTATTTTGGAATGAATAGTCCTGGAGACGATTTTCTTTTTATAAAAGGGTCTGAAACAATTTCTTTGTTGAAATATTTGATTCTGAACCCGAAAAAGACAGACTGGGGATTTCTTTTCGACATCAGAAAACTAGCAAAAATAGAATCTATTGGGAATAATACTGTCATTTTTACCGTTGATAGTCGTGCAAAGGACTGGCTTAAAACCGGCAGATTCAAATTTGATTTCCGAAATTACGATTTTTCCGAGTTGCCGGAATAAACTTTACCAAAAGGCTATGCCAAACGAAAAAGATTATGTCGTTCTTTTGCACGGCTTTTGGAGAACGGCAAAATCGATGAAAAAAATTGAAGGAATTTTATCAAATGAAGGTTATTGCGTGATTAACTTGGATTATCCTTCAAGGAAAGAAACGATAGAAAATCTCTCGGACAATCACTTAAAAAAGGCGTTGGTGGAAAAATGTACCGACCGGCACAAGAAAATAAATTTCGTTACGCATTCCATGGGCGGAATCGTCGTTAGATATTTCTTGGCAACAAATAAACTGCATAACTTGGGCAGAATGGTAATGCTGGCGCCGCCAAACAACGCATCTAAATTGGCTGATGTTTTGTGCAAATTTGAAACCGTCGGCAGCTTTTTCGGGCTGGCGCTAAATCAATTCATTCATGATGAAAAAAGCCTGATTAACAAGATTCCTGAGCCGGATTATGAAGTCGGAATTATTGCCGCAAAATATGATGACAAAGTGTCATTAAAAAACACAAAACTGAAAAACATGAAAGATTTTCTTGTCGTAAAAAGTACGCACACATTCATCATGAACTCGGAAAAAACAATTACGGCGGTTAAAAACTTTTTGGAAGAGGGGAAATTTTAAGATGATGGCTGGCATTTGCGGCACGGCGGCGGTGTGGTACGGCGCGTATGCGGCGCGATGTGGCTGGAGCTCGGCGTGGTACGGCGCGTGTCTGGCGCGATGTGGCTGGAGCTCGGCGTGGTACGGCGCGTGTCTGGCGCGATGTGGCTGGAGCTCGGCGTGGTACGGCGCGTGT
>Ga0172379_10010849_pt1 | contig 10953 bp, 9 predicted proteins | sample GrowelOW334metaG_FD_119756 | JGI IMG/M metagenome (GOLD analysis project Ga0172379, IMG submission 119756) | Groundwater microbial communities from an aquifer near a municipal landfill in Southern Ontario, Canada - Groundwater well OW334 metaG | ecosystem: Environmental > Aquatic > Deep... | reverse complement strand
CAACTGACTTTTCCATATTCATTCATTTCCAAAAAACCGATCGGGCATACGTTGAGACAATTTTCACAGCCGATACATTTCGTCTGATCAAAAACAACCGTATCTACTTGAACAACGTGATTTCGTTCATCTTTTTTCGCAATCGGTTTTGCTCCAAATTTTCTTACCAATTCCAAGAGCTTGCAACGACCACCCCAAACGCAATCATCACATTCCAATAAGTGCTTCGCCAAAATCCCATCGAGTTTTTCGGTTCGTCTTTGCGTTATCGCTTCCGACTCGGTGACAATCTCCATTCCCTCTGTGACAACCGTCGCGCAAGCGTGCTTAAGATAGTCCTCGCCTTTGATCTCAATCGCGCACATTCCGCAGTGATGCGCCGTTTCGACATCCGGATGAAAACACAACGAAGGAATCTCAACACCGTGTTCCATAGCGACTTCCAAAACAGTCTTTCCTTGATCGGCAACAACCGTTTCTCCATTTATCGTAATCGATATTTTTTCCATACTCATTCTCATTTTTTTATACCCTACTTTCCCCTATTTTACTACATTTGAGGTAAACAAACAAAACACATAAAAACCTCCCGTAAAGGAGGCTTTCGATATTTTTTTTAATTTTGATTCTGGAAAAACTCTACTCGTTTACGATTTATATGAGTCCCACTTGTCCAAAAAATGTGAGGACAGCGAGCGGTGTAAGCGCCAGCAAAATCGCCAGTGCCATCTCATTGTTACCGCGATGCGCTTTGAGCGTATCCATCAAACTCGGTTTTTGAGTTTGCAATTCGTCCTGATGAGGACACGTTCCTCCGGGCTCACAACCGCAAGCCTCTACTTGAGGAACTCCTTGAATTTCTTCCGTCATATTTTTATATTACTTATTATGTATTGCAAGAATCTTTTTGTCTGAGTGCATTTCACAAGGTGTAACTCTAGAATTTACACTCCAGAAATGTGCCAAACAAATCAATCCCGCAAAGTTATAGTAAGAGACAAAAAACGGATGAATCCCCCAAATAGAGGTCACCCGTTTCAAACTCTTATGAATACAGTATAGCAGAAAAAAATGTGTTTGTCAAATTCCCGTAAAAGGATCTTGCTTGATAGATTCTTTCTCAACTCCCATTCCCGTGAGCATCGTTATCATCGCATTGGCAAAAGTTGGCGACCCTACGATATAATACATCGAGTGTTTAATGTCAGCTATATATTTTTGTAGCATAGTGTCACAAATATAGCCTCGCTCCTCCTGCCATTCACACGATTCGGCTGCTTCTTGATTCGTGAGTGTATCGATACACGTGTAATTCAATTCCGGAAAATCCTGAAGCTCGTTCGCGAAAGAAGCATCTTCGGGATGCCTGTTGGAATAGAAGAGATAGAACGGTCGTTTGCTACCATCGTGCACTGCCTGACGCAAGATACTGCGCGCTGGTGTGATGCCGATACCACCGATCAAAAACGTGACGGGTCGATCACTTTTATCCAACACAAAATGTCCAATGGCCTGCGTGATAATCACCTCTCCGCCGATCTCCATTGCATTGAGGGTTTGTTTGAAACCACTCTGCGTGATGCGCATAGCAAACACCAATTGATTCTCGTAAGGCGCCGAAGCGATAGAGAGTGAACGCATACCGCGACGATCATCCGGAAAAGTAAGCGTGGGCAAAGTCATCACCACATATTGCCCCGCTTGAAAAACAAACTCTTCGGGCTTGTTAAAAACAAAGGCCACTGTCTGATCAGCAACCTCCTGTTTTTCTATCAGTTTAATAGTGTATGTTTGCATAAGAATACTTAAAATTTCTCGTGTTTGAGTGCGGTTCTAGGCGCAATTGAGGACACGGAGTAAACCGTACAGAGAAGTACGGTGTCGAGTACCGGAAATTGGAACGACGAAATGTGCCAAACACGAAAATTTTAACTTTGTCGGGGTACTCGGAATCGAACCGAGACTAAATGGTCCCAAACCACTCGTACTACCACTATACTATACCCCGTATTACTTCACCCATCATAGCCAAAAAAATCAAACTCGTCAAATGATGAAAGAAAATAACATCCCGCCGTGAAGCGGGATATTATTCTATCTTTTGTTTTTAATTGGAACTCAATCAAAACATTCGATCATTCTTTATTTTACAGCCTCTTTCAAACTCTTTCCTGCAGTAAATTTAGGAACGGTCATTGCGGGAATAGTAATCTTTGCTTTTGTCTGAGGATTGATACCCTCACGAGAAGCGCGCTGTGAAACTTTGAAAGTTCCAAAGCCTGTCAAAGTTACTTTGCTGCCGCTACTGAGTTCTTTGGTAATCGTGTCTACCATAGCCTCGATAACTGCCTCAACGTCTTTCTTTGTCAGATCTGTTACTGCGACGATCGCGTGCACCAACATATCTTTGTTTACGTTTTTCACTGTGCTTTTTGCCATAATCTCCACCTGCCTTTCTAGTTTCCTTCCGGCCTTTAGTCAGTCAGAAGGGTTTCGCTAACCAGTAGCTGTGTTTATTGTATATTTATCTTCAAAATAAAGCAAATGTCAGACCACTCCTCTCCTCTATCGCTGTATCAAATTATCAGATTGTTCCCGAAAAAAACGGCATTCCATTGCTTAGATAAAGTGTATAGCGGTATTTATCTCGCATATTCTACCGCGCGTGTTTCACGAAAAACAATGACTTTGATTTCTCCAGGATATTTGAGCTCGCTCTCCACCTTTTGCGCGATATCGCGAGCAAGTTTCATAGATGCCAAATCATCTGTTTTTTCCGGATTCACAAAAATACGAACTTCGCGACCAGCTTGAATAGCGTATGATTTTTCCACTTCGGGAAAAGAGTTAACCATCGCTTCCAAGTCTTCCATACGTTTGATATATTTCTCGGCGGTTTCTTTGCGAGCACCAGGTCGAGCCGCGGATATAGCATCGGCAGCTGTCACAATATAAGCTTCAATCGAAGCATGCGGATACTCGTCATGATGTGACCACATCGCCTCGATCACTTCTTTGGCAATACCAAACTTCTCCAAAATCCTAATGCCGATTTTCACATGCGTTCCTTCGATTTCATGATCAACCGCTTTGCCGATATCGTGTAACAGACCCGCTTTTTTTGCCACCGACACATTGGCGCCCAATTCAGCTGCCAATGCCCCGGCCAAATAGGAAACTTCGAGTGAATGAATCAAGATATTCTGCTTGTAGCTGTATCGATAACGTAAACGACCGAGGATATAGAGAAGTTTAGGATGAAGTCCCGCCACACCGACCTCATACGCCGCCGCTTCTCCCGCTTCCTTGATCTTGTCATCAATTTCTTTTTTGGCTTCCTCTACCGTCTCTTCGATACGAGCCGGATGAATGCGTCCGTCGGCGATAAGTTTTTCCAAAGCGATGCGCGCGATTTCCCGACGCACCGGATCAAAACCAGAAATCAAAACCGACTCCGGAGTATCATCAACAATCAATTCCACACCGGTCAATTTTTCCAACGTACGAATATTGCGACCTTCTTTTCCAATAATCTTTCCTTTTACTTCATCGGATGGCAAAGAGACGGTTGTTGTTGTAAATTCCGATACATGCGAGCGGGAATATTTTTGGATAACCTGTCCCATAATCGAAAGCGCTCTGCGTTCCAATTCTTCTTGTCCTTCTTTTTCAAGTTTTGACATTCGCTTCACTAAAGCATCTTTGTTCTCATCTTCAGTCAATTGCAACAAAATATTCTTCGCTTCTTCTTTATCGAAGCCGGCAATTTTTTCCAGACGATCCAGTTCATCAGTACGAATTTTTTCCGTTTCGCGACGAATTTCACGAATTTCCTCCGCTTTTTGCTCAAGCAGTTTCTTACCGCGTTCAAATTCCTCCGTCTTTTTTTCAACCTGTTCCTCACGCTTTTCAATACGGACTTCTTGTCTCGCGATTTGTTCTTCGCGTTCTTGTTCTTTTTTCTTGGCATCCTCAAGGATAGCCACTGCTTTATCTTTGGCATTTAAAACTGTTTCTTTGGATTGCTGTTGTGCTTCTTCCAAGATTTTTACCGCTCGCCCTTCCGCTGTGTCAAGTTGTTTTTTAGCGATATTTTGTCGGGCTTGATACCCTAAAAAAATTCCTATCGCCAACGCTCCCGCGCTTGCCACGAAAATAAAACCGGATTCCATAAAAATGTGCCTCGCTTCGACGGGTGGTGTTTATGAACACAAACAAACTTTCTCTTTAACGATACAAGAGAAAATATATGTTATTTAACAAGTCTCTACACGCCTTTGTAGCATGTATTGAAATAAAAGATGCTTATAATGCATAAGTAAAAACATTGTGTGCGACAGCTTAGTCATATATATCACGTTTTGTTCATTCACTATCCGATAAAAACCGAGGATTGAATAGTTAAAGTAGACTGAATTGTCTGCTCGCAGTATACGCAAAGAATACCTTTTTGTCAAAGAGTGGCTTGAATGCTATACTGCCCAATAGCAACCAACCATACAAAACCTTATGTTCAAACCAATCGTGCTTGTCGTGCTTGATGGATGGGGTCTTTCCAATACCACGCAAGGAAATCCCATACGCGAAGCCATACTTCCAACTTTCGATAAGCTCAACCGATTTTATCCGATGACAAGTCTTCAAGCATCGGGAATAGCCGTCGGACTTCCGTGGAATACTCCCGGTAATAGCGAAGTCGGTCATATGACTATGGGTGTCGGTCGTGTCATCTATCAAAATATGCCCCGCATCACCCTCGCCATTCAGGATGGTTCTTTTTTCAAAAATGAAGCCCTTCTTACGGCAATGAAAAATGTCACCACGCATAAAAGCGCGCTCCATATCATGGGATTGGTCAGTGAAGGCTCGGTACACGCTCACAAAGATCACCTGTTTATGCTGATGCGCATGGCCAAAGAGCAAAATATCGAGAAAGTATTCATACATATTTTTACGGATGGTCGGGATTCATCGCCTACTTCCGGAGTTTTCAATATTCGCGACGTCGAAGAACACACTCATACCATGGGCGTGGGGAAAATCGCCAGCGTGTCAGGAAGAAACTGGGCAATGGATCGCAATAATAACTGGGAACGCATTGAAAAAACTTATGCAGTGCTTACGCGAGGCGAGGGAGAGCACACTGATTCGCCAGCTCAATATCTGGAAGATTGTTACGCCAAGGGTGTCACCGATGAATTTATTGATCCTTGTGTGGTTACTGAAAAGGGGAAACCGGTGGCAACTATTCAAGATAATGATTCGGTTATTTTCTTTAATTTTCGCGAAGATCGCGCCCGAGAACTCACAAAAGCATTCACGCTTCCGGGATTCGATAAATTCGCAAGACCGAAACGATTGGATGTGGATTTCGTCACTATGACAGAGTACGAAAAAGACTTGCCGGTACATATTGCTTTTCCTTCGGAGGAAATCCATAACAGTCTTGGTGAAACATTGAGTACTCATCAAAAAAAACAAGCGCGTATTGCAGAAACGGAAAAATACGCTCACGTTACCTATTTTTTCAACGGAGGCACAGAACAAGCGTTTCCAAATGAAGACAGATTTTTGATTCCTTCACTCACGGTTCCGCACTTCGATGATGTTCCTGAAATGTGCGCTCCAAAAATTACCGAAAAGGCTATAGGTCTGATTGAAACAAATAAGTATGATTTTATACTTATCAACTACGCGAATCCGGATATGGTCGGTCACACGGGCAATGAACAAGCTTCCATCAAAGCCGTCGAAGCTACCGACAAAAGTCTTTCGATACTCATACCAGCCGTTTTGAAAGTTGGAGGATCGCTTTTCATCACGTCTGATCATGGTAATGTTGAGAATGTCAAAAATCTTGCGACGGGAGAAATTGATACGGAACATTCCACTAATCCCATCCCATTTTGGTTCGTCACCAGCACCAATCATCGTGAAAAAACCGCAGAATCCATGGTGCGGGAAGAAAATCAGATCGAAGGACTCTTGAGCGACATCGCACCTACCATACTTGATATGATGAGCATTCCAAAGCCACCCGAGATGAACGGTGAAAGTCTTTTAAGTTTCTTGCAGTAAAACTTGACACAAAAACAGACTCTTGCAAGTCTGTTTTTGTATTATTAAAACTAGTTTTCTTTATGTCGTCCCCGCAAAGGCGGGGATCCATGTTCCACAATCGTTTGATTAGAGAAAATCAAGTGTCTGTGACCACTGGATTCCCGCCTTCGCGGGAATGACAATCAGAAGTTTTTTGTTTTCAAAATCATTGCGATTCAAAATAGAATCTAAACAAGGGCTCTTGACAGAATCTTGATTTTTTGCTAGATTAAACTGTTCTTTAACAATGGTTGAAGCGGAACTTATGGAAGCATAACAGCTGTTTCCAGAACAACCGTTTCAACATAATATCGAGGTAATTACCATGAAATCAAACATAAGTGTAACAATAGCTTGCCTGCTAATAGTATTTCTCCTGGCAAAAATAATGATTTTGACAGGATGGGCTATTTCCATAGAACCACTTCTTGCCAATATTTTCTGGCTAACTCCTATGCTGGGTAGTATACTCGTTTGTAGTGGATTGTTTTATCTATTTTTAAGTGAAAACAGCACTCCTATACCAAACGTTTTCGCAATCATTATAGTAATCATTATTGGTGCGATTACAGCATATCCGTTCGTGAAATACGGTCCATTCCATGTACAAACTATCACCAGTCCGTCATACGTCATAGATGCTAACAGTCAAAAGGTACTCGAAGTCTATGATAAAAAAGAGGCGTCTTTCCGAACAAATACTAACTGGTTTACCGTTTTGAAGGACCAGTCTTTTTCACAGCAATGCGAAAAAGACATCATCAAAAAATCCGTAGCGCAACTACGACTCGTAATTACCTATCGTGGTCTGAATCAAAACGATGGATCGCTTGATGCCTATCTTGATACGCTTCCTAAAAATGGTCGCGTGAGCATAATCTGTCAAGGAATTCTAGGCTTGATGCAAGAAAAGATTTCACTGTCTTCTATTGATGATAACAATTATATCACCAGTATAGCCAAAGAAGTTATCAAGGAATCTGCTATCAATACATTGCTCTCAATATCAGACACGATGGCAGGGCTTTATATTGTACAATGAGTAAAGATTTATAAGCAAAACCTTAAAGGCATACTCAGAAACTTCGGGTATGCCTTTTTTCTTTCCTATAAAAACTTTTATCGAATCACCTTATCGACAATACCATAAGCAAGGGCTTCATCGGCACTCATAAAATAATCGCGTTCGGTATCCTGCGTCACTTTGGAAAGTTTCTGTCCCGTATGTTGCGCAAGAATGGCATTGAGACGATCCTTGGTCTTGAGAATGTGTCTCGCGTGGATATCAATATCCGTCGCCTGACCTTGCGCACCACCAAGTACCTGATGAATCATCACTTCGCTATTAGGGAGTGCCATACGCTTACCGTGGGCGCCTGATGCCAGCAAAAGCGCCGCTGCCGATGCTGCCATACCGATGCAAATGGTTTGTATTTGCGGTTTCACATACTGCATCGTGTCATAAATGGCCAATGCACTCGTCACCTGACCTCCGGGAGAATTGATATACATTTTGATATCTTCCTTGTCATTTTGCGAAGCCAAAAAAAGCAATTGCGCGATCACGGCATTCGCCACGCCATCCTCGATAGGCGTCCCGATAAATACGATGCGATCCTTCAGCAGGCGCGAATAAATATCATAAGCACGCTCGCCATAACTCGTCTTTTCGATGACTGTTGGGATAAGATACTGATTTGAAATGTTTTTATCCATAAAGGTTTACTTTTTATAAAGCCAAATTTATAGCACCTGCTATATCTTCATCAAATACTCGAACACCTTCTCATTCTGCATCTTCCCTTTCACGTAGCTGTACAATTTTTCAAGGTCGATTTTCTTCTCCATATCCTTCATACTTTTGTAATACTGCAAAGTTTTGTTCATCTCGACTTCAACTTCTTCGGGAGCCACTTCGATCTCTTGTTCTCTGGCGACTTCATCCAAAGCCAACGCCGCCTTCAGACGCTTCTTTGCCTGCGGTTCCCAGTCCTTGTGCAAATCCTGATGCGTCTTTCCCAATCCTTTCAGGTATTCATCCAAGTTCATTCCCATCGACTGAATCTGCCCTTCGAATTCATGAATCATTTTGTGTGTTTCCTCCTCTACCATAACCGAGGGCAAAACAGCCTCAGTCGCATCAATGAGCGTTTCGACGATTTTCGCCTGATGAGCCTCCTGTATTTTTTGTTTTTTTTCTTCAACCATTCCTTCCTTCATATTCGTTTTCAACGCTTCCAACGTGGTAAATGTACCCAGAGACTGGGCGAATACATCATCAACTGCCGGTATTTCCCTTTCCTGCACAAGTCTCAGCTCCACTTTGAATGTTGCCGGTTGACCCGCTAAATTCTTCGCATGATATTCAGCCGGAAAAGACAATTCGAATTCCGCTTCATCTCCCATCATCATTCCGATCAAGTGCTCCTCAAATCCAGGAATGAATGTGTTGCTTCCCAAAATCAAGGGGTGTTTTTTGCCGGTTCCATTTTCAATGATCACGCCATCGCGAAACACTTGAAAATCCACTTCAACATTGTCTCCTGTTTTGGCGGCGCGATTGACAGTAATGAATTTTGCCCGAGTCTTAGCAAGACGCTCCAGCTCCTTCGTAACATCTTCTTCCGATACTTCAACTTTTTCAGAAGTGGCTTCCTTATTGATTTTTTTGACTGTGTCTTTCCATTCCTTCAGTGTTGCTTTCGGCATCACCGCCGTCGTTATGACATACTCCAAATCTTTTTCTTCTTCGGCGGTTTTCACTTCGGCTTTCGGACGTCCGATAGTCTCAAGTTTTTCTTGACGCAAAACTTCCGGGTAGGATTCTTGAATGGCAATATCGGCCGTTTCAAGCAAAATGGCTCCCTTACCGTATTTTTTCTCAATCATCTCCTGTGGCACTTTTCCGGGACGAAATCCGGGAAGTTTCACATCCTTGGCAATACTCTTCACTGCCTTATCAGTATATTTCTTCCATACTTCCCATGGCACGCTAACAGTGATTTCAATTTCTGATTGTTCTAATTGTTTGACTGTTACATTCATAAAATTCTTTCCTTCAATGTATTATATGCTTCTTGATGAAAAAAGTGCTCCAAGTATTTTTTCACAGCCGAGTCGAGTACGACAATGGCTTTTGAAAAAATCTTGTACCACTTTTTTCTACGCAGTTTCTCTATATCTTTTTTCCAAACTTATCTGCATACAAACGCAATCCTTTTTTGACAGCCTCATACGCGACTTCTTTACCTTCACAACCATCAATGATGACGGATTTGTTCTCAATAGACTTGTATGTTTCAAAAAAATGCTTAATTTCTTTGATAGAATACTCGTTCAAATCCTGCAAATCATGCACGTGATCAAATCGAGGATCGCTTTTCGGCACTGCCAAAATCTTATCGTCTCCTTCACCACCATCGATCATATGCATAATACCCACCGGGCGCGCCTCTACCAAAATACCGGGTGCGAGCGAGTTGGTTGTAAAAAGAACCACATCCAATGCATCTCCATCATCCCACAAAGACTGTGGCATGAAGCCATAATCAAACGGGTAATCCTGAGAAGTCTTCATCGCCCGATCCAACTTAATAAGACCTGTCTCCTTGTCGATCTCATATTTATTCTTCGATCCTTTCGGACACTCGATAATCACATTGATTACTTCGGGAGTTTCACTGCCCGCTGAAATTTCATGCCACAGATTCATATAATTTTGGTTATGTGATTACTTTATTTCTCTATTTTCTTATCAGTCTTTTTCACTTTCTTCACAACTTTTTTGACGGTCTTTTTTGCTTTTGCAGGGGTCTCTTCCGAAGTTTTCTCTTCAACACTTTCTTCTGCGTTCGGGGTTGTTTCTGTTGCAATTTCTTCCATAGGAACTTCGGGAACAACCGTACCAGCACTGACAATATCCAATTTCCATCCTGTTAATTTAACTGCTAAGCGGACGTTTTGTCCTCGCTTACCGATCGCCAAAGACAGCTGATCGTCGGGCACGGTCACGCGAGCCTCGCGCAACCCTTCATTAAGAGCGACTGCCACGACTTTTGCGGGACTGAGCGCGGCACGAATAAACTTCTCATCATCTTCATTCCACAAAATAATATCAATTTTTTCACCGCCTAATTCATCGATAACCGATTGCACGCGCGTTCCTTTCTGTCCCACGCATGATCCGATCGGGTCGATATTCTCATCGGATGCCGTCACAGCGATTTTCGTACGTGATCCCGCTTCTCTGGCAAGTCCTTTGATAATCACCGTACCTGAAAAAATTTCCGGTACTTCAAGCGCAAACAAATTGCGTACGATATCCGCATGCGAACGACTCAAAGTGATACCAGGCCCTTTGGCATCAGCTTCAACTTTCAAGATAAAAACTTTGAGTCGCTGTCCGATGCGATAATTCTCGCCCTCGATCTGTTCGGACGGAAACAAAACACCCACCGACTTTCCCAAATCGATAAAAACCAATCGTCCTTCGATACGCTGAACCGTTCCATTGACTACTTGTCCTTCTTTTTCCTTATATTCAGCAAACATTGCCTCGCGTTCCGCCTCACGGATACGCTGAATGATTACTTGTTTGGCAGTTTGTGCCGCCACACGACCGAATTCATCATGCGATTCGAGCTCTATCTTAACTATCTCGCCGACCACGGCATCTTTTGTAATTTTCTGTGCGTCTTCAAGTGTAATGTCGCGTTCCTCATTGTACCGAGGCAAACGATTATCATCATCTTCGGATATTTCACGGATCATTTCTTCCGTATTCGCATTTTCATCAATTTCTTCCGCAAACTCACGAGTGGTTTCATCCACCACTTCTTTCGCCAAAAAATACTT
>Ga0172379_10010848_pt1 | contig 10954 bp, 7 predicted proteins | sample GrowelOW334metaG_FD_119756 | JGI IMG/M metagenome (GOLD analysis project Ga0172379, IMG submission 119756) | Groundwater microbial communities from an aquifer near a municipal landfill in Southern Ontario, Canada - Groundwater well OW334 metaG | ecosystem: Environmental > Aquatic > Deep... | reverse complement strand
GGGTGACTGAAATCGGGATGCCAGATAGTTATAAAGTTGCATAAATAATGGCAACAGCAGCTTCTGTTCTTAAATTTTTAAATTAACAAGATTGGCTTAATTGATTTATTCAACAAAGCCCCCTACGAAAACATGTCTACATGTTTTACTTATAAATCAATAACTTATAAAAACAAGTTCATTTTGACAAAATCCCAGATTCCTCTATCATAACGCTTGAGGACTTGACTTTATGCAGGTACCAAAACAAAGTAGTTATGTAGCCATTGTGTCTGCTATTGGCTCGGCTATTGAATATTACAGCTTCATTACTTATATTCTGCTTTCCGCCTATCTAGGCAAAGCTTTTTTTCCCGCTTTCGACCCAAATGCAGCCATGCTCTACACACTGCTTCTCTTTGCGGTTGCATATCTCATAATGCCGCTTAGCTCACTTGGCTTTGGCTTTTTTGCCGACCGTATTGGACGTAAAAAAATCATGGTCATAGCCATTATGCTCATGGCTATAACTACTTTCAGCATTGGACTACTGCCAACTTACAAAACCATCGGCATTGCAGCAACTGTATCTTTGTTTGTTTTGCGTATTTTGCAAGGTTTAGCCCAAGGCGCAGAATTGCCCGGTGCTATTACTTTTGTCAGTGAACATGCGGAAGATAAAAACCAAGCTCGGTTTTGCGGCTGGCTGTTTTTTGCCGTTGGATCTGGCGCGCTGCTCAGCACTTTCATCAATTACATTTTGACTAGCACACTCTCCCAAGAGGCAATGTTTAGCTACGGTTGGCGTATTCCATTTTTAATCGCCGGCCTTCTTGGCATTGTTGGCTTTTTAATTCGCCGCTACACAGAAGAAACCCCAGCTTTTCTAAAACAGCAAAAATTAGAACTGGCCAAAATACCAATAGTCACTTTACTAAAAGAACACTGGCGTAAGGTTTTAATTGGTTTTGGCTTAGTCTGCGGCGGTTCAATGTTAGTTAATTTTGGCTTAGCCCTACCAGGATTTTTGCAGACTTCTTTTGGCTATGATGCCAAAGATACTTATTTGGCAACCACTTTTGCTTTCGCCCTCGATATTTTATTAATAGTTTTCGCCACAATGGCCGACCGTATTGGTCTTCGCAAGTTTTATCTTTATGGCGTTCTAATTAACTTAATCTGCATTTTACCGATGTTTGCTTTATTACTTTTACAAAGCAAAGTTGCACTTTTCGCTTTTATTTTACTCTACCACTTGCTAATTTTATTCTTGGCCGCTTGCTATCCTGCAATGTTAGCTCGTCTCTTTCCAACCAAAATTCGCTACTCCGGCGTCTCGCTATCCTATCTTGGAGCTTATAGCATCGCCGGCTTTACGCCGCTTATCGTTACGCATCTTTATGCAAGTTTTAAAAATATTTGGATTGTTGCTATGTTTTTGTCTATGGCTCTTCTTGTAAGCCTCGTGTCAGGTATTTGCTATCGCTGTTTCACCGGTAGCGATTATTCGCGGCCCACTAGATGCCTCTAATACCAAATACCCTTTGGCATCTATCCCGCGATTGATGCCAAAGATTTTTTCTTGGGCTGTAGAAATAGAAACCTCTTGTCCGTAAAAAGCATCCAAATCTTTCCATTTGGGGTAGAAAGGCGCAAAACCCTCAGTTTGATATAGTTTTAAAGTACTTAAGAGCTTATCCAAAAGTAGCCCTGCAAGCTTGTTTCTATCAGGAGTTTTCCCTATGATTTCTGCTATATCGCACCAGGGTTGGCTGATATCTTGGCTGAATGTTTCAGGCATATTAACATTAAGACCCACACCAATAACCGCATTATGAAAATTTTTTTCCTGGCTAGATAACTCTACTAAAATCCCAGCTAGTTTTTTGCCTTCCCACAAAACATCATTCGGCCATTTTAGTTTTATCGCGTCTATAATTCCATAAGCCTTTAAAGCCTCCACCACTGCCATTGCCACAGCAATGCTTAAGCCACTTAACTGATCTAATCCACATTTAAAATTCCACAAAAGCGATAAATATATATTGCAACCAAATGGCGATATCCACTGGCGCCCCAAACGCCCTTTACCTGCAGTTTGGCTTTCAGCAAAACAGATACTGATTTTATTGTCCGGATTTTTACTAGCGTCGACTAAAAAAGTGTTAGTAGAATTGACGCTTTCGAGAACAACTATTTTATCTAGATAGCTCTGATTTTCTGGCTTAAGATAAGCCGCAAGTTGTGCTTTATTGAGTAGTTCCAGATTTTGTGGCATACAAAAACAACCCATCATGTGTTTAACACTTGGATTTTAACATATGAAATTTTTTATTTCGCTCCTTCAGAGCTAAAATACATTATTTATCTACACCCAGGGCGACGCTCGCTACATTGTAGCTCGGCTTGCCCTGGGCTATTCTATCCCGCCACGTTGTGGCTTAATATAAGCCTTGAAAAGGCAAACTTAGAATAACCCAGTCGGGCTGGGTTGCACACGTACCATATTGATGTAAAATACATTTTTTAAGCATCCATAAAAAAGAGAAAAAATCATGAAAACCATGACCAGCGCAGAAATTCGTAAAAAGTTTTTAGAATATTTTGAAAAGAATGGACATAAGCACATAGAGAGCAGCTCTCTAGTTCCAGCCAATGATCCAACTCTGCTTTTTACCAACGCCGGCATGGTGCCGTTTAAAGATGTGTTTCTAGGTAAAGAAAAACGCTCATATGATCGCGCTGTAACTTGCCAACGCTGCGTCCGAGCTAGCGGCAAACATAATGATCTAGAAAACGTCGGCTATACAACGCGCCATCACACTTTTTTTGAAATGCTCGGTAATTTTAGCTTTGGCGATTACTTCAAAAAAGAAGCCATTCATTATGCCTGGGATTTTTTAACTAATGTTTTGGAAATTCCATCCGAACGCTTAGTTGTAACAATCCACCAAAAAGACGATGAAGCCGCCGAGCTTTGGGCGAAAGAATTTAAGTCTAGCAACAAATTTCCACAAGGCGGCATAGAAAAAGGTTTTATTCGCTGTGGTGACAAAGACAATTTTTGGGCCATGGGTGAAACCGGTCCCTGCGGCTATTGCAGTGAGATTTTTTATGATCATGATCCAAACGGCACATTAGGCTTAACGGGTGGCAAGCCTGGCGAACCTGATGAAGGCGGCGATCGCTATGTTGAAATTTGGAACTTAGTTTTCATGCAATTCGAAAGAAATAGCAAAGGAGTTATGACACCATTACCCAAACCGTCTGTCGATACTGGCATGGGATTAGAAAGAATCACGGCCGTTATGCAAGGAAAGCATGATAATTACAATACAGCAGAGTTTTTCGCCTTAACATCTGAGGTTGAGAATCAATGTTGTAAACTGATTAAAGAATCAGAGCGAACTCCAGAAGTTATGGAAGAATTGAGCATTGCCAAAAGAGTCGTGGCTGATCATATTCGCGCGGCTGTATTTTTAATTGCAGATGGCATTTTACCTTCCAACGAAGGGCGTGGTTATGTTTTACGGGGTATTATTCGTCGAGCTGCTTATCATCTCTACATGGTCGGAGTACGCCAACCTTGCTTAGCGGCCGGAAAAGGATGGTTTGCAGACGCTGTCGTGAATACAATCGGAATGAAGAAAGTCTATCCAGAACTAGAGTTAGCTAAAAAACTCCCTGGGATTGAAAAAATAATTACTCGTGAAGAAAAACAATTCCTAGAAACTCTCGATCGCGGTGTGAAAATTCTAGACCAAGAATTGGAAATATTAGAACACAAGAAAATAAAAATCATACCGGGCTTAGTTGCTTTTAACTTACACGACACCTATGGATTCCCCATTATTTTAACCACTGAGATTGCAAAAAAAAGAGGCTTTACAGTTGACCAAGCTGGCTTTGAAACTGAAATGGAAAAACAGCGCGAACGCTCGCGTGCGGCGAGTAAATTTGGCAACAAAGACGACCTTGAAATTAATATTAGCGGAGAAACTAAATTTATTGGCTACGAAACAACTTCTGCAACTAGTGAAATACGCGCTCTTTTGCACAGTGACGGCAAGCCTACGGAAAATTTGCAAGCAGGCTCTCACGGTATAATAATTCTAAAGGAAACGCCTTTCTATGCTGAATCGGGCGGACAAGTTGGCGACACGGGAATTTTACGCGGCGAAGATAATGCCGAATTTACCGTTACAGATACAAAAAAACATGGCACTTTGATTTTACATTTTGGTTCGGTGACGCGCGGAAATTTTCATAACAAAACCGAAGTAAATGCTCAAGTAGATGAAATGAGACGCCAAGCTATAAAATTAAATCACTCTGCGGCACACTTACTCCACAGTACTTTGCATAAAGTTTTGGGAGAACATGCCTCGCAACGCGGCTCTTTAGTGGATGCAGAGAAACTGCGCTTTGACTTCGCTCATTCTTCTGCATTAAGCATCGAAGAAATAAACACTATAGAAGATTTAGTAAATGCAAAAATCCGTGCTAACTCAGAAGTAAAAACTACAGTTAAAACTTTAGAAGAAGCTAAAAAAGACGGCGCTATTGCTCTTTTTGGCGAAAAATATGGCGAGGAAGTGCGCGTTGTAACTATGAAAGATGCCAAAGAACTTTGCGGCGGCACACATGTTATGCGCACAGGCGACATTGGTCTTTTCAAAATTCAATCGGAAAGCGGCGTTGCAGCTGGAATTCGTCGTATTGAAGCATTAACTGGGCAAAATGCTCTTGATTGGGTGAGAAAGAATGCAGAGGAATTAAAATCCCTCTACTCTCTGCTCAAAGTCAATTGTGGCCAAGCTTGCGAAAAATTAGAGCAATTGTTCGATGAAAAAAGAAATCTAGAAAAAGAGTTAACTAATCTAAAAGGCAAAGCGGCAATGAGTCAAGGCGAAAACCTAGCTAATCAATCTCAAAAAATATCTGGCGTAAATGTGTTAGCTGCCAAAGTGGATATCACTGACAGCAATGCGTTACGCACACTAATGGATCAACTCAAGCAAAAAATCGATCCGGCTGTGATTCTTCTGGCGGCAGTAAATAGCGACAAAATTCAGCTCCTCGCAGGAGTAAGCAAAAGTATTAGCAATAAATTTCACGCTGGTAATCTTTTACAACACATCGCCAAACAAGTCGGCGGTAGCGGCGGCGGCAGACCAGATTTAGCGCAGGGTGGTGGAACTGATGTTGGAGCGCTGGATGCAGCGCTGAAATTGGTTGGGGAGTGGGTAAAATCTGTTAAACCGTAGGGGCGGACCTACGTGTCCGCCCTTTATTTGTTTATTTCTGGCGGAGAGGGCGGGATTCGAACCCGCGATACGTTTGCACGTATACATGATTTCCAGTCATGCTCCTTCGGCCACTCGGACACCTCTCCAGAACGTAAATAAAATTTTCTTCACCAATTCTCCGCCCTCGGGCGGGATTACTCGCTTCCTTCCTGGAAGCTCGCCCTTCGGGCCGCTCGCTTCACTTCGCGTTCTAATTTTGCTTTCCTGCAAAATTAGTCGAACCCGCGATACGTTTGCACGTATACATGATTTCGAGTCTCTCCTTCGGCCGCTCGGACACCTCTCCAGATTGGCAGACACATAGGTCTACCTGGGCGGACACATAGATCCGCCCCTACTTGAAAATAGGGATTTTATTCCCAAGTAATAGCAGAAATTTTTCTGCTGCGTCTTGCTCGGCCTGTCGCCGGCTAGACCCGGCGCCAAATGTTACCTGATCTAGTCCCTCAACACAACACTTAACATGAAATGTCTGGGCATGAGCGGCACCTTCGGTTCTAGTAATTTCGTAGTTAGGTAATGGCAATTTGTTCTTTTGAACAATCTCCTGAAGCTTAGTTTTTGGGTCTTTATGTTCTAGCAAAGTAGTTTTAGCTATCCGATCTTTAAACCACGCTAAAATTCTATCTTTGCAAGCATCTATACCACCATCCAGAAAAATGGCACCAATAATGGCTTCCACGGCGTCAGCTAATATGGAAGAGCGCTTAGACCCTCCGCTTTTTATCTCCCCAACACCTAAAAACAAATAATCCCCAACCTGCAATTCCTTGCCAATTTGCGCCAAGATTTTCCCGTTCACCAAAGCAGCCCGTAAGCAACTCAGCTCTCCTTCGTCATATTTTGGATAAATCTGAAAAAGTTCGGCTGCAATAACAAAATTTAAGATAGAGTCCCCTAGAAACTCTAATCTTTCATTACTAGAAGCACCAACACTGCGATGCCTCAATGCTTGTTCCAATAAGTTTAAATTACGGAAATGATAACCTAATCTATCGCTTAGATTTTGCATATTTTACTTTATTTTTTTAGCAATGCGATTCCAACGAATTTCTGTCCTTTTGGCATCAAAGCTCATCCAAGTAGCAAAGGCTTTGCCAATTAAGTTTTCCTCTGGAAGAAAGCCCCAATAGCGGCTATCTTCACTGTTATCGCGGTTATCGCCCATCATAAAATAAGAATCAGCCGGAACAACAAAATCTAAATCTTCATCAAGATGGACATTTGGACGAATAAAAATACGATGTTTCACACCATTCGGGAGTGTTTCAACAAAAAGCTTTACAATTTCATTGGTTTCTTGATCAATACCCAAACCGATTGGCTCTTGCACGGCAACCTTGTCATTAATCGTCAAAACTTTATTTTTGTAAGTAATATGGTCACCAGGAGTGCCGATAACACGCTTCACAAGAATGATCGAATCGTCTTTTGGCCAATAAAATAGCGCTATATCGCCTAATTTAGGCTCGCCAATTTTAGCAAATTTAGTACGTAAAACCGGCCAACGAAGACCATAATCATATTGATTTACGGCAATAAAATCGCCTGGCAAAATTGTTGGCTCTAAAGATCCAGTAGGTACTCGATATGGCTGCAATAAGAAAGAGCGAATCAATAGCACTATTAACAAAACGGGGAAAAAAGAACGCGCATAATCAACGATAGCTGGATCTTTCTCACCCCAAATTCTCTTCTTCGCAAAAAAGAGCATATCAATCAAGGCAATCAAGCCAGAAAGGAGAGTTAGTACTGTTAAAATCAATGGGAAATCAAAATGAATGTTCATAAATTGTCCTGGGAATAATTATGAATTATAAATTATGAATTATGAATTATCAGAAGTAATATTCATCAAAACCCATAATTAATCATTTGTAATTCAGCACTGCAAAAACATGTCTATATAAAATATTTATAAATCAATATGTTGAGAAAAAAAATCGTGAATTATAAATAACCAAGTCAACAAAAACTCATCATTCATAACTCATAATTCATAATTTTTTCTAATTTATTTTTCCACCTTCAAAATTGCAATAAACGCTTCTTGCGGAATTTCTACGCTACCAATCTGTTTCATACGCTTTTTACCGGCTTTTTGCTTTTCCAAAAGCTTGCGTTTACGCGTTATATCTCCGCCATAACACTTAGCCAAAACGTTTTTACGCATAGCTGATACAGTTTCCCTGGCAATAATTTTCCCACCAATAGCAACTTGTATCGCCACTTCAAACATTTGCCGCGGAATCAGCGATTTCATCTTTTCAGCCAAATTCCTAGCATGTGACATTGCCTTATCACGATGCACAATTGACGATAAAGCATCCACTTTATCGCCATTGATCAATATATCGAGTTTTACCAAATCTGCAACTTGAAAATGATCTAGAGAATAATCCAAAGATGCATAGCCACAACTGATAGATTTTAAACGATCAAAAAAGTCTAAAATAACTTCGCTCATCGGCAAAAAATAGCTCATAGATACTTGGTTACCGACATATTGCATATTAATTTGTATGCCGCGTCTTTCCATACAAAGAGTTATAACGCTACCTAAATATTCTTTCGGAACAATTATGTTTACGCGCACTATTGGCTCGCGCATTTCCTCAATCTCAGAAGGCGATGGCAAAAGGGATGGATTGGAAATATTAATTGTTTCGCCATTTTTCAACGCAACTTCATAAACTACTGTTGGCGCTGATGTAATAAGATTTAAGCCATATTCTCGCTCTAATCTCTCTTGCACGATTTCCATATGCAAAAGACCTAGAAATCCACAACGAAAGCCAAACCCTAAAGCTTCGGAAGATTCTGGTTCATAGATTAAAGAAGCATCGTTTAAGCGCAGTTTTGCCAAAGCTTCACGAAAAGCTTCAAAATCTTCAGCACTAATTGGATAAAGACCGGCATAAACTTGCGGACTGATTTTCTTAAAACCAGCTAAGGGCGTGACGGCTGGATTGTTGGCATTAGTTAAAGTATCGCCTACTGGAGCACCAAAAATGTCTTTAATACCTGCCACAACATAGCCCACTTCGCCAGCTTTTAAAATGCCCGTTTCTGTGCGCTTGGGCGTAAAAACGCCGATTTGATCGACAAGATGATCTTTTCCCGTCGACATAACACGCAGCTTATCGCCAGTTTTCAAAGTTCCTTCGCGAACACGTACTAAAGATACGACACCCAAATAGTTATCAAACCAAGAATCGATGATTAAGGCTTTCAGAGGCTGATTTTCATCGCCAACAGGCGCAGGAATTCGATGAATAATGCTTTCAATTAATTCGTCAATGCCGATACTGTTTTTAGCGCTAACTAAAAGCGCGTCATCAGCGTGGATACCAACTATATCCTCAATTTCTTGCTTAACGCGTTCTGGATCAGCTTGCGGCAAATCGATTTTATTAATTACCGGTATAATTTCTAAACCTTGCTCGCTGGCCATATAGCATACCGCTACGGTCTGCGCTTCCACGCCTTGACCCGCGTCAACTAAAAGCAAAGCACCTTCACAAGCCGCCAAAGATCTGGAAACTTCATAGGAAAAATCGACGTGGCCTGGAGTATCAATAAAATTTAGCTGATAAGTAATTCCGTCTTTGGCTTTGTAAGACAGCGTCACACTTTGCGCCTTAATGGTAATACCGCGCTCGCGTTCAATATCCATATTATCTAAAACTTGATTTGTCATCTCACGCGCCGACAAGCCGCCGCAGAGCTGAATTAAGCGGTCCGACAAAGTCGACTTTCCGTGGTCAATATGAGCAATGATAGAGAAGTTACGTATATTTTTCATGGCGCTATGGTAAAGCAAAATCGCTTATTTTTCGAGAAGTACAGACGCGATTACTCGCGCCTCCACTTAAAAATATAACCTATTGATTTATAAGGAAATCGTGTGGACATGTTTTTTATGATTTTCCCAACGTCACGCGCAAAAACCCTGCCGTATCGCGCTCTTGGTTTACATCAATGTAATTATTATCTGAGAATAAGAATTTCACCGCGTCGCCCTGACGAGCTCCATGCTCCAAAAAAAGCATTCCAGCAGGTTTAAGCTTAGTTCGCGCTGTTTTTAATATAACGCGAATAGCACCCAGGCCATCTTGCCCAGCAAACAGCGCCAAATGTGGCTCAAAGCGTAAAACTTCCTCAGCTAAATCAGGATCGTTATTGCAAACATAAGGCGGATTGGAAATTATCGCATCATAATCGGCATCTAAAACAGCTTCCAGCCAATTACTTTCCAAAAAAGAAACATTGTGGATCTGTGAGCGCTCTGCATTGCTTTTTGCAACAGATAGAGCTTTAGAGCTCACATCTAAAGCCAAAACTTGCCAATTGGGACGCATTTTAGCCAAAGCCACTGCGATCGCACCAGAACCCGTGCCAAGATCGATAATTTTAAGCTTTTGATCTTCTGGCAGGCTTTTCAAAACTGCTTCAACCAAAACTTCTGTCTCTGGACGTGGAATTAAAACATCTTCTGTAATTTTTAATGAAAGCGAAAAAAACTCTTGCTCGCCCAAAATATAAGCCATGGGCTTGCCACCGCTTCTCTCTTGCAATAGATTTTCAAAAGCATTTTGTTCAGAAGAAGTTAAAACTCGCTCGGGATGAGCATAAAAATAAGAACGCGAAACGTCTAAAACCCGCGCCAATAAAAGCTCCGCATCTAAACGTGACGTTTGGGAAATCGAAGAAAGAAGTTTGGTCGCGTCAGATAAAACTTGAGAAATCGACATCAATGCTTCCAAACCAAACCACAATAGAACGTAACGTCTTTTTCTGGTTTGTTAAAGCCAAACTCTATGGATGGAGCAATACTCCAATGCTTGGTTAAATCGTAGTGTAAACCACCAGCCAAATATATAACCGGACGTGTGTAAAGCTTATATTTGTCATTTTCAGTATGCGCAACTATAAAGGTATCCAGTCTTTCAGTAACGTGAAATGTTGGAATAAAATAATAACGACCTAAATCAATACGCTGATTGCGCTTGTTTTCATTGTGCAAATAATCTATATCGACCTCTATATTGAGAAATTTTCCAATATCCTTGGATACAGCAAAAACAGCACCGTAAGTCATGCGCCCCGCTCCAATATCGCGTTGCCAAGCGCCAGTTGGCACGGAAACATTCGGCATTATAGAAAGTTGCCAGCCATATTTTTTGTAAAACTCATCTTTAAAGTAGAAAGTAATGTCATCTAAGCTAGAATATCTTCCGAAAATATCGTCGCTAACCCATTTGTATGGAGCTTTGACAATGAAAGTTAAATCATCATTGATGTTATAAGTGAAAAATGTATCTACTTTGTTGGTTCTAGTTCCTGTATCAGTCCAATCATATCTTTCATATTCATAAGAGTACACCGCAGCAAAATCAAACTGGTCCACTAAGTCAGTTAAATATTGTAATGTTGGAACAATTTGGCGAGCAAATACTGCCTGTTGGAATAATAAAAATAAAGTGAAAATAAATAATTTTATAAGAAAATGAGTTTTTATTTTTTTAAACATTGGAAATACCAAAAAACCTTTGTACACGACAAAGTTTAGATTGAAAAAGATAACTCGCTGAAGTATAACGTAAAACTTTAATCTACTAAAAAGAAAGGAGTACGTTATGAAAGCAGTCAGCGAGTTAGAAGAG
>Ga0172379_10010847_pt1 | contig 10956 bp, 11 predicted proteins | sample GrowelOW334metaG_FD_119756 | JGI IMG/M metagenome (GOLD analysis project Ga0172379, IMG submission 119756) | Groundwater microbial communities from an aquifer near a municipal landfill in Southern Ontario, Canada - Groundwater well OW334 metaG | ecosystem: Environmental > Aquatic > Deep... | reverse complement strand
GCCGAACAACCTTCCTCTGCCTAATTTTTCCAGTGTCCTTCTAAGCTCCGGCTGGAACAAAATAACCAGCATGATCACGACCGCGGCCGCAAATTTATCAAAAAGCCAATTGATCGTAAAAAAACCGAGCAAACGCCCTAAAGCGAAAACCGAAAGAAGAAGGATCAATCCGCGGATCAGAGGAACAGCCCGCGTCCCCTGGATCCACAATAAAATATAATAGATGATAAATGCAACGATCGCGATATCGATCAGGTCAAGCCAGCGAAGACTAATGTGCGTCATTAAGGGTAAGGTCATTATAACTTTCTCGTTTTACGATAATTCTAGCTTTTCCATTATTTACGATCACCATAGCCGGACGAGGGACCCGATTATAATTCGATGCCATCGCATAATTATATGCCCCGGTACATGTCGTTACTAAAATATCGCCCGGTTCAATTTTTGGTAGTTTCACTTCTTTGATCAAAATATCTCCAGATTCGCAAAAGCGGCCGCCGACCCTGACCGTCTCTTCCGGTTTTGCGCCGGCTTTATTTCCTAGGAGTGCTTCATATTTGGCATCATAGAGGATCGGCCTTGGATTATCCGACATGCCGCCGTCAACAAGGACATATTTTCGGATCCCAGGAATATCTTTTATTACTCCAACAGTGTAAATGGTTATGCCGGATCTTCCAACAATGGAGCGGCCCGGTTCAAGGATCAATTTTGCATCGGTCTCTCCTTTTAATACGCCGGCGATCTCCTTTGCAAAATCCTTAATCGCAGGAGGATTATCACTATCCGTATAAGAGATCCCTATCCCCCCACCAATGTTGATCTCCTTAGTTCCGTATTTTTTTGTCAAAGCAAGCAAAAGCTTAACTTCTTCAATGAAAGGCTTAACATCAAATATTTGCGACCCAATGTGAGCATGAAAACCTTCCAGTTTTATTCTTTTGAACTCTTTAATTTTATTAATAAAACTTTCCAATTGTTCGAATGGTACGCCAAATTTAGAATCGATCTTTCCGGTTTGAATGAATTCATGCGTATGCGCATCGATCCCGGGATTGACCCTGATCAAAATATGGGCGTCTTTGCCAAGTTTTTCCGCAGACGCGTTTAATTTCAGTATTTCTTGCTCGTTGTCTACCATAAAGCGGCCAATGCCGGCTTTTATCCCTTCTTCGATCTCTTGGACAGATTTATTATTGCCATGAAAATAGATCTTTTTCGGATCCGCTCCGGCTTTAAGAACTGTGAATAATTCACCCCCGGAAGAGACATCAAAACCCAGCCCTTCTTCGGCAATGATCTTTGATATTCCAACGGTGCAAAGAGCTTTACTCGCAAAAGCGATCTCCGTATTTGGATAGAGTTCTTTAAAAGAATTAACATATTGGCAGCAGGAATCTCTTAACGTGGCCTCATCGACGACATAAAGCGGAGTCCCGAATTCTTTTGCCAGCTGAGTAACATCGCAGCCCCCTACCTCTAAATGGCCTTGGGCATTATTCTTTGCAGTTATCGGCAAGCTCATCTTTTTTCTCCCGTCAATTTATATTCCAACGAATCGATCAAGGCCTGCCAGCTGGCATCAATGACGTTGGTCGAAACGCCCACGGTCCCCCAAGACTTTGATTCATCGGCCGATTCAACGATGACCCGCACTCTTGCAGCGGTACCAGAGCTGCTATCCAGCACACGAACTTTATAGTCGGTTAACTTAACTGTTTTAATGGCCGGATAAATATTTTCCAAAACTTTGCGGAGGGCTTCATCAAGCGCATTAACTGGCCCGTCTCCGCTTCCAACCGCATCATAATGCATCCCTTTCACGCTCAATTTAATTTTAGCGGTCACAATTGATTGATCTTCTTTTATTTTGTCGGTCTCGATCTTAAACTCTTCCAATGTGAAGGATGGCTTGATCAAACCAAGGGTTCTTTTTACTAATAGTTCAAAAGAGGCCTCCCCTTCTTCGAATGAATATCCCTGGTTTTCCATTTCTTTTAAAGTTTTTATTAGGGCTTTAATTTCCGGCGAATCTTTTTTGATATCAACGCCGTATTCTTCCGCTTTGAACAATAGATTGCTGACGCCGGAGAGTTCAGAAACAGTCACGCGCCGCTCGTTACCGACCAGTTCCGGTTTGATATGTTCATAAGTTCCCGGATGCTTGGCGACAGCGCTAACATGGATCCCGCCTTTATGTGAAAAGGCGCTACGGCCAACAAATGGCTGATGGGCTGATTGCGGCAGGTTTGCAATTTCCGCAACATGGCGGGAGAGTTCGGTCAATTCTAATAATTGCTTTTCGGTCACGCAATCAATTTTCATTTTCAATTTTAGGATCGGTATTATTGAACAGAGGTTTGCGTTGCCGCAGCGCTCGCCATAACCATTGATCGTACCCTGAACATGAGTTGCCCCGCATTTAACCGCCATGCCCGAAACAGAGACTGCACATTCAGAATCGTTATGGGCATGGATACCAAAAGGGGTTTTTAATTCTTTTTTGATCTCATCTATGATCTCTTGGATTTCAAAAGAAAGACAACCGCCATTCGTATCGCAGAGGCAAAGGATGTTGGCACCCGCTTCTTCTGCCGCTTTCAGGCATTGCATTGCATATTTTTTATTGGCTTTATAGCCGTCAAAAAAATGTTCCCCATCAAAAATAACTTCTTTCCCTCTTCTTTTGAGAAAGGCGATCGTATCTTTGATCATAGCAAGATTTTCTTCCAGCGTTACTTTGAGGGCATCTTTAACATGAAAGTCCCAGCATTTACCAAAGATCGCAACTACCGGGGTGTCAGCTTCGATCAAAGTGTGGATATTTTTATCATCCTCGATCTTTATTCCGGCCCGTCTGGTCGATGAAAAAGCAACCAGTTTGGCATTTTTCAGGCCTTTTTTCTTCATGGTTTCGAAAAATTCAATATCTTTAGGATTGCTTCCCGGCCAGCCCCCCTCGATATAGTGAATGCCGGCCTCATCAAGAAGACGCGCGATTTTTATCTTGTCTTCAAGGGAAAACGAGATCCCTTCCGTCTGGGCGCCATCTCTCAAGGTCGTGTCGAATAGGGTGACTTTCATATTTTGTCATTATAACACATTGAATTTTTGCTTGTCATCTGATAAAATTTGGCTTAATGGACCAGTTTTCCAATGAATCAGATTTATCAATTTTAACTTATCCGGAAGTAGAAAAAATCGCTTCAACTTGCACTAAATGCCCTCTTTCCAAAGGAAGAACGAAAGTTGTTTTTGGAAATGGCCCTGTACCCTGCAATTTAATGCTGATCGGCGAAGCCCCAGGAGCGGATGAAGATATGGAAGGCTTGCCTTTCATTGGCCGCGCTGGACAGCTATTAACCCAGATCCTGGCGGCAGTTGGAATTAAACGGCCTGATGATATTTATATTGCTAACACCGTAAAATGCCGCCCTCCGGAAAATCGCGCGCCCTTAGGATCCGAACAAGAAGCATGCCGTCCATATCTTGAAGCACAGATCAGATTAATTGCTCCAAAAATAATCCTGCTGACAGGCGCTCCTGCCGTAAAAGCGATCTTAAGAACCGATGAGCCGATCACCAAAATAAGAGGTAAATGGTTTAAATATAAAGATACCGAGATCGCTATCATGCCGATCTTCCATCCAGCTTATCTTTTGCGCAACCCTTCAAAAAATATCGGCTCCCCCAAATGGCTCACCTGGCAGGATGTCCAGGAAGTTAAAAATGCGGTCGATTATATCAATAAAGTTAAAGAACTTGAAGGCAAATGAGTAAAGTATTCTTCACTTCAAGCTTAGATAAAGTTAGCGCTCTGTTTGATGCCGCGAGTCTTTCCCAAATAATCGCCCCAAACGAACTGGTCGCATTAAAGATCCATTTTGGCGAACCCGGAAATACCGCTTTCCTCAAACCGGCTCAAGTTAAACCGATCAGCGATAAAATATTTTCTCTAGGCGGCAAGCCTTTTTTTACCGATTGCAACACCCTGTACCACGGCCCACGAAAAACCACGAAAGAACATTTACAGGTTGCTATTGACCACGGTTTCACAAAAGATTCGGCGGGAGCAGATTCGATAATCCCCGAAGAAGAGGACTCGATCGAAGTGCTGATCAATTGTAAACATTTGAAAAAAGCCTATCTTGGGAAGACCGCTGCAACAAAAACAATTATTGCACTAACCCATTTTAAGGGACATGAAGTCACCGGGTTTGGCGGAGCATTAAAAAATTTAGGCATGGGATTTGGCACAAGACTTGGAAAGCTTAGAATGCACCAGGATTGCAAAAATTGCGCCCAGGCCAAGACATGTAAAAAAAACTTATCGCTTGAAGCTTGCTGGAACGGCTCAACCGGCCTAGTTCAGGAAAAGATCGTTGAATACGCCTATGCCTCGATAAAAGATAAGAAATCCGCTTTTATCACGTTTTTAACAAAAATTAGTCCCCAATGCGACTGCTACGACCATAATGACGAACCGATCGTTCCGGATATCGGAATTCTCGCATCATTAGATCCGGTTGCAATTGACCAGGCAGCCGCGGATCTGGTCAATAATACATCAGGCAGAATAAATGGAGCAGATAAATTTAAGACTCTTTATCCGGAAGTTGATTGGTCGATCCAACTAAAATACGCAGAAGAGCTTGGCATGGGAAGCCGGAAATACGAGCTGATTTGCGTAAATCCTTCACCTGTTATAAAATAGTCTAATGGAATTCTTATCAGACATCTGGAATAAAGCAAAGAGGCTCAATAAAATTATCGTTCTGCCGGAAACCGAAGATATCCGCACCCTTAAAGCCGCGGAACTGATCGTTAAAAGCCGGTTGGCACAGATCATCCTGATCGGCGAAGAAGACAAAATAAACAGCCTGGCAAAGCAAAACGGAGTAGATCTTGCCTCTGCACAAATTGTAAATCCCATTAAACATCCTAAGCTGGATAAATATATTCAACTCTTAAAAGAAAAACGCGCTGCCAAAGGAATGACGATCGAAAAAGCGCGCCAGCTGCTTACCAAGGACTACCCCTATTTTGGCGCCATGCTGGTAGACCAGAAAGAAGCCGATGGAATGGTATCCGGCGCAACCCATTTTACAGCTGATACGATCAAAGCGACCATTGAGTGTATTGGTCGAGCCCCGGGACAGTCAATTATCTCCAGCTTTTTTGCCATGGTCCTGCAGGATAAAGAGTTCGGTGAAAACGGTGTATTATTCTATGCCGACTGCGGGGTTGTTCCAAATCCTACCGCAGAACAATTGGCCGACATCGCGATTCAAACTGCGGAATCATTTTCTAAATTAGTCGGAAAAGAACCGCGGGTTGCAATGCTATCTTTCTCTACCAAAACAAGCGCAGTTCATCCCGATGTTGATAAGGTCATTAACGCGACGAAATTGGCACAAGCTAAAAAACCTTCGCTACTTATTGATGGAGAACTTCAACTTGACGCGGCGCTGATTTCTTCTATCGGCCAAAGAAAAGCCCCAGGAAGCGCCGTCGCTGGCAGAGCCAACATATTGATCTTCCCCGATCTTGATTCCGGTAATATTGGCTATAAATTGACGGAAAGATTGGCGCATGCCCAGGCTTTTGGTCCTTTATTACAAGGCGAAGCAAGAGTTGTTAATGACCTATCTCGTGGTTGCAGTGTAGAAGACATCGTTAACGTCACCGCAATCTCGGCCGTCCAGGCGCAGTAACCCCCTACTTAAAAGTAAAAAAGCGCTGTAACTCTTCTTTAACTGACAGGTTGTCCATAATGGTCGGTCCATCCGGCGAAGAGCAATAATAATTATCAAACAATTGCTGGAATTTATTTTTTCTTGCAGGTTCAAGTGCCCAAGGCTTTAAGAAATATTTACCCTCTGCTTCCCTTGTCGCCTCTTTAGCATAATCAACATATTGACCATAGATCCCAAATATATTGAAAGAACTAATATATGGTCCAACTTTTGACTTGTATTCCCAATAGATAGCCGATAGGCTATATTTAATAAAAAGGGCATGGACCGCTTCCAAATATTTTTTTCTCGCAATTACAGATTGATTCCTATTAATCCCATATTCTGTAATTATTAGGGGGAATCGCTGCATCCTTTCCGACCAATTTGAGATCATATACCCTTCTAATGCTTCTTTACTAAAGCTTTTCCCGCCTTCGGCTGTAAATCCCCAGGGTTCATAAAAGTGCGCGACATAAGCAACATTATTAATTGAATCAGAAATCTCAACCCAACCTCTTTCCCAAATAATCCACTGCTCCCCATTATCAACCAACATTTTATTATAAGCAGCCGACCAATATTTTTCACCAGGATTGGATTCCCGGCTGTTATATTCCGGGATAAATAGGATATGTTTATTATCGATCTTACGGATCTCTTGGCAAAGTTCATTATATTTATTCCGGAATTGTTCAAGGCCGCCCTCGATCCTGCTCGGTACCCGCGGCTCATTTATGATTTCATAGCCGGCTACCCCGGAAAGATCTTTTAGTCCCCTGGCCAGATAATTCCACAAAGTAACGGTATCTTCCCAGAACTTTTGGTTTTCAAAGATCGATTTTAATCTTATATTGCCCGGTTTTATTATTTCATAACTGTCGCTTGAGACATCCAGCCCCTCCGGAATATGCAAACAGATAATCACGTAAATACCTCGATTATTAAATTGCGCGATATCCTGCTCCATTTTATCTAAATTATCTTTTCTAGCCGGATTATCTTCGGAGAACAATTCATAATTAATGGCATAGCGGACAACATTTCCGTTTAAATTCTTTATTAGGTCAAAATCGAGAGCACCTAGCACCCATGCGTCTTGCCGCAAAGGCCGGACCATGGGGTTTTTCTTTTCAGCTTCCTGGCTTTCCGAAACGCCCGCAACCCAGCTCCCCCAGACATTATTGGATAAATTAACCCCCTTCAGTAATACCTTATCGCCTTTGTCATTAATAAAGTTCGTCCCTTTAACAGAAAGCCATGGCAGTGGGGGGTTATTATCTATAAGTGCATTTGCAATTGAGGTAGAAATGAGCAAAAAATAAATGACTGATGCAATAAAAAAAGTATTATTTCTTATACCAATTCGCATAAAATTCTTGGAATTCTTTTTGCTTAAGCTTGATCTTCTCCCACCATGGTTTATTATTTTTATACCAACTTATCGTTTCTCTAAGCCCTTTTTCAAAAGGCATGCTTGGCTTCCATCCCATCGACTTCAGCTTTGAACAATCAACTGAGTAGCGGCGATCATGTCCCGGGCGATCGGCCACCGGTTCAATAAAGTTATCCGGCAAGCCCAGTTCTTTTAATATAAATTTCGTTATTTCGATATTCGGTTTCTCGTTCCCTCCACCAATATTGTAGACTTCGCCAGCATTTCCTTTCTGTAATACTAAATCTACCGCGGAACAATGATCATCCACATAGAGCCAATCGCGAACGTTCATCCCATCGCCGTACAAGGGGAGCTTTTTACCTTCAAGCGCATTGGTCACAAACAAAGGAATCACTTTTTCCGGATATTGATAAGGTCCATAATTGTTCGATGCCCGGGTGATGATTACGGGAAGGTCAAAGGTTTTGAAATATGAACGAACTAAAAGATCACCACCTGCCTTAGATGCAGCATAAGGAGAATTTGGCGCGAGAGTCGATTGTTCAGTGAAAGACCCATCTTTAATGGAACCATAGACCTCATCGGTTGAAATATGCAGGTAGCGCGAGATCTTCAGTTTTTTTACCGCTTCCAGCAGCGTATAAGTACCAAAAACATCGGTCTGGACAAAAGACCCGGCCGAGACGATCGATCGGTCAACATGCGTTTCAGCAGCAAAGTTAACGATCGTATCGATCTTGTTATCTGCTAAGGCGGCTTCTACGATCTTTGCGTCCGCAATATCCCCCTGAACAAAGGAATATCTTTTATCGCCATTTAAGTCATTTAAATTATCAAGGTTCCCCGCATAAGTTAGTTTGTCGAAGTTGACGATCTCGATATCCGGATATTTTGATAACATAAAGCGGATAAAATTACTGCCGATAAATCCGGCGCCGCCGGTCACAAGATATTTTTTCATAATTTGATCTTACCCTCAGCCATCAAGGAGGCTCTTTCCAGCGACTCAAAAGTCCCCGCATCGCTCCACCAGCCGCTTAAAACATCATAGGTCAATTGGTTCGCTTTAAGATAAGCATTATTAACATCCGTAATTTCAAGCTCTCCTCTTCCCGAAGGATTCAACTTTTTAACGATATTAAAAACATTGTTATCGTAAAAGTAGATCCCCGTTACCGCATACTTGCTTTTGGGTTTCTTCGGTTTTTCTTCAATTGAGGTCACCTTTTTTCCATCGAAAGCGATCACACCAAAACGATGCGGATCATCAACTTCTTTGACCAATACTTTTGCTCCATCTTTCTGCTCGAGGTATTTTTTAGCAAAGGGGGTCAGATCATCCTGAAAAATATTATCGCCTAATATTACGACCATTTTATCCGTTCCAATAAAGTTTTCGGCCAGCCCTAGCGCTTCGGCGATCCCGCCGGCTTTATCCTGAACTTTATAAGTAAATCGGCACCCGAATTCTCGGCCGCTTCCGAGCAGGTTAACAATGTCCCCCATATGATCGACACCAGTGACGATTAGGATCTCTTCGATCCCAGCTTCAACCAGCTTTCCAATGGGATGGTAGATCATCGGTTTTCTTCCGACCGGAAGAAGGTGCTTATTCGTCACCTTAGTTAATGGCATTAACCTTGACCCGGTTCCGCCGGCAAGAATGATCCCCTTTATTTTCTTTGGCATCTTATTCTCCAATTTTCAATTCTCTTTTTTGCATTGTAATGAGATGGCTGATCGCTTTCTCACCAAGATCCAGCATCGTGTCCAATGTTTTTTTGGAAAAAGCCACTCCCTCTGCTGTTCCCTGTATCTCAACAATTTTTCCGGATTCGGTCATGACCAGGTTCATGTCAACTTCCGCCCTAACATCTTCAACATAAGGCAGGTCGACAACTTCAACCCCATCCACAACGCCGACGCTTATCGCCGCCAGGAATTCCTTAATAGGATTTTCATCTATTTTTCGGTTCTTTAATAATTTTGAAACTGCATCATGCAAAGCTATAAAACTTCCCGTAATAGCCGCTGTCCTTGTCCCACCATCCGCTTGGATAACATCCGCATCGATAGTGATCGTTCTCTCACCTAATTTTTTCAGATCTACAACGCCCCGAAGAGAGCGTCCGATCAACCGCTGGATCTCCTGCGTCCTCCCCTTGATCCGTCCATTCGATTCCCGATTCGAGCGGTCAAAAGTTGCCCCGGGGAGCATCGAATATTCTGCCGTTACCCAACCCTCGCCCGATCCTTTTTTGTGGTCAGGGATCTTCTCCTGGATCGATGCGGTACAAATAACTTTGGTATCGCCAAATTCAATAAGGACCGAACCTGCGGGATATTTAACATAATGCCTGGTGATCTTTATCGGACGCAGCGATCCGGGAAGCCTTCCATCCGCTCGTTTCATTCTTCCACCCCGACCGTTGTTTTATTTAGCCTTTCTCTGCCGGCCCTAATTGTTCTTAATATCCTTGTTGAGGTCGCTTCAAGGTTTGCCAAAACTTCATCCGCATATTTATCCGCACCTTCACGGATCTCTTTTGACATCTGGTAAGCTTGCTCAAGGACTTCCGTCCCTTTACTTTCGGTCTTAGGCCGCGCCATTTCTACCGCTTCTTCAATAGTCTGTTCTTCGCTCGCGGCCGCATGCCCTTCTGTCCTACCGATCGCTTTCTTTGCATAATCATGCCCGCCTTGTAATACCAGGCGGATCTTATCGATGATCGCCAGGACTTTCTCTTCGTCTACCATGACCTTTTTTGTGAATGGGACTTTTGAACTATCCAAAATGATCGATTCCAAAGTATCGAGCAGGCCTAAAATTTCCATTTCATTTCCTCCTTAATTTGATCTTTTTTAATTTTTCTATCACCGGCAACGGGACCAGACCGGAAATATCTCCGCCCAGCTTGGAGATCTGCCTTACAAAACTTGAGCTAAGATAGGAATAGCGATAATCGGTCATCAAGAAAACCGTTTCGATCTCCGGTGCCATTTTTCGGTTCGTAAGCGCCATCTGAAATTCATAATCAAAATCAGAAACGGCTCTAAGCCCGCGGATAATTACGCCCGCTTTTTTATTTTTAACATATTCGACAAGGAGCCCGCTAAAACTGTCGACCTCAACGTTGTTAAGATCGGCAAGGCTATTTTTAAGCATTTTTATCCGGTCGTCTAAAGAAAATTCGGCTGATTTATCCGGATTGCGGATGATAGCGACGGTCACAGAATCGTAAAGTTTTGAGGCTCTCTGGATAATATCGAGGTGCCCGTTTGTGATCGGATCAAAACTTCCCGGGTATATCGCTTTTTTCATATTTTTGTTTTGTAAAAATCCAATACTGTTTCCCCGTATCGGTCAAATCTTACCCTTTTGTATTTACCAAATTCTTCGGGCAGGTCGTATTGTTTCCTATGCTCGATCACCAATACGCCGGAATTATCCAATAGATCGGCTTTCCCAAGGTTCTCCATCACGATCACCAGGCTCGGATCATCATAAGGAGCGCCGGTAAAAATAATATCAAATTTTTCTTTTTTCTCGCTTAGAATATTGACCGCTTTTGCCGCATCTATTTCATAAACTTTTGCTAATGCAGCAAAATCGAGCAAGGCAAGGTTATCTTTTATTAGTTTGGCAAGCGTCCGGTTAATTTCTACAAAGATCGCTGAGACCGCACCGCGCGAAAGAGCTTCGATCCCCACCGCCCCCGTCCCGGCATACAGATCAAGAAATCTTGATCCATCGACCTTGTGCATCAGAATATTAAAGAGAGCTCCCCTAACCCGATCAGTTAAAGGCCGAACGTTTTC
>Ga0172379_10010846_pt1 | contig 10956 bp, 14 predicted proteins | sample GrowelOW334metaG_FD_119756 | JGI IMG/M metagenome (GOLD analysis project Ga0172379, IMG submission 119756) | Groundwater microbial communities from an aquifer near a municipal landfill in Southern Ontario, Canada - Groundwater well OW334 metaG | ecosystem: Environmental > Aquatic > Deep... | reverse complement strand
TCGGCACTTTCTGAGCGGCTTTGCATGGGTGATCGATATTCGTTGGCCAACTCCGCGCCTTCTCACGCGAAGTCAGTGTAGGGCACGATGCAGGCGCGTCTCTTGCCCGCGATTCGCGGGGTTTCCTGGATTTTCGACGGCTTTCGGCTCTATCGCCGCAACCCGCCGATGCTGACCACTCTGACCCTGGGCTACCTGTTGCTGGTGGTGGCCTTCGGTCAGCTCCAACCGGTCGGGCCGTTTCTGTTGCCGCTATTTCTACCGCTGCTGACGGCGCTTATCGCCAATGGCTGCCGGACGCTCCAACTGGGTCTAGCGCGCGCTGAACTGTTCCACGGCCTGCGCCAGAGGCGCGCAGCATTGCTGCGGCTGGGCGGCCTGCATCTGATCGGGACGCTGACCATCCTGGCCATCGACCTGCTGCTTCAGGGAGGTGATTCCGGCACGCTCATCGGCGGCAAGGAAACCGGGGAGGGCGCCTCCAGCCCACTCGATGAGGCGGAAATGCTCTGGCATATGCTGCGCTTGTTGCTGATCGCGTTGCCGGTATTGCTGGCATTCTGGTTCGCCCCCCTGCTGACCGCATGGGAGGGCGTCCCGGCGCTGAAGTCGCTGTTCTTCAGCCTAGTGGCGGTGTGGCGCAACTGGCGCGCTTTCCTGGTTTACGCCGTGACGGCCACACTGATCGGGGTGGTGTTGCCCGGCGTGCTGCTGCTGGTCGCCAGCCTGGTTTCCAAACCGCTGGCGGAAGTCCTGTCGATCGTCTTGCGCATACTGCTGTTACTGGTGTTTGCGCCGGTGCTGATGACGGGCATCTACCAAAGCTACTGCGACGTGTTCGCCCCGGTCGCAAATCCCGACGGTCCCGGCACTCCCGACGATGCCACATAATCCCGGCATCACCGGGGAAACCGGCAGACCCTTGGGAATCCTGGGCGGAACCTTCGACCCGGTGCACTATGGCCACCTGCGCCTTGCCGAGGAGGCGCGTGGGCAACTCGGGCTGGCCGAGGTGTGCTGGATTCCCGCCGGCCAGCCGGCACATCGGCGCGTCCCGCAAGCAACTGCCCTGCACCGCCTGGCCATGGTCCGCCTGGCGATCCTCGGCAACCCCGGTTTTACCCTCGACGACAGCGAAGCCCTGGAAGCGGTGCCCAGCTATAGCGTGCCGACGCTGGAACGACTGCGCGCGCAACTTGGGCCGCGGCGCCCGCTGGTATTGCTGCTGGGGACCGATGCATTTCTGGCATTGAGCACCTGGCATCGCTGGCGGGAGTTGTTCGGGCTGGTTCATCTTGGCGTGGCCACCCGTCCCAATTACGCCCTCGCCGATGCAATCATCGAGCCGGCGCTGGCGGATGAACTGGACCGTCGGCGAACATCGTCGGCCGCGGCAATCACCGGGCGTCCAGCCGGCTGCATCATTCCTTTCGGTATCACCGCCCTGGACATTTCCGCAACCGCCCTGCGCGCGGAAATCGCCGCCGGCCACGGGGCCCGTTATTTGCTGCCCGATCCGGTTCTCGACTATATTTCCGCCAACCAGCTCTACAACTCAACCCAATAAATGAACGTTCCCAAACTGCAAAGAATCGCCGTCGCCGCGCTTGAAGACATCAAGGCGCAGGATATCCAAGTCATCAATACCACCAAGCTTACCTCGATGTTCGACCGCATCATCGTGGCCAGCGCCGATTCGACACGCCAGGTCAAGGCGTTGGCCCATAACGTCCATGACAAGGTCAAGGAAGCCGGCGGCGAAGTCATCGGCATGGAAGGCGAGGACTCCGGCGAATGGGTGCTGGTGGATCTCGGCAGCATCGTGGTGCATGTCATGCAACCCGCGGTGCGGCGCCATTACAACCTCGAAGAACTGTGGCAGGCGCGGCCGAAAAAGGCGCTTCGGGGCGCGCCTGAGACTGCCGAAGATTGAGACTGCTCATCGCCGCTGTCGGAACGCGCATGCCCGGATGGGTAACCGAGGCCTACAGCGAGTTTGCCCAGCGCATGCCGCGCGAAATGAGCATGGAGTTGCTGGAAGTGAAAGCCGAGCCGCGTAGCGGCGGCAAGCCCGTCGTCGCGCTGCTGGCAGCGGAAGCTGCGCGCCTGCGGGCGGCACTGCCGGCGCGCCGCAGGCTGGTGGCGCTCGACGAGCATGGCGTCGACCTGACGACGCAAGACTTGGCGCAGCGCCTTGAAAAGTGGCTGGCGGGAGGCGAAGATGTGGCGTTCCTGATCGGCGGACCGGATGGCCTGGATGCGGCATTCAAACAGGAGGCGGCCGAGACGCTGCGATTGTCCAGCCTGACCTTGCCCCATGCGCTGGTGCGAGTGGTGCTGGCCGAAGCGCTATACCGGGCGGCCAGTGTCCTCAAGGGTCACCCCTATCATCGAAACTAGCTGGGTGTGGAATGAGCCTGATTAAACCGCGTATCTATCTTGCCTCGCGCAGCCCTCGCCGCCGCGAATTGCTGCATCAGATCGGTGTCAATTTCGACCTGATGCTGTTTCGCACGCCGCCGCGGGAGGACGCTGAGGTTAACGAGGATATGCTCGACAACGAAACGTCGGACGACTATGTGGTGCGTGTCGCTCGCGCCAAGGCCGCCTTCGGCGCCCGAATGATCGCCCAGCGTCGCCTGCCGTCGAGGTTGCTGCTGGCCGCCGACACCACTCTCGACGTGGATGGCAGGATCGTCGCCAAACCGCGCGACGCCGGCCACGCGACGGAGATTCTTAGCCGTCTGTCCGGGCGCACCCACCGCGTCTTGACGGCCGTTGCGCTGACCCACGGGGAACGCATCGAGCATGCGGTGAGCGTCAGCGAGGTGCGCTTCCGCGATCTCCAAACGGAAGAAATCCGCCGTTACGTTGCGTCCGGCGATCCCCTGGACAAAGCCGGCGCTTACGGCATCCAGGGTCACGCGGCGATGTTCGTCGCGGAAATTCGCGGTTCCCATAGCGGCATCGTCGGTCTGCCGTTGTGCGAAACCGCATTGCTGCTGCGCCAATTTGGATATCCCATATGAGCGAGGAATTCCTCATCAATTTTACGCCGCAGGAGACCCGGGTCGCCCTGGTGCAGCAAGGGGTGGTGCAGGAACTCCACATCGAGCGTACCGCCAGCTGCGGCATCGTCGGCAATATCTATCTGGGCCGAGTGGTGCGGGTGCTGCCCGGCATGCAATCGGCGTTTATCGACATCGGCCTGGAGCGCACTGCCTTCCTGCATGTGGCCGATATCTGGGAAGAGCGTCCCGGCAATGTCGAAGGCGGCCCGGGAGGAGGTGGGGCCAGTGCCACTCGACCGATCGAGAAGATCCTATCGGAAGGCCAAAACCTGCTGGTGCAGGTGTTGAAGGATCCTCTCGGCACCAAGGGCGCACGCTTGACCACGCAAATGTCCATCGCCGGGCGGCTGCTGGTGCTGTTGCCGCAGGAGCGCCATATCGGTATTTCCCAGCGCATCGAAGGTGAGGTCGAGCGCGAGAAACTGCGGGCACGAATCCAGGGACTGCTGCAAGCCAAGGAGCCGGGCGGCTTCATCGCCCGGACCATGGCTGAGCGCGCCAGCGATGCCGAGCTGTCCAGCGATATCGCCTACCTGCGCCGGATCTGGGGCGAGATCCAGAATCGCGCCACCACTGCCCGGCCGCCCGCACAGTTGCACCACGACCTGACCCTGGCGCAGCGCGTATTGCGCGACCTGATGTCCCCTGAAACGACGCGGGTGGTGATCGACTCGCGCGAAAATTTCCAGAAGCTTTCGAGTTTTTCCCACGAATACATGCCGCAGGTGGCGGCCCTGCTGGAGCATTACACCGGCGAACGACCGCTGTTCGATCTGCATGGCGTCGAGGACGAAATACAGAAGGCGCTGGCGCGGCGAGTCGACCTCAAGAGCGGCGGCTACCTGATCATCGACCAGACCGAGGCGATGACCACCATCGACGTCAACACCGGCGGCTTCGTCGGCCTCAGAAACTTCGACGACACCATTTTCAAGACCAACCTCGAAGCCGCGCAAACCATCGCCCGCCAACTGCGTCTGCGCAATCTCGGCGGCATCATCATCGCCGACTTCATCGACATGGAAAATGAGGAACACAAGGCTGCAGTGTTGCTGGAGCTCAACAAGACCCTGTCGCGGGATCACACGCGGATCACCGTCAACGGCTTCACCGCCTTGGGCCTGGTGGAGATGACCCGCAAACGCACCCGCGAGTCTCTCGCCCACGTACTCTGCGAACTGTGCCCCACCTGCGGCGGACGTGGCGAGGTGAAGACCGCCCGCACCATCTGTTATGAGATATTCCGTGAACTGCTGCGAGAAGCGCGCCAGTTCGACGCCCGTGAATACCGGATCCTGGCGGCTTCCGCGGTGATCGACTTGTTTCTCGACGAGGAATCCCAGGCCTTGGCGATGCTCTCCGATTTCATCGGCAAGCCGATATCGCTGCAGGCGGAAACCGGCTACAGCCAGGAACAATACGATATCGTCCTGATGTGATCAGACTCCGGTGGCGAACATGCGCCGGGTCTCGAAGACCGATGCCGCGAGCCCTCTTCCGTCGAGGCGCAGATGTCGCTTCAGGACGAAGTCGAACAACAATGGATGGTGCCGGTGAATCGATGTCAACGGCGCAATCGTGGTGGCGTCGAGATAGCCTGATTCGGCTAGCTGGCGCAGCGAATAAAGCGGCATGATGCCCGGCAGTGGATAGTCGGAGCCGTTCAGCAGGCGCCCCGCCCAGTCGCCGCCTTCGCGGGCGCGTTCGAGGATGCGCTTCAGCGGTGCTCCGGCGCGCGCCGATTGGGTGATTGCCGAAAGATCGCCGAACAGCCTGCCCTCGTAGGTTGGCTGGTCCATCAACCGCTCGAATAAAGTGAAATTGTCGATCAGTTGATTCTCTCGGCGATCCAGGTCCGGACTGGCCCCCATCGAGGCGCAATGGGCGACGATCACCTTGACGCCATGGTCGAGCGCGCGCCGCAGCCTCAGCGGATTACCCATGCTGTCGTCGCCCGGCATGGCACGCTCATCGCCGGCATGGGCGATCAACGGCAATCCCAGGCGTGCCAGCGCTTCATAAAATCGGTCGCAACGGGGCGATGCCGGATCGATGCCTTGCGCCGCGGGCAGCCATTTCAGCGCGCGGGCGCCGAGCGCATTTGCTCTCTCCAGCTCGATCAGCGCATCGGTCCGGTAGGGATGGACCGATGCCGCCCATTCGAAGCGCTCGGGCGCGATCTTGGCCGCCGCCGCGCAGTAGTCGTTGCCGATGAATAGATGGGTGCGCTCGGGTACGGCGATGCCTTGCTCGTCGTGCCAGGCATCGAGCGCCAGCAGGAGCAGCTTGTTGCCGGCCGGCAGGGCGGCGGCGAGACCACGCAGACCGGCCAGATAGGCGCGATCGACGGCAGTGTCGTCGGCGATGCAGGCGGCATTGAGGAAGAACCAGCGCTGGGCCGCCACGAGTGGCCAGCGCCAGCTTCCGTGTCCGTCGTTGAAGGCGACGCCTATGGCATCGCTGTCGTCGCCGACACCGACGATATGCACATGGCTGTCCCAAACCTTGGCGGGATCCAGTCCGTCAAATGCCGCTTCCACCAGCGGATGCCTAGCCAGTTGCGGTGGCAGTGTGCCCAGACAGGGATTGACGAGGCCTTGATCCGGCCATAATCGCCAGGCGGCGTAGCCGCCCATGCCCAGCCCGGCAAGGCCGGCCGACATGAGAAAACGACGGCGCGAAGAAACCATGGCTGCTATCATCGCAGAAAAAACACCCTGGAACACGCGTGGTTTCCAGGCTGGGGGAGATCCGGAATGAATGAACAGATTGCAGTTCCGTTTTGGGCTTTTGTGCTGTTGCTCGGCCTGGCGGGATGGGCGGTGCTGGTAATGCTGCTGGCACCGGGCATGCGCTGGTTTTTCCGGCGACGCATCAACACCGTGATACGCCAGATCGGCGACCGCCTGCAAGTCGAATTGCCTTCCTTCAAGCTGACCCGCCGCCAGGTGTTGATCGACCGGGTGTTTCACGATCCCAAGGTGCAGGCGGCCGCAGCGGTCAGCGCCCAGGCCAGCGGCGAACCGGTCGGGACGGTGTGGCGGCGCATCGACCGCTATGCGCGGGAAATCGTGCCGTCCTTCAACGCCTACCTGTACTTCCGCGTTGGTTACGCCATGGCGCGCGCGACCGCACGGGCGCTCTACCGCGTGCGCATCGGCTATGTCGATGAGGCGGCGCTGGCGCGCATCGACCCGAAATCGACCATCGTCTTCGTCATCAATCATCGCAGCAACATGGATTACATCCTGGTGGCTTTCCTGGCCGCCGAACGCACCACCTTGTCTTTTGCGGTCGGCGAATGGGCGCGGATCTGGCCGCTGCAACAACTGGTCCGCGCCATGGGAGCGTTCTTCGTCAGGCGCAATTCAGGCGATGCGCTGTATCGCACCGTGCTGGCCCGCTATGTACAGATGGCCTCGGAGGCGGGAGTCACCCAGGCGGTGTTTCCGGAAGGCGGGCTGACAGTCGACGGCCGCCTGCGCCAACCGAAATTCGGCCTACTCGACTACATGCTGAAGCCATTCGATGAACGCGACCAGGAAGACCGCCGCGACCTGGTGTTCATCCCCGTGGGCATCAATTACGACCGTGTCCTGGAGGACCGCAGCCAACTGCTCAAGCTGCATCCCGATGCACCGCGGCCGGGGCGTTTGAGCGGTGCCGGCGTTGCCGGCGGTTTCCTGGCGCGCAACCTATGGCAGGCCGTGAGTGGCCAGTGGCATCGCTTCGGCTATGCCTGCGTGAATTTCGGCACGCCATTTTCCATGCGTACCTATGCCCGGAGCCGCGGCCTGCATTTTCCGGCGCTGGACGAAACGGCGCGGCGCGCCGAGGTCGGCCGGATTGCGGCGCTTCTGATGGATGAAATCGGCCAGGTGGTTCCGGTGCTGCCGGTTTCCCTGGTGGCCAGCGTTCTTGCCCGCGATCCGGGGCGCGCCTTAAGTGAGCTGGAATTGAAGGCTGCGGCCCATTCCCGCATGCGTGAACTCGAAGCCGCCGGCGCCCATCTTTACATTCCTCGCCAGGACCATGACTACGCCTTCGGCGTCGGCCTGCGCATGCTGACGCTGCGCCGCATCGTGCTGGAGGAGGATGGCCTGTTCCGTCCGGCGCCTGACGAACTGGAGATGCTCGCCTACTATGCCAACGCCATTGCCCACCTGAACGCTGCGGCGGCGGACATTCAGGCCTTGGGCAACCTGCCCAGCAAGTAGAACTCGTCGTTGGGGCGCATGTCGGTCAAGTTGGCCATGCGGTTCGACAGGCCGAAGAAGGCGCTGACGCCGCCGATGTCCCAGATGTCCTCGTCGCTGAATCCGTGCGCGCGCAGTTCCACGAAATCGGCGTCGCCGATGCGATAGGCTTCCTGCGACACTTTCATGGCGAAGTCGAGCATGGCGCGTTGGCGCGGCGTGATGTCGGCCTTGCGGTAGTTGACCGCCACCTGGTCGGCCAGCAGCGGATTCTTGGCGCGGATGCGCAGGATCGCGCCATGCGCCACGACGCAATATTGGCACTGATTGGCGTTGGAGGTGGCGACGACGATCATCTCGCGCTCGGCCTTGGTCAAGCCACTGTCCTTTTCCATCAGCGCATCGTGATAGGCGAAAAAAGCGCGAAATTCGGCCGGGCGATGGGCCAGGGCCAGGAAGACATTGGGAACGAAGCCGGACTTTTCCTGCACCGCCAGGATGCGGCTGCGGATATCCTCCGGCAACTCACTGATGGCAGGTACGGGATAGCGGCTTATGGATTGGTTGGCGGACATGGCGCGGCCTCACTGGGAGTTTGAAAGGAGTCAGTGCAGCGCCGTCGACGCCGGCGAGACACCGGGTATTGAGGAAAGTGGCCGCCACAAATCCAGCCGCCACTCGCTATTAACCATGCTTTCGTCGAGCAGGCGGATCAACGCGTGCAGGCTGGTGTCGTCAAGCATCAGCGACTCACCGCGGCCCTCGGCATCGATCAGGCTCAGCGCATGGCCGTTGCTTTCGTTCGGTCCGTATTTCAATGTGGTGACCAACATCGGCTCGCCGTCCAGCTTCAGCTTGGGCGATTGCGTCACCGCATGGTCGCGGCGTACCTCATTCTGCTGCATCGTCAGCAACATCTCGCGTGCTTCAGCGCTGGCCTTCGCATCGAGCGAGGCTTCGGCCCGCTGCCACAGGGCTTGCCATAGCAACTCGGTAAAACGCCGCGTCAGCCAGAAGCCCGCCGTGCGTTCGCCCAGGCCCAGGGTCAACAACAGGCGATCCTCGGTGGGATCGTAGGCGAGCTGCAACTGCATGGTCATTTAGTAGCGGGAATTCAGCGCGCGGGGTTTTCAGCAGCGCTGTCGTCAGCCTTGGCGGGAGGCAGAACCGCTGCTTCCAGGACGCTGGCGAACCGGGCGAGGGCGGCCTGGAGTTCCGGGTTTTCGGTTACTTCCGCATTGGCCGCTTTGGCTTGTTTAGGCGCTTGCGGGCTTTTTGAACTCTGTTTGGGCATGGTCCAACTCCTTCTGTAGTTAATGGTAATCTTAGGCCGGCTGAAGACATCAGGCAACCGTTGTATCGGGAAAGCTTGCGCCGTGGATCCGGTCCGCCGGGAACTGTTCAAGAATTTTCGACAGGATTCTCGAGTACGCCGATGCCGTCGATTTCAATCTTCACCCTGTCGCCGGCTTGCAAGTATCTTGGAGGCATGAAGCCGATACCGACCCCCGCTGGGGTACCGGTGGCGATCAGGTCGCCGGGATACAGCGTGATGCCTGCGGAGAGGGTGGCGATCAGGGTGGGAATATCGAAGATCAGATCCGTGGTGCGGGCGTCCTGGCGCAAATCGCCATTTACCCAGCAGCGTATCCGCGTATCTCCGCCATCGAGTTCATCGGCTGTCGCCAGCCAGGGCCCGAGCGGACAAAAACTATCGAACGACTTGCCGATCAGCCATTGCTGATGCCGCTGCTGCCAGTCGCGGGCGGTCACATCATTGACGATGGTGTAACCCCAGACATGCGCCATGGCCTGCGCCTTTGAAATTCCGCGGCCGCCACGGCCGATCACCACCGCCAGTTCGGCCTCGTAGTCGATCGCTTCCGATATCCCGCTGGGAATCCGGATCGCCGCACCGGGTGCGATCACCGACTCCGGAACTTTCGAGAAAACGATAGGCGCGTTCGGAATATCGTCACCCGCCTTGCCGGCATTCTTGCCGAAATCGCTCTGGGCGAATTCGCGGGCATGCGCATGATAGTTCTTGCCGACGCAGAAGATATTCCGGCGCGGACGCGGCAACGGTGCATCCAGCGTCACGGCGGCGAGTGGCACTGCCGGGCCCGCCTCGGCCGGAGGCGGCAAGCCCGCGGCCATCCGCTCGATCAGGACCAGCGCGCCCCGCTCGTCGACCGGCTCGCTGAAAGCCAAGGGCGTCACGCTGCCGCCATCGGCGGCCAGGCGCCCGACGTGGCGGGATCCGCCATGCCAGTAAGTGGCAATTTTCATATGCTGCTCGCGGGTTGATGATTGGGCGACATAGCCGCTATTATCGCACCTTTGATCCTGCGCTAAACCAAGGGTCGCCGACACCCTATTTCCGGAGATCTGATGAACACTGTGAATATTGCCGGTCGTTTAGTCGGCCGGTCGCTGGCAATTGGACTGGCGGCTATTTTGTCGCTGGCCGTTGCCACGGCCAGCCAGGCGACCACGGTGAGGCTACAGACCACGCTGGGAATCATCGACATCCAGTTGTTCGATGCCGCCGCGCCGCTGACGGTGGCGAATTTCCTGAGCTACGTGAATAGCGGCGCGTATGACGATACTTTTATCCATCGCAGCATTCCGGGCTTCATCATCCAGGGCGGCGGCTACACTTTGGGCAGCACGGCCAACAGCACCAATCCGGTTCCCGCGCAGCCGCCGGTGGCGAACGAGTTCAGCGCCAGCCGCTCCAATCTGCGCGGAACGATCGCCATGGCCAAGGTACCCGACGATCCCAACAGTGCCACCTCACAGTGGTTCATCAACCTGGCGAATAATTCGACCATTCTGGATGGCCAGAACGGCGGGTTTACGGTATTCGGCAGGGTGCTGGGAAGCGGCATGGCCATCGTCGATGCAATCGCGGCTTTGCCCACGGTGGACGCAAGCGGGGCTTTTTCCTATCTGCCGTTGGCGACGCCCAGGACCACCACGAATTATCAGCGATCGAATTTCGTCATGCTGGACCAGGTCTCCTCGGACACGGCAAATGCCGGTACTGCCGATGCAGACCGCGTTTTCGCCTTTCTGGAAGCCGCTTTCCCGCAGTATCTGTTGCCGGCGAATCCGCTGTCACCCGTCGGTACGATTTCGCAAAGCGCCCTGGGCTATTACTATCGCTACTACCCGTCGAGCAATGCCTACATCGCCACCGCCAACGGCACGCTTTATTATCTCGGGCCATTGTCGGGAAATCAGCCGATCTCGCTGGGGACGCTGGCCGACGGGGTTGCGACCGTGTCCCAGGCTGGCTACTGACCGATGCCCGGCTTCGAGCTAATTTCCCTTCTCGTCATCGGCGGGGTCGTCTGGCTGTGGTTCGACAGCCTGAAGGCCAGGGATGCAGCCATCACGGCTGCCCGCGCTGCCTGTAATTCGGAAGGACTGCTGCTGCTCGACGACACCGTGGCCATCGCCAGCTTGAAGCCGGCCCGCGATGCAGACGGCCGGCTGACGTTGAGGCGGACGTATGAGTTCGAATACAGCGACACCGGCAACAATCGCCGCAAGGGCGGCCTGGTGTTACAGGGGCAACGGGTCCTGATCGTCAATATCGGATTGCGCCTGGTGCCGGACGAAAGAGTTCTGCACTAGGACCGCCGGGCGGAACCGGCGACCAGGAGGGCGGCGAATCGGATTTA
>Ga0172379_10010845_pt1 | contig 10958 bp, 12 predicted proteins | sample GrowelOW334metaG_FD_119756 | JGI IMG/M metagenome (GOLD analysis project Ga0172379, IMG submission 119756) | Groundwater microbial communities from an aquifer near a municipal landfill in Southern Ontario, Canada - Groundwater well OW334 metaG | ecosystem: Environmental > Aquatic > Deep... | reverse complement strand
TAATATCTCCAACACCATATATGGAAATAAAAAAAGGAGACACAGTAGACGTAAAATTTCTTAACGGTCAAGGAAAACTTCCAACAGCAGACACAACAGAAGTTACAATATTAGATATTGATGCAGCATCACTATTTTTCGATGATTTTCACATATTATACGAAGGAGTTACAGGAGTTGGAAAAACATACACCAGCGATGCACTTTTTGGTGCAATATTCGGTCCTGATGGTCAAACAACACTAAGACTTGGAGGATCAGGAGTTATGATGGGAACATCAGCTTTAGAACCATTCACAAAAACAGTTCTAGAAAATGGAATTCCAAAAACAAGAATAGATTTAGAAAAATGCTCAAAATACGGAGCATTATTCATAGATGAAATAAATAGAGGAGATAGTCAAGAAGTATTACAAGTTGTGGATGGAATAATAGATATCAATGGAGAAAGAGGATATTTAAGACTACCAATACCAAAAACTAATCCGCAAAGATACAAAAGCCTTGCAATAATTGCAGCAATGAATCCTGCTGATGCAGATCACAAACAAGCATTAGAACTAGATATTGCAGGAGAAAATAGATTCCTAAAATTTAGATTCCCAAACGGTGTTGCGGAAGCAGCATCTAGTCAATTAGAAAAAAAGGTTTCAGAAAACCTTCATGAAAAATTTTGGGCAACATTCAACAAAAAAACAGGATTAACTGGAACATGGAGAGATATTTACGCTCAAATTACTGATCCTGAAGAATTAAAAACAGAACTTAATGGCGAAACTAGAGAATTTATTGATGTATGTTTAGGATATGTAGGTCATGATCCTATGGAAACATACGAACACAATGCTGAATTAATAAAACAATCAGGATTACAACCACACTTTAACGTCAGAAAAGATAATGACTACAATAAAGTATTAGAATCACAAAATACTCTAAAACACGGATTTGTAAGAAGAGACCTAAGAAAAATAAGTGATCTAAGTAGACTTGTTGGATTCATAAAAAGCATTAAAGATGGAACATATGAACCTAAAGTTGACTTAAACGATGTTGCTGTAAGCATAGGTATTGTTTTAGAAAGCAAAACAATCACAGGTTCCGAATATGGAAAACTCATGAGTCTTGTAAATGATGCAAGAGTAGCATATAGTCAAATTAGAACGCAATTGAATACTCCTGCAGAGTTTGGATTCAGACAAGGAGTTTGGCAATCAGCAGTATACGCTGGACAAGAAGAAGGATTTGACGCATATATTAATACCATAAAACAAAACATCACAGCTCTTAATAATCAAACCACTGGTCCTGCACAAGCAACAATAAAAAGCAGACTTCTTGCTGATCTTGTAGTATTAGATCATTTCAGTAAAACATACGAACCTGAAATAAAAAAAGTATTAGAAGTAAAAGATGATAATGCATTTACATTATTTACTGAATTATATGATACAAAAAAATCTAATGCTAGTATATACGAACATAGATTAGGATCAATCATGAGGTAAATCACCATGATAAAAATAATTCCAAGAGATCAAATTAAGCATTTAGAATGGAATAATAGTGTGCAAACTACTTCATCAAATACAATTCCTCCAATTGCGCCAACTAATAATTTATTTGTTCAACATTCTATTGGAGATTTAACTATAGAATCTTTAGTTAACACTGGACAAATGTTTTATAATGCAAATATTCCAACAGCATTAACCGAAGCACAAAATTATGCTGATTCAGGTGTTGTTGCAACCATGCCTTATCTTATCGCTGGAAAAGCAAATTCAGATAAAGAAAATTATCTATGGAAAAATTGGCTCACAGCACACACAGAAGAAGATATAGGTGTAGATAGTAAAGGAATATATACAACTAAAGGAAATTCAGTTCTTATTACATTACATGGCGGAGGAATACTAACTCCAGATATAATTACTAAAGCATATGAAGATGGACTTACTCCACAAAACGCTGCAAAATTAAATCAAGAAAATATAGATGAATTATTACAGAAAGGAATCTTACCTTCTGGAGAAAAAATCACGATTTATAGACTTGATGATTTAAAATCAGGCATTTCTGATCCATTTGGAAGATATGCTGTTATTACAGAATTTGATAGAGTTAAATCTCTTGAATCAAAACAATTCTTGAAATCAGAATTTTTGGAAAATCCATTAGTTTTAGCACGTGCAGGAACTGTAGAATATTTAGAAAAGTATTATGACTTAGCACACGATGAAGATGGCGTAGGATGTTGGCATAGATTTGATGAAATAGATCCTACAGTTCCTCAGGGGCGCCTGTTGTATCTCGTCAACAGTTATGTCGGATTGGATGGCAACAATGATCTTAGGCATGATGGGCGTTTCGTCGGGGTAGCGCCAGAGGCGCGTGGCACGAAAAAATAAAAGGTACTAAAAATGATAAAAATAATTCCTAGAGAACAAATTAAACATTTAGAATGGGCTCATGGGCAAGCGCCATTAGACCCATCACATGTAGTTCCAAATATTCCATTATTTCAAAATAATTCTATTGTTAATATAGATGATATATTAAATGGGAAAACATTTTTTAGTGAAGAAAAAGATGAAAATGGTAAATATATAGGATTACCAATTGCACTTTCACAAGTTTTAGAGTATGCAACTTCTGATGGTTATGTTGCTACGATGCCTGAACTTATTGTAGCTAAAATTAAAGCTGATAAGAGTCATGATTTTTGGCAGAAGTGGTATTCGGTGCATACTGAAGAAAATATTGGTATAGATAAGAAAGGAAAATTTTATTCTAAAGATGAGCCTGTGCTTGTTGTTGTAAATGGTGGAGGAATTTTAACACCTGATAGAATAAATCAAGCGTATACAGAAGGACTAATAGGTAATAGTGCAAAGTACACTGATAAGGAATTTGATGATTTACTTGATGGTAAATTGCCTGATAATACGAGTATTCAACTTTACAGATTTGAAGAGATAAAAAAAGGAATAACATCTTTACCTCACAGATTTGGTGTTGTAATGCCTTACTCGATGGCTAAAGGAACAAGTTCTGGTTATCATAAAAAAGATGGATTTACAACAAATCCGTTAGTAATTGCAAGAGCTGGCGGTATTGAAAATCTTGAATCATATTATAATTTAGCGAAACATTCAGATGGCGATTTAGGTAATTACCATCCATTTAGCGGAAGGGATGCTTCAACGCCTCAGGGGCGCCTGTTGTATCTCGACGACAGTTATGACGGATTGAGTGGCTACGATAGTCTTATTAATAATGGGCGTTTCGTCGGGGTAGCGCCAGAGTCGCACCGCGCAAAGAAATAAAGGTGTTAAAATTATGAAAGATATGCACTTATTGTTGGATGAAGCAGAATATGAATGGAGAAGTGAAGTTCATAAAGATTTTCCATTACATAGCGATACGCCTGTAATAAAATCCAAGCCTAAAACCATAGGTCGTGACTGGGAATTTAGCACTGATCTTAAGCAGATTTATGCATTTGTAGAAAATGATGATGCACTAAAGAAAAAATTCGAAACAATTGTAACTAAATACTGGAATGGTAATTCTGAAGATTTAGCAAAAGATACACTACATTACTTATTAGATCACGAATTATATCATGTGATAGAAGCACCATTTAGCATAGGAACTCCTGATAGCGATAATACTAAGATACATCAAGCGATAAGAAAAGGATTATTAAAAGCAGAACCAAATCTTAAACCTTTAGATCAATTAGTAAAATTAGAAGCATCACAAAATGGAGTTAAAGATTTTATATTAGATAACAGATTTTATCTAGATAATAAGACGAAAAGATATGTTCAAGAAGATATTATTCCAGTATGGGATTTATTAGAACTTCAAAACTCAAAATCAGAAACAAACTTTTATACCATAACAAGATTTTTGTACGGAGCATTATATGGACCACAAAGTACACACTCATTCTTTCAAGAAAAAGCTGGAGAAAAAGGATTTGAAATAGCAGAAAAAACTCTAAAATCATTAATCAATAAAGAAGTATCGCTGCCAAAAAATGATTTATCATTAATTGGAAAAGTATCTAAAATACTAAAAAATAATTCCACAACAGAAAACTCTGAACTTACGAATTCGTACGCTAAATCAATCAGAGAAGTATTTTCAGGAGAAGATAGATATAAAGGAATAGAAAGAATGATGACAATTTTAGGTCCGTACATCAAAAAAGATATGCCACAAGGCAGACCAGACCAACAAGGAGAAGGAAGTGGAGCATCACCACAAAATATGGTACAAGATATACTTAATGATATGACTCCTCAAGAACAAGCACAATTCATTGAACAATTATCAAGCGATCCAAGATTAAGTCAAGACTTTTCAATGGGAAAACCAAACAGCACGAACGGAAGTTCTAAATCTAACGAAGAATACAATACATTAGATATCTTTGCGATTCACGAATTTTACAAAAGAAATCATCCATCAGTAAAAATTATTGGCGGAAACAAGATAGGAGAAACTATAGTTGTGGATAATAAACAATACTGGCATTTAAAAAAAAGTGAAGTTATAAGTGAGGATCAACTTTCAAAAATTAATCTCAAACACGTTGCAAAATTTCAACAAAAAATCAGATTACCAGTACTAATACCATTAGGCAATAATCAATATAGATTAAATGATTATGAGATAAGAACTCGTGACATAAAAAATATTACTTATGTTGATTCACAAGTCGATGTACCTGATATTGTAGAATTTTATTTAGATAGTTCAGGATCAATGTATAAAGATGCAAATAATTTTGGTTTTAATGACGGTTCAAGTTGGGACATGTTAAGCAACGTACTATATGGATACATTGATGCATTACATCAAGGTGGACAAGCAACACACAAAAAAACAATGTTAAGAATTAATAATTTTGGAGATAAACAAAAAAGTTCAAAACTAGTATCAATCGATGAATTCCTAAAAGGAGACACGGAAGTACTTAAAGTATTATTCAAACCAGCAAATGGATACAGCGAAGAAGATATAAATTTACAATCATATAACGATAACCTAAAAAGAGCATACGTTATCGTTACAGACGGAAATTTAGTTATTTCTGGAAGAACAGAAAGAGAATCTAAAAAAATGAAAGAATTAGCTAAAAATCCAAATAACAAAGTATTAATGTTTGAAATAGGTGGAACATATGGTCTTGGAACAGCAATAAAAAATGATACAAACATAAATTATGCTCCAATATATGACAAAAATAAAATGTTAAGCGAAGGAATATCAGTGCTATTGTCAAAGTGATTAAAATGATAAAAATAATACCAAGAGAACAAATAAAACATTTAGAATGGAATACAAATAATCCCTTACCCGCAAATAGTTCTAACACTACAAATACCGTGCCAATTCAAAACTTTTTAAATCAAGAAGTATCTCTAGACGCAATTCTTACTGGAACACCATTTTACGATTCTAAAATATCTGTAGCATTACAACAAGCATTAGAGTATGCAACTCCTGATGGATATATTGCTACAATGCCTGAACTTATTTCTGCAAAAATTAAAGCTGATAAGAGTCATGATTTTTGGCAGAAGTGGTATTCGGCGCATACTGAAGAAAATATTGGTATTGATAAGAAAGGGAGATTTTATTCTAAAGATGAGCCTGTGCTTGTGGTTGTTAATGGTGGAGGAATACTAACGCCTGAAAGAATAACTAAAGCATATGAAGATGAACTAATAGGTGGTAGTGCTAAATATTCTGATAATGAATTTGATGATTTACTTGATGGTAAACTTCCAAATGGAGTAACTATTCCATTGTATCGATTTGAAGAAATAAATGCTGGAAAATCTGGTTTACCACATCAATTTGGTATTGTAATGCCTTACTCACTAGCTCAAGGAACAAGTTCTGGTTATCATAAAAAAGATGGATTTACAACAAATCCATTAGTAATTGCAAGAGCAGGTGGCATTGAAAATCTTGAAGCATATTATGAATTAGCAAAAGATTCAGTCGGTGATGTTGGAAATCATCATGTTTATGATGGTCGGGATGCTTCAACGCCTCAGGGGCGCCTGTTGTATCTCCTCAACTATTATAGCGGATTGTATGGCAACAATAATCTTGATGTTAGTGGGCGTTTCGTCGGGGTAGCGCCAGAGGCGCACGGTGCAAAAAAATAAGTTTATTTTTTTAGTAAATTTTATATATTGCATATTTTCTTAAAATTATATCCCAGCACTGCATAATTCTCCGCAAGAATTATGTCAACGGAGTAGCTGGACTACATGCTCTTTCATTACGGCATTCGCGGAAATGCTATAAAATACAACTACGACAGAAATGAAGTGGTGGTGAAACCTAGAGGTGAAAGGGCTAATCTAGGGGCGCCTGTTGTATCTCAACAACAATTATAACGGATTGAATGGCAACAATAATCTTAATAATAATGGGCGTTTCGTCGGAATAGTCAAGCAAAACTGCTGGGATACATTCTTTTTCTATAATTGTATTACGTTCTCCGAGATCCTTACATTAATCTTGACAGCTTTCTGGCTATTTGGAGGGGTAGCTATGGTTAATCAGTTACCCATAATTGTGTACAAAGGCAAGAAAATAGATATACTTCAAGAGAAACTTTCTCAGCATAACAAGAAGATGAAAGAAATCGTGGATGTTCTTAAAGCTCTAGAACTCGAGAGAATTGTTAAGCAACAGGTCGATTTGTAGCTTTAGAATCAGAAGATTTAAATACAATTTGTATATTATGTATACAATGTATACAAAGTATGCAGGTGTTTGTTTATGGGCTCGATAAAAATTAATACAAAGGACAAATCAACAACAATTAGAATTAGCGATAAAGCCAAGAAAATGCTGGAATCCCAAGCTAAAGGAAAGGAAACTCATGAAGAGATAATTTTGAGGCTGATAAAACTCTCAGAAAACATCTCAACGGAACAGAGTTCAAAATTTGTAGATAAAGGCAACATTATAGGCACAAAGTATGAGCAGAAGAACAAAACCATGAATGTTGAGATTGACAACAAAAAATACTCAGTGGTATGTACTTACAACGATCTTTCAATAATTGCGCTCTTGCGAAGTAAACAGTTAAAGAATTACATTAATGAACACTTATACTCTGAATGGGACTTGAATTTAGAAATAGTTAATGTAAATTCCGGAAAAGGATGGCAAAATTCCGCAAAACTTGAACTTGAAGAGGAGAAAATATTATATTTCGCCTGCGTCAAAAAAATACTAGAGGAAACATTCGACATAAAATTATATAAGATCGAGACCAAAGATGACTATTTGAGCGATGAAAAATGGTCTGAATCATATGAAAAATATGACTTATCGAGAGATTCGTTAAGATCTGATATAAGGTCGCATTTAAATGACAAAATGCAAGACTTTAAGAGGAAACAGATACAATGAAATTCATATATGTCTTACCAGAATATGCAAACAGCGTGCACCTGGAAAATAATCAATCTAGAACCACGGACGAATACACAGTGTCCTATGCTGAAAATAATTCATACATTGAATTGACTGAAACGAACTCAAAGATTGGCGATGAGTATTCATTGAACCTGAAGTCAGCAAAATATTTTGCTGAAAGCACCGAAGTAAAAGAATCAATGATACATCACCATAAGAAAGGACATAAATTGAGACATCTTCAATTCAAGCTACAATCCCAAAGAGAGACCATAAGAATATTCTTAGATAATCTGGACGATGAAGACTATGCAAGATGCATCAAAGGATTCTTGCACATATCGCAGGACTTGATACAAAGAGAAATGAAGGATAATAAAATAAAAGAGGATTTAATTAAATATTTCTTTAACGAAAAAATAAAAGAATTGGCAAATGAAAGAAAATACTTGCTAGAGAAGATAAGTGACGCATTTGGGTCTGGGCAAATAACGGACATGAAAGATGAAAGCGTCGATAAGAATAAACTGCTAGAACTCAAAAAAGACTCTCAATTAGAACCATTCCTAAAACAAGTAAAGATGGAAGAAGAGTAATACGAACTCCGACAGGCATTTATTAATCACGAGAGCATATAGGTCTGTATGGACATAACATATCAATTCATCAAACGAGAGAAAGCAAGGCTTTTAGAGAAGTATAATTGCAAAACTATAAAAGAAGTTATAGATTTGTTAAGTAAAAAGCTAAGAATTATTGAAGACAACATTCAGCCCCACTCTACCCTCTCGTGAGCGGACGGGGCTATCTATTATTCCGTAAAAAAAATAGGACAACCAATTAAAATGGATATAAAACAATTTCAGGATGAAGTCATAGAATCTTTTTCTATAATGGATAAGTTGCCTAATAGAAAACCCCACACCAAACAGACTGCAACCACACATCTAATGGAAGAGGTTGGAGAAGTCGCAAGGCAAGTCACCAGCGAATATCATCGACCTGAAAAATTTAACAAAGACAATCTTGGAGAGGAACTTGCAGATACAATGATGTTCATAGTTTTGTTGGCTAAACTGTATGATGTTGATATTGCATCTGAAATGAAAAAGAGCGTTGAAAAAACAAAAAAAAGAGCAGAAGAATTCTCAAAGAAAAAATAACTTTCACTTTTCTTTTCTAACCACGAAAGCCGGACGGGGCTACTTATGTTCTAGGTACTAGATAAAAAACTCTTTTAAGTTTTTTATAAATGGCACTGGTCAAGCCATGGTAAATTATTTAATATTATTAGTTACACTTTTTGAATAAGGAGCATTTTGAAATGGAAACAAAAATGAATACTAAAGGAAAATCTGAACTTGCTGTTAAGGGATATACTGCTAATCAGTCAGTTGCTATAAGAGATGGTCTTTTGGATGAATCGCTTTTTTTAGAATGAGCAATAGTTATATTTGTGCGTTTTAGTTATTCGTATGATCTCATAATCACGCATTATGTTCGCGAACTCCTTTCTTATTTCGTTTATCTCTGTGTACAATTCATCTTCTTGTTCTACTTCGAATTCTAGTTCTAAATCCCCTGAGCCTATTAGTTTTAGATATTGAGCTCTTTTTTTATTTGTTCTATTATTTCAAGTCCGCATTTTTTCCAGAAATTTATAATCTCTTCTCCTTGTTCTTTAGATGCTTTAAACCCTCTATAATTTATATCGTGTCTTGTTGATTTAAATCTTGATAGATGATTTAATAATATCTTGTTTTTAATTTCTCTACTCTTCAATATTTCCATACTAACTTCGTGATTTAAGGGTTCATATCCTTGCAACCATAGCGCAGCATCTCCTAGCTGTCTTATTGATTCATACATTTCTCTGTAGATTAAAGAAGCTGATTCATCTGTCAATTCTATTTTTTGCACTAGCTTGGCATTTATTTCTGCTGCTTGTATCAATGATTTTATTCGGGGTTTATCTAATTGTCTTGGTCTTATCTGGTTTGTTTTTGTCCAATAATCTATATTCATGGTTTGACCTCCAAGAATCCCCAAAGCAATATTCCGTTGGCTATATTGTTGAAAACATTTATATCTACTGTTTTTCTGTCAAATAAGTGTATTTGTATTTTCCTGTTTATTGTTTTTTCAAACTGTTCTAGACCTGAATGATTCACAACTTGATATTCCTTTATATTGTCGAGCTCGATTGCAATATCTATATCAGATGTAGATATATCCTCACCTTTCCTGAAACTTCCAAATAATACTATCGCTCGTGGGTTCTTGAATTCCTGATTTAGAAATTCAACAAGTCCGCTTTGGTATATGAAATTAAGGTTATGAATAATTTTACTTTTAACAAAGTTCCAATTTTGTTGGTTGGCTTTTATTCTCCAAATCTTACTGAGTTTAGTGATTTCTACGAACTCTATTGCGCTCAATTGCTCTAGCATTCTGCCTACGTGCGGTTTAGCGACGTTGGCTTCTTTTGCTAGGTCAGATAAACTAAATTCTTTTTCAGGATATGTGTATAGAACCTCTAGAATTTTTTGAGTACTGGATTCAACAAGTAACTTAAGGTACTTTTTTGTAACAAGTGGTTGTTTCATGTAACATATGTTACTAATAGTTACTATTTAAATATTTCTGTTTTTGAACATCTAAGATCGTATTACTTATTTGTTCCTTGGTTTTATCTCCTCACATAAGTTTTATTGTTTCCATTATTTTTTTGAGATAATTTTATATTGCAGCAATTAATTATCTTGTATAATGGATAAATTTTCTGAGTTAGTAAAAGAAATTCATAATTGCAAAGAATGTAAGAATCTTTTCGGTTTTGAGTCAAATCCTGTTTTTAGTGGAAATAAAAATGCTAAAATATTACAAATAAGTCAGGCACCTTCACAAAATGTTCATAAATCTAGTAAATGTTTTAATGATGCGAGTGGAAGAAAATTAAGAGGGGAATGGTATAAAATATCAGATGATGACTTTTATAATGATGACAATTTTTACATTTCAGGTATCGGACATTGTTATCCTGGAAAAAGCACAAATGGTGGCGACAAAAAACCTCCTAAAATATGTGCAGATAAATGGCTTAGAAAAGAGATTGAATTAGTTGATAGTAAAATAATAATTTTACTCGGAAGGTGTTCTGCAGAGTACTTTTTTCCGAAAGAGACTTTTTCTAAATTAGTATTTAATAATCAAGAAATTCAAGGAAAGTTAACGATTGTTCTTCCTCATCCATCGCCTCTTAATCAAAAATGGTTTAAAGATAATCCTAAATTCGAAAAAGAAAGATTACTAGAAATCAGAACAATAATTCATGAAGTACTATATGATTAATGTTAATTCGCTTCCTTTTGAAAAGTTAAAGCCGGGCAGAATTATTATAAAATCATATTAAAAACCAGAACTAATAGAAATATTAGTTTTTAATCAATAACTATATAAATTTAGATTAAGTGTTAATTCATATGAAATTATTATTA
>Ga0172379_10010844_pt1 | contig 10958 bp, 7 predicted proteins | sample GrowelOW334metaG_FD_119756 | JGI IMG/M metagenome (GOLD analysis project Ga0172379, IMG submission 119756) | Groundwater microbial communities from an aquifer near a municipal landfill in Southern Ontario, Canada - Groundwater well OW334 metaG | ecosystem: Environmental > Aquatic > Deep... | reverse complement strand
GAACTTGAGTCCCAGAGAGAGTGTGGTTCCGGTCGGGCTACGCCCTCCCTTCACCACACTCTCTCTGATATATACAAAGATATCTCTAATCAATATGATGCCATATGGCACAAATATAGGGGTCGAACAACATTCTAATCATCATTTTCTATAAATATGTGACCTCCCTGAGGTCAATTTGAACTTCATCGGGTTTTTTAGCAGACCCTAAATAAAAACTTTGGAAACTTTAATTTGATCAATTTGCTTACCTTCAACAAAGATTCTACCTTACAGTTACGCCCCATGAGAACCCTTGCCTTTTTGGTGCTCCTGCTGGTTATTTCCCGGACAGGATTTTCCCAGATAATAACTGCCACTCCTGCAATTCCGACCGACAATCAATTGGTAACAATAACTTTTGATGCTACCAAAGGCACTGTAGGGTTAAAAGATTATACCGGAGATGTCTATGCCCACATCGGGGTCATTACCGACAAGAGTACCTCCAGTACCGACTGGAAATATGTGGTTGCAGGTTGGGGAGTCAATGTTGACAAGGCAAAAATGACTAGAATCACAGCCAATTCCTACCAGATCACCCTGACGCCGGATATCAGACAATATTTTGCGGTTCCTGCCGGAGAGGTCATTCTTAAAATCGCGCTGGTTTTTCGAAGTGGGATTACCGTCAACGGCAGTTATCTGGAAGGAAAAGATACTGGTGGAAAAGACATTTTACTCGATGTTTTTGGAGCCGGACTCAACTTCGTCATTCAGCAACCAATAAAGAATCAGGTCTATCAGCAATATGCCAGTATTCCATTTGTGGCAAACTCATCAGCGCCGGCCGACCTGGAATTGTATTTGAACAACAAGAAAATTATCTTCCTTACCGGAACCAGCATCTCCTATAATTTTAATATCCCGACAGGAGATTACTGGATCAAAGCCAAGGCGATTACTGTAGCCAAAACCATCGTAGATTCTGTTTATGTTCACGTTTTGGGCAGTGAGGTGACCGAAACACGACCTGCCGGAGTAAAAAAAGGGATCAATTATCCCGATACACAATCTGCTTTGCTGGTCTTGTGGGCTCCTTTCAAACAAAATGTATTTGTGGTGGGGGATTTCAACGACTGGCATCCATCCTCAACTTCCAGAATGAAACGGGATGGAGACTACTTCTGGTTAAAAATTGACAATCTGACACCAGGGAAAGAGTATGCTTTCCAATATCTGGTAGATGGCACGCTTAAAATCGCGGATCCCTATACCGACAAAATCCTTGATCCCTGGAACGATAAATACATCAACGCTGCTACCTATCCAAACCTTCTCGCCTACCCTACCGGGAAGACCGATGGCATTGTATCGGTACTTCAACCCAACAAAACAAAATACAGCTGGCAGATGGCACAGTTTACTCCACCTGCCTCCGATACCTGCATCATCTACGAAGCCCTGGTACGCGATTTTGATGCCAAACACACCTTTGCCGGCATGGCCAGCCATCTCGACTACCTCAAAGACCTTAAAGTCAATGTACTCGAACTGATGCCGGTCAATGAATTTGAAGGCAACAGCAGCTGGGGATACAATCCTTCCTTCTACTTTGCCGCAGATAAATATTACGGTCCGGCCGATGAACTGAAAAAGTTGGTAGACCAGTGTCACCAACGTGGAATAGCTGTAGTGATGGACCTGGTATTGAACCACTCATACGGTCAGAGTCCTTTCGTACAACTCTATTTTGATGGGACCAATCCGACCACACAAAATCCCTGGTACAACGTAAAAAGCAACTTCACCAATCCGGATGCCCAGTGGGGTTATGATTTTAACCACGACAGTCAGGCAACGCGCGAGCTGGTCGACAGCATTGCTTCTTATTGGATGAACGAATACAAGGTTGATGGCTTTCGGTACGATTTTACCAAAGGATTCTCCAACAATATCAAGGGAAGTTCCGATCCCTGGGGCAGTAAATACGATGCACAGCGCATCTTCAACCTGGAACGTATGGCCGGCGAAGTGCGGAAAAGAAAACCGGGGGCGCTCGTTATTTTTGAACACCTGGCCGACAACAACGAAGAAAAAGAGTTGGTAGAATCAGGGAATGGCATATTGCTATGGGCCAACTCGAATGGCAACTGCTCGGAGGCAGCCATGGGCTACAACGACAGCGGCAAATCAGATTTCACCTGGGCTTCCTACACCGCGCGGACCTGGAACAAAGCTGCTGCAGTCGGGTACATGGAGAGCCACGATGAGGAGCGTATCGCTTACAAATGCATCACATACGGAAATTCCCAGAGTGATTACAGTATCAAGGACAGTACCACAGCATACAAAAGGGTAGCGCTAACAGCGGCGCTCTTTATACCTATTCCCGGTCCGAAAATGATCTGGCAATTTGGTGAGCTTGGCTATGATTATTCAATCGATCTCGGAGGGCGTTTGGGAGAGAAACCAGTGAAGTGGAACTATGTAGATCAACCGGCACGCACCTATCTCTTCAGGGTGATGGCCAAGCTTTTCTACCTCAAGAAAACCTTCCCGATCTTCAAAACAACTGATTTCAGTTATTCTCTAACAAGTGATCTTAAATGGCTCAAACTGAATCTAAACGGAGAGAATGTACTGATAGCAGGCAATTTTGGCGTTGCTTCCGCCACCCTTAGTATCCAGTTCCAGAAAGTGGGTACCTGGTATGAATATTTTACGGATGCCACTTTGGATGCGAGTAATACCAATCAGAATTTGATCTTGGCACCCGGTGAGTTCAGGCTCTATTCGACCCAAAATTTTACCAAACCCAACATCCCCACAGAGGTTCAGGTACTGCCCAAACCAGAGACAGGATTCGTGCTCTGGCCCAATCCGGTAAGCGATATAATAAAAATCTCCTCTGATTCACCGCTTTCGCGGATTGTCGTCTATTCGATGAATGGAACTCTGATTAAGGAGCTCATTCTGCCCGGAACTGAAAACTCTGGTCAGGAGCTCTTTTTAGGAGATCTGCAGCGTGGAAATTATCTTATTCAAGTAGTAAACCAAAAGGGGCAAAGCGAGTCAAAGAAGATCATCAAGTACTAATGGAATGAAAAAGAGCTTCAACCTTTTTTTAGGTGGGCTTCTTGTTGTGTTTGCTTTGTTGTCGTTTGCTTCATCCGAGAAAGTTGCGGATTTCACCAACAAGATCATTAACAGATTCAACAAGCTGTGGATGGTTGTTCCTCAGGAGAAGGCTTATCTCCAAACAGACAAACCATATTACATTGCGGGTGAAGATCTTTGGTTCAAAGGTTATCTGGTAAATGCCACCACCCACATGCCAATTGCTTTAAGCCGCTTTCTTTATGTTGAGTTGATTGACGATGCCGATTCGGTAATTACGCGGGTTAAAGTACGCAAAGACTCATTGGGTTTTTCAGGATTTATGAAGCTGAATCCCAAGCTTTCAACCGGATTTTACACCTTGCGGGCCTTTACCTATTGGATGCAGAATGCGACAGCTGATTATTTTTTCAGAAAGAATATTTACATTGGTAACAGCCTGGCTGATGGCGTCACCTGCCAGATTGTTTACGGTACTCCGGTCAGTAGTTCTATTCCCGTCAATTTGATTTTCACCAATAGTTTGCAAAGTCCAATGAATGGAAAAACTGTTCTTGTCAAACAAGACGGGAGTAGAAACTTCAGGAAAAAACAGTCATATACCATTAATCCGGATGGGAAAGTCAACTTTCAGCTGGCCATTGACAGCACAGATCATGCGAAGAAATGGTTGGAAGTAACAATGGATCAGGGAGAGCTTAAATACAACAAGAAGTTTTATCTTCCTGATTTTAGCAACGATTTTGATGTCCAATTTTTCCCTGAAAGCGGAGTCCTGGTGGATGAAAATATGCAGGTTGTTGCTTTTAAGGCAATTGGGATGGATGGACTGTCTGTTGAAGTGACAGGCAAAGTTTTCACCAGCAATAATTTATTGGTTGCAGAATTTTCCTCCATGAACAAGGGTATGGGGAAGTTTATCCTTCAGCCAGAGAAGGAAGAGAGTTATTATGCGATCGTTAAAACAGCGGATGGTTTAGAAAAGCGATTTAATCTGCCGCCTGTTCAAATGGGAGGTGTGGCCCTTCATTTGATAAATTTTAACGGAAGAATTGTCTATGAGGTGATCAATCATTCCACCCGGCCAAATAATTCACTCTACATGCTTGTTCATTCCCGCGGAAAAGTCTGTGCAATTTATCCGGTCAATCTGTTGGGAGGCAAGATCCCCGAAACAGCACTTCCTGCAGGGATCAACTCCTTTTCAATAATAGACACGCTTGGCAATACGTTGTGCGAGAGACTACTATTTGACTGGGCACTCAATTTACCCATGATTAAAATGCAGGCCGATAAGTCAGCATATGGCAAGCGTGAGGCTGTTAATTTAGATTTCTTTGTTAGTTCCGGGCAGGGGAAATCGCTTGACGGAATGTTTTCGGTTAGCATTACAGACAGTCGCACAGTTCAGAAAGATACACTGGCAGACAATATTGTAAGCTATTTTTTGATGACCTCTGATGTCAAAGGACACATTGAAGATCCTGCCACTTATTTCTCGGACAACACAACTTCTACCCGTGAAAAAATGGATATTCTACTACTGGCACAAGGCTGGCGTCGATTCAAAACTGCCGATGTGGCAAAAGGACAGATTGCAAAACCAGCTTATTATCTGGAACAAGGTCAGGCCCTTTCAGGTAAAGTAACCAACATACTTGGAAAGCCTCCTAAAAAATGTGATGTGATTGCTCTTTCCAGTTACAAAAACACGATCAGAATCGCACAAACAGACAGTCTGGGACGATTTCTGATTGAGGGAATTGAATTTCCCGACAGTACCACCTTTATCCTTAAAGCAGACAAGAAAAAAAGCCTGATCGATGTGGAAATTACCCCGGACTTAGATGATTTTCTTAAATCAACCAACATTTTGCCAATTCCGCACAGCATCAGAATTCCAGCTCCTTTGGAATATTTTCAGCAAAGCAAGGATAAATACTATTTCGAAGGAGGGATGAAAGGGGTCAACCTGGATGAGATAACCGTTGTCGCTGAAAAGAAAAAAAGTAGTTCGGCGAATCAATACTATTCAGGAATGGCGGATGTAAATGTTACATCAAAAGACCTTGAGAAATATTCAGGAATGAGTCTCAGGACCCTACTTAATATGATGTCGGGGGTTCAGGTAATGGGCGGCCAGATTTCAATATGAGGCAGTGGCACTCCCCTTTCTCTTGTGGATGGATTCTCAACGGATCGTTTTGAAGAAATTTCCTATCTGACCGCAAGCGATATAAACGAAATTTCACTGTTCAAAGGAGCAAGCGCTGCGATTTTTGGATCCCGTGGTGGCAATGGTGCTATTGCAATAAGCCTAAAATATGGGGTGGAACGTACGTCCAGAATGCCCACTCCCTCCAGTTTAGTTCATATTGTTCCCCTGGGATATCAGAAGCCGGCTCAATTCTATGTTCCGAAGTATGAAGTTGAGTCAGTTCGCCTGGGTACAACTCCGGACCTAAGAACAACTATATACTGGAATCAAGCTCTTTCGTCTGATAGTACCGGAACAGTCCATGTAAAATTCTTCACTGCCGACAAGGCAAATAACTATTCTGTTGTGTTGGAGGGAATAACCAATAGCGGTGAAATATGCCGTTTTACCGGATTTTTGAAAAGAGAAGACAGGTAAATATTTTTGAATTAACTACCATATAAAATTATACCACCAAGGACTCGAAGGGAGATACGAAAAACACTATGGCGTATTTATTCGGAATCAAATAGCAGGATTCTATTTCACCACAATGCTCTTGATGTTCACAAATTCCCTAATCCCAATATAGGATAGTTCCCGCCCGTAGCCGCTCTCTTTGATGCCGCCAAAAGGAAGACGCGGATCCGATTTAACGAAATCATTGACAAAGACACATCCGGCTTCGAGACCCTTTTCAGCCAGTAATTTGCCTTTGGTCAGATCCGCTGAAAAAACACCGGCGCCCAATCCAAAAACGGTATCGTTGGCGATGCGGATAGCCTCTTCTTCTGTTTTAAAGCGGTACAACACCGCCACTGGTCCAAACAGCTCTTCGTGGTAAGCAGGCATACCTGGGGTTACATTTTCCATTACGGTAGGTGGATAAAAGGCTGCTTCCCCAACCGGGATAAAACCACCGACCAGCACAGAAGCGCCCATCGCACGGCTCTTTTCGACCTGCTGGTGCAATTCCTCGCGAAGATCTTTCCGCGAAAGCGGTCCGATGGTGGTATTCGGATTGAGCGGATCGCCATAGACCGAAGCTGTCATCAGCCTCACAAATTCGGATTTGAATGCATCATAGACCGAATCGGCAATGATAAACCGTTTGGCCCCAATGCAACTCTGACCGGCGTTCAGCAAACGACTGGTCACACAAAGTCTGGCGGCAGTAACAACATCGGCATCTGCAAGAATCAGGTAGGGATCACTGCCTCCCAGTTCAAGAACAGACTTTTTCAGATTGGCTCCTGCCGCAGCGGCCACGGCCTTTCCTGCAGGTGTGCTTCCTGTGAGGGTCACAGCTTTGACCAATGGATTTGCAATGACAGCCTCCACCCTGGAAGAGCCTATCAGCAAAGTTCTGAATACATTCTCGGGGAAACCTGCCTCTGAAACCAATTGCTCAATGGCGAGGGAGCATCCCGAAACATTGGAGGCATGTTTCAACAATCCGGTATTTCCGGCCATCAATGCTGGAGCGATAAACCGGAATACCTGCCAGAAGGGGAAATTCCAGGGCATTACAGCGAGGATAGTTCCAATCGGTTGGTAGGAGATGTAAGATTCCTGAGCCTCTGTTTGAACTAGCTCATTTTGTAAAAATCTTTCGCCGTTTTCTGCATAATAGCCACATGCCAAAGCGCATTTATCGACCTCTCCCAATGCTTCACTATAGACCTTCCCCATCTCGGCAACAATCAGGGCAGCCAGGGATTCCCTCTTTTCCACAAGTTTTGTCTGAAGATTTTTCATCAGCTTTGAACGGTACCCAAAAGTGGTTTGCTTCCAGCCCTGATAGGCCTCATCTACCTGCTGTACAATGGCTTCTACTTCCGCAGTTGTGTATTCCCGGTAGGTTTGAACGATTTCACCTGTAAATGGATTGATGGATTGCATGGGATTTTCTTGTTGTTGTAATTAAATTAAAAATCAGGGAATTACGTGCCAATCCAATGAATTGATTTTCTTTACAAACATTTTTATAGTTTCAAGCATCTCCTCAAAGTCTGGAGAATTGCCATAAATCATTTGCTCCTGCATGATTGAATAATCTTTTTCCCAGGCATCCAGCAAATTGTCCGGCGGAATTGGATTGATCGTTCCGGGATTATGCAGCTTATAATCAACACCCCCAAGTTTGGTAAACAATTGACGATGATATATAATTTCAGCATAAAGTTCCTGATTTAATAGAACTTTTTCAGCAAATGGAGAAGCCGCTAATTTGTAGATATCAAAAAGATGACGGCTCATGCGATCAACCCGTATTATTTCAGCAGGACGCTGAAACTCTTCGTGTAAAAGAAATATTTTTTCAAGGAGGGTACGTTCAGGATCAACAGTCGGAATATGAATGGGTTGCTTCGAAAATGAAGCATCGGGATAAATTTCATCCAAAAATGAATTGAAAGTACGTATCGAAAACGGCTCAATCAGTGACCGGCAGCCCAATTCGACCTTTACTCTTGGTTTTATGTAATCAGGTGATTCAATAACATTGGGATAATTTACAAGTATGATTATCGGATCCTGATCACTCGTTGTTATTTCTTCCAATTCAAGCTGAACGTCTACGCCCTTTCCCTTAAGCCGCAAGCTTAATTCCGGATATAGCTCTTCTGTGATGTAAGTATTTGCTTTCTTCCGAAGATTTGTCCGTTGTTTTTTCCCTAAATCACCCTCGAACCCATAGAATCTACGATCAACAGCCAAATCAATATCTTCCGAAAATCGTTCAATCAGGCCCCAGGCTTTGCTCAGTGATGTACCACCTTTAAACACCATATGTTTCCCGATTTCCATTTCAAAAAGAATAGAAAGGGTTTGAACAACCCACCAATCCTTTTCGACAGCATAAGCAGGCAGGTTCGTTTTTTCACCAGCATCCTGAAAAATTTCGGCTTTAGTATCGTCGGGTATATTGTAAAATTTATCCATCAATTGCCTTTTTCAAAATTTGTTTGATCCATTCCGGTGCCAGTTTAATATCATGTTTTAAGAGTTGCAGGTCTTCCTTTTTTAAAAGTTTAATGATTTGCTTTAATTCAACAGGTCTTACCTTGTCCTTACCAATTTCCCGCAATGCCTGAATCACCAAAGAACTAATTTTACCCTTAGCCATCAGGTTTTTGGGTGTAGTCTTTTTCAACTTTATAGTTCGTTTACCGACTTTGATTGTACGAGCCGCCCCATCGGTCAAGAAGACCAGCTTTAATGGAATCTGGGTACTTAAACCCAATGCATGTAAGGAATAGACACCTGTTGGAACCAATCGGATTTTATCCCTTTTTGCAATGGCTTGTGCAACTTCTTCGGCAGTTGGTAATACTTCACCAATGTAAGAGTTCATTTTTGGGCGAACATAAATTCCATGAGCAACCAACTTAATCAGTCCTTTATCCTTTAAAGCTTGCAGAGCTTTCCGGATGGAATCTGCCGACCCCCTGCCGGCAAAATCATCAGGGAATAGCAAAGAACCTGCCGCCCTTGCTTTTATTGCTCTTTCTATTTTATATTCAACTCCTTGCATAATATTAATTGCTACTATTATTTCACAAATTTAGCAAATATTTGTGAAATAATCTGTCGCAAACATTTTCAGTATTTGCGACAAAACTATCTCGTGATTCAATCAAAAATAAAATGAGAAGGGGGCTTAAAATAAATATCAATGTTATACAAGGTCAATTTTCAATTTCAGTTGCCTCTGCAGCGATCTCCTGGATCGGAGTTCCGTCGTTTGGTGCAGCAACCTCTGCCGGAGCTACCACCTCCGGTTTCTTGTCGTCAAAATATTTCCGGTAGAAGATGAAAATGGCCACTATACCTACCGAGATGGAGGAGTCGGCCACGTTAAATACTGGCCTGAAAAAGATGAATTCCTGGCTGCCCCAAATGGGGAACCAACCTGGGAAATGTCCTTCGATCAGGGGGAAATAGAACATATCCACCACTTTCCCCAATAAAAAGGAGGTATAACCGCCACCTGCCGGAAATAGGGTGGCTACCGTACCATGACTTTCGTTGAAGATCAATCCGTAAAAGGCGCTGTCGATTAGATTGCCAATTGCTCCGGCCAGGATGAGCGAAAAGCAGACAACCAATCCGAATGGAATCTCCTTTTTCCACAATTTGGAAAGGTACCAGCCCAAAGCCCCAATGGCTGCCATCCTGAATATCGTGAGGAAATATTTACCAATGTTGTTACCAAACTCAAAACCGAAAGCCATGCCGTTGTTCTCGACAAAATGAAGGATAAACCAATTCTTTGCCACAACAACCTCTTCTCCCAGCATGAAGTGGGTTTTGATATATATCTTTAGAATTTGATCGACTACCAGAATCAGGAGGATGATCAATATCGATTTCGTTTTGTTACTCATATGTTCTTTTCAAAATGCTTTCGGAATCCGCGGCGAAATTAAGTATTTATGAGACAATCTCATTCATCAGGCTCTCCTTTGTACCCTTTGTGGTAAAGTTTTTAAATATTCATCACAAAGGACGCCAAGGATTGCACAAAGGACGCAAAGCGGAATGGAGTCAACCCTCAACCTTTGGTTCATTTCCCTCCTCTACTACGGGCGCTTCTGCATTGACCACCTTTTTATCATCCCCAAAATGATGCCTGTGGAAGATGAATATTGAAAAAACTCCAACGGAAACAGCTGAATCGGCCACATTAAAAATATGCCGGAAGAAAAGTAAGTCCTGACCTCCCAGAAAGGGAATCCAGGTAGGATAAGTGGTTTCAATTAGTGGGAAATAGAACATGTCGACCACCCTGCCCATCAGGAAAGAGGAGTAACCCCCACCGGCAGGGAAAAGAGTGGCCACCTCTCCCGGGGTGTAATCAAAGATCATTCCGTAAAATGCGCCATCGATCATATTGCCGATGGCACCGGCCATGATCATGGAAAAACAGGCAATCAAACCGAAAGGAGCCTCCCTTTTCAGAAGTTTTTGCAGGTACCAGCCCAAAAGTCCAATGGCGATCAGGCGGAAGATACTCAGGAAATATTTACCGATGTGATTTCCAAATTCTATACCAAAGGCCATCCCATTGTTCTCGATGAAATGGAGAATAAACCAGTTTTTGAAAATGACAATTTCGCCCCCCGGAGCCAAATGGGTCTTGATCCAGATTTTTAAGGTCTGGTCAACCAGCAAAATCAAAAGGATAAGAAGAATTGATTTTTTTCTATTGCTCATGGGCAATGTAAAAAGTGCAGAGAAAGCTCTTTCGGTCTTCAATGAGTAGATCGGTTGACTCTTTTGCCCTGAAAAAACAGATCAGCGCTGTGAATTTTTTGCGTCAATAGATAAAGTAGCGTGAGGGACCGCACGCAGCCTCTCTTTGGAGATCAAGGCGCCGGTTTCGCGGCAGATACCATAGGTTTTGTTCTCAATCCGTATCAGCGCCGCTTCAAGATGCTGAATAAATTTCTGCTGACGCTGGGCGAGCTTGCCTGCCTCCTCTTTGGATAATGTAGCTGCCCCTTCTTCCAATACCTTGAAGGTCGGGGATGTATCCTGGGTATCGTTGCCGTCACCCTGTGTAATGGCGTTTTTGTACAGTTCGTAATCCTGACGCGCCTTTTCCAGTTTGCCCAGAATCAGGGACTTGAACTCCTGGAGTTCCTCGTCTGAATATCTT
>Ga0172379_10010843_pt1 | contig 10960 bp, 9 predicted proteins | sample GrowelOW334metaG_FD_119756 | JGI IMG/M metagenome (GOLD analysis project Ga0172379, IMG submission 119756) | Groundwater microbial communities from an aquifer near a municipal landfill in Southern Ontario, Canada - Groundwater well OW334 metaG | ecosystem: Environmental > Aquatic > Deep... | reverse complement strand
AGGGAGACGACGGCTTCGATCGACTTTGCGTCAGGTGTGCCGAACGCGCGGAACGACCTAATCGCATAAGGTGGTAGCGTATCCATCAATCTCTCGGAGTTCTGACGTCGCGGATTCTGGTGCGCCAAGAGAAAACCTCCACCACGCGTGGAGGTTTTCTCTTGGCGTCATGAGACAACAAAAAGAAAAGCCCCCATGTGGGAGCCGGTCGGCGATTCGTGCGGGGCGGGTAGCGAACTACTTGCGACCTCGGCAGGCACTGTCGCAGTCCCATCCGGGGATACGGACCGCCTCGACGATGACCGTGTTGGTCACGAAGTCGAATGTGATTTGTCGTATCTCCGTGGCGGGCGAGTAGACGCACTTCGTACGCTGTCGGCCGGCACTGTCTTGGCACAGCCGCATGGTCGCTCGGTGACGACAGGAGATTCGCCACGGACTGGACGAGTCGTCTTCCCCGTAAGGGACTAAGCTGACCGCGATCTCATCCTCCGGACCGTAGTCGGCGCCCTCCGCATTCGTCGACTCGTAGTAGAACAGCGGGAGAGGGATCGCGATTTTCGTTTTCTCCGCCTGCGGTGCTGTAGAAGGCATCGTTGGTGGCACGGCAGCCGGCGGCTGTCCGCATCCTAGGAACGCCGTGGCGAACGAGAGGCTCACGAGGCTGATTAATGAACGCATCCGATTCTCCTTTCGGAAGGAGGACGATATCAGCTTCAGGTCGTCACGTCAACCGTCTTGGCCCTGGAGCGGGTCGCGAGGTAAGCGATAACGACGAAACCGACGAGCGACCCCGTGGCCGCGATGGCGAAGGTCGCTTGCGGCGAGACAGTGTCCCAGACGCGTCCGAGGCCGTAGCCGCCGGCGATGAGCGAGACGCCGACCGTGGCGTGGAAGATGGCGTAGGCCGTGCCGCGCGATTCCGTAGCTACCAGGTCGGCGATGGGCGCGCGACCCGAGCTTTCGGTGAGCGCGTAGAACAATCCGTAGAAAGCGAAAAGGACGAGCGCCGGCGCGAGCGTCTTTTCCTCGTAGAAACCGAACTGGACGATCGCGAGGACGAGCCAGCCGCTCGCGACGATCGGCAGCTTGCCGACTTTGTCGCTCAAGATGCCGATCGGGTAGGAAAGCAGGGCATAGAGCAAGGTGAAACCGGCGAAGAGTACCGGGATCCAAGCGAGCGGTACGCCGACGTCGCCGGCACGAACGAGGAATAGCGAATCATTCACTTTGGTGAGCATGGCGATGGCCGTGCCGATCGTGAAGACCCAGTATTGCCAAGGGAGTGCGCGTCTCGCCGCGCGTCTTTTCGTCGTCGTCCTTTTCGGTTCCTTGATGCCGAAAAGGATGAGCCCGAGGGCGATCGCTCCAGGTATCACGGCCAGCGCGAAGATGGTGCGGTAAGCGACGAGCGACGGAGTCAGCCAGAAGAGCAGGCCGGCGGCGGCGAGCGGCCCCAAAACCGAGCCGGCGGTGTCGATGAGGCGTTGGAAACCGAAAGCGCGGCCGCTCGTGTCGCCGACGACCGAGTCGGCGATCAGGGCGTCTCGCGGCGCGTCCTTCGTACCTTTACCGATGCCGTCCGTGACCCTAAGCGTGGCGATCGGTAGGAAGGAGCCGGTGAGGGCGAGGAGCGGACGTGAGACGGCGGACAGGGCGTATCCGAGGAAGATGAAGGTCTTGCGGTCGCTGAAGCGGTCGGACAAGAGTCCCGAGACGAGACGAAAGAGGCTGGTCGCGCCCTGGAGCAACCCGTCGATGAGACCGATGTCGGCCTTGGCGAGTCCGAGCGCGATCAGGAATCCGGGGAGGACCGGGGTGATCATGTCTTGCCCGAAACCGGAAGCCAGCGCCACGAAGGCGATGATGAGGACGTTACGGGGCATGCGTCTCTTTTCGTCTTTCATATCGGATAAGGTAGTCCTTCTCCCGCCGTCGGGCGGGATCCCGCTTACCTGACTTTATAAACAGCGGAGCGGGAGATTTCGCCCGGGGCTACGCTCAGGAAATAGAAAAATTCCGATTCCCTGACTCGGGTAGAAGGGCTACCTGTCGAACTCGTCGATGACGGTCTTTAGGACATTATACCTCGACCGCGACACGGTAACGAAAAACGCGTCCTCCTGCGAGAACGCGTTTTCCATGGTGCCGAGGGCCGGGATCGAACCGGCGACACCACGATTTTCAGTCGTGTGCTCTACCAACTGAGCTACCTCGGCCGGTGGTGAGGAGATAGCGATAGGGTATAGCAATAGGCCGGACGATTCCGTGTCGGCCTATTGCTATGCCCTATCGCTATTACCTCGATCAGCTATTCCCTCGATTCGCCTGGTGGGCGGCAGAGGATTCGAACCTCTGACCTTCACAATGTCAATGTGACGCTCTAACCAACTGAGCTAGCCGCCCGTATTCGAGGGGAAAAGTCCAAATGCGGAGGAAGTATAGGCGAGGAACCTCGGTTTGTAAAGGCTCCGTGCGCCTAGTGCGTGACTGCGGCCAAGGTCCGCAGTTTCCTGGCGAAACGGCGTTCGTTGATGCGATTCGCGAAGATCACGGTGAGACCGGCCACGATCGATTCGGTGGAGCCGACGGTCGCGAGTACCCAGCCGTTCGACATGAGTCCGAGGAAGGCGGCGGCCATGCCGATCACTGGCGCCATGCCCGCGCCGATGAGCAAGCCGAGACGTGCCGGATTCGTGAAGTCCTGGATCAGGGCGAGACGCCACGGCGAGACGTCACCGGTCTTCACTTTGCCTTCAGAGACCAAGAGCTTGATGTTCCTGCCGTACATGCCAACGCTCTGGATCGCGGTCGTGAGGGAGAGAGCGACGGCTGAGAGTCCGAACACGATGCCGGCCAGGGCGACGTGGCCGCCGTGAAGTAGCGGTTCGACCGAGAAAGCGCCCCAAGTGGCGAGCGCGAACACGGGGATGAGGATGCCGCCGCGTCGCACGAGTTCGTTCCAACGGAAACCGGAACCTCGCAAGGCCATGACTTCGGCGGCTTCGCCGAGGAGATCGTCGGCCGAGGCGGCGAAGATCTTGCCGACTCCGGAGAGCACGTGTTCGAGCACGTGGGCGATCGGACCGACGATGAGGAGCGCTTTGATGATGCTTCGCGCGACCTCCGTCCGCTCTTGCGCGTTGTCGTTGACCACGCGATGCACGATGTAGTCGACCGCGAGCGGGTAGATGACTTCCGAAAGCTCGGTCATGAGCCGTCGTTCCTTAGCGCCGATGCCGACATTGTCTTCGTCGACGAGAACCAGCCGTTTGAAGCGCAGACGTTCGGCCTCGATCGTCGCGAGCGCGGCTTCGAGGTCGATGTCCAAGCTCCTGGCGTGCTCCTCATCCTGTCTCGTGAAGGTCGGATGATGCTTCTCGCGAAGGAAGTCCGGCAGCCAGGTCAGGATGCAGTTACGCTGGGAGACGATCGAGATGTCGGCGATCGCCTTGAGCACGCGTTCCGGGGTGTTGGTCGTGGTACGGACGCCGATCGCGAACCCGTTCGCGAGCAATTGGCGTAGCTGTTCGCGGCTTTCGGGTCGCGTCTTGAAAAGATAGATGAGCTCGATCGGCAGGAACCCGTCCCAATCCAGTTCCTCGGGATGCGAAACGACCTCGACCCGGTAACCGCCGAGCTTGCTCTTCGTTGGCGGTTCGGTCTGACGTTTCAGGAATCCTGGTTTGGACATAACGAGGAGAGTAGAGAGTGGAAAATGGAGAGTGAGCGGGGGATCGGAATCGGAAATATTCAAATTTGTCTTTTCGACCCGCGCGGAGAAACCTTCAGTTCAGTCGGATCGAATCGAGTCCGACTTCGATACGACTAGACTGAAGGTCTCTCCGCTTCGCCTGACGCTCCGGTCGAGATGACAGGCGTTAAATATTTCGGCAGAAAATCTGGGCCATCGTTTTTCGAGCGCCCGGTGCGCGCGGCAGGATTCGAACCTGCAACCAGCCGTGTATAAGACGGCGGCTCTACCGTTGAGCTACGCGCGCACGGGGCGCTCGATTTTTTGCGTCCGACCCGATTTTTAAGGTATCCTAAGCACGGGCATTCTATGGCAAAAGTCTCGAAAAATCAACTCGGGCCGTTCGGTGATTGGTTTGGCCGACGGACCATGCCGGAGTTCTCGAAGTCGATCCTCGCCCATCATGGCGCGGAGATTTTCGTCGTCGGCGGCGCGGTGCGCGACGCGCTGATCGGACGGTCCGGAAAGCGCGATCTCGATCTCGTAGTCCGCGGCGTGCCGCTTCCCGTTCTCGCCAAGACCTTGAAACGATACGGTCGTGTCGACGAAGTCGGCCGAACTTTCGGCGTGCTCAAGTTCGTGCCGCGCGGTTTCAAGGGGAACGAGGCGCTCGACATCGCCTTGCCGCGGACCGAGTTCTCGTTCGGCACCGGCGGTTACAAGGACGTCGAGACGAAAAGCCGGCACACCCTGCCGCTCGAGCGCGACCTAGAACGCCGCGACTTCACCGTCAATGCCATGGCTTGGGATCTCGGCCGCGGTGCGCTCGTCGATCCGTTGCATGGCGAACGCGATCTGTCCAAACGGATCTTGCGCGCGGTCGGCGATCCGGAAAAGCGTTTTCAGGAAGATTACACGCGAATCCTTCGACTCATGCGTTTTTCGGTCGAGCTCGGCTTCACGATTCACGGTCCGACTTGGAGCGCGGCCAAGAAGCTGATGCCGCATCTCATGGATCGGCGTGGCGGGCAGTGGGTCGTGCCACGGGAAATGGTGGCGAAGGAACTGCTTAAGTCGATCGTCGCGGATCCGCTCGAGACGTTCGAGCTCGGCGACCGTTCGGGCGTCTGGCGCGTCCTGGTCCCCGAGATCCAAAAGATGAAGCGCGTGCCGCAACCGAAGAAATTCCACACCGAAGGCGACGTCTTCGAACACACCCGTCTCGCGCTCGCGACGCTCGGCGGTACCGGTTATCTGAAACGCTTTCCCGAAGGCTTCGACGCCGAGACGGCGATCGCCGTCTTGCTTCACGACATCGGCAAACCTCCGACCCTGAAGACGCCGGAGAAGGACGGGACGGATCGGATCCGTTTCAACGGACATGACCGACAAGGGAGTCTGATGGCGCGCTCGATCGTCGAACGTCTGGCGCTTTCGAGCTATAAAGCCGAGCGGGTCGATGTCTCGCCGGAACGGCTCGAATGGATCGTGGCCCATCACCTCCTCATGGTGAGTGGCGAAGTCGCGGAGCTCAAGCCCCGGACCATCGAGAAATACTTCCTCTCCGGCGAGAATCCCGGCGATACGTTGCGCCGAGTCATGTATTGCGACGTCACGGCGACTTTGAACGAGAACGGCAAACCGTTCTGGACGAGCTTCGAAGCGCTCGAACGTCGGATCGCCGAAGTCGGCAAACTGCGGAATAAGAGCGGAACCATGCCCAAGCCGATCCTGGACGGCCAAGCGATCATGCGCGCGGCGAGGATTTCGGCCGGACCGGCAGTGGGCGAACTCGTCGCGGCATTGCGCGACGCCCAACTTTCGGGCAAGGTGAGCACCAAGACGGAAGCCGTCGCCTTCATCAAAGACCGGAAAAGACATGCAAGACCTGATCGTACCCAGTGAGGCCAAGAATCGTCGCCTCGACCATTTCCTGCGCGAGGTCCTGCCCGACCTCTCGCGGAACCATATCCAGAAAGCCATCGAACGCGGCGAGATACTGCTCGACGGCAAGAAGGTGACGGCTCATCGATTCTTGAAGGGCGGCGAGACCGTCTCTTTCGTCACGCTCGAGGAGACGGTCGAGACGGTGCCGGTCGTGGCCGTGCCGGTCATCGCGGTCGAGCGTGATTTCCTCGTCGTGGACAAGCCATCCGGCATCGCCGTCCACCCGGGGGCCGGCGTGAAACCGCCGACCATGGTCGACGCGCTTCTCGTCTCTCATCCCGAGATTCGCGAGGTGGGGGAGCCGGAGCGACCGGGAATCGTCCACCGTCTCGACAAGGACGTCTCGGGCGTGATGCTCGTCGCCAGGAACGAGGTCGGCCTCAAATATCTCAAGGATGCTTTCCGTAATCGCCGAGTCGCCAAGACCTACACCGCACTTGTCATCGGCGCGCCGCCGGACGAGAGCGGGACAATCGACCGGCCGATCGCGCGTTCGACGCGTCGGGCCCGGATGTCGGCGCGCACGCCGGGACAAGGCGGCAAGGAAGCGATAACGCACTGGAACGTACTGCGCCGTTTCCGCACTTCGACCTTGCTCGAAGTCACTATCGAGACCGGCCGGACGCACCAGATTCGCGCGCATCTTTTCGCGATCGGTTGCCCCATCGTCGGCGACCCGCTCTACAAGCCGCACGCCGCCAAACCGTCCGCGCTCCATCGTCCGTTCCTGCACTCGACCAAAGTGGAATTCGAGGACCCGGAAGGCGTCCATCGCGTCTACGAGTCGTCGTTGCCGAAGGAACTTCAGGATTTTTTGGCGACGTTGAAAATGACAACGTAGGGGCTGGCCTTGCGCCCGCCCGTACCAATTTTCGGCAGTCGACCGGGCACCCACAAGGGGAGCCCCTACATCTTCACGATATGATCATCTCGATTTGCGGCGATCCCGGTTCCGGCAAGACTTCGGTCGCGAAGTTGCTCTCGAAGGGACTCGGCCTGCCTTGGTACTCGATGGGCGATTTGCGCGGCAAGATCGCGAGCGATCGCGGTATCACGATTGACGAGTTGAATCGTCTCGGTATCGACGATCCCTCGAGCGATCGCGCGGTCGACGATCTCCAGAAGACGATGGGCGAGACTGACGACGATTTCATCATCGAAGGCCGTCTGTCGTGGCACTTCATCCCGCGGTCGTTCAAGGTCCTGCTGCGTTGCCGGCCTGACGAGGCGGCGAGACGCATCTTTCTGGCGAAACAGAATCGCGAGCAGGGGCGCGAGGACGAGCGACAGTACGAGTCGGTCGAAGAAGTCAAGACCGAGCTCCTGAACCGCGTAGCTTCAGACGCCGAGCGGTACCTGAAGCACTATGGCATCAAGATGGGCGTCGAGTCGGACTTCGACCTGGTCCTCGACACGACCGAGCATCCCTCGCCGGACATCACGACCAGGGAAATCATCGCGGAAGCCAAGAAGAGGGGCCTGTTGTCCTAAGTCATGTTTCCGACTCGGCGTGACGGACTTACGCTTTTGCTTACGCTTACGCTTCGCAGGAGGTATGGACAAGACCAAAGCCGAACGGAGAGAAACCAAGAAAAAACAGAAAATGCGGGTGCATGGGGCCAGAATCAGGCAACTACTGCACGGTAAACCCCAAAGCAAGACCGGCGCTTGACGCGTCTTCTCGCCTCTGATATCATCCCGGCACATCAGAAACCACCAAATATGGCCGAAATCAAGCAAGACACAGCCAAGAAAATCGAGCTCAAACCGGGCATGACCGTCCGCGTCCACACGCGGATCGTCGAGACCAACACGAAGGGCGAAGACAAGGAACGCATCCAGATCTTCGAGGGCATTATCCTCTCGATGCGCGGCAAGGGGGTCTCGAAGTCGTTCACGGTCCGCAAGGTCTCGAACGGCGTGGGTGTCGAGCGCATATTCCCGGAAGGCTCGCCGGCGATCGCGAAGATCGAGCCGGTCAAGCAGGCCAAGGTCCGTCGCGCCAAGCTCTGGTACGTCCGCGGATCCAAGAAGCGCCTCAAGGAAACGGAGATCGCCAAATAACCGAGAATCAAAAAAGGCCCTGGCGGGGCCTTTTTACGTTCCAACCTAGAAGTTGTCGTCGATCGTCGGCGTCCCGTTCATCGCGTTCGCTGGGTAGTAGTCGCTCGTCGAGGCGATGTCGGCGCCGAAGACGTAGTCCATGTAGAAAGTGTCGGAGATGTCCTCGACGCCGCCCGCCCAGGCCGAGCCATAGAGCGCTTTGGCGGTGGCTTCGTCCTTGACCCAACGGAGCGTCCCGCCGTCGTCCACGGCATAGGTCTTGGCGAGACTTTGGAATTTGACGAGCCGCGTGCCCGGGCGGTAGGTGACGTTCTTGCCGAGCGCGAGTTTCGCCATGTCCGCGTCAGCGATCGTCTTGACGTTCGTGAAATCCGGGTACCAGCTCTTGTAGACCTTGTCGTTCGGGAAGGCGTGGCGCTTGCCGTCGGTGCCGACGTAGTAGACGGAATCGGAGCTCGCGATCTTGACGAGTGACTTGGCTAGCGGGTTCAGGACGACCGGAGCGGCGCCGGTCGTGAAGGTCAGGTCGTCCGTCGAAGCCGTGCCGGCCACGACCCGGAAGTGATAGGTGGTGCTCGCGGTGAGTCCGGTCAACGTGATGGCGTGGATCGTCGAAGGCGGATCGACTTCGGTCTTGGTCTGGCCGTAAGCGTTCGTAGTGCCGTATTCGATCGTTCCGCTCGCGTTCACGTTCGTCGTGAAGCTCACGGTGGCGGCCGAAGAGACGGTGGCAGTCGAGACGCCCGAAATCGAGACCACGACCGGTGCGGGGGCGGTGTAGTCCACGACGAGCGTCGGGGCATTCGATGATTGCGTGGCTTCACGCGTCCAGTAGCCGTCCGTGACCGTCGCGCCGGCGCCTTCGGCGGTCTTGATGACGAGTCCGTCATTCGTCTTCGTCCCGGCGACCCAGGCTTGGACCGCAGGGAGCACGTCCCAGGTCTGCGGCGTCGAGAAGTTGACGAGTTGGGTCTTCACCACGTCACCGACAGCCGGTTGGTTCGTCCAAGTGGCGCCCGCTTCGGTCCAAGCGCCGTTCGCGAAGTAAGTCCCGATCTGGACGGTGTTGGTGGTCCCGTACGAGGCGAGATTCAGCGAGAGCGTCGCCGAGTTCACGACCGAGCCAGTCGGGATCGAACTCAAATCGAACTTGAGCAGGGTCCGAGCGTACAACGGGCCCGCCATGTAACTGATGTAGGCGGTGTCTAGCGTCCCGAAATTCGTGTCGGCGTTATTGTTGATGACGTAGGTGTCGGCGGTCGGCAGGAGCGAGACGGTCGCGGCCGAGGCCGGGAGCGCCAAAGCGAGACTGAAGAACGAAGCGACGACGACAAGCATCTTGTTCATAAGCTGTTGGTTACGAGGACAGTTTAGCACAGGCATGGCGAAGTCAGTAGCGAGTAGCCAGTCGCCAGTAGATGGCCGTAGGGGCAGGTCTTGTGCCCGCCCGGTCGGCGTCGGAAAGTCGAGATGGCATTCGTTCTCCCGTCGTCAAGCGGAATTCCGCGTTCCTCACTTTCAAGATAGCGGAATGGGAGACTGCACCCGGAGATATGCCCAGGAAATGGACGAGAAAGTAGTCCGATTCCCTGAGCTTGTCGAAGGGCTTCCTGCTTGACCGACGATCCTGGCGATGCTATTGTTCGCGGTCACCAGACTGCGAGATTCGCTCGCAGGACGGGATAGTGGTCGTGGCCAGTACGGAGGAATCATGACCAACGCACCTTTCAGGACCGATCCCAGAGACTTGACCGAGGAAGATGTCGCAAATCTTCGCGCGGTCAATCTCTTGAGGAAGTCGCGTGGCCTGCCTGGAATCGGTCAGGACGTCCGTGAACTCATCACGAGGCTGACTCCGTCGAAGGAGGAGTTGGGGCTCATCGTCCCACCCGGCGCCTACGTGATCGACCTCGATGCGCCACCGGTCGTACCGAAAGGTTGGACGGTCGCTCCAGAGGAAGAGCAGATCGCCTCTCGGGTCCGCGGGAAGTTCGTCTGGGACAAGACGAAGGTCGCACTCCACCTCGACCCCGGTCAGCTGGAGGACGGGCGGTTGCTGGGAACCGAGTTGCGAAAGCGACTTCGGGGCCGGCCCGTCTTCCCTGTGCAGTTGGGGGATTTCCTTCACGCTCATCAAGACTTGATTCCGGATGAGTGGAAGGAGAGGGGCTGCATCCACTTTTGGACCGTCCTCCGCGGCTCGATCGGGGACCTGTATGTCCGTTACCTCTACTGGGACGGCGGCAGGTGGCGCTGGGACTGCCGCTGGCTCGGGCACGAGTGAAACTCCGGGAGCCCCGCCGCGGTCCCCGCGAGTATCTGACCTTTGATCTTGGGCCCTTGGATGTCGAAGCCCTTTGTCCCTTTGTCCTTTGGCTCGTCGGAACCGAACGGCTCCGTCTCGAATCCCGAACGCGGGGAACGAGGCGGAGCCGATTTTTTGTCTGATCATACGATCAGGTAGTCCTTCGACAAGCTAAGGAAATCAGATGATTCCTATTCCCTGACCTTGTGGAAGGGCTACCTGAAAACCGAAAGACCCTGGTTGGCGACCCGGGTCTTCGTCGACATCGGATGTCGACATCCGATGTCTGCAAAATCATTTTTTGGCGAGGAGCGGTTTGAGCAGTTCGCCGGTCGCTGAAGTCTTGCACTTCGCGACCGCGGTCGGAGTGCCTTCGGCGACGATCTCGCCGCCGCGCTTGCCGCCCTCGGGACCGATGTCCACGATCCAGTCCGCCGCTTTGATGACGTCCAGGTTGTGTTCGATCACGATGATCGAGTTGCCCTTGTTCACGAGCTCGTGCAAGACAGCGAGCAGTTTGCCGATGTCCTCGAAGTGGAGGCCGGTCGTGGGTTCGTCGAGGATGTAGAGGGTCTTGCCCGTCGCCCGTCTAGAAAGTTCTGTCGCAAGCTTCACGCGTTGGGCTTCTCCACCCGAGAGCGTGGTCGCCGGTTGGCCGAGACGCATGTAGCCGAGGCCGACGAGACGCAGGAGTTCGAGCTTGTCCGCGATCGTCTGTTCGCCCGAGAAGAAGTTGCGCGCTTCCTCGACCGTCATCGCCAGGACGTCGGCGATCGTCTTGCCGCGATAGCGGATCTCGAGGGCTTCGGCGTTGTAACGCGTGCCGTGGCATTCCTTGCATTCGACGTAGACGTTCGGCAGGAACTGCATGTCGATCTTGACGTAGCCTTCGCCGTCGCAACCGGGGCAGCGGCCGCCGTCCATCACGTTGAAGCTGAACTTGCCGGCGT
>Ga0172379_10010842_pt1 | contig 10961 bp, 10 predicted proteins | sample GrowelOW334metaG_FD_119756 | JGI IMG/M metagenome (GOLD analysis project Ga0172379, IMG submission 119756) | Groundwater microbial communities from an aquifer near a municipal landfill in Southern Ontario, Canada - Groundwater well OW334 metaG | ecosystem: Environmental > Aquatic > Deep... | reverse complement strand
TCACCCTCGACCATCAACCCGGGCGCATCGTCAGCCTCTCCCCCTCGGCCACCGAGATCCTCTTCGCGATCGGCGCGGGAGACCAGGTGGTCGCAGCCGACGAGTACTCGACCTATCCAACCCAGGCGCCGACCACCGAGCTGTCGGCGTACGACCCGAATGTCGAGGCCATCGCCGGCTACTCGCCCGACCTCGTCGTGATCGCCAACGACACCAACGGCATCGTCGGGGCGCTGGCCGAGCTCGACATCCCGACCCTCGTCAACCCGGCACCGGCCACCATCGACGAAGGCTACGACGGCATCGCCGCGCTCGGCCTGGCCACCGGCCACGTCGACGAGACCGCGAAGGTGGTCGCCGACCTGCGGGCCGAGATCGAGGAGGCGCTGGACGCAGCTCCCCAAGAGGGCCTGCGCGTCTACCACGAGCTCGACGAGCAGCACTATGCCGCCAGCTCGAGCAGCTTCATCGGCTCGGTCTACGACTCGCTCGGTGCGACCAACATCGCCGACGCGGCCGACAAGCAGAAGAGTGGCTACCCGCAGCTGACCGAGGAGGCGATCATCGCCGCCGACCCCGAGCTGATCGTGATCACTGACCAGGTCAGCTACACCGCCGGCGACGTGGCGGGCCGACCCGGCTGGGAGAACGTCAGCGCGGTCCAGAACGACAACATCGTCACCGTCGATGCCGACATCTCCTCGCGTTGGGGACCCCGGCTGCCGCAGCTGATCGAGTCGATCGCCGAGGCGATGGCCTCGGTGAAGACGCCGGCCGGCTGAACACATGCCGACCGACACCACTGTGGCACCCGCACACTCACCGGACCAGGAGGCACCCCTCGCGGTCGTCCGTGCGGCTGACCGCGCCTACCGGTTGTCGCTGCGTGCCCTGCTGGCGGCGCTGGCCCTGCTGGTGATCGCGGGTCTGGTCAGCGCCACCGTGGGCGCCGCCGGGCTGCCGGTGTCCGCAGTGGTGTCGGCGCTGCTCGACGCGTTGCCCGGAGTCCGGGTCGACTCCGGCCTGACCACGTCCCAGGAGGCGATCCTGTGGTCGATCCGGCTGCCCCGCGCGGTGCTGAGCATGTTGGTCGGAGCGGCACTCGGGATGGCCGGAGCGGCGTACCAAGGGGTGTTCCGCAACCCGCTCGCCGACCCCTACCTGCTGGGCGTCTCGGCGGGGGCGGGACTCGGGGCAGTGCTCGCTCTGGGCTTCGACCTGGACTTGAGCTTCGGGCCCTTCAACGCGGTCCCTGCAGCAGCGTTCGCGGGCGCGCTGTTGGCAGTGAGCGGGTCGGCGCTGATCGCCCGCGGCTCGTTCTCGTCGGCCGCCACCCTACTGCTCTCCGGCGTGGCGATGGCGGCGCTGTTCTCGGCAGCCCAGACCTATGCGTTGCAGCGGCTCGACGAGACCAGGGCGCGAGAGGCGCTGAGCTGGCTGTTCGGGCAGCTCACCACCCACGGCTGGGACCAGGTCCTGTTGCTGCTCCCCTACGTCGGACTCTCCGGAGTGGTGCTGCTGGCCTACGCCCGGCACCTCGATGTGCTTCGTCTCGGAGACGACGAGGCGAAGGCGCTCGGCCTCAAGCCGGCCCGCACCCGGTTGGTCGTGATCATCGCGGCCACCTTGATGACCGCTGCCGCGGTGTCGGTCAGCGGCCTGATCGCTTTCGTCGGGCTGGTGGTGCCGCACGTGGTGCGCATGCTGACCGGTCACAGCTATCGGGTGGTCCTGCCGCTGGCGGGCGTGCTCGGTGGCGCCTTCCTGGCCAGCGTCGACGTCGGTGCGCGCACCCTGGTCGCGCCGGCCGAGCTGCCGGTGGGCGTGATCACTGCGTTCGTCGGTGCTCCCTTCTTCGCGTTCGTGCTGTGGCGACGTGGTGCACCCCGATGAGGCTTCAAGCCACCGGGCTGCGCGTCAGACTTCGCCGCGACGAGGTGCTGCACGGCATCGACCTTCATCTGGAGGCCGGCGAGTGGCTCGGCGTGATCGGGCCCAACGGCGCCGGCAAGTCGACCCTGCTCAAGGCACTCGCCGGAGTGCTGAGACACACCGGCACCCTCGAGATCGGCTCCGGCCCCCGGGCCACCCAGATCGCGCTGATGCCGCAGGCACCGCTGCTGCCCGAGGGCATGTCGGTTGTCGAGTACGTCCTGCTCGGTCGCACCGCCCACCTGGGCTGGCTGCGCGGCGAGACCCGTCGAGACCGCCGGATCGCCGCTGAGGTGATCGGCAGGCTGCGGCTGGATGAGTTCGTCGACCGACCCGTCACCTCCCTCTCCGGCGGCGAGGCCCAGCGCGCAGTGGTTGCCCGCGCCCTGGCCCAGCAGACCCAGATCCTGCTGCTCGACGAACCCACCAGCGCCCTGGACCTCGGCCACCAGGCAGAGGTGCTGAGCGTGGTCGACGAGCTGCGCCGGCAAGACGGCATCAGCGTGATCGCCGCTATGCACGATCTCGGCTCCGCCGCCCGGTACGCCGACCGGCTGCAGCTGCTCGCAGCCGGCTCGACCGCGGCGGTGGGCACTCCGACGCAGGTGCTGGACCCCGACGTACTGACTCGGGTCTATCGCACCCCACTCGATGTGCACCAGCTCGACGGGGAAATCGTGGTTCTCCCCCGCCGTGCTGCCACAACCGGAAGGAACAACCCATGAGCGACCACACCGAGCCGCGTACCGAACGTCCCTACGACAAGCGCGAGCTGCGTTCGGCGCCGTCGCTGGTGCTCGTGAACACCGGACACGGCAAGGGCAAGTCGACTGCGGCGTTCGGCACCGTGTTGCGTTCGGTGGCGCGGGGATGGCCGACCGCGGTGGTGCAGTTCATCAAGAGCGGCAACTGGCACACCGGCGAGGAGAAGATCAGCCGTCAGATCGGAGTGGACTGGTTCAGCGCCGGCGACGGCTTCAGCTGGGAGTCCAGCGACCTCGACGAGAGCCAGGCGAAGGCGGTGGCGGCCTGGGCGTTCGCCAAGGACCTGATCAACCGTGGCGAGCACCGGATGATCCTGCTCGACGAGGTCAGCTATCCGATGAACTGGGGCTGGATCGACGCCGACGACATCGCCGCGACCCTCCGCGACCGGCCCGAGGACACCAGCGTCTTCCTCACCGGACGGGAGATGCCGCAACCCGTCATCGAGGTCGCGGACACCGTCACCGAGATGGTGAAGGTCAAGCATGCCTTCGAACAAGGCATCCGGGCACGCAAGGGCATCGACTATTGAGTGGCGCCCTGCTGGTCTGTGGTGCCACCAGTGGTGCCGGCAAGTCAACCGTCGCCTCCGCCCTGTGCCGGATCTGGTCCGATGCCGGCCGTGACGTGGTGCCGTTCAAGGCGCAGAACATGTCCAACCACGCCGCGGTCACTGCCGACGGCGGCGAGATCGGCCGCGCCCAGGCGATGCAGGCGCTGGCGGCACGGGTGGCACCGGACCGTCGGATGAACCCGATCCTGCTCAAGCCGTCAGCCACGCAGACCAGCCACCTCGTGGTGCTCGGTGACGAAGTCTCGGTCACTGACGCGGCCGGCTACGGGGAGGTCGCGCGCCACCTGCGTGGGGTGGTCCTCGAGGCGTTCACGTCGCTGCGCAACGAGCACGGATGGGTGGTCGCGGAAGGCGCTGGCGGAGCAGCGGAGATCAACCTGCTGGACCGCGACCTGGTCAATCTGCCACTCGCCGCCGCGACCGGCATGCCCGCGATCGTGGTGGTGGATATCGACCGCGGCGGTGCCTTCGCCTCGGCGTACGGAACCTGGGCGCTGCTGCCAGACCACCTGCGTCGTCTGGTGCGCGGGTTCGTCTTCAACCAGTTCCGGGGGGATCCCTCCCTGCTCGAGCCCGGCCATGCGGAGCTGACCAACCGCACCGGGGTGCCCGTGCTCGGCGTGCTTCCGCATCTGGGGCACCATCCGATGCTGGGCTTGGAGGACAGCCTCGACCTGGCGGCGACCGCGCGGCCGGTCAGCTCGCCCTCGCCGGTGCGGGTGGCGGTCGTCCGGCTGCCGCATCTGGCGAACCCGTCCGACTTCGACCCGCTGGTGATGGAGCCGTCGGTGAGCCTGCGCTGGGCCACCCACCCCGACGACCTCGAGGATGCGGACCTGGTGGTCCTGCCGGGCAGTCGCACCACGGTCGCCGACCTGGTCTGGCTCCGCGAGCGTGGTCTGGCCGACGCCGTGGCCGGCACCGAGGCTGTGGTGCTCGGGATCTGCGCCGGCTATCAGATGCTCGGGCGCTGGATCGATGATCCGGTCGAGTCCGGGGCGGGCCAGGTAGCCGGTTTGGGCCTGCTGGACGTCGAGACGACGTTCGCCACGCCGAAGATCGTGCGCCAGACCGGCTCCGGCTATGAGATCCGGTGGGGTCGGCCGGTGACCGGAGAGTCGTGGGACCGTGCGTTCGAGGGCAGCCGTCGAGGTTCGGTGCACGGGACCAGCGTGCACGGGCTCTTCGACGACGATGCCTTTCGGCACTCCTTCGTGGGCGAGGTGGCCCGGTCGCGGGGACGGCGCTACGAGCCCTCGCCAGTGCCCTTCCACGCCGCTGTGGATGCACACCTCGACCACCTGGCGACGTGGCTCGGCGAGCACCTGGACCTGGTCGCCCTGGACGAGATCGCGACCTCGGCTCTTCCGGCCTCCGATGCACCGGGCTGGGTCTGATGACGGACCACGTCAGCATCCTGTCGCCCGGACCCGATCACCGACACGTGTTGCTCTGGCGGTTCGAGGAACCGGTGCGGGCCCTGTCGTCGGCCTCGGTCGGCGGCGGCTTCAGCAGGCCCGCCTGGCTGCTCAACATCGGCGTGCCGCACGACTACTCGCGGACCGACCTCGACGAGCACGCGGCGAAGATCGCGGCCGGGCAGGACCTGTCGGGGCCCGGCATCGCCATGTTCACCGCCGTCGATGTGACCCGGGCGGAGCATGCCTGCTTCGAGGGGGCGTCGGTGAGGGCGACCGTCGGGGTCACCAAGCCGACCTGGGCCGCCGATCCCGAAGCCGGGCATGGCCACTGGCCGGGCACGATCAACCTGGTCGCGCACGTGCCGGTTGCCCTGGAGCCTGCCGCGATGGTGCAGGCACTGCTCGCCATGACCGAGGCCAAGACCCAAGCACTCCTGGAGGCGCAGGTGCCTGGCACGGGGACAGCGAGCGACGCGATCACGCTGCTCTGCTCCGTCGCTGGTCCGGTGCAGCGATTCGGAGGTGTGCGGTCCACCTGGGGCCACCGGTTGGCCATGGCCACGCATGCCGCCGTACACCAAGGCCTGGCTGCTCATCCGGGACGTGCTCGATGAGCCGGCTGGGGCGTCGCGCGCTCGGCGTCGCTGGTGGGTTGCTCCTGCAGAAGGTCTTGCCGGAGCCGCCGGATCGCTGGCACCCGGTGGGCTGGTTCGGGAGCGCGATGCGCCAGGTGGAGACCATCGGGTACGCCGACGACCGCTCCGCCGGGGTGCGCCATGCGCTCGCCGGTATGGCGATCGGCGGGTTGGCTGGCGGGACGATCCGGTCCACGACCCTGGCAGTGGCCATCTGCGCTGCTGGCCGTGAGCTACGCCGTGCGGCAGGTCTGATCGAGACGCCGTTGCTCACCGATGATCTGGCAGTCGCCCGCCTCGCCCTGCCTTCGCTGGTCGGCCGCGACCCGAGCCATCTCGACGGACCGGGGATCGCTGCTGCCGTGGTCGAGTCCCTGGCTGAGAACTCCGTGGACGCCGTGGTCGCCCCCGCATTCTGGGGGTTGGTCGTCGGCTCCCGTGGGGTGATGGTGCACCGGGCGATCAACACCATGGACGCCATGGTCGGTCACCACAACGACCGCTACGAGAGCTTCGGCTGGGCCGCAGCCCGGCTCGACGACGTCGCCAACTGGGTCCCGGCCAGGCTCTTCACTCTGCTCGTCATGGCTGCCGCGCCGGCCCGGGCGAGGACAGTGCGTGCCTTGGTACGACGCGATGCCCACCGGCACCCCTCCCCCAACTCCGGAGTGGCAGAGACTGCGGTCGCCGCCGCTCTCGGTCGTGAGCTCGGCGGTCCGCTGCAGTACGGCGGACGCCACGAGGACCGGCCACGACTCGGGGACGGCCCACGCCCTGAGGCAGCCGACATCGCCAGGGCGCGGGAGCTGACCAGCAGGACCGAGTGGGCACTGATCGGAGCGCTGGTGCTGCTCTGGTGGGCAGACCTCCGACTCGGCCGAGTCTTGATCCGCGTTCCAGACACGAGGAGATCCACCTGATGGCACTGACCTTCCTGACCGGCGGAGCCCGCAGCGGCAAGTCCGCTCGCGCCGTACTGATGGCGGAGGCGAGCGGCCGCGACGTCACCTTCGTCGCGACCGCCCAAGCTCGCGACGGAGAGATGGCGGATCGGATCCGGCTGCACCGGGCCGAGCGTCCAGTCGACTGGGCGACCATCGAAACACCCCTGGACCTCGAGCTGGCGATCGCCGGGCTCGGGGCGGAGTCCGCCGGCATCATCGACTGCCTCTCGCTGTGGGTCTCCAACCTGCTCGAACGCGGCGACTCTGCCGAGCAGATCGAGGCGGCAGCCGATCTCGTCGCCACAGCGTGTGCTGTCAGCCCTGCGGAGTGGATCGTGGTCAGCAACGAGGTCGGCATGGGGCTGGTGCCGATGCATCCCCTCGGCCGCGACTACCGCGACCTGCTCGGCCGGGTCAACGCCACCTTCTCCCGCCATGCAGCGCTTGCCTTGTTCATGGTCGCCGGGCGCGCGCTACGCCTCGGTGACCACAACCTCACCACCAAGGAGAACCGATGACCGACCTGTCTGTGTTGACCAGCACCATCGAGGCGATCCGGCCCGCCTCGGCCCGGACCTTGCAGGAGGCCGTCGCCGCCATGGACGACAAGGTCAAGCCACTGGGCAGCCTGGGCCGCCTGGAGGACGTCGCAACCCGGATCGCCTCCCTGCGCGGCCGCGTCGACCTGCCCGACCCGACCCCGGCCGTGGTGGTCTGTGCCGCCGATCATGGTGTCGCGAGCCTTGGGGTGAGCGCGTACCCGCAGGCAGTCACCGGGCTGATGCTCACGGCGTTCGGCGGTGGAGGTGCCGCCGTGGCGGTGCTCTCCCGCGCAGCCGGCGCCCGACTCGTGGTGGCCGACCTCGGGGTGATCGACCCGCCAGCGGTGCCCGGCCTGCTGGACCGCAGCGTCCGTCCAGGTACGGCGAACAGCGCCCTCGAGCCTGCGATGACCGTGGCCGAGGCGACCTTGGCAGTCGTGCACGGCATCGGCATCGCCCACGAGCTGATCGACGACGGTGTCGACCTGGTGGCGCTCGGCGAGATGGGCATCGGCAACACCACCACTGCCAGCGCCCTGACGGCTGCACTCCTCGGTCGCGATGCCGCAGCGACCTGTGGCCGTGGCACCGGGCTCGACGACGCGCAGGTGGCCCACAAGGTCTCAGTGGTCGACCAGATCTTGGCGCGACATGCGACGTCCGGGGGGTCCGACGACCCGCTGGCCATTCTTGCCTCGATCGGTGGACTCGAGGTGGCGGCACTCGCTGGCGTCGTACTCGGGGCCGCGGAGCGGCGGGTCCCCGTGCTCGTCGACGGATTCATCACGGGAGCCGCTGCGCTGGTGGCGGCTCGACTCGCCCCTGCGAGCACCGATGCCATGATCGCCGCGCACCTGTCCCCCGAGCCCGGGCACGCCCTGCAGCTCGCCGCGCTCGGGCTGCGTCCGCTGCTCGACCTGGAGATGCGGCTGGGTGAGGGCAGCGGCGCTGCACTGGCGATCAACCTGGTCCGCTCGGCGGTCGCGGTACTCACCGAGATGGCGACGTTCGCCAGCCTCGGCCCGGCCGAGACCAGCCCGGTGGCGTGAGTGCGCACCCTGGCCGCGGCCGCGATGCTGCTGACCCGGGTGCCGGTCCCCGCGTCGGCAGGCAGCGTCGATCCGGCCCGTGCCGCCGCGCTCTACCCCGTTGTCGGGGCCGCGATCGGGGCCATCGTGGCGGGCGTCGCCGTGGGAGCCGGGGAGCTCTGGCCGGTGCTGATCGCTGCCACCTTGGCCGTTGCGACCGAAGTGGCGCTCACCGGTGCCCTGCACCTGGACGGGTTGGCTGACTGCGCCGACGGGCTGGCCGGCCGTGACCGCGAGCACCGGCTGCAGATCATGAAGGACCACTCCATCGGTGTGTACGCCGCGGCGACCCTGGTACTGCACCTGCTGCTGAAGGTTGCTGCCCTGTCGACCCTGCTCCAGGCACTCCCGCCCGAGGAGATGCTGCTTCTCTTGATCGGCGTGTACGCCGCCTCTCGCGGCGCGATGCTGCCGCTGGCGCGGTTACTCCCCTACGCCCGGGTTGAGGGGACAGGCCGGGGCGTGGTCCAGGGACTGGGCACGAGGCAGCTGGTGACCGGGCTCGCTTCAGTCCTCGTGGGGTTGGCTGCGGTGGTCCGGGTCCATCCTTGGGTGGCACTGCTGATGGCACTCGTCGCTGTGCTGACCACCCTGGCCATCGGACTGCTGGCGCACCGCCGGATCGGTGGCGTGACCGGCGACGTACTCGGCGCTTGTGCAGAGCTGACCCTGTTGATCATGTTGTTGGCTGGGGTCGCCGTACTGGCATGACTGCAATAGCCGCATGTGCTGTGCGCTTCTGGAGGTCAGCAACCTGCGGGCGTGGCTCGGTGCCTACGTGCGTAGTGTCCGAATGCCCAATGCGATTGCCACCAAAAGAGCGCCGATGAACAGGGTTCCAAGCCCTACCCAACGCGGGATCGAGTCGACGGGGCCCCAGGCCATCAGTGCCCCAAGGACCATGAGGGCCAGGCCGCCTCGCAACGCGCCGATGGGTGCGAATTTTGCCTCCGGAGATGCCATGCCGCCGACCATAACGGTCAGTTGGAAGCGCCATCGCAGCGCGGCAGAAGCGTGCGTCTTCGAGCGCACGCTACGCGGCAGAGGCGTGCGGTTGACCTATTCGTCGCCGGTGCCGCGTTGTCGTCCCTCGCGAGCAGCGGTGGTGATGTCCTCGCAGGCGGCGTGACTCAGGCGGCGGGGACGGTGACCGTGAACGTGCTGCCGCGGCCGAGCTCGGAGGAGACCTCGATCCGGCCGCCGTGCCGCTCCACGATCCGCTTGACGATTGCCAGACCCAGGCCGGTGCCGGGCTCGGCCACCGCCTGCGGGTTGGTGGAGCGGAAGAACTCCCGGAACAGCTGAGCGCGGTCCCCCTCGGAGATCCCGATGCCCTGGTCGGCGCAGCGGAAGACGACGACGTCGTCGGTGTGCATGAGGGTGAGCGTGACCGTGCGTCCGTCCGGGGTGTACTTGACGGCGTTGCTGATCAGGTTGGCAAGCACGCGGTGCAGCTCGTCGGGGTCGCCGCTCGCGACGATCGAGGTGTCGGGCGCCTCCGTGACGAAGGTGACGCCTTTGCGGGCGGCGGCGACCGACGACAGGTCGAGCACCTCCTCGAGAGTCCGACGGACGTCCACCGGTCCCCTGATGAGCGGGTATTGGGGATCGCCCACCTTGGAGAGCAGGAGCAGGTCGTCAATCACCTTGGCGAGCCGTCTGGCACCGCGGTCCATCGCCCGCAGCGACGCCTGCACGGTGCCGGACAGGTCGGGTGCGCCCTCGAGCATCTCGAGGTGCCCGGTGATGGCTGTGAGCGGGTTCTTCAGCTCGTGGGAGACCGTCGCGATCAGCTGGCTCTTGTAGGTGTCGAGGGCCTGCAGCTCCTCGACGAGGTGGTGCTCGCGCTCGAAGGTGCGGGCGTTGAGGATCGCCCGGCCGAGGTCGTGCCCGATGTCGAGGGCGGCCGCGGCCTCGTGGTCGGTCCAGTCCCGCTGGCCGGCGGCCCGGGTGAACACGAGATTGCCGAGGCACTCCGGGCCGGCGCCGAGCGGCGTGAAGAGGATCGACGTGATCCCGATGCTCGTGAGGAAGCACAGGATCCCGTCGCCCTGCTCGGCGGTGATCGTGGGCCCGAAGGGCCGGTCCCGGCTGACGATCTCGACCCGCTGCAGGGACCAGGCCTGCCGCGCGGCGCTCTCGGCCACCGTCACGAGCTCGTCGGGCAGCTCGACCTTCGTGCCGTCGGAGGAGTAGATCGCGCGGGTGCCCTGGCCGTCCTCGTCGAAGGTCTGCAGCCACATGCCCTGCGCCTGGAAGCCCTCGACCAGAGCCTGCTGGCTGTCCGCGACGATGCGGTCCATGCTCAGCTGGGCGCTGGCGGTGCGGACGATGGCGCGGGCGGCCTCGGCCAGCCGCACCTGCTCGGCCAGGGCCTCACGCTCCAGTGCGGTGACGACCGCGCGGCCGGCCTGCTCGGCGTACGTCTGGAGGACCTCGCGCTGCTGGGCGCCCGGACGGCGGCCGTCGAGCGGGAGGTCCATCGCGAGGGTGCCGCGCAGGTCGCCCTTGTCGTCGTACAGAGGGGCGACCAGCATGTCGAGCGGGTGCCAGGCGTCCGGAGCGTCGCTCGGAGTCAGGCTGGCGGGGTCGGGGACCCATCCCCAGGCCTCCTCGCCCGTTCCGAGGTCGAGCCGTTCGTGCGGGATGAACTTCAGCAGCCCCCAGTCGTCGGCCTTCTCGAGCTCCTTCATCAAGCTGGCCACGGGAGTACGGCGTCCCCGGACACTCAGCGCGTCGTCATCGCCGGCGATCGCGATCAGCTCGAGCTTGCCGTCGTCACGCACCACGCTGATCGCTGCGATGCCGAACCCGGCGAGGTCGGTCACGCCCTCGGCGATCAGCTCGAGCGCGTCGCGCGAGGACCCCACCGACATCGGGGGCGCGGGGGGCTGGGTGGCCGGCGTGTCCGGGGACATGTGGTGGCGTGGGCTCCTCTGGCTGGTGATGACCATGCTACGTGTGCCACGGGGTAGCGCCAGCATGTCGCTCATCCTCGTTGGTCACGGGCTCCCCTGCGGCTTCGTGCTGCAAATGACTCCCGCATCTCGGCGGTCACGG
>Ga0172379_10010841_pt1 | contig 10961 bp, 9 predicted proteins | sample GrowelOW334metaG_FD_119756 | JGI IMG/M metagenome (GOLD analysis project Ga0172379, IMG submission 119756) | Groundwater microbial communities from an aquifer near a municipal landfill in Southern Ontario, Canada - Groundwater well OW334 metaG | ecosystem: Environmental > Aquatic > Deep... | reverse complement strand
TCCATTTTGGTGTTCCATGATAACCATCTGACAAAAATGAAGATCGGGACGATCCTTCAGAAGACCATCGAGGGAATAACAAAACAGGGCTTTGAGTTCGGGGCAATCCGATGACAGAACGAAAACGAATACTTGTTGCGCCGTTGGATTGGGGGCTCGGTCATGCGGCCCGCTGTATTCCGGTCATTTATGAATTGCTCCGGCAGGATTCGGAAGTTATTCTCGCTGCCGACGGAAGGCCGCATGACCTCCTGCGGAAAGAATTTCCCGGTCTTCAGATCATCAGATTTCCCGGTGTTTCCATTCGGTACTCCGAGCGTTCGAACGCTGCCATGGCAACCGTGAAACAACTTCCCTCGTTCCTGCGCGGTATCATGCAGGAACATGCGATGCTGGAAAAAATAATTCATGAACTCAATATTTTTGCCGTCATTTCCGATTCGCGGTACGGCGCGTACCACCGCTCCGTGCATTCGGTTTTTATCATCCACCAGTTGCGGATTTTACTTCCGTCACCGTTTGCGTGGCTTGAAAATATCGCCGCACTTTTGAATAAATTTCAGATCAGGAATTTCGACGAATGCTGGATCCCCGACACCGGATCCGACGGTTCCCTCTCGGGAAAATTATCACACGGGATTTCTTTGCCGCGACAATCGTTTTACCTCGGGCCGCTTTCAAGAATACGTCCGTTGAGCGTTCCGCAAAAAGATTTCGATATCCTTGTGATCCTTTCCGGCCCTGAGCCGCAGCGGACAATTTTCGAAGACCTGGTGGTCGCGCAATTGAAAAAATCGCGATACCGCGCTTTCATCGTCCGCGGGATGCCGGAACGATCGGTCCGGATCAAATTGACCGACACGATCACTGCTGTTTCATCATTACCGTCGGACGAGCTGTCGAAGGCAATCGCATCATCGCACCTGATCCTTGCACGATCGGGATACAGCACCATCATGGATTTGTCTTTTGCAGGAGCAAAAGCTATTTTTGTTCCGACTCCCGGACAAACGGAGCAGGAATATCTTGCACAACACCTTAAAAACAAAATGATCTGTTACTCAGAAGAACAGAAGTCTTTCGACATTGAACGATCCGTCACCGCATCCGCACGCTATTCCGGATTTACAGCGGAGGCGAATCCGGCGCCGGTCCTTACCGAAAGAATCACAGCGTTACTGAACCGGCAGCAGAGAGGAATTCAATGATCGTCCCTCCATTTTTCCTGTATGCTGAAACACATTACCGGTTCAAATATTTTTTCAGTTTTTTGAAAAAGAATGAACCTGAGATCATTGCCGATGCTCCACACCGCCTGGATCCCGATTCGCCGCTCCCCGTGATGCTTCTCGTGAAAGATGCCCATCACTATCCGATCTCGCTGACGGGCGCACTGTTCACCGTAAAGAAAAAGGGGGCGACACAGTTTGTATTTTCTTTCCTCCCCGAAGAGCCGATCGTGATCACCGGGAAGTTCTGGTGGAAGATCATCGATATCCCGTTCGACGGCGATCAAAAAGATCTGTTCGGCAGGATCGATGTGACCGTTACGATGAAGATCGAGCAGAACGGGAAGACAAAAATTATCACCACGAACAATCACCGGACTTCTTCGAAGCTTCCCCTCAGCGTCTATCGATCCGCAGATCACCTTCCCTCCTTCCCCGGCTGGATCTTCGGCGATGCGCATACGCATTCGACGTATACCGACGATCAGGTCGAATTCGGGTCGCCGGTGCCGGCAGGACCGAAGCTGTGCAAAGCCATGGGTTTGTCTTTTTTCTGCGTGACCGATCACTCGTACGACCTTGACGATTCGCTCGACAGTTACCTCATCAACGACCCTTTTCTGCCGAAATGGAAATTATTCCAGGACGAAGTATATTCCGTGAACCAGGGCGAAACCGACTTTGCCGTGATCCGCGGAGAAGAGGTCACGTGCAGGAATTCCGACCATCACAATGTGCATTTGCTGCTGCTGGGGACCAGGAGTTATTTCCACGGATCGGGAGATTCGGCGGAGCAATGGCTGAACACCCGGAGTGAAAATTCAGTTGCGGAGGTCCTTACGGCGGCAGAGGGAAACGTCGCGTCTTATGCTGCTCATCCAACGGAAGAGGTTCCGCTGCTGCAGAAGCTGCTGATCAACCGGGGCGAATGGACGAAAAAAGATATGAACGAACCCGCGCTCCACGGGATTCAGATATTGAACGGAGAGCATTCCGAGCACTTCGTCTACGGCATGGATGTGTGGAAATGGCTGCTGCTCAAAGGAGAAAAAAAATTCATCCTCGCCGGCAATGATGCTCACGGAAATTACAATCGATTCGTTCAGATCGGCATCCCTTTTTTTGCAATCCGGGAAAAAGAAACCCAGCTGTTCGGAAAGATGAAAACGGCAGTGTTTGCCACTCCTTCGGAAGAAAGCATCGTGAACGGATTGCAAAAAGGGAAAACCGTCATTACCAACGGCCCCTTGCTGACCATTGAACTCGAAACTGACGGCGGCACTGTCGGTACGATCGGCGATTCAATCCGGGGGAAACGATTCCTTGTGAAGGTCCGCGCACAGTCGACTGCGGAGTACGGAAAGTTAAGAAGCATCAGACTCTACCAGGGAATTATCGGAAAGAAGGAAAAAGAATTCCGCACTCTTCGGACATTCGGCGATCCGCTGCATGCCCACTTCATCACCGATTGGGAATCCGTTGAAAACTTTTCGTATATTCGTGCTGAACTCATGACAAAAGAAGCCGACGGGAGCGATGTCGACGGTTTCTGTTATACAAACCCTATCTGGATTCAACCGGCATGAAGAAGTTTTCGGCATGTTTTGTTTTCCTCCTACAGCTGCTCGCTGCACAAGAACAAGGATTCTCTTTTTATTCAGGGCCGTTACTCTTCAAACCCCTTGTTGCCAATACATTTGAACCGCGCGTCGGCCTGATACGAAATATTAACGAGAACCGTCTCCGGCTCGATATAGGAAATTCGATCGACCTGATCCAATACCATTTCGAAGATCCCAAAAGACTACTGACCGTTGGTTCCGATTTTTTTACCTATACCATGCTTGTTGGAGAGCAGAATTTCCACTTCCCCGTGATTGCGGTCGACTACCTTTTCGGATTTAATGTCAATTACAAAGATACGCTGAAATCCGGAATATTTTCCGCGCGGCTGCGTTTGAGCCATATCAGCGCTCATTTTGTCGACGGACATTACGATAATACAAAAGCGGTGTGGAAAGAAGGAATGAATCCGAGAGTGTACAGCAGAGAGTTTTTCGATCTTGCGGCAGCATTTGAACCGACAGACTCCTTCCGGGGATATCTTGGCGTACTGTACGTTTATCATATCGATCCGCTTTCCCTCCCGAAAACGGCTTTCTATGGCGGCGGCGAATACCATGTGAACCTCTATGAAGAGATCAGCGGATATTGCGCATATCAATTGACGGTATCGGGACTTCGTCCACGGCACGAAGCACAGGCGGGAATAAAATTGGGAGATTGGTCCGGACGGGGCGTCGTACTTTCCTATCTCTACTATGCAGGAAACAACATCCACGGCGAATACCATGATAAAAAAGATGAGTATTCCGGAATTTCATTTACGATTAACTTTTAAATATGCCCGCACGTAAAATAATTTTGCATTCACTGCTTTTCATCGTCACATTTTTCACCGCGACGGTCGCCGGAGTGTCGTGGTTAAACCGCGATCCGTTCGATCTGTATAATTTTGCACTCGGACTCCCGTATGCCATTTCAATTTTATTTATCCTTACGGTACACGAATTCGGACATTATTTCGCCGCCCGCTACCATGGGGTCTCCGCAACGCTTCCGTATTTTATTCCTGCCCCGTCGGTACCGGGGTTCTTAAATTTCGGGACGTTCGGCGCCGTCATTAAAACGAAATCGGTCATTCCGTCGAAGAAGGTGATGTTCGATATCGGTGTCGCCGGACCGATCGCCGGGTTCGTTGCAACGCTCGGGGTGCTGGTGTATGGATTTACTCATCTTCCCGGAAAAGAATTTATCCTTTCCATCCATCCGGATTATTTTACGCATGTTTCACAGGAGCCGGGATTAGAATTCGGTTCTTCGATGCTCTACAAATTTTTATCGACGACATTGACCGATCCATTGCGTGATTTTGTTCCTCCCATGTCGGAAATGTATCACTATCCTTTTCTCTGTACCGGATGGTTCGGATTGCTGGTGACGGCAATGAATCTTATCCCGATCGGGCAGCTCGACGGCGGACACCTGTCGTATGCAATGTTCGGAACAAAGCATAAGCTCCTTGCCAATGCCTCTTTTCTTTTTTTGCTCGTGATGGGCATTGCCGGATGGCTGCCCGCAGTCGGCATCGCCGCGCCATTCGGCTGGTCCGGCTGGTTATTTTGGGCGCTGATCCTCTATTTCTTTATAAAACTGTACCATCCTCCTGTGGACGATGAAAGCGAATTGGATCCGAACAGGAAATTGATCGGATGGTTCACATTCGGCATTCTGATATTTTCGTTCACACCGATGCCCTTCAGTTTCTAATAACTGTTTGACAATCGCACGAATTTTCGGTATTTTTCAATCATTAATAATAACAAGCAGTCTACCATAGAAAAGTTTGATACAGTTTTATATTTTATTCGGTATTTCTATCACTTTCTTATTGCAGACTGCTTTATCAACCGAGGATAAAGCCTCGGTTTTTTTTTGAATGAGCACTTCTATCAAAAATATCGGCATTGCGACTCTCGCCATCATTGGCTTGCATTGTTCACTCAAAGAGAATCAGATCGTCGATCCGACTCATGACACGCTGGTAATCACATCGGCTGCGGTCACACCGGATGCGGTTGTAACCGATTCTCTTGCCGTTTCATCCAATGATGAAGTCACCTTCTCGACGATCGTGCGTGTGTCGCTCAATAAAAAAGATTTGGGGATCACTGTTCGTGCCGATATCGAGTCCCCTTTGAATCAAACAGTCATTGCAACTGCAATGCTCCACGACGACGGAATTCTGCCCGATATAACCGCGGGAGACGGCGCCTATGCGGGACTCATCGCTGTAACCATTAATTCAAATTTCTTCGGTGAATTGAATGCGAATATCACGGCAGAATCGCCGGCATCAACCGCTCCGATGCAGCAAATTCCGATACTCATCAGGCGGAAGAACAGCAACCCGGTCTTAACCGATGTGCAAATGCCTGACTCCATTCAGTTAGGAGTGTCGACGCAGACATTTGAGATCACCTGTACTGCCAGCGACAGCGACGGTTTATCGGACATACTGAAAATTCAATTCAAATCGTATCGGCTTCCCGATACTTTGGCAAACAAAGAACCTATTGAAATGTTTGACGACGGTGGCTCAAATGGAGCAGCTGGAAACACAGACAGAACTGCGAACGATGGAATCTATACGCTGTCGGTGCAATTACCCCCTTCAACGATTAAAGCAACCTATCGGTTCGTTTTCCAAGGATTCGATGCAACTAAAGCGGAAAGCAATATTCTTACTCATGAAATTGTCGTTCACTAAATATATCGCGATCCTCTCCGGGCTTTCGGCCATTGCATTCGGCCAGAATACCCCTTTTGACTTTTCGTTAGGGAAAGTGTCGGAGGCAACGGTGAATTCTTCATCGTCGCAGCTCAGTAATTCCATCACCGATATTGTCATTTCGGGAGATACCGTGTGGCTCGGCACCGGAAAAGGTTTGAGCAGATCGACCGACGGGGGGACGACGTGGACGAATTATTTTCAGAGCGCGGCATTCGGTGAAGAGGATATTTCGGCGATTGCTGTCTCCGGGAAAAATATCTGGGCAGCAACCGCGCACAGCGTTGAGAAAGACGGACAAAATCTTCCTGTTGGAAGCGGTCTCCGGCATTCATCGGACGGCGGAGAGACATGGGAAATCATCCCCCAGCCGGTCGACGTCAATAACATCGATACGTTGTACTACAACGATAAGAGTTTCATCCGCGCACTCGGAATCACCACCGAGATCAACAACATCACGTACGATATTTCTCTTTCCAAAAACACCGTCTGGATATGTTCTTTTGCGGGCATGGCACGGAAATCGACGGACAGCGGAAAGACATGGCAGCGTGTCATCCTTCCTCCGGATAATCTGAACTCAATTGCATTAACCGATTCGTTGGTGTTCGACCTTTCGCCGTCGGGAGGCGCATTGGAATTACAGAATAATCTTAATCACAGGGCGTTTTCCGTACTCGCAGAGAATGATTCCACCATCTGGATAGGAACTGCAGGAGGAATCAACAAATCCACCGACGGCGGAATTTCATGGGTCCGGTACACAAAACAAAATCAGCTCGATCCTATCTCCGGAAATTTTGTTGTCGCTCTCGGAAAACAAACCGCAGGATCGGCGCATACGATCTGGGCTGCCACAATCAATGCAAACGATCCGACGGAAAAACGGGGCGTCAGCGTTACCACGGACGGCGGAACAACATGGAAGCAGGAATTGCTTGGAGAGTTTCCTCATAATTTCGGATTTAAAAATAATATCGTTTATATCCCCACCGACAACGGCGTATGGCGATCGACCGACAAAGGAAACTCCTGGATAAAGACCGGAACCATTTACGACCAAAAGAAGAATCAGCTGTACACACAGACTAATTTTTTTGCCGCAGCCGCTCTTCAGGATGTTGTCTGGCTGGGAGGTGCAGACGGAATTGCTCTGACAACGGACAATAGTACTTCATCGTTCGGAACATCGTGGACGCTCCTCCATTCGAGTGTTGCGTCAACATTCGCCGGCAATTCATATGCGTACCCGAACCCGTTTGCTCCTGATGATGAAGTTGTCCGGATCCACTACACGTCAGAAGGAATACTGGGACTCGTCTCGATACACGTATTCGATTTTGGAATGAATCTCGTCAAAACCGTCATTCAAAGAACGATCCGCAGCGGTGATACCGAGCATGACGAGATCTGGGACGGAAAGGACGAATTCGGAAATTTCGTTTCCAACGGAGTGTATTTCTATCAGATTACTTTGCCGAACCATGAACCAATTTGGGGTAAGATCCTTGTCATTCGTTAAAAATATCGGAGTGGCAGTCCTTTTCACCGCTCTCTTCACGACGTGCGGTTATGGGCAGCTTGCCGGAACTCCGGGAGCCTTTTCGCGGATTGGTTTCGGCGCCCGCGGCATGGGAATGGGTAACTCATTAACCGCAGTTCGTTCCGGCGAATTGAACGGGTATTATAATCCTGCCGTTATTCCATTTCAGCGGGTAAGGGATATTTCGATCTCCTATGGAATATTATCGCTCGACCGCTACCACAATTCACTTTTTTTCACGCAGCCGCTCGATACGAATGCGGCAGTCTCCCTCTCGGTGCTGAATTCGGGAGTGAAAGAGATTGACGGAAGGGATATTGACGGATTCCATACGGAAAACTATTCCACTTCCGAGAACCTTTTTTCGTTATCGTTCGGGCTTCGCATCCGAAAGATTGCGGTCGGTCTGACGACAAAAATTATCTACAATTCGCTGTTCAAGGATCTCTCTTCAACGTCTGTCGGCTTCGACGTCGGTTTCCTGCTTCCGCTGAGCGAACGTTTTACCGTTGCGGCTGCCATCAAGGATATTAATTCGAAATACAGCTGGGAAACTTCGTCGCTGTACGGACAGCTCGGGAACAGCACGACGGAGAAATTTCCCGTCCGCAAGATCGTCGGTATTTCGTATCTCGTCGACGAATCCTCCGCCCTCCTTTCGGGTGAACTGGAAATGACGAACAGGTCGGTGACGATCGTCCGATTCGGCGGAGAAGCGGCATTGAGTGAATATCTTTCCGTTCGCGCCGGTATCGACGGATGGAATACGACCGACTCCCAGCAGGCCCATCCTTCATTCGGGTTGACGGTCAAGAGCGGCCTCACTCACTTTACACCGGCACTCAATTATGCGTACGTTGTTGAACCGTACGGATTGTTCGTCATTCATGTTGTCTCTCTTTCGGTGGTGTTATGATGAAAAAAATACTATTCCTCGCAGTAATATTTTCGGCCGAACTGTTTTCTCAATCGGCGGGGACCGGATTGACATTCTTAAAACTCGGTGTCGGCGCCCGCTCAATCGCCATGGGTGAATCATTCACCGGAGTGGCTGACGATCAATCGTCGGCATACTACAATCCGGCCGCCCTGGGATTTGCCTCCCGTCATGAAATTTCATTGATGCACAAGGAATGGATCGGTGAAACGACTTCTGAGTTCCTTGGTGCGACGATTCTCGGCGAACGATTCAATTACGGGATCACAATTTTAAAAACCTCCGTCGATAACATTGAGATCCGGAACCAGCCCGGTCCACCGGAAGGGACATTCAACGCTCAAAATTTTGCACTCGGCGGTTCACTCTCGGCACGGCTGACAGACGATCTTTCGGTCGGCGTGACCGGTAAATTTCTCTACGAGAAGATATTCACCGATGAAGCATCCGGGTACGGAATCGACATCGGACTGTTTTACAGGATCACCGACGAGATTACGGCCGGCGCCGGCATGCTGAATCTCGGCTCGATGAGTAAATTGAAAGATGTTCCATCGAAATTACCGGAAGCATTCAGGGCCGGCATCGGATACCGTTATCCGGTTGCCGAGAAATTCGTTCTCCTCGCTGCACTGGACGGCGTTTCAGTGATCGATGATTCCAAATCGCATATCAATGCCGGCGCGGAAGTCACATATGATCAATTGCTCTCGCTCCGGGGGGGATACCAAACAGGATATGAATCGCGGTCCATCTCGACAGGTATTGGCGTCCGGTACGGCATCGTTCGCTTTGACTATGCCTTTGTTCCGTTCACCGGTGCATTCAGTTCAACGCATACATTTTCCCTTTCATTCCTCCTTTAATCGATTGTGAAAGCGTGAACAACAAAAAAAATATTTTGTTCACTTCGACATTCATCACATCGTTCATTCGCGATGACATCTCACTCCTTTCACGAACTCATACCATTGTTACGGTTACAACGTCCGGTGTAAAAGCATTGGCCTCGTATCTTCTGCTGCTCGCAACCGCCGAGATAACATTTTCGTGGTTTGCATCGGTGTATTCATCCCTACTGGTGCTGGCGGGAAAATTATTCCGAAAAAAATCTATACTCATCCTCGGCGGAGTTGATGTAGCAAAGATTCCTGAACTTCACTACGGAATATGGAACAGCCGCTGGAAATCGGTCATTGTCGGATTTGGAATCCGTCGCGCGAACGCAGTGCTCGCGGTGGACAATTCGTTACGTCTTGATGCCATGCATCTTGCACACTACGACGGCAGGAATATCATTGTTGTGCCCACCGGGTATGACCATCGAAAATGGTTTTCCGTACCAGCGGCCAAAGAAGAATTTGTCCTGACCGTTGCCTCCTGTCCGACAGAGACACGATGGAAGATAAAAGGAATCGATTTCCTTCTCGGTGTGGCTGCAGAGATGCCCGCGACGAATTTCATTCTTGCCGGAGTTAACAGCGAGATAGCAAAGCATCATACCGTGCCGGGGAATCTCTCCATCCTTCCTTTCGTTTCCCAGGACGAACTTCTTGCATTGTATCAGAGGGCAAAGGTATATTTTCAACCCTCACTGCGGGAAGGGTTGCCGAACAGTCTGTGCGAGGCAATGCTCTGCGAATGCTATCCGGTCGGTACTAATGTCGGAGGAATACCGACGGCGATTGATGACACCGGATCATTGGTCGGATACGGGAATATTTCCGATGCCGTAACGGCGATACGGATCGGATTACGAGTCAATGGATCTCCGAAGACACGGCTGCGGATAATGACTGAATTTTCACTCGAGAAAAGATTTGAGCACCTGTCAACGATCATCAACGCGTTATAAATGCAAACCTCCGGACGAAAAATTCAAATAGGAATCTGTTCACGAACGCCGGGCTGGGAGATCGTGCTCCGGCAAACGGGGGCTCCGTGGAAGGAATTTATCTTTTCCGATTTTCAACCGGTGGATTTTTCCCTGTTGATCATCAACCGGCACATCACCGGGGAAGAATATTTTGCGCTCGAACAATTTATGCACAACGGTGGGACGGTGCTCCATACCGTCCTCTCAAACAAGATGAACGGGGCAAAGAAATTTGTCACCACCCTCCTTCCCGAACAAATTACGGATGTGACGATCAACGATCTGTTCGATATTCATTCTTCGGTCGTGATGCAAAATACTAATCAGCTCTTCGGTTTTCGCCGGATCAACGGGGGCATCGAAGCCTTTCTTGGAATCGATGTCGAATCGATGCTCACTCAGAATAAATCGAAGCGGAAAAACTTCCATGCCCTCTCCCGTTTCTTCCCGAACGAAATCGTTTCGCTTCGTTCAAAGAATACGCTCCGGCACTACATTACTTCCGTTCTGGAACTGCTTCATCATCAGTCCGGACTCCCATTTATCCATACGTGGTATTTTCCGAAAGGCGAATCGACCATTTTCACTTTCCGAATCGATACCGATAAAGGAACGAAGGAGCAAATTCAAGGAATTTATGAGCTCAGCAAAAAATACGATATTCCCACTACATGGTTTTTGGATGTGAAAAGCCATGAACCGTGGCTCGAATACTTTACCGCATTTCAACGGCAGGAAATTGCGCTGCACTGCTACGAGCATGCCGCGTATCCGTCGAAACAATTGAACAAAGATAATTTTGAAAAATCGTTGACCCTGCTCCGAAAACATGCCCTCAATCCGAAGGGGATCACCTCTCCGACCGGCGCATGGACCGGAGAAATATCAGCGGCAATGGATGAGATCGGATTCGCGTATTCTTCGGAATTCGGTTATGATTACGACAATCTCCCCTCGTTTCCGTTCATCAATAACCGATTTTCACAGGTTCTCCAATTGCCCGTTCATCCGATCTGTATCGG
>Ga0172379_10010840_pt1 | contig 10961 bp, 10 predicted proteins | sample GrowelOW334metaG_FD_119756 | JGI IMG/M metagenome (GOLD analysis project Ga0172379, IMG submission 119756) | Groundwater microbial communities from an aquifer near a municipal landfill in Southern Ontario, Canada - Groundwater well OW334 metaG | ecosystem: Environmental > Aquatic > Deep... | reverse complement strand
TCCCTCGCCAGGGCAGAGAAGATAGACCCCGTAATAGGACGGGACGAGGAAATCCGACGTGTCATGCAGGTTTTGTCCAGGCGCACCAAGAATAACCCTGTCCTCATTGGCGAGCCTGGAGTCGGAAAGACTGCCATCGCCGAGGGCCTGGCCCGGCGCATAGTGGCCGGGGATGTGCCGGAGGGGCTCAAGGGAAAGAAACTCCTGGCCCTGGACCTGGGCGCACTGGTTGCGGGCGCCAAGTTCAGGGGCGAGTTCGAGGAACGGCTAAAGGCGGTGATCCACGAGGTGCAGGCAGCCGAAGGTAAGGTCATCCTTTTCATCGACGAACTCCACACCTTGGTGGGGGCCGGTGCTGCCGAAGGTGCCACCGATGCGTCGAACCTGCTCAAACCCGCCCTTGCCAGGGGCGAATTGCGCTGCATCGGTGCGACCACCCTGGATGAATACCGCAAACATATCGAGAAGGATGCCGCCCTTGAGCGGCGTTTCCAGCAGGTGTACTGCGCCGAACCCACGGTGCCGGATACCATCGCCATCCTGCGGGGCCTCAAGGAGCGTTACGAGGTCCACCACGGCGTGCGCATCAAGGACGAGGCCCTCGTGGCGGCAGCCACGCTCTCGGACCGGTACATAACCAGCCGCTTCCTGCCGGACAAGGCGATTGACCTGGTCGACGAGGCCGCGAGCCGCCTGAAAATGGAGCTCGACAGCCGCCCCACCGAACTGGACAAGCTCGAACGCCGCCTGCTTCAGCTCAGCATCGAGCGTCAAGCCCTTCAGCGTGAGGAGGATGCCGCCTCCATCGATCGCAAGTCAAAACTGGAGAAGGAAATAGCCGATATCAGCTCCGAGCGGGACGCCATGAAAGCCCGCTGGGAAGGCGAGAAGAAGGAAATTGATGCGTTGAGGGTCCTCAAGTCCCGCATCGAGGAGCTCAAGATAGAGGAAACCAGGTGGGAGCGCGAGGGAAACCTGGCCAAGGCGGCGGAAGTCAAGCATGGGCTCATACCCGAAGCCCAACGGTGCCTTGCAGAGGTGTCGGAGCGCATGGAAGCCAAACGCGGGGAATCCGCCCTGTTGCGCGAGGAAGTGTGCGAGGAAGATATCGCGCAGGTCGTGTCCACCTGGACAGGCATCCCGGTGTCAAAAATGCTCGCGGGTGAACTGCAAAAATACCTGGAACTGGAAAAGGTCCTTGAAAAGCGCGTGGTAGGCCAGGATGCGGCAGTGGAAGCCGTATCCGACGCAATCCGGCGCAACAAGGCCGGCCTGTCGGATTCAGCACGACCCCTCGGTTCTTTCCTTTTCCTCGGTCCCACCGGAGTTGGCAAGACCGAGTTGGCAAAAACCCTGGCGGACTTCCTATTTAACGACGAGAAGGCCCTTACTCGCATAGACATGAGTGAATACGGCGAGAAATTCGCGGTCAGCCGGTTGATCGGGGCACCCCCCGGTTACGTAGGCTACGACCAGGGTGGCCAGCTTACGGAAGCGGTCCGCCGCAGGCCCTACAGCGTCATCCTGTTCGACGAGGTCGAAAAGGCGCACCCCGAAGTTTTCAATGTTTTCCTGCAGATCCTGGACGAGGGGCGCCTCACCGACGGTCAGGGCCGCATCGTGGACTTCAAGAACGCCATAGTCGTGATGACCAGCAACCTGGGTTCGGATCTCATCCTGGGCGCCAAGAACCCGGAAGAAATCCGCGACCGCCTGAACGAGCTGCTCAAGCTCAGCTTCCGCCCGGAATTCCTCAACCGCATAGACGAGACGGTCATCTTCAACCGGCTCGGTAAGTCAGAGATAGGCAAGATTGTGGAGATTCAGCTGCTACGACTGCAGAAGCGCCTGGAGGATCGCAAATTGCATCTCCTGGTCAGCGATGCGGCCAAGACCTTCCTTGCGGAACGCGGTTACGATCCCCTATACGGCGCGCGTCCCCTCAAGCGGGCCATCCAGGGTGATCTGGAGAATCCTCTGGCCAAGGCCATGATCGCCGGAAAATTCAAGGAAGGTTCGGAAATCAAGGTTGACAGGGTAGGGGAGGCTCTGGCTTTTTCATAATCAAGCCGGCACCCATCCCTGTTTATGTGTACGCGTGAATCGGAGCCCTGTCCCTCTTGCCGCCATCCTGATCATTGCAACAGCTCTAGGGCTTTTTCCTGGATCACGATGACCACCCGGCCTTCCTTTAGCAGGGCGCGGTTTTCCGGTGACGAGATGATTTTAAGCGCATCGTCCCGGTCGATTATCGGGTCCGTGGGTCGGATACCGAAGAAGCTGCGCGCAAGGATCCTGAGCGGGTCGGTTCCTATGAGTTCCTCGTAGCTTTCTTCCTCCATCGATGAACCATACCGAACAATTCCACGACTGCGGGCAATCCCGGGCTCCACCATATTCTTCTCGTAGATCAGGTTCATCTCGCTGTCCCAGACTTTAGGGAAAAAACAAGGTTCCGCCCGGGTTACCGTACGCGTCCCATGGAGCGGCAATTCTTCGGATGCGTAGATGAGGATGCCCGAGTAGGGCCGGCTAGGACGTGGTTCGAGGGTCCGGGGGGCTTCCGCCGCGTTTTGGTGCCGTACCAATTGGGAAACCAGATCCAGTATCCTGATGCGATAGCCGGTGGTCAGTTCCTTCAGATCCGGTGATAACCAGGCCGCCGAACGCTTTGCCCCTATGGCGACGCTTGCTATGGCACCAATGCTGAGTATGCCCGAACGCATGGTGCTTTCCACCGTTGTGGAGGAATCCACGGGGAGGGCGAAAAGGTGGGGCTGGGCGAGGCGGGGGAATTCCATATCCGCCACTTCTTCGGCTTGGGACCTTCCTGCGGGCATCTTCAGGCCTGCAGACGCAAGGTTCAGCACCACGCCGATGTCCAGGGTCCAGTTCGACCAATCGACGGATCGGGTAAGATCGATACGATAATCCTGAGCCCCGGCCGGAGCGGTGAGTAGCAGGGTCAGAGAAACCAGAACAGGGGTAAGAATCGGGACTTTCATAGGGTCTCCGACTTCATTATCGGCGTTTTTATGGTCCTGCCTTCGCGGAGTATGGATGAAAGGTCCATTCCGTTCGCCTCGGCCAGCAATTCGGGATCCACATCGTAGCCCAGGGCTATGGACCAGAGTGTTTCGCCTTTCTTTACTGTGTGCTGCCCTTCAAAGGCGATGGAGGAGGCTTCCCGGGGCGCGCGGACATAGGGGCCGACTTCCCTTAATGCGGGCACCAGAATCCTCGCGCCTATTTTAAGGTACCGGGCGGCCAGTCCCGGATTGGAGCGGGTGATCAGGTCCACAGACACGCCATAATGGCGGGATAGGGCCGATAAGGTATCACCGGAGCGCACGGAATGGAAATAATAGCGGATGAACTGCACATCCTTGCGTTCCAAGGCGGCTTGTATGGCCGGAGCATCTGCAGTGGACACCTTCAGAAGGTAATCCGTGTCGGGCGGAGTGACTCCGTAGTGGAGTTCGGCGTTCCCCATCCGCAAGACATCCGCCTTCACCCCTGAAAGTTCGGCGAGCAAGCCCAAATCTGCCGCCCTTCCCGTTTTAATGCGGGTCCATTCCGGGCTTTCTGGCCAGCCCAATTCGATGCCGTAGGACGCGGAACGGGATAGTATGGTGGCTACCGCGATGAATTTGGGCACATAGTGGATGGTTTCAGTCTTCAGCTTGCCCCGGGCACTCAGATCCCAGTAGTCCTTGGACTTGCCCGTTTCCGTCGCGCGCTTGACAGCGCCCAAGCCCGCGTTGTAGGCGGCGAGTGCAAGCGGCCAATCCCCGAAATATCGGTGATTTTCTTCCAGTTTTCGCAGGGCTGCATCGGTGGACTTCCAGAAATCCCTACGGTCATCCCGCCAATCGTCTATTTTCATGCTGGCGGGGGATATGCTGTTTTTCATGAATTGCCACAATCCGGACGCACCCGATTTGCTCAGGGCCCCGGGAAGGAAAGCCGATTCGATTACGGGGAGGTAGGCGAGTTCTGGCGGCAAGCCCCGCCCGGCGATACTGGACCGTATATGGGCCAGATAGGGTTCGCCCCGTTTCATGACCGCCTCAAGCCATTTCTTTCCGGCCGGGCTCGTATATTGGTTTATATACCGGCGAAACAGCACGTTTTCTGCAGGTGCCGTGATTACGAGCGAATCCTGGGCCACGCCATGCCAGGCAAGACTTTCTGGCCTGTCGGCCGAGGTGGGCATGTTTCCCCTTAAAGGCCGGGAAGCTTCCGGACTACTTGACCCAGGTTCCGATACAGCATCTTCGGGCATGGCCTCCCCGACGGCTGCGTCAGCCGGCTCCACAGGGATACTTGCCACGGCCAGCTCTAGCTGTGCAAAAAGTGGCACTGGGTTGTGGGCAACGCACAGGAAGGTTAACCATAGGGGAAATGCGAGGAGGCGGCTGGCAGTCAGGATGCGGCGCATCAAATTTTCTCTCCGTAATAGATGCCGGCCCATTCCCAGCGACCGTGGATTTCCGGATCCGCAGGGAAATTGATCTTGCGAAAATAAAGGTACCAGGTAGAAATCCTCTGGGACCAGCCCCATGTGCGCAGGAATGCCTCATTCGCGTTGGAGCTCGCATCCAGATTGTCGGCATATCGGATGCGGTTTCCGATCATGAAGTCGGAAATATTGAATTCCACCAGGCTGTTGGAATCGAGTTCTTCCTGTTCCCAGGACATGGCGAAAAAATTGACCTTCGCCCTGTACTTGCGCAATGATGCTGCGCTGCCCTTGTCCAGGGCCGTCTTCACCGCCTCCACCAAGGCTCCCAAGGTCTCGAAACTCCAATCCTTCGGCGAGTTGTTAAAATCCACCAATTTTCTGGCGTAGCCAAAAGCGTCGGGAAAGCCCGGTATGGAACTTTCAAAAAAGGGCAGGAATTTTGTGTAGGTTTTTATGGCAGCGTCCCATTCACCCACCTGCTCGTGGCTCTGGGCGAGCATGAAATAGGCGGATCCCAAATCAATCTTTTCGGGAAAGCGGGAAATAAGTTCCTTATAATACCAGACTCGTTGATCCGCCTCGGTCACCAGCTCTATCAGCTTGAGCAGGCTGGCAAGATGGACAGACTCCCCGCGTACTATCAAGTCCGGGTAATTCTTCACGATACGGTCAAAATAATAGGCGGCCACCGGTGCTGAATCCTGCTTCTGGTACACGTAGGCGATCATGAGCAGCAGGTATGCGTTATACGGATCGTCGGGATAGCGGGCTACGCGGGTGGTGAGAAAGTGGGTAAGTTTTCCGTATTCCCCATGCTTGAGCAATTCGTTTGCGATTTCCCGAACAACGACGAAGCGTTCCTCTCCGGTGCCCTCCTCGCTCTCAAGTAGCGCAAAGAGGTCCTTCATGGTGCGCCGTTCAGCGATATTCCGGGGAAAATAATAAGCATCTTCCGAAAGGGCGGAAATATCGGGAATGCGTAAATCGCATGACAAAACGAGCGGGATAAGCAGGAAAAATGCGAGTAACGATATGCCGGGCACTCGAAATTTCACGACCGGATACTAACACAGGCTTTTCCCGTTGGCAAGCTGAGCCGCTACGACTATACTCATGTAACGATGAAAGATGGAATTAGACATAAGCTATTGGCCGAGTTGATACTGCTCTTGGGGATAGCTGCTTTGGTATTCAGTTTCGGGGCCCTTCTTACCAACGCTGGCGGGGGGTCCACCCGGATGGCCTTGCTCGCATCCTCCTTGGTGGTCATCGGTTCCGGCCTCGCGGTGATCACGGTCAAGATGAAACGTCGATCCTGGTATCTTTTTGTAGCATCCATCCTCATCCAGATCGGTGTCCTCCTTCTGTTCGTGACCGGCGGCATGATCACCCAGCCCATCAGGCGCTTGTGGCCCCTGTTATCGGTATTCACGGGTCTCGCGCTGCTGCCTGCAGGCTGGCAAAGGTACGGCAGACCCCGGGGCAATTATATCGTTCCGGCAATCACATTGGTATCCTTGGGTATTTTCCTGCTCTTTTTCGCATTCAAAGTCCTGCCTTTTTCCTTCAAGGGCTTCATCCTCACCTGGTGGCCGTTGCTTCTGTTGCTGGCGGGTATAGTGCTCACTCTTGTGTCCGTCGGTAGCCGGGGTTCGGATACCGGGGAGTCCGATCCGTGAGAATCCTGCGCGGGCGAGAGCTTCGCGTTTCACGATCGGTTCCGACGATGAGTGTCGCGTGTCGATCCCTGCTCTTCCTGTTCGTATATGCACTCAATCTCGGCGCAACCCTGTCCTGCGGCTCTACTCCACCGTCGGCGCGTGAAACCTCCCTGGCGACACTAGAACCCGCCCGCACACCTGACGGTGAGCCCAAGGCCATTGGAGTGACCGAAGAAATCAAGACCCTCGTCGAGCTGGGGACACCCCCATCCCTCATACGCGCTCTCGACATCATCCGTAGCCGCGAGTTGGGTGGTACCGAATTCGGCAGGGCCATGATCGCCGTATGTGTGGCGCTACTACAAAAGCTTTACCCGGAGATTCCCGTAACCCTCCCGGTTTCCGATCCACCATCCACCAATTCGTACACGCGTATCCTTCGCGATGCCGAGCGTGGTTCCTACACACCGGCATCCGCCGCTTCTTCCGACTATCTCGAACACGTACTTCCTTTTTTATCACTATTGAATGAAACACGGCCGGATCGTCTTGCAGCTTCCCTCCCGGATCTGGAAAAAGCCGCGGGTTTGGGGAAACCATCCGTCCTTGACCCCTACTTTCGCGGTATAATCGCCGAACGCCGTTCTTCGTGGGTAGTGGCGCTGGCAGCTTACGACGAGGCAAGGGCCATCTCGGCAGACTGCTATCCCGCCGTGGTGGGAGCCGCCCGTGCCTTGAATCAAAACGGCAGGGTCAAGGAGAGTGTGGATTTGCTGGTGGAGCTTTCCGTCAGGTATCCGGACAGCCTCATAGTGAAGCGTGAACTCGCACGGGCCTACTACGATAGCCGTGATTGGTCCCGGGCAGGTCCGGCGGTGGCAGAAATCCTGCAACGGGAACCCAAGGACGCCAGGTTCCTCCTGATGCGCGCCCACGTGTTCGTGGAAACTGGCGCCTACCTCCAAGCCCAACCCCTGCTCGAGGCGCTTGCAGGCATCGATCCGACCAACCGGCTCTACCTGTTCCTACGGGCCAGGGTGCAGGCCGAAGCTTATAGGAACAGGGATTCAGCCCTTACCTACCTGAGGTCCCTGCTGCGCGCCAAACCGGACGACGAGGAAGCTCTGGCATATATGGCCAGGCTCCTGCTTGAATCCACCCGTCCGGAAGAAAGCGCCGAGGGTAGGGTGTTGCTGACGCGGCTCGTCTCTTCCGATTCCGTCAGCCTCATGATCGTGGACCTGGCCTTGAAGGACGCCATGGCCCGTGCTGCCTGGACCGAGGCCTTCCCCTATATCACTCGCTTGCTGGAAGAACGGCGTACCAACGCGGACTTGCGTAACGCCTATAGCGTTTACAGTAACGGAAAATCCAACGAACTCGCCCTCGAAGTTGCCCGGGAATTGTACGAGAGGGATTCGGCCAATGTCGAAGCCGCCGCTATCTATGCCTCCGCCCTCATAGATTCAGGCCAGAAGGAAGAGGCCGCACAAGTAATAGCCACACGACTTCCTGGAATGGCCGGCGGGTCCATAAAAAGCCGTTTCTACTTCCTGCGTTCCCGTATCAGGATCGACGAGGAAAGTCTCATGGGCGATCTCCGGTCCAGTCTTTTCGAGGATCCGCGCAATCTGGATGCGCTGGTGGCCATGCTGGAAATATACCGTAGCCGGAAAGACGAGCGGCGTGCGGTCTATTACCTCAAACAAGCCCTTGCCCTTGCTCCCGAAGACCCGAAACTTCTCAAATATCGCGAAGAATTCTCCGCGGCCATGACCGCGACCCCCTGATATGCCGCCTACCCGGGACGAACTGCGCATCCTTCTCGAATCCGTGTATTCCGATTGCCATCGGCCCGAATTGATCGATCCGGACCCTGTCTTGGTTGTGAGGGAATATCCTGAAGGTCCCGATCGTGAAATCGCAGCCCTATTCTGCGCTAGTTTCGCTCTGGGACGTGCCCGTGCCATAGTATCCGCCTGCAGGAAAGCCCTGAAACCTTTCGGACCCCATCTGCGTACATCCCTTCTGAATCTGAACGCGACGGAGACAGGGCTGCTCCTGGAGGGTTTTGTGTACCGCTTCTTCGTTGCAGCCGATGCCGCAGCATTATTACGGGCTTCCGCACTACTCTCCAGGGAGTACGGTTCCCTTGAGGCGTTATTTCTGTCAAGCGATGGTACGTTCCCAGCCACAAACCCACCCCGTTATACGGGTCCTGCAGGTATCACCCTGAGCCGTTCCGATGCTTTCATCGACCGTATCCGAGCCGAGGCTGGCGCGCAGCTTCCCCGGGCCCTTTCTCCCAACCTTTTATCCGCACCCCGTGACGGCAGTGCCTGCAAGCGTCTCATGCTCTTTTTGCGCTGGATGGTTCGGAAGGACAGTATCGATTCCGGATTATGGACCAGGGTTTCATCCCGGGAGCTGGTTGTCCCTCTGGATACCCACATGCACCGGACCGCACGGACCCTCGGTCTGACAAGTCGTACCACAGCCGATCTCCGCTCCGCTCTGGAAACCACCGACTCCCTTCGCGAGTTTGACCCGGAAGATCCGGTCCGGTACGATTTTTCTCTGGTTCGTCTTGGTATTCGTTCCGATTATTGGCTGGGGCAGTACTACTGCCCTTGATTTTTCCGGCAAAGCGCATAATGATTGATACGGCATGTACCGCCCGGCGCGAACCGCCGACCACCCCCACTTCACAGAGGAGAAAGAATCATGAAAAGCCTCAAAGGTTCCAAGACAGAGAAAAATATACTGACGGCTTTCTGCGGAGAGTCCCAAGCCCGAAACAAGTACACCTATTTTGCAAGCAAGGCCAAGGATGAAGGGTATGTACAGATATCCAAGATTTTTACCGAAACCTCGGATCAGGAAAAAGAGCACGCCAAGCGTCTATTCAAATTCCTTGAGGGCGGAGAGGTGACCATCGAAGCGGCTTTCCCGGCGGGAGTCATCGGTACGACCAGCGAGAATCTGGCAGGAGCGGCTGGCGGGGAAAATTACGAATGGAAGACCATGTACCCTGGTTTCGCCAAGATCGCACGGGAAGAGGGCTATGATGCGGTTGCCGCTGTGATGGAATCCATCGCGGTAGCCGAAAAGCAGCACGCCAAGCGCTATGAGAAACTAAAGGCCAACGTCGACGCGGGCAAGGTCTTCAAGAAGGACAAGAGCGTTGCATGGGTATGCAGCAACTGTGGCTACCTATTCGAAGGTCCCGAAGCCCCCAAGGCTTGTCCTGCGTGCGCCCATCCCCAGGCTTATTTTGAATTGCTCGGTGAGAACTGGTAACCAAAGCGCCCTGAACCTGTCGGGGTCTGGGTATCCGGACCCATATCATCCATTCATGGAGGGACCATGTCCGAAAAGAATGCCATTTTTAAGTGCGAAACCTGCGGAAACATCGTTGAGCTGCTGTATGTGGGCGGCGGAGAACTGGTGTGCTGCGGCAAGCCGATGAAGGCCATCATAGCAAATACCGTGGACGCGGCTAAGGAAAAGCATGTTCCCGTGGTCGAGAAGACAGCCGATGGCTATAAGGTATCGGTAGGGTCGGTAATCCACCCGATGGAAGAAAAACACTACATCATGTGGATCGACCTGATTGCCGACGGTGTTACCTACCGTGCATTCCTGAAACCCGGCGATGCCCCCACGGCTAACTTCTGCGTCAAAGCCACCAAAGTTACCGCCCGCGAATATTGTAACCTGCACGGTTTGTGGAAGGCGTAAGCGGTAGACAGGTTTCCTGATATTTCCCGTTAGCCGTACTTGCCAAAGTAGGGCTAACGGGCGATACTCTGGTCGCTTCATTTTTCTGTCATGGCGCGACTCCAGGCGCGCATCAAAGCAACCGCGTCCGACGCGGGAATCAGGAGTGGTCACATGAAATACGTCTGCGATGTATGCGGTTATATCTACGATCCAGCCCAAGGCGATCCCGATGGCGGTGTCAAGGCCGGAACCTCCTTCGAAAAGGTGCCTGCCGATTGGGTATGTCCCATGTGCGGAGCCTCCAAAAGTGATTTTTCTCCCGTAGACTGATCTGGTAAATAACCGGTACGGTTCAAGTCCGTACCGGTCCAGCCATTGAAAACAAGGAACATCCATGCTTTCCCGTGAAGATTTCATGTTTACCATTGGATATGACGGGCCTGTCGCGGTTGTCGATGGCCAGTCAAAAAAACGATATGCCACGCTTTCCACCCTAGCCCTTGCAGAGAAAGGTCTGTTCCGTGCCGCGTATTGCTCCGCCCTCCGATCCGGCAAACCCGAAGAGGTTGACCTGGTCGTTGAAGCCTACAACAGGGCTTCCGGTTCCTCCCTCACCAGGGAATCCCCTTTGGGCCGACTTTTTGGTGTCATTCCCGTAGACGCCCAGCGCTGCAAGATCCTCTGATCCCGAGCATATCAGCAGCGGGCATCAGCATGCCTCCTACGATAACATCCTTGGACCGGATCCGTATCGGACGCCAGTTCGAAGAATGTCCGTTCGTAGAATGCCTTGACCTGCCCGGGTGCCTATGCTATTTTAGCCTAAACTCTTGACTAAGGAAGTTTTCCGTATGGATATCACAGGTTTTCATCTTCTTCAGGCCGCCAACAGCACCGGCTCCTTGCTAACGACCTTCATCCCCTTTGGGTTGGTCATCGTCATTTTTTATTTTCTCATTATCAGGCCGCAGAATAAAAAGCAGAAGGACACCCAACGCATGCTTTCTGCTCTCAAGAAGGGCGATCGTGTCGTAACGATCGGCGGTGTCCACGGCATCATCCACTCGATCAAGGAAGACACTGTCGTCGTGAAAGTGGACGAGAACTGCAAG
>Ga0172379_10010839_pt1 | contig 10961 bp, 7 predicted proteins | sample GrowelOW334metaG_FD_119756 | JGI IMG/M metagenome (GOLD analysis project Ga0172379, IMG submission 119756) | Groundwater microbial communities from an aquifer near a municipal landfill in Southern Ontario, Canada - Groundwater well OW334 metaG | ecosystem: Environmental > Aquatic > Deep... | reverse complement strand
TTATTGGCAGGGCCCGCAAGCGGCGTGACACCGACCAGTCCCGTAACCAGGTGCTTAAACGCGATCGCATCGCCCAGGGCGCGGATTGATGGGTCGCTCGTGCGGAAATGTTCATCGACCAGGATGGCGCCCGCTCCGGGTTTACCCGCCGGGATCGTTTCAAGACCCGCTTCCCGGGCAAGTTTGGAATCAGGTTTTACGCCGATTGAGAAGATGATGATATCGGCCGGAACCTCGTCGCCGGAAGACAGCTTTACAAAGATGCGGCTGCCGCGTTTTTCGAACGACGACACGCCGTCTTTTAAGCGCAGCTCCACGTCTTTGTCCCGAAGATGGCGATGAACGATCGCGGCCATTTCAAAGTCAATCGGTCCCATAACCTGGTCCAGCGCTTCGATGACCGTAACCGCCGCGCCGCGGTGGGCTAGGTTTTCCGCCATTTCAAGACCGATGAAGCCGCCGCCGACCACAACCGCGCGTTCAGGCCGGCGCATGTCGATCCATTCCTTGATACGATCGATATCCGGAACGGAACGGATCGTGAAAATACCTTCCAAGTCCAAACCCGGTATCGGCGGTTTGATCGGTTCGGCGCCCGGAGAAAGAATAAGCGCGTCGTAGTTTTCTTTATAAGTACGCCCGGTTTTCAATTCGGTCAAAGAGACCGTTTTCGCCGCGCGATCAATTGCCGTCGCCTCGGTAGCGACGCGGACGTCGACGTTCAAGGTTTCGCGGAATTTTTCCGGAGTCATGACGAAAAGCTTGGCGCGCTCGGAGATGACGCCGCCGGCGTAGTAGGGTAAGCCGCAGTTCGCGTAAGACACGTAGTCGCCGCGTTCAATTAAAATGATGTCCGCTCTTTCGTCGTTTCGGCGTAATCTTGCCGCGGTCGTCGCGCCGCCGGCGACGCCTCCGATAATAAGATATTTTGCCATGCCTTACTCCTTATGTATTGATCTTGATTGCCAGGATTTCGCTTGGTATTTCAATCTCTCCGTCACGCATCCGCGCGACGAGCTTTGCTCCGTCTTCGGTCAGAAACAGGTCCCACGAGCGTTTGTCGTCCATTCTACGCTTTCGGCTGAGAAGTTCCTTTTTTTCCAGAGAACTCAAAACCCGCGAAAGGCGGGAAGGGGACAGAGCTACCTCATCCCCCAGATTCGTAGCCAAAGCGCAACCGCCGCCGACGGAACAGAGGCACAAGGCTTCCGTCAACGTGACCCCGTAGGAATCTCTGATCGATTCTTCCAATTTTGATACGGCGCGTAAAAGTCCCTTCAACGCGCACAAACGCTCGTGCATGAGTGCTCCCGTCAATAGTTGTTAGGCGCAATTAGATAGTAATGTATCGATATTGTCAAGACGAATTATTGATGGAACTTGGGGATCGAGTTTTTGGATCTATTGTCTATTGTGCCGAAAAAAGTACCATGCTAGGATGTTCAAATGATTCGTTTCTACAAAAAATCAATTTTTTCATTTACCGTTTTCTTTCTTTTTTCGATGATTCCTCTTTTCTCGATTTCATATTATGCCGATTCAGCGGAAGTCGTAGAGCTGGAATACCTGTATAGAAAGAATGGAAGTCTGTTCCCGATTACGTCGTATCCCGTAAGCGGAGCGGCCTTGATCGACTCTGCGCGGGCGCTTCGCGATAAAATCGGTGAAACTGATGCCGGGGTCCTGGCGCTGGTGATCGATCGTCTTAAGGAGGCGGAGAAACCTCCAAGGATCCGTACTCAGATCGCGACGAACCTCCAATACCGCGCATTCGTCAATCCGCAAAGAGCCGAAACCGGTGATGCGCATTCCACGGCCTCGGCTTTGGATTTTCAGCGTTTTTTCCTTTCAAAACCGGCTCTGGTCGTGTTGGATCTGAGCGCGCAATCGGAACAGGGCTTTTTTCTTTCCGTCCTCGGCGATTTCATGTCCCAATGGGATGGCGATCTTTTCAATTCGGAAAACATCCCGATGTTCGGCGCTGCCGGCTCGGAATCAAGTTTTGAGAACCACTTCGTCACCCGCGGCAACCTGATCTGGAGCAAGGGCGTTCTGACGGCCGCCTTCGGCCGCGACACGATGCGTCTGGGTCCGCGCCGCGGTTCGTCGCTGTATCCTTCCGATAAACTGCCCTTTATGGACGCGGCTCGGCTTACCGTCCCCTTCGGTGCCGTAACTATGGATTGGTATATTTCCAGTTTGCACCCGGTCGCGGCATCCGGTCACGACGTTGAGCCGAACCTGACAAATTCCGGGACCGTTGACCCGGCAGGCCCCTTCGGCTTTGAAGACGACACGAATCAGACCGATATCTGGTACACTGCCCACCGTTTTGAAATGAACCTTGGCCGTGTTTCCGCGGCAATCGGCGGCCAAGTGCTCATGGCCAGGCGGAACAACCATATCCAGCTTACCGACTTTATTCCGGGAATCGCCCTGCACAACGCGGACGTCAGGCCAAACAATATGTCCATCCTCCTGCAGCTGCGCGCGCTGCCGGTCAACGGGCTGGAATTGTCTTTGGACGCGGGCTACGACGACATCAACGCGAACGCCGTCGGCATCGGGGATTATTCGATTCCCACAATCGACGCGTATATCGGCCGCGCCGTTTACGATGTCGGCGTTCCCTGGGGACGAGTAAGTCTATTCGCGGAAGTGGGGACGACGCATTACCTGTGGGGAAACTTCGACGCCGCCGCGACCGGCATAGAGTCCGAATACGTTGATACCTTGGCTCGCGCCATCTACCGATACCGCATCGATGGAGACTGGGGCGCCGCGCTCTTGCCGCTCACCAGTCCCTTCGGACCCGGCGTTCGTTGGTTGACGCTTGAGGCCGGAGCAGCCGTCGGCTGCCTCAAGTTGCGCGTCAACTATCAGCTTTTGTCTATCAATACGCTTGCAAACCTCATCGATACTCCGTACCGCGAAGATGCGGCGGTAGAAAACGCGCCGCGTGTGCTGTACCACGATATCGGCTTTGCCGCGAGCTACGACCTCAATCCGGTTTCCTTTACGTTCGCCCCCTCTCTTCTCATCCGAGACGGGGCGGTCGGATTCGAATGTTCATTTATTTTCAGCGCCCGCTACGCCGCCCGTTTCCTCTGAGCGGCTAAGGAGATCTACCGCATGCGCAGGTTACTGATCGTTCTTTTGTCTCTCGGCATGTTCGCTTCGGCTTCCCTCGCAGCCGAAACGGTTGTGAAGCCCTCTCTGGACTTCGGCCTCGGACTCGAAGGCGGCTACGATGCCGATATCGGTTTTTGGAACATGGGATACGGTCGCCTCTTTTTTAAGGACGGACCTTTTTCCTTGATTGCTCACCTTTCTTTCAACAACGACAAAAAGTATTCGCCCGCTCACGCGAATACGACTGAAGGAAGCATCGGAGGTTATTATTTCTTCATGGACGAAGGCGGCCTTGCGTACGATGGCAAAAACCTTTCCATGAAAGTCGGCCGTTTCCGCCACTATGACCAGATAGATTCTCCGTATTCCCTATTCGTGAATTCCGAAGGCATAACGGCTAATCTCGGCCAAGTCCGCTACGAGAATGAAAACTTTATCTACGAATCCCGGTGGGTGGAACTGAACCATCGCTCCGGCGTCGGGTCTCCGGCGTGGAACGCCTACTGGAAAGCCAAGGAAGACGACCCCACAACAACAACGGTTGATGAAACTACATCAACGGGCTTCCCCGATCGCGGCGTGAATTTAAAAACCTACGCGCTCAAATTCGGGTCTATGCGTTTTGGTCTGCAGGACACTGCCGTCTATTCCGGAACAAACTTTGACGCCGAATATTTCGTCAATCCTATTCCTTCCTACTTTATTCAGTATATGAAAGGAACCGGCGGTCGTCCTTGGGCGACCAACCAGAACGACAACAGCACCATCGGCCTGTTCTGGGACTGGAAGCGCGAGGACGGTTCCCGGTACTACGCGCAATACCTAATGGACGATTTCTATATTCCTTATTTGTCCAAATATCTTTACCCTAATCAGATGGCGTGGGCTTTCGGCGGTTCTTGGAAAACCGACTACGGCACCTTCGGTTTTCACCACGGCGGAGCGCTCAAATATACCTTCCAGTCAAACACGGTCAACAGCGACGACAGCGACGCCCGGGAAATGGCGTACGGGTACACGTATTATCCTGACACCGCTTACTACTCCGACGGGACCACCGTCGTCGCCCTGGACATCACCGACAACAGCTTCGGCTTCAAATACGGTGAAAACAGCGCCGCGTTCCAGGTCGATTGGCAGAACCGCTTCGCGGGCGCCTATCTAAAAGCAGCTCTGGAATTCGTACTGGCCGGTTCCAATTCCGCGGCAAACCCCTGGCACGACGGCACCTCCGAAGAGGGGTTGCCGACCTCTTGGCTGGCGGACGACGTCCTGCAAAAAACCATTGCCGTGAATGTCAACGCCGCGCGAAAATTCGGAGACTTCGACGTCTCGCTCGCGCTCAAGGCCGGCTACACCTTCAACACGCTTGCCTTGGTCGATCCTTCCGACGTCGCGACCACGTCGAGCACTATTGATCAGTATTCCAAAATATGGAAAGCGTCCCAGAATAATGCGCCGATCTTCGCGTTTACCCTCGGCGTGCGTTACGTGTTCAAGATTTTCTAAATAAAACGGCCGGTCCGGAACGTGACGTTCCCGGAACCGGCCGTTTTTCTACACGCTGATCAGCGCTACTTCTTCTTATATTTTTCGTATACCACAATCATTGATTCCACGAAACGCGACACTGAAAAGTTGCGGGATATTTCCTCGGAGCGGACGCCCATACTCTTGCGTAAAGCCTTATCGGAAAGTACTTCAAGAGCCTTTTCCCATAAGAGTTTATCATCCACCACCGCCCAGCCGTTATCCCCGTTCAGCACCATGTCATAAATGCTCAAATCGGCAGCCGCGACGACGGGAAGCGCGGAAGCCATAGCTTCAATGAAGGTAATGGGATGGACTTCGCTGTGCGACGCGCTCATGAAGAGGTCGGAGGCGGCATACGTCGCTTTCACCTCGTCGGGCCAGCGCAGGTAGCCGGTAAACGTCACCCGTTTGGCAATATCCAGTTCTACGGCGTAGGTCTCAAGCGCGTGGCGGTCAGGACCGTCGCCGACTAGAAGCAGCCGAGCAGTGGGCCGCCGCGCGACGATTTCCTTGAAATTCCGCATCAGCGTCTCAACGTTTTTCTCCGTCGCGAGCCGGCCGACAAACACGATGAGTTCATCGGCGGGATCAATCCTGAATCTCTCGCGAAGAGCCTGTCCCTCGGCTGAAAGGCCTTTGGACCGTTCGTAGAACGCGCTTAAGTCAATCCCGTTCGGCACGATCTCCACCGGTTTTTGATAGCCTATTTGGGTAAGGTATTCGGCGATTTTGCGGGAGGGAGCGATGATGCAGCTGTGGTTGCGGTGCATCCGCTTCAACACGTTGGGCAGCTGCCATTGGAGGATGCCTTCCAAGAGGGGAAGATAGTACAGGTAGTCTTTCCAATACGTGTGCATCGTATGGACGGTCGGGATCCCCAGTTTTTTGGAAACGATCCGTGCCGCCATTAGCAGGCTGAACTCGGTATGGGTATGGATGATGTCGAGCTTGCACGCGGCGGCTTGTTTGACGATTTCATACTGGAGGAAAAAACCGATGCGATGTTGCGGCTCATTCGGGAATTTAAAAGATCGGATACGGAAAACACGGTCTTCGGGGATGGCGTCCGGGTGATCGACGGTGAACACGAATACGTCGTGGCCGCGTTTTTCTAGTTCCGTTTTCAGTGTCCGCACTACCGTAACGACTCCGTTAACTTGCGGCGGATAGGTGTCCGTAAATATGCCGATTCTCATTTATTACTCCTATTCGTTACCGTTTAGAGACAGTGCCCTATCGAACGGTTGCGAAACTATACCATGAACGTCGCCTTCCGCCAACGCGGTCATGCTTAAGCCTTTTTAAGGGTGCCGAACCGTAACGCGTTTATCGTGACCTTGGCCGAAGCCCGGTCTTCCGCTTTAGGCAGAAGCGATGAAAGATCAAGCTTTATTCCTCCCGTCACCGTCAGCTGGCTGCCGTTGAGCGCCGCCGTTTCCAAAACGCGCTTCTTCTTGTCCTTTGGTGACACCTCAAAGGATCGGCCCGTATCGGTTTTTCGTTCGGTCACGGCGATGTGCAGGCTGGTTATCCATTGCCTTACGCGCGCCCCGGCGACCGCGCTTTCATCCCGCAAGTCCACCGTTACGTCCATACCCACAATATTCGACACTTGGAAGTCGTCGATGATTGCGGTAGGCGTTCCAAGCGCTAGGGAAAGAGAACGGGCGGCGGCTTCCGCGTCTAGCTCCTCCGTACCGTGTAGGGCGATGATAGCCGCCCCAGTCGCGGCAAGAGGTATTTTATCTTTCCATTCCGCCGAGTTCCGCACGACTTCTTCCATGCGGAATAAGGATTTTTCCAGGCCTTCAGAATATTTGAACGTTTGACGGAGTAGGTAGGCGCAGAGAAATTCATTCTCAGCGCCGGAAAGAAAACCGGGCAAGGTTGCCGTAAGGTATCGCGGCGGCCGTTTTCGTTTATCGCGAATACGCGCGGTGATCTTATCCGCAAGCATTATTCCCGGCGCCGGTTTTACGCGGTGGTTTACCAGAAATGCGCGCTCCGCTTCATCGGCGCAGGCAGAACAGCCAAGGCAGGAACCTCCGTTATCGCCTAAACACGAACGTGTATCTACGCGCTCTATCGCATTTTCATACGCCTTATCGCGGAACGCGGCGCTTGCCGCCGTTTCCACGAAGGAAAGTGGATACCGATAGTCGGGGCTTTTTGCTTCGATGAGGGGACCGGAAAGAGTCGCGTTGTTTTGGCCGGCGTCCAATTCCCCGCTTTTGCGGAGTGCCGCGATCAAGCGCGCGTTTAAGTCCCCTTCAACACGCAGGTCAAAGGCGCAGCCGGCTCCGGCGGCGGCCAGAAGCCCTTCGGCCAGCGCGTATGAGCCGGAAACCAAAAGCTGGTCCGCGACGTATTCGTCCCAATCGCTCGCTAAGCGGAATTCAAAACCGTAGGTTTCTACCGCGTCTTTCGCGCTGTCCGAAAGCTCTTGGAATACGCGTTTATTCAGCACAAGCTCTTCCGCGCGGAGCGGCGTAAACGGCATCCGTACGAGGTATCCGAAAGAGAACAGCGCGCGGAGTCCCGGATGCCAGTCGTCGGCCAGCGCGCGCAGCTGCGCGCAGAAGGAGCGGAATTCAGCCAGGTCACCATCTGTTTCGTTGCCCGAAAGAATATAGAACAGCTTTAGTTCACGAACTTTTTCTTTGACCAAGCGCTCCATAAGGGCGAACAGATCGGAAGTCGTGAGATCTTTTGAATAGAAGGCGCGCATCGCGGAGGACACGCCTTCCACGCCGACGGTAAAACTTCTTTTTTCAGCGGCCAATTCGCAGGCTATCATGCCGCTTGTTTTAAGCAGTAGGTCGGCCCGCTGGCTCATCATGTTCACCCGATCAAAAATACCGTTCAATTCAAAAATCAGATCGAGCGAATCCTGGTGAGCGTTGAAGTTGAAGGAGTAGAGGTCTACCGTAGACGCTCCGCTTTCCCTTTTCAATTTTCGGGCGGTCTCAAGCACCTGTTCTTTCGGAAGTTCCCGGTAAGGTTTTCGTTCCCAGCCTTCAAAACAGAACGAGCAAAACGAGGGACAACCCCAAGAGATTTGAAGGCGCGCGGTAGACGCCTCCTCCGAGTTGAGAAGAGGATACGAATCAAGAAGAAGCGGTTTTTGAGAGATTGCGCAGCGGCCGGGGTGAATAAGCCTAACTTTTCCGTCTTTTCGCGGTTCCTCGGGCGTTCCCCGGCAACTTGCCCAAAATGCATCGATATCACCTTCGGTCCGGTCCATCCTATCATCGATGGAAGAACCTTTAGTTTTAGCCAGGGTTGAGATCAACCGCGCGCCGCCGTCTTCACCTTCACCAAAGAAAATACCATCAACAAACGAATCCCCGTCGGGGAAAATAAGACCCTGCGACGCAAGTGCGTTGGAACCGCCTAAGATGATAGGCGGGAAGGGGGCCGCGCCGACGGCAAGACGGCGCACGCTTGAACGTAAGGAGATGCCCGACCGCAACAGGAGCAGCGGCAGATTAACCAGCTCCAACGCGTAGGAACAGGAAACAAGGACCGCGTCGTAGTCTTCCGCCGTGCGTTTCGCGTCGATTCCAGAAAGCCAAGGGATATTCGCGGCATCAAGAACGGCGCGATCGGCTTTTGAAGGGAAAAAAGAAAAATCGATATACGCTTCGCCGCCAAGGGTATTGCGGATGAGTTTATGGAGGAATAGGTGACCGGTTGATCGGGCCGCGTCCCGGAAAGGGGAAAGCCGGACGATAAGGAAGCGAACGGAAGCGGCTCCCCACTCCGGATTGTCCAGTCCCGCTTTCTGCGCGTCCGCGTACAGCGGTGCGGCTTTTAATCGCGGCGCGACGGCCGCGATTTTTTGCGAAAAATCAGCCACGACGATCGCTGCGCCTTTTTGCCGGGCGCTTTTCGGGATTCGGCCGCTGTCCCCGATCGGGACCGGCCTCTCTTTCTATGTCTTCCGCCGGCGCTTCGGTCGCGTCCTCATCCACCGGCATCGGCGCGACGATTTTTCCGCCGAACAGAGCCTTAGGGTACACGACGATCCCCAGTTTCTTTTCAAGGGCCGCCAGGCGCGGCAGCTCCAGTTCGTCTCCAAAGGTGGCCATTACGCCGCGGCGCCCCGCCCGGGCGGTCCGGCCCGCGCGGTGGGCGTAGGCTTCGGGCGTCTCCGGCACGTCAAGCGCTACCACGTGCGTCACATCGGTAATATCCAGGCCTCTGGCGGACAGATCGCTGGTGACCAGTACCTTTGCGCGCCCCGCTCGGAAATCGTCAATCGCTTTTTTGCGTTCAACCTTGCCCATGTCGCCGAAAATACCGGTCGCGTTTACGTCATGATGCCGCAATTGGCCAAGGATATTACCCACCTGTCCGCCCCGATCGGTGAAGACCAGCGTCTTTTCGCCTTTCGCGGCAAGAAGAAACGAGCGGAGCGCCATGATTTTTTTCCGGCCTTCACAATAAAAAGCCCAATGTTCGATCATGGTCCTCAGGACTTGCGCGTCGTCGATATCTTCCCGCAGGGCCTCGGGGCGCAAGAAGGCGGCGAGCTGTTCTCTCGCTTTACGCGTCAACGTAGCTGAACACGCTATCGTCTGGCGGTCGCCGGGAAGAATTGAAATCAGCTGCTCGGTAAGTTCGCGCAATTCATCGGCAATCAATCGATCCGCTTCGTCAAGGATGAGAAACCGCACCGAGTGAAGTTTGAGTTTTCCCATGCGTTCCAGCTGGATCATCCGACCGGGCGTTCCGACAACGACAGCGGGCTTTTCGCTTTTCAATCGATCTATCTGGCGTGAAATATTCGCGTCGCCGGTCAGTAAAGCCGCCTTAGGCGCTTTCTCAAAAGCGGAAAACAGAAAGTCGGCCTCGGCCTTGATCTGCGCGCACAATTCATAGGTCGGCGCCACGATAACAAGCACAGGACCGCGCGCGAAGGACGGCGGAGCGGAGCCCTCGGGCGGGGTGGCGATCAATTGCGAAAGGGGGAGAAGATACGCAAAAGTTTTTCCGGTTCCGGTAGCCGAACGGAACGCGATATCCGCGCCGGAAGCGATAGCGGGAATTGTTCGTTCTTGAACTTCCGTTGCTTCTTTTATCCCGCGCTCTGCGACTTTTTCCGTCAATTGTCGGCAAATGCCGATATCCGCGAAGTTCTTCATCTTATTAGTATGATCGATTGATCGATTTTAGTCGAGTGAGACCGGCGTTCCGTTCTCATAACCGCGTGAAACCATCGCGTGGGCGGTTTCCGCCGCGGCCTCAATAAGGCGTTCGGCGACCAACGGTATCAGTTTTGCGGTCCCGAGTATTCCCATTTTTCCGGAGCGCGCGCGGTACGCGTATTCGGCCGCTTCCCATATGGAAAACACTCGCGGAATGAAGGCCAAGGCGAGCGCGATAGTCAAGGAAAGATCGAATGAATCGATCTTTTTTGTGATTCCGACCGGAAGAATTGCGCGAAGTCCATGTTTGGTTTTTTTTTCAAGGCGGGAAAGCGCAAAACGCAGTTCCGCGGTCGTGGTTGTCGCGAAAAGCACGGACCCCAACGCGAAGGACGCGAATACGCCCCAGGCAAAAAGGAGACCTTCCACGCAGCCTTTTTCATCGATGCGTATTGAAAAGGAAGGATCACTTTTTGTGGTAACGGCGCGAAGCGCGACGACGACCAGTGTCGTGACGGCAAGGGCCTTGGAGCCTGAAAAAAGTGACGGGATCGGTATTTTGCCGATGAGTGAGGCTGTTATGACAACCGCGCTTGTCAGTATCAATCCCGGAAAACCCGCGAAAAAAGCGGTGACGGAAAGCGCGCAAAGAAGCAAGAGTTTTACTCCCGCCCCAAGCCTGTGCAGCGCGGTATTTCCCGATTGATACGAATATGGCGTCAGTTCAGCCACGTGCAATCCTCCACGCGGTCATAGTGGTGACGCGGATCGCGGATACCGTATTTATCAACGCCGCGTGTAAGCACTTCCAGCGGCGTACCGTCATCTCTGATTTTGCCTTTATCGAGTATCGTCAAGCGATCCGCGTGTGCCAGAACTTTTTCCAGCTCGTGAGTGAGCACGATTACCGTCTTCCCGGATTTTTTGAGGTCCGAAATCGTGCGCAAAACCTGGATCACTCCGGGCCAGTCCAAATTGGCGAAAGGCTCGTCCATGATTACCGCATCGCAGCCCATCGCCAGTACGCCCGCTACGGCCAAACGCCGCTTTTCTCCGCCGGAAAGGTGGCGGGGCGGCGCTTTCCTTTTTTCAGTCAAGCCGGTCGCCTCAAGGGATTCATCAACTCGCCTTTTGATCTCTGTTGCG
>Ga0172379_10010838_pt1 | contig 10961 bp, 12 predicted proteins | sample GrowelOW334metaG_FD_119756 | JGI IMG/M metagenome (GOLD analysis project Ga0172379, IMG submission 119756) | Groundwater microbial communities from an aquifer near a municipal landfill in Southern Ontario, Canada - Groundwater well OW334 metaG | ecosystem: Environmental > Aquatic > Deep... | reverse complement strand
GCGCAAAAACAATAACTAAAATAAAAACAAAGATTGATTGAAAGCCTTCCATAGCATAAACAAGCGCAACTTTACCAAGAGAAAGCGCCCAAACATTCAAAAGCGTGCCAATAATCCCGATTACAATTGCCGCAAAAATAATAAGAATAGTTTTAGCATTAAAAGTCTTCATTTCTGCTGCATGTATATCTCGAATTTTTTTAAAAAAGAAAAACGGAATAGCAAGCAACATGCCGATTATATGCGTATAAATAAACAAATTAATTGTACCGATTTCCTGAGACACATGCCGCACAGCAGTTCCATATATTGCAAATCCAATGCACGAAAGCGCCATCCACCAAAAAGCTTTTGAGAATTTAACAATACCTTTGCCAAGCTTCATCGAAGCTAAAACAATCCCAAACGTGAGCATGCAAAACGCGATTATTTGATTGTTTGTCAGAGTCTCCCCTATCGTGAAATAAGCCATTATCAAGCTAAAAAGAGGGATCAAAACCCACAGAATATTTATTCTTGAAACGTCTTCCATCTGCATCGCTTTAACATATGGAAATAAAGCTGCAAATTCAAAAGCGGTTGCAAATAATATCCATAAAAATTGATTCATCGTTGGTACGTACAAGCCGAAAAATGGTATTAAAATTGCGCCAATTCCTCCAACGAAAAACATCCAAATACAATAAATATAAGGGTTTTTAATTTTGTTTGTGAGGATAAATTTATCGCCAATGCTCCCAAAGGCCCAAACAAGATGCGACGAAATTGCAATAAAAATCCAATTCATAAGACGATTCTACTCAAATATAAAGAAAATATCGAGGGAAAGGGCGATTTTAGAGAGGTTTGCCGGTTGGATATTTTGAAGACAGTCATGAGACTGAACGAGCAAGGTGTTTCGCAAAGCGAAACGAGTGAGGTCGAGTGCTAGCGAAGATTTGCACGCCGGGCAAATCAAGCGTGTCTGAGAAATAGACAACAGGCAAACCTTCTACTTTCCAGATCTCTTCCTCTTTATCTTCTTTGAAACAGCCTTAAGATTCAAATTATTTTTATCAATTTTCAGTCCTTGATCAATCACTTCTTTTGCGCGATCGAGATTCCCGAGCGAAACATACGCATCAGCAAGAGCCGCATAAGAATCAGAATTGTTCGGGTCGAGCGAAATTGCTTTATTTATATTTTCAATAGTTCCATCGTAATTTCCCATTTCATGCATAACTCGACCAATGTTCAAAAATCTTTTCGGATTTGAAGAATCAAGTTCCGCGGACTTTGCATAAGCTTCACAAGATTCCGGATATCTTTGCTGCATATAAAGCGCATTACCAAGGTTACTATAAACAACGGCATCGCCGCAATTTATACTGAGTAATTTTTTAAAAATCGCTTCGGATTTTGTTGGTAAATTCTTTTTTAAATAAATAACGCCTAGTCGAAGATTTGCTTCAACGTGGTTTTCATTAAACGATAAAGCCTTAATATAAGCCTTTTCCGCCTCATCTATGTAATCTTTCTTAAAAGCTTTTTCGCCTGCCAAGAAGTATTTTTCCATTTCTTTCGCATCATCGGTTTCAAGCCTTGGCTGAACGGTTTCATTCCCAATAACAGCTGCAGGACAGTGTGCGGCATCAGGCGCAGAAGTTTCAACGGGGATATTTATAAAAGACTTATTTTGCTTTTTAAATCGCGAAAAAAAATATTTTTGCCCATAAGCAAAAAGCTTTTGTCCGCTTCCCGTAAAAAACCACAAATTCTTATTAAGTCTTTGTCTTCTGATGAAAACTAAAACAAGCCCCAAAACCGAAAAAATCGCCAGTAAAATATAAATAAACATATTTTTTTAAATTAGTTCTGGTTCGGAATCGACGCTTTCAGCGGCCTGCTTTCTGCCTCCAGTCGGAGTTGAAATGACTTTTTTAATCTCCTTATCTTCAATAACCATAAATTGACCTTCACGCGTAATAATCTTCACTTTTCTATTTAATACATCAAGGCCGATAACTTCGGCTTCATTGTCTTTTGTTGCGACAATGCTGCCAATTTCCGGCAATCCTTCCCTCATGCGGTTATATTCTTCAACTTCAAAGCGCAAACAGCAAAGTAATTTTCCACAAACGCCTGATAATTTGCTTCCACCTTTTCCTTCAAGCCCTTGCACTCTAACCATTTCCATTGTGATGCTTAGCAATTTATCCATCCAGCTTTTACAGCAAACTCGTTTGCCGCACTTTCCGCACGTAGCAAGCATTCTTGCGCGATCTCTCGGTCCAACTTGATGTAAGTGGATTTGTTTTTTAAAAGCACCGGCAAGTATTTTTACAAGTTCACGAAAATCAACGCGTTCATCGGCTGTAAACAAAAACGCAAGACGTTTTCCATCAAATGAAAATGATGCATCAAAAACATGCATGTTCAGGTTTAATTCAGTGACTTTATCGCAGCACATCATAACAGCTTCAGCTTTTCTTTCCTCGTGTGACTCAATCTTTTGTAAGTCGTGAGAAGTCGCTTTTCTAAGCACGCAAGCATTTTTCATCAATTTCTCGGCATCAGAGGCGGGCCCGATATAATTTATTTTTCCTGCATCTTCAGAACCTTCATCGTCGCGATAAATTATTACATCGCCGGCTGAATAATCGGCATCATCTTTTTCCGTACACGGGATCTCGATAAGATTTTTCTTAAAAAATGAAATTATGTGAAATGTATTTTTCATAAATTGAGCATTAAATTTTCAAGCGCGAGCTTTGGGTTAATATTATGCTTTAAAAGGTAATTTGTATAATCTATTTTCTCCAAAATTTCAATATATGGCTTTCTATACGGTGCTCCGCTTATCATTCTTGTGCGAATTATATGAGTTAAAATATCAAGAATATTTGCAATTTTTCGCGGATCATTTTCAGCTTCTTTTATATATAAAAATCTATCAAAAATACTTTCATAATCAAGGAATCTTTGGAGGTCGGTATACAGAGTTTTATAATTTGAAGCAAGTTGCGGATCATTGATAAGATCAAATGCTACGCCGGGCTTACCTAAGGCAAATTTACCGATTTGTTCGATTGTTGCCGCATCAGTTTCCGGATACATATTCGTCAGGTGTTTTACTAAAACAGCCTCAGGGCAATGGTGAAATTTTAGCACTCTCACGCGTGAAAGAATCGTTGGCATGACACTTTTTAAATAGACGGTGGTGAAAAGAAAAATTGTATTTGGAGGAGGTTCTTCAAGTGTTTTAAGTAAGCAATTCCCCGCTTCATCAGTCATGCGTTCAATGTTTTCCGCAATAAAAATTTTATATTTGCTGGGTGCGCTCAAATTTAATCTATCAATTATTGTGCGAATATCGCCAATCTTTATAGATTCATTATTATCTCGAAAAACAATCGTATCAGGATGCGCATTTTTCTCTATTTGAAGGCAAGTTTGGCATGTATGGCAAAAGTTATTTTCGCACTGAAGAATATGCGCGAAAGTTTTTGCGACAGTAAATTTTCCAACTTTTTCCGGACCGGCAAAAAGATATGCATGCGCAATATTCCCGGAAGTAATATCGTCTTCCAGGCCTTGCACAAGCTTTTCATGCCCTACAATTCTCCATGTATATTTCATAGTTTTTCAAACTTTTCATTTAACTTTACCCAATTTTTTGCCAAGTTTTTTCTTGTCTGCAAAGAAGTTCATTTGCCTTTTCCGGGTGCGCCATTAATGCTTTCACAAATCTTTCCAGGCGAACTTTATTTTGAGATCCTTTAACGAGCAAAATATCTTCTTTTTTTATTAAATCTTTCGCAAATTCAGCGGCAACCAAAGCTGAACTAAAAAAGCCAACATTACTTTTGTCCAAGCCATTTTTAATCGCTTCTTCTCCGGCGATTTTTGCAAATTCTCCAACGCAAAGCATGATGTCAGCGGTCTTTGCGGCATGCGCGCCAACTTCTTTATGATATTCCGGCGAGTTTTCTCCAAGCTCATTCATATTTCCAAAAACAAAGATCTTCCTCTTTGTTTCAGCGAGGTCTTTCATTGTGTTTAAAGCCGCAATAGTTGCTTCAGGAGATGCATTATAAGAGCTATCAATAATCACAGAGCCGTTAATTCCTTCGATCAAACTCATTCTTCCGGGAGGTAGACAAAAATGCTTCAAAGATTCGGCGATATCATTCATATAAAGCCCACATTCAAGCGCGCAAGCGATTACAGGCAAAAAGCAATAAACGTGTTGTTCTCCCAAAATCGGAATTTCAAATTTTGCACGCAAATTTCCATAAACTGCAGTAAAAGAAATTCCGCTCAAAGTTGTTTTAATATCTTCCGCATGCAATTTCGCCTCTTTATTAAGCCCAAATCCAATGAACTTAATCCCCTTCTCTTCGTGTAACTTTCCTTGTATTTCAGTCAATTTTTTCACACGATCATCATCAACATTAATAATCGCGACACCATTTTTTTTCAAATTTTTCACAATAATACTTTTTTCTTCATAAACTTCATCAAGATTTTTAAACTGCCCCGGATTCAAGTGAACAGGCTTAACATTCGAGAAAATCGCAATATCAGGTTGAACAATTGCGGTCAAATCCCGCATGTCTCCAACCTTATCAACGCCCATTTCCAAAATAAAAAAATCAACTTTTTTTCGTGAAAAATAAGCATTATATTTCGCCTTCAAAATATTTATCATCCACAAAATTGGCGAAGAGAATCCTGCATCAGCCTCAAGAATAGTCAAAGGCAAGCCGAATTCCGTGTTATAGCTTTTTTTATTCGCAATCACGCTAAAGTGCGCTTCCAAAACTTTTTTAAGTGCATCTTTTGTGGTTGTTTTTCCGGCACTACCTGTTACTCCAATAATTTTTGCATGCTTTAATCTCCTTAGCCTAACTTTGGCCAAAAAAACAAGCGCCCGATAAACAATATTTCTAAGGATTTTTTTCATAATTCAGGCCTTTATACTAGCATTTTTCAAGGGATTAAACTATAGATTTGACAAAAAATAGAAAAATAAGTATAATATAATAAATAAAACAATATGACATGGAGGGCTCAACAGGCGCACACATAGAACGTGAATTGTTATTGCCGGCTTTGGAAGCCGCAAGACGATTGTTTGAGTCGATTCCAGAAGGACAAAGGACGGATGACCAAAGGCAGTCGATGGCGGTAATAGAAGCGGCATTTGCAAGTGGTGAGGCTATTTTAGGAGATGGGAAAGTGGAATTGCCGACAGGTGTTAGTGGAGCAATAACGACAATAAGATATAGGCTTGAGGCAATGCGCACGCCGCAGGGTTTATCGGAAGCCGCAAAGCCATCTGCCGCTTTGGCAGTCGTTGCTGACCCAGACCCAGCGCAATCGTTGGCAGTTCCCGAAAAGCCATTAAGAGATCGCATTAGAGAGGCTATTGATAAGTGCATAGTGAAAAGAATGGACAGGAGAATGGAGCACTACAATCTTTATGCAGATTTTAATATTCCGCGCAATGCGGTCCCTGCGGTCGGAGATGCAATAAGGGAATATTTACAAGAAGCCTTGGAGGGTCAAAAAAGTCTTTTTATTTTATATTTAATAACGGAATTTTGGAATGACTTAGATGAAAAGATAGGGGGGAGTTTAAATGGACTATACCAGCCTGAGCAAGAAGTGCAGAGAAAGGCATTGGGAGAGCGCTTGCTGATAGAAGCTGTAAATGAAGGAAATTACGTTATATATGAACGATTGTGGGGAAGAGTTTGCTATAATTATGATATATCAGACTGGTACAGTATGACCCATGGAGAGAACGCGATATCCATAGGCGAACGAGAGAAATTTATGAAAGCCAAATTAAGAGCAACGCTGGAGAAGCTTTAGCACAAAACGATTTTATTGAAATTTCAAAAATTGAACATTGAAAATTTAATGTAAATTGAAGCTTGTAAATTGTAAATTTCTTCAGCCTACGCCTTCAAAACCTCTTCCACAACCTTTTTAAACGTACCCGGTTCGCTCAAAGCAATATCCGCCAAGACTTTTCTATCAAGCAAGATAGCTTTTTTGACTAGTCCATTTATGAATCGGCTGTAGTTGATGCCATTTTTCTTGCATTCAGCTTGCATTCTAACGATCCAAGTTGTGCGCATTTGGCGTTTCTTTTGTCTGCGACCAATATACGAATTCTGACCTTGTTTCATCAAAGCCATTTTTGCGAGTCCGTATTTTCTTGATCTACCTGAACGAAAGCCTTTAGCGGCTTTTAAAATACTATTGTGACGTTTTTTTGTATGGACGCCTCCTTTTACTCTTGTCATATTATTTTAGGTTTACTGATTATTTGGTAACAAAGCGCGGACAGCTTTCATGTCTGAAGGCATGCCAACAAGACCCTTTCTATAGGTTCTTTTTTGTCTTTTTGATTTTCCGAAAAGAAGGTGATTTCTGCAAGGTTTCTTGAAAACCACTTTTTTCTTCGCAGTCATTCTCATTCTTTTTTTCGCTCCACTATGTGTTCTTTGCTTCATATAATTTGAGTTTTTAATTAGTTTTAAGTTATTTCCCCAGTGGGGTTAAGATCGCAATTAATTGATTCCCCTGCCTCTTTGGCATCTCTTCCAGCTTTCCAAAATCCTTAACGAGAGCGTAGAAATCTTCCAACTTTTTCTTTCCTAAGTCAATATGAGTTATTTCTCTTCCTCTAAACATCATAACAACTTTGACTGTGCATCTATCTTCCAAGAACTTTTTTGTCTGATTCGCCTTGGTTTCAAGATCGTGTTGTCCGATTTGAAATCCAAGACGTATACCCTTCACTTCACTTTGCTTATGCATTTTTCTTTGTTTCGTTTCAAGCTTTTGCTGATGATACAAATATTTTCCATAATCCAGCAATTTGCATATCGGCGGATTTTCATGAGGCGCAACTTCACATAAGTCATATCCTGTTTCTTTGGCCATTTGAAGCGCTTTTTCAGTAGGCACGATACCAACAGGCCCTCCGTCTTGATCAATCAAGCGGACGCTCCCAGCTCTGATCTGATTGTTTATTCGCAGATGTTTTGGTATACAAAATTGGTTAAATCTGGCTTAAGCTTGATGGATAATAATAAAAAACCCTCATAAAGTCAATGCAATTCGGGAATTGCAGGAAAATTAATTAATTGCGCTTGGTGCTTGAAATAGGCAAGTCTGGAAACGTGAGACGCAATTGTTCTTCGTCGGAAGCGGTAGGCACATCCAATCCCCCGTCGCTATACGCTACTGAGCATTGCATTAATCTTTCAAAATACACTTCATCATCAGGGCGACTATCGTTAGCGGAATCAGGAACAGTTTCGAGCGCTTTGGCGTCCGGTGCTTGTTCAGCTGGGACTCCTATTTCAATAGGGGCTTCTTCAGTTTTGCGTAATCTACGGCTAAAATCAGCTAATAATTTTGCAGCAAGATCTTCAACTGGCGGGGTGAGCACCTTACCGCGAGTAAGCATTGCAGAAATGGCGCTAGCGGCTATTGCTCGGTCTTCATCGGTCCAATCTTCATAAGGTTTTCGGAGTCCACTCATAATAAATTATTTTTCAGATTGATTTCTTGCTTCACCTATGGCTAAAACGTTATAATTTTCGTCTATAAATCCGGCCGCTCGCAAAGCGGATTGCACAGCCGCTAAAGGCACTTTGTCCGTAGGGAAATCCGTAACAACGCTTTCATCAAAGCCTCCGTCATCCTGTCCATTAATATGTTTATCGTTAGACATAATTATATTTTTTAAATCAGGCATTAATTATATGTAGCAATAGCCAACTTGTCAAGTACCGTCTTTATGCTACAATATCGTCGCTTACCTTATTATTTTTTATGATTCAAAGGCGTAAAGCAAGAGAAATAAAAATCGGAGATATAAAAATTGGTGGAAAAAATGAAATCGCCATTCAATCCATGTGTTCAACGAAAACTATAGATATCAAAAAAACAGTCGCGCAAATTCTTGCGCTTGAAAAACTTGGGTGCGAAATAATTCGCGTTGGAGTTCCGGATTTAGCCTCTGCCAAAGCCATAAAGCAAATTAAAAAACGCATTCATATTCCACTTGTTGCAGATATTCACTTTGATCCAAGTCTCGCAATCGTATCAATTGAAAATGGCGCTGATAAAATTCGCATAAATCCTTCAAATATCCCGCAAAAAAGCCTTATTCAAATTATCGAAAAAGCAGAAAAGTTTAATGTTCCAATCAGAATCGGCGTAAATGCAGGCTCAATTAGGCATTTAAAAGAAAAAATTACAGCTGAAGACTTGGTTAAAGAAGTAAAAAAACAAATCAAATTTTTCGAATCATTAAATTTTCGAAATATCGTTATTTCACTCAAGCACACAGATATTTTTGAAAATATAAAAGCGTATGAACAGATAAGTAAATTTTGCGATTATCCTCTGCATCTCGGCGTAACAGAGGCCGGCACACTTTTTCAAGGTTTTGCAAAAAACGCGATTGCGATAAGCAATTTGTTAATGAATGGAATTGGCGATACTTTGCGAATTTCTTTGGCGGAAGATCCGATTGAGGAAATCAAAGTCGCAAAAGCTATTTTATCTTCACTAAATCTTTATAAAAAAGCGCCGACGTTTATTGTTTGCCCGACATGCGGTCGCACAAATATCGATATTATAAAAATTAGTCATATTCTTGAAGAAAAATTATCACACATCAAAAAGCCTATAAAAATTGCGATTATGGGTTGTGCGGTCAATGGTCCGGGGGAAGTTGCACAAGCCAAATATGGGATTATCGGCGGAAATAAATCCGCGGGGATTTTTGAATTTGGAAAGTTAATAAAAACCGTCCCGGAAAAAGAAATCGTTAAAGAATTTATAAAACTTGTAGAAACGAATGAAAAATAAAATAAAAAATATTGTAATTTTGGGATCAACCGGATCGGTTGGCACGCAAGCGCTCGAAATTGTCAGGCAAAACAAAGATGCTTTCAAGGTTATCGGATTAAGTTGCCATAAAAATATAAATTTGCTTAAAAAACAGGTAAAAGAATTCGACGTAAAGGATTTTTCAGCAACCGGCAATGAAAAAGATTTAATGAAACTGGCGACGCTAAAAAAAGCGGATTTAATTATTAATGCTCTGGTTGGAGAAATTGGAGTTGCGCCAACGTTGGCTGGCATTCACGCAAGGAAAAATATTGCGATCGCAAACAAGGAGGCAATTCTGTGTATAGGTAAAAAACTGGTTGAGGAAGCCAAAAAATACAAAGTAAATTTAATTCCTGTTGATTCGGAACACACAGGAATTTTTCAAATTTTGAAAACAAATCCCGGAAGAAAAATTAAAAAAATAATACTCACCTGCTCTGGTGGTCCATTTTATAAAACACCGATTTCAAAACTTAAAAATATAAAATTAAATCAAGTTTTTGCGCACCCAACTTGGAAAATGGGCGAGAAAGTGACAATTGATTCCGCAACTCTTATGAATAAAGGTTTTGAGGTTATTGAATGCGGAATTTTGTACGGTGTAAATGAGAAGCAGGTTGAAGTTTTATATCATCCGCAAGGAGTCTTGCATTGCGCGGTTGAATTTGAAGACGGCAGATTTTGCGCAAGCATAAGCCAACCCGACATGAAGCTTCCAATTGCATACGCGATGAATTATCCATTTCCACCAAAATTAAAATCAAAAATTCCAAATACTAAAAATTTGATTCTTGAAGAGATTGTAGATAAATTTGGGTTGATAGGACTATGTAGAAACGCTTCAAAAAGCGAAAAATTAACCAAAAAATTGTGCCGAATTGATGAAATTGGAACACAAAAATTCTTGGATAAAAAATTAAACTTTTTAGACCTGATAAAATTTATAAAAAATGAATATAGCAATAATTCTTGCGGGAGGTAAATCAACAAGATTTGGCTCAGATAAGCCACTTCAAATGATTTCAAATAAGCCAATGATAATGCATTCGGTTGATGCTTTTTTGTGTGCAAAAATTGATAAAATTATTGTTGTTGCGAACACGGAAAACTTTCAAAAAATAAAAAAACTGGTTCCAAAATCAGTGCGAATAATTTTAGGAGGTCGCACCCGCCAAGAATCGGTTTTTAATGCAATAAAATTCCTTGAAAAATCGCTGAAAAACGAAGATGTAATTTTAATTCACAACGTCGCAAACCCATTTGTTAGCAAAGAAGAAATAAAAAATTGCATCCGACTAGTCGAAAAATACGGCGCATGTATAACCGGGCATTTGGCTACAGATACAGTAAAAATGATTGATGGAAACTTCATAAAACAAACTCTTCCTCGTGAAAAAATTCTTCTTGCGCAGACACCACAAGGATTTAAATGGGGCGTTTTATATAAAGCATATAAAAATGCACTGACGAAAAATATTTCCGCAACAGACGACGCATTTTTAGTGGAGCAAATAGGCCAAAAAGTCGCGTGGACAGAAGCGAATCCGCTCAATAAAAAGTTAACATTCGAACACGATTTAAAACCTGATTTAATTGGAATCGGAGCTGATTTCCACGAATTTTCGCACGCAGGAACGCTTACACTCGCCGGTTTAAAATTTCCAAAATTTCACAAGCTTTCAGCCGATTCAGATGGCGACGCAATTTTTCACGCAATAACAGCGTCAATTTCAAGCGCACTCGGTCAAGGCTCTCTTGGAACTTTCGCAACTTCAATGTGTAAATCCGGCATAAAAAATAGTGCAAAATATCTTGAAAAAATCTTCAAGCAGATGTCTGAAAAGGGCTACTCTGTCTCAAATTTATCGCTTTCAATTGAATCAAACGAAATAAAAATCGATCCAATTTCAAGCAAATTAAAATCCGCACTTTCACGCCTATTAAAAATAAATGAGAGCCAAATCGGCATCACGGCGATTCGCGGGAAAAACAAAAATGGCTTATACTGTATTTCGGCGATTTTATTGCGCCAAATGAGATAAATTTATTAAACCCCT
>Ga0172379_10010837_pt1 | contig 10961 bp, 7 predicted proteins | sample GrowelOW334metaG_FD_119756 | JGI IMG/M metagenome (GOLD analysis project Ga0172379, IMG submission 119756) | Groundwater microbial communities from an aquifer near a municipal landfill in Southern Ontario, Canada - Groundwater well OW334 metaG | ecosystem: Environmental > Aquatic > Deep... | reverse complement strand
CTTTTTCAAACATTGGAAAATCTACTATCCATGCAAACGCAAGTAAATTTGGATCATTTTTATCATTTCTAATATCTGGTTTATCTGAACCGTATTTTTCCATCGCATCTTTATAGGTAATTCTAGGAAAAGGAATCTGCTGAATTTTTTTATGTGGATATATTTTTTGTATCAATTCTATTAGAGCTTTCTCGTTTACGTTTATAACGTCTTCTTCCTCGACAAAACTCATTTCCATATCCAATTGGACAAATTCTGGCTGTCTATCACCTCTAGTGTCTTCATCTCTAAAACATCTAGCAAGTTGAAAATATCTTTCAAAACCAGATGTCATCAGGAGTTGCTTGTATTGCTGAGGTGCTTGTGGAAGAGCGTAAAATTTACCCTTTTCAAGTCTCGATGGTACGATAAAATTTTTTGAACCTTCAGCTGTTGCGATGGTGAGGTTTGGAGTTTCTATTTCACAAAATCCTTGTTTTGTTAGAAAGTTTCTAAGAAAAAGATTAATCTCATGTCGTTTACGGATATTTTTCTGCATACGAGGACGACGTAAGTCGAGATAACGATATGTGAGTCTGGATTCCTCACCGATTTCTCGACCATCACTTCGCACATCTATAGGCGGAGTTTGCGCTTCATTCAAAACATTTATACCAAGAATTTCCAGCTCAATAGAGCCGTTTTGCTTGTCTTTTTGGACGTTTTTTGCTGGACGCTCGTTTACTTTGCCGGTTACTTCTACGACCCATTCTGAACGCAATTTTGAAGCTATCTCTTGCGCTTCTTTTGCGTTTGATAGAACGACACCCTGCACATAACCAGTCATATCTCTAAAGTCGAGGAATATTAGTTTGCCTTGATCGCGACGAACGTCCACCCAACCCTTTATGGTTACATTTTGTCCTTTTTTTGATTCTAAATCTTTTATATATGTTCTTTCCATTTTATTTTAGTGTTACGCCAATATTTTTCTTTGCTTTTTCAAGTGTCACGTCTGCTTTCTTTCGTGCTTGTTTTGCGCCTTTCTCCAAAATTTTGATTATCTTTTTGCGATCTTTTGCTATTTTTTCTCTGGCGTCGCGAAGTGGTCTGATAAAATTTTGTAAATCTTTCACCAGTGCGTCTTTCAAATCTTTGTACCTTCCCTGCTTTTCTGTGTAAAGTTTGTCTAAATAATTTTTGTCTCTGATAAGTTCGTGAATTGCGTATACATTTGTCGGAATTCCCGCGCTCCCAGTCGAATTAGAATCTGTGACGATGGACATGACAGCTTTTTGAATTTCATCATCTGTGGCAAACAAGTTGATATCATTTCCATAACTTTTACTCATTTTGCGACCATCAATACCGGGAACAACTTTGACGTCTTCTAATATAAAAGGCTCTGGCACACGAAAAGTCTCGCCAAATATGCGATTGAATTTTTGGGCCGTGTCGCGAGCATATTCCACATGCTGTTTTTGATCTTGACCGACAGGCACGACGTCTGTGTCATAAAGCAAAATATCGGCGGCCATGAGCATAGGATAATTGAAAGTGCCGACAGAAATTTCTTTGTCTTTTGCTTCGGCATCTTTATAAGCATGAGCGCGCATCAGGTACGGCATAGTCGTGATGGTGTCAAAAATCCACGCGAGTTCCGTGTGAGCAGAAATATCGGATTGCTTGAAGAGAACGCATTTTTTCGGATCGAGACCAATAGCCATGTAGTCTATAGCGAGTTCTATTATATTTTCTCGCATTTCATTGGCGTTTTGTATGAGATTGAGCCCATGATAGTCGGCAATAAAAAAGTAACAATCGTATTTGCCTGTATTTAAAAGATCGACAAATTGCTTCATCGCTCCGAAATAATTTCCTATATGTGGCCTACCCGTCGGTTTTACGCCAGACAGCAAGGCTTTCTTTGGTTCTTTCATGAGGAAATAGTAGCAAAAAATGGTTGTAAAAGAAAATCTCTTTATAAAATGAAAAGCCCGGACATCGTTTGCACGACGCCGAGCTAAGAACTAAGTACAGAGAGCTAGAGCTCAGTGTCTTAGGTTTGAGAACTACTTGCGTGACAGAGGGCCAGGTCGTTGCCGCACCAATCATTGTCCAACCAATTCCAATCGAGAATAACCTTATCACCGTCCTCGCAGAGATATGGAACGTTGAAGCGGCCATAGTGATCGTCCCGCACAACCGAGGCCCAACCGAAGACTGCTTTTCCCTTGAAGTATTTACGGAAGAAGGTGATGTCTTTCTTCTGGATCTCTTCGAGGTCGCGCAGTCCGAGACAGGTTTTGAGCATGTCTGTGTCATTCAGGTAGACGTAGATTATTCTGCCTGTGGTCCACCTGCCATCCTTCTGATCTTCATGAAGCCATGGTTCAACTTTGCTCAAATTGTATTCAGTTGGACCGATGGATTCCAGTTCCGGATGCATTACCAACTTCGCCCAATTGGGATATGAAGGACGAATCGAGCGATCAACCCGGATAATGGTGTCGATGACAAATTCTGGTTCGGGAATAAGTTCTTTCCGAAGAAATAACTTTCCTTGAGCTTTCCACGTCTTACCATCGGACCCCGCCAGTTTTCTGGCGAAATCTTGAACCAAACCGAGCCGATCTTCCGGGACGGTTACCAAAACTCGCAGAAGCGAGCCGAGAATGTCTTTTGACATAGTCTTTCCTTTCGTTTGTGTCCTTTCGGACGGGTTTATGTGCCAAAGAACTAACCCATTTACTATACATATAAACAGATATTCAGTCAAGGTTTAATTTTGCTGAATTTGTGAAAGAGTACTGTAATGAAAAAAACTTCCTCTATTCCCTTTTTAGCAGAACTTTTGCCTCGTATAGCACCGAAAATAGGCGCAAAAGTATTAATAGAGCCAAAATGGAAACATGTCGGCCAAATCTTGTTTAAGAACGGTAAAAAGAAATATTTTCGTCACAGCAGTATAGATCTGAATTCTATGGGTGCTATGGAAATTGCACAGGACAAAGATTACGCAAAATTTTTTATGAAAAAATTGGGTTTTCCAACTATAGAAGGTAAAACTTTTTATTCCTATACGTGGGCAAAGGCGATCGGTTCAAAAGATGATTTAGAAAAAGCATTTAAATATGCAGAAAAAATCGGATTCCCTGTGATAGTAAAACCGAATAGCAAAAGTCAGGGTGTGGGAGTCTCTCTAATTTTCAATCGCGAAGAATTTTACACGGCCATGAAAGATATTTTTACTTACGAAAAAGTAGTCCTAGTGGAGAGAGTTGTCTGTGGTAGAGATTATCGTATTGTTGTACTTGATGACAAGGTTTTGTCAGCTTACGAACGTATTCCTCTATCTATATTGGGAGATGGTAAATCAAGTATCAAAAATCTACTTTTAAAAAAGCAGATTGAATTCAAAAAATCTGGTAGAGATACTTTTTTGAATATAGACGATCAGAGAATTTATAGAAAATTAGAACATGGAGGATTAACTTTTGATTTTGTTCCAAAAAAAGAAGAAAAAATATTTCTTTTGGATAATGCTAATTTGTCGACCGGTGGCGATTCCAGAGATGTGACAAATAAAATTCATGATGACTGGAAAAAACTTGCTACCAAACTCACAAAAGAAATGGGACTCAGATTCTGTGGCGTGGATCTCATGATTGACGGTGATATAACAAAACCAATATTATCAGCTAAAAATTATTGGGTTATAGAAATAAATTCTGCTCCAGGTTTGGATCATTATGCAAAGTCTGGTGCAGAGCAGGAAAAAATCGTCGAGAATCTCTATTTGGAAGTTTTGAAAGGAATGGAAAGGTAGTTTATAACTTCATCAAATTTTACCTTTTCTTGGGTGCCTGTTACGAGGTTTTTGACGATTATAAGCCCTTCTTTGGCCTCATTTTGACCGTACAGGAGGGCAAAAGGTATACCACGGTCATTCGCATATGAAAGCTGTTTTTTCAGGTCTGCAGTGTCAAAATAGAGCATAGTGTTTATACCGGCATTTCGGAGATCTGACACCAGTTTTAAGTAATCTTTTTCTAGAGATTCTTCAAAGTTTACAACCAGAGCTCTGATCACAGTTTTTTCTGTTTTTATAAGTTTTAGTTCTTCGAGAGCGGCGATCAACCTATCCAATCCTATAGAAGTACCGACTGCTGGAAAAGTTTTGTTTGCAAACATACCAATCAGATTGTCATATCGTCCACCGGACATGACACTGCCGAATTGTGGGGCCTTTATGAGAGTGGTTTCAAAAATCATACCTGTGTAATAGTCGAGACCACGAGCAATAGAAAAATCTGTGACGAATTTCGTTTTTGGAGACAGTGTTGAAGCTTTTTCTATAATTTTTTGAAGTTTTTCAAACGCTTCTTTTGTTTCTCCTCCCTCTTTTAATTTTCCCGTAGCAAAATTCAAGACAGATTTTATATTTGAATCAGAAAAATTGTTTTTTGAGAGCTCTTCTCTGACGCCGTCCTCACCAATTTTGTCGATTTTATCTACCATACGTATAGCAACAGACTTTTGTTCGCTTGAAAGTTTCAGTGAATCGTAAAAAGCGGAAATTATTTCGCGAGAATTGACGCGGATTACAAAATCTTCATTTTTTAAACCGAGAGCAAGCAGAGTATTCGCACTCAAAGCCAAAATTTCAGCATCAGCCAAAAGAGAATTACTACCAACTATATCTGCGTCGCACTGATAAAATTCACGAAAACGGCCTTTTTGAGTATTCTCCGCGCGCCAGACCGGTGAGATCTGATAGCGTTTGAAAGGTTTTTTTATTTCATTCTCATATTGTGCGGCAACTCGGGCGAGAGGAATTGTGAGGTCGTAGCGTAGAGCCACATCGCGGTCACCGTTGTCGCGAAAACGGTACATCAGTTTGTCACCCTCTTCCCCATATTTTCCTGTCAGAATTTCAGCGTATTCCAAAGCTGGAGTTTCGAGCGGCTCAAAACCAAACGTCTCATATGACGCTCTTATAATCTCGATCATTTTTTGTCTCTGTATTTGGTCTTCCGGCAAAAAATCTCGAAAACCCTTTAGTGTACGCGGTTCTATTTTTGACATGGGTATAGCTTATCAAAAGGTTTGACAAAAAACCAATTTTAGGGGTAATTTGCTAAAGAACTCATCCCGGCTCTATGCAAGCCGGGATTTTCCTTGCCCATAGAGCAAATTAGATGCTCGTTAAAGACCGCTGAAAAAAAACTATCTTTTTTATAACTTAGAGATAAATTGTAACATAAAAAATATCCCATAACTGGTTAGTGATGGGATCTACTTTTACAGCTCCGCGAGTAAACGCAAAAGAGTAGATTTCCATACGCCTTTCCTCACCAATCATGGCAACTTTATCCTCACAATATGCTACTGGCCCCTCGGGATGCACTTTTACCTGTGCCTTATCCGTCTCGTTCTCAATTTCTGAAGGATGGGTAAATATTTCACCATCAAATATAACCTAATTTTATTTTGAAACCAACATAAAATTATCCTTAATAAATCTCCGCCCAAATGAATTTCTGTTTTTTAAGACAGATCGTACTTCATTTTTAAAAGGCGACAAGGATTTGAAAGGAATATACTTCAAAGTATTGATCAATTTACGGCCGTTTCCGAGACTGGATATAAAAGCTGAGATTCCTTCATTATCTTCAGGAATTTCTGTACGCTTGAAATAATGTTGCAAGGTGTTATCTTCTTTAAAAGTAGCTTTAAAATCTGCCAAAAAACTTTTAAGAAGCCTCGTGGAGTTGTCTGGAAATATCTTTTCCCACCCTGTCGGTATATTGGCCTCATTTATCGTTGCCATTTTGTAATGCGATAATGAATGAAGCCATATCATGGCGTCATAAGCTTCTAGAGAATTCATATTCGAATTCAGAATAAGTTTTGGAAAATTTTCTACGGCCATAGAAAGGTCAGAAAAAGTTACAATCTCTGTGGGGTACATAAAGTCTGGTACTTTTCCGAAAACTTCGCTTATCTCAAACATACACTGAATAAACTTTTCTGATTTAACCGAGTCTTTACGGCTCACACAAATCAGCATATCGATGTCACTATAGCTTTTTTCTCTATTCCGCGCATAACTACCAAAAATGTATCCAAAGATAAGATCACTAGAAAATATCTCCTGAACTTTATTGTGAAAAAGCTGCTCGATTACATATCTTTCAGGGTTCAACCCCTTAGGTACAGCTGAAATAATTTTAGAGTATTCTGAAGAAAGGAAGAAAAAAATCTCTCGTGGAATGAGAATGGGCTTAAAAATAAGCAAACCTTTATGTGAGATAGCTGAAGCTCCTGGGCCATATCCGCCGTACTCCTCATTGCCCCGCTCAACATCATGAATTGTCATGTTCGAAATTATGATACTGCCAGGAACCTTTTTTGCTAAATAACCTGATGTACCGAATACTGAAATATACATTTGTTTCTGGGCATATTTTTGGTCTGGGTCATCAAAATACAACCGTAAATCATCATCACTCGAATATTCAGTTAATATAAATAGGGGGCTGTACACCTCCTCAAAGTTTACACAATCATCGATCCTGCATCGCGCTACCGTAGGCCAGATGACATTATTCTTGTAGTCTACTACCCCTCCATAGACAATTTTTCCTCCTTTCTTTACTGTGGCACCAATAATTTCATTAAAAGTGGTGAGTGAACCTTGCTCGAATAGAGGACCAACACGTGTCTTAGAATCACTATAGTCATAGGCGACTTTTACTGTTTCAAGCCTGGCTATGAGACGTCGTTGAAATTCTTCTATAACATGGGAGTCGACAAGAATTACGTCTGGGCCCGCGCAATCTTGTCCATTATTAAACAACTTCACATATATAGTTTTTTCAATTGCTAAATCGAGATCAGCATCCTTGGCAATAACGAGAGGGTTGTGACCTACTCCATTGTAGATAACGAGCACCTGTTTACCGCAAGCCTCTCGGATTTTGATAAAGTTTTCATATTTCCCTGTAAAGATAACTACACTCGAGGTCTTGCAGTGGATATTGAGGTAGGATTCTCGTTGCCCTAAATATAGATTTATACTAGGAAAGTATTTATCAAATTCGAGTCTTGTGTACAAATCAGATAATACGGGCTGCATCTTTTCTGGAGGTCTAACAAAAACTTCCTTAGATTGATATGAGGGAACGGCAGCGAAAATGATGAATGAATAGAGAGGAAGATTCAAGGGTAAGAAAACCGAGATCCTCCCCGTCTTAGCTTTTAAGTAGTGCTCAACCTCACGGAGATTCTCAAGAACATCTAACGAACGTTTAAGTTCATCTTCAATTACCTCAAAGCTTTGATACTTTCCCAGAATAAAATGGATAATATCTCTATTTTTTCTAAGATGGTCTGCAAACAACTGTGCATGAATCAAAACTTCTGGTAATTCCATGGTTATGTTTATAATTTCTCTATTATAGGAATATTTAGTATACGAAAAGCGTTATCCATACATACGAGCACTGACTTGAGTAATAATATTCTAGAGTGTTTAAGCTGCGAATCTTTGGTTGTGATAACCGATACACTTGCGTAAAATCTATTTATATCGCTCGTTAGCGACTCAAGAAAATCACAAACAAGGTGAGGTGTGTCATTTTCAATTACTTGAAGAAGAACTTCCGGATAGAAGGATAACTTGAGCGCCAATCTGAACTCGATGGGGTCCTCAAAGTTGAGATCTGTAAAACCGTCCAGCGAGATTGATTCGACTGCGCCAATCTTCTTGAGAATCGAAAAAATTCTTGCGTAGGTATATTGGATATAAACCACGCTTCCCGAGTCGAGACTCAACATTTTTTTCCAATCAAATTCGACGTCACTGAGCCTATTTTGACGCAAATCGTTGTATACAACAGCACTGAGCGCAATTTTCTTTGATGTCTCAATAATTTCTTTCTCCCCGCTTTCTCCTTTTGTTACCATGATATCTTTCGCCTTCTCAGTTATCTGACTAATGACATCGCTCAGGTTTATTAGAGTCCCTTTTCTAGTTGCCATTTTCTTGCCATCGACGAGAACCAACCCGAATCCAATATGTCTCATTTCAATGTCGCCAGAATATTTGGCTGCCTTGACTAGCGCGAATAACTGCTTGAAGTTGAGTTCTTGTTCAACTCCAACGACGTAAAGAATCACAGAAGGATTGAAAACTTTCCTCCTGTGAATAATTGCCTGGGCGTCTCTGAGGACATATAAGGTTGAACCGTCACCTTTCTGAACGAGAAAAGTCGGTAATTTATCGAGACCTTCTACGACAACCGCCGAATCTTTTCCTAAAGTTGCTATACCCTTATCTTCAAGGTCTTTGACAAGAATTTCTGAGCCCTTTGCGTAGTAGCTCTCTCCAAGTGCTATATCAAAATTAATATTTAACTCTTTATATGTCTTTTCGAACTCGGCAACACTAAGATCCCTAAACTTGTTCCAGAGAGCCATGAGTTCTGGGTCCCCGTTCTCCAAATCAGAGAAAATTTTTCGAGCCTCTTCTTTCAGCCCAAGATTCTCCTCAGCCTCCGCAGAAAATCTGACGTAGAGGCTCTTAAGTTCTTCAATCGGATTTGCTTTTATAACATTCTCATCGCCCCATTTTCTAAATGCATAGATAAGTGCGCCAAATTGGGTTCCCCAATCACCTAGGTGATTATCCCTGATAACGGTATAACCAAGAGCACCATATACACGTGCAAGAGCTTCTCCTATAACAGTAGATCTTAGGTGTCCGATACCAAAAGGTTTTGCAATGTTCGGCGAAGAATAATCTACAAACACACTCTTGTCTCTGTATTGGTCAGATTCTCCAAAATCTTCCCTCAAGGTGAGAACACTATTTACGACATTTTTAAAAAATGCTTTTTTAGATAGACAAATATTGACGTATCCCCCTACTGCGACAGCCGATTCAATGACGCCCTTCCTTGAAGTATTTAAGATCCGTGCTATTTCTATAGCAACAAGATTGGGTGCCTTTTTGGCTGCCTTAGAAAATCCAAAAATTGGAAAAGCTATATCCGCATTGACCTGTTCTGGCGGGATAGAAATCTTAAGGGAAAACATGTCGATATCCTGCACTCCAAAGATTGAAAAGGCATCAACCAACTCCTTTTTAAGCTTTGTTAATGGATAAGAGGTATACTTTATGTATATACGTTTAGCTTCTTCCGCTCTGATACGTTTGACAACCTGTTCTAGGTCATAATCAATGTTTGCGCGGTAGTCAATGAATGAATCGGTGGATTTCATGGCTTTATGCTTCGATATTGTGGCATAAATAGTATAATATGTAAATTAATGATTAAAGAAATCATAGATGATAATCTTATGACGAGAGAGCAGATTATTGCGTATCTCAAGGACGATTTTCGTGTAGATCTCCAAAAAATTCGAAGTATTACACTTATAGACGAACTGGCACCTGAAGAGAAATTGTCCAGTAAAAAAATCCCTCATCATCGTTATAACCTCTTTTTTAATCAAGAATCTGGAGCACTTTACATACAAGCGACTGAAGGAAAACTCCGAACAAACCACCTTAAACTTGAAACAGAGTTCCTTTCCGAGCTTATAAAGACACCTGTCACATTCGCAGATCTCTCTATATCTTACGACATTTTCCTACAAGATTGGCTTGCCAGGATGGCTACGAAACTCGCTGGAAAAAAGATTGAGGGGGTACTCATTGGGAGTATGTGGAATTTTAATTTTTATCTCAAGTTCTTTGCTCAAGGAGAATTCGCAGATACCTACACCAAGAATTTGAACCGAGTGACTTTGGAAAATTATGTTATCCACCAACTTGCATTGGCAGTGATAGAGGAAGAATATATCCACGGCAGGTTGAATTTGAATGAACATGAACGAACTATCTTCCAGGAAGGAAAAATTTCTGGTCGAACGACTCTCGCGACAACTAAAAAAATATCATCTGTCATACCTTTTTTCCATGACAAAATAGCAATCTTGCGAAAAAGAATAGATCTAGTCGACTACATAAAAACTGATTTTCTCTTTTTTTCAGATTTAGAAGATGGCACGTCGCTATTTAAAGAAACACTGGTCTCTGATATGACGGAAATCATAGATGACTCTTTCTTGAGCTATCAGATTATCGATGTGAGAAATAAAACTTACATAAATTTCAGCTGGGCCAATGATGAGATACTGAGCGCTGCAATCAAAACACTCGAACAGGTGTTCAGTTTTAAGTCATTGTACATGTATGGAAAATGTGGCTCGCTCACACCTGATCTCAAAATAGGTCAACTGGTTGCACCTATGCAATGCTCGAACGGCAAAAAATTTGTAGATATAAAAAATCAGATGCTACTAAGTAATGATACCAAAGCGGTCAACTTTATTCATGTCCAATCTCCCCTAGTCGAGACAAGGACTTGGGCGAGAACGATGCTCTCACTCGGATGTAACTGTGTAGATATGGAGCTCGACTCGGTAGTTCGAAGCATTTCTGAGAAAGTGACAAAGAAAATTATTTATTATATTTCTGACGAACCAACTATGGGACTGACCCTGTCTGATAGATTAAGTATGCTAAAACAAAGGCTAGACTGCAGCAAAAAAATTATTGAAGATTTACTAACGGATACAGTAGAGCATTTATAGTATCCCTTCTCCGCCGTCAATCGCCAGGACCTCTCCTGTGATGTTATCAGCACTTTCTCCAGCAAAAAATAATACAGCTGCGGCCACATCTTCAGGTGAATTTATCTTTTTAAGTGGTATGCCTTCAATCACATTAGCTTCCTTGACCTTATCCGTGGTATAACCCGTTAGGTCTGTATATGTCCGACCTGGAGATACAGCATTGACAGTGATTTTCCAAGGCGCGAGGATTTTTGCCAGAGATTTTGTAATATATACAATACTCGATTTGGAAATACCGTATTCAAGCGATTTTTCGACATGACAAACACCCGATT